>Ga0055584_100003604_pt1 | contig 15227 bp, 10 predicted proteins | sample OSDHelmetaG_FD_58716 | JGI IMG/M metagenome (GOLD analysis project Ga0055584, IMG submission 58716) | Pelagic marine sediment microbial communities from the LTER site Helgoland, North Sea, for post-phytoplankton bloom and carbon turnover... | ecosystem: Environmental > Aquatic > Marine >... | reverse complement strand
GGACGAGAGAGGGGACCCGGAGATGACCGACCTCGTGGACCGCATTGCTGCCGCACCGATCTCGTGGGGGGTCGACGGCTCGCCCGGTTGGGGCCACCTCATGAGCGCCGACCGCGTCATGGCCGAGATGCGGGAGTGTGGTCTGTCGGCGACCGAGCTCGGTCCCGACGGCTTCCTGCCGACCGACCCGGACGAACTGGCGGTCTACCTCGCCGGCTACGCGCTGGAGCTGGTCGGCGGGTTCGTCCCCGCGGTGCTCCACCGCGACCACGGCATCGACGACCAGCTCGCCTACGTCGACCGCGCCGCCGCTCAGCTCGCTCGCGGCGGATCGGCGATGGTGATGCTCGCGGCCGACTCCCATCATCACGGGTACGACACACCGATCGAACTCGACGATGACGGATGGGCACGTCTCATGGTCAATCTCGAGCACACCGTCGACGTGATCTCCTCGCACGGTCTGCTGACCGCCCTCCACCCTCACTGGGGGATGGCGGTGCTCGAACCCTCCCAGATCGAGCGCGTGCTCGAGTCGACATCGGTCGGGCTCTGCCTCGACACCGGCCACATCCAGCTCGGCGGTGGTGACCCGATCGAGATCGCTCGCCGAGCGGGCGACCGGGTCTACCACGTCCATCTGAAAGACCTCGATGGCGAGTTGGCGCGGCAGGTGCGCGCCGGCGAGACACCGTTCCGTCGGGCGACGCTCGACGGTATGTTCGTCCGGATCGGTACCGGCGCCGTCGACATCGCCGGCCTGATCCGTCACCTCGAGGGTTCCGGGTACGGCGGATGGTACGCGCTCGAGCAGGACTGCGCGCTCGAAGGTGAACCGCCGGAGGGCGAAGGTCCGATCGTTGATGCCATGGCGAGCGTCGAGTACCTCCGCGAGCTCGCCGCGGAGCTCTGAGCACCCCCGTGTCGTCGCCACGCCGCGACAGGCCGCCGCTCTCGGCCGTCACCCCCGGGCGGGCGCGGCTGGGGGAGTGCCCGGTCTGGTGCGGGCGGAGTCGCCGGCTCTACTGGGTCGACATCGACGGGCGGACCGTCCACCGGACCGACCCCGAACGTGGTATCGACGAGGAGCGTGAGCTCGACGTCCGGCCCGGTTCGATCGCGCTGTGCCGGCGGGACGGCGACCTCCTCGTCGCCGCCGAACACGGACTCCACCTCCTCGAGTGGGCGACGGGGACGCTCACCCACCTGAGGGTGCTCGAAACCGCCGACGCACCCACCCGGATGAACGACGGCCGCTGCGACCCGGCCGGACGATTCTGGGTCGGGTCGATGGACGATCCGGCCGGCAGCGGTGCCCACCGGGCCCAGCTGCACCGGGTCGAGGGTGACCTCACCGCGACCACCTGCGAGCACGGGATCGGCGTCTCCAACAGCCTCGCCTTCGGCCCCGATGGTACGACGATGTACTGGGCCGACACGCGGCAGGGGGTCATTCGGGCGTACGACTACGACGTGACCGACGGTTCGCGGTCGAACGAGCGGGTCCTCGTCGACTTCGCCGGGCAACTGCCGGGTGCGCCCGACGGTGCCTGCGTCGACGCCGCCGGCTGCCTCTGGTCCGCGTGCGTCTACGGGTGGGGTCTTGCCCGGATCACCCCGCACGGCGAGATCGACCGCTTCGTCGAACTCCCGGTGGAGAAGCCGTCGATGCCGGCCTTCGGCGGTGAACGCCTCGACATGATGTTCGTCACGTCGATCAGCACCGGCGGTTCGCGGCCGGCGGCACCGGGTCAGCCGTTGGCCGGGGCGCTGCTGGCGGTCGACGTCGGATGCGTCGGTCTGCCCGAGCCGCGGTTCGCCGGATGAGCGACGCCGACCCGTCGTGTCCGTCACCCGCCGGCATCCCCGACATGGTTCGCGACGTGATGCCGCCGGCAGCAACGCGTCCGCCGGGTGCCGCAGTGCAGCCCGGACGACGTGACCGACGTGCGGGGAGGCGCCCGACGCGCGACGACGTCGCCGAGCTCGCCGGGGTGTCGTCGGCCGTCGTCTCCTATGTCGTCAACGAGGGGCCGCGGCCCGTGTCGGAGGCGGCCAGACAGCGCGTCCTCGACGCGATCCGGAGCCTCGGCTACATCCCGAACCAGGCGGCCCGCAGCCTTGCCGGTCAGCGGACCCGCACGCTGGGGTTGATCGCGCCGACGCTCGCGAATCCTGTGTGGTCGGGTCTGGCACTCGGCGTGAACGATGTCGCCCTTCCCGAGTCGTTCCTGCCGATGGTGTGCGACGTCGAGGGTGATGCGGATCTCGATCTCCACTACGCCGAGACCCTCGCGTCCAAGCAGGTCGATGGGGTGATCATCGTGCCGTCGGCCGAACCGGCCGACACCCTGGGCATCCTGGTACGCGCCTCCGTCCCGGCCGTGGTGGTCGAACGCTCGACATCGTTGGCGCCGAGTGTCGTCGTGGACGCCGAGGCGACGGGGCGACTCGTCACACAGCACCTGCTCGACCTCGGCCACCGGCGCATCGCCTTCCTGCGTGAACACGGCTCGAGTCTCGACAGCCGTCACCGGTTACTCGGCTACCGGGCCGCGTTGAGCGAGGCCGGTCTCACCCCCGATGACCGCTTCGTCCTCGACACCGGACTCAGCCGGCACGGCAGCATCGTCGAAGGGGCGCGATCCGCGGCCGAGGAGATCTTCGAGCTCGACCCGCCTCCCACGGCCGTGTTCGCCCACAACGATCTGATCGCGATCGCCGTGGTGCGAGCGGCACGGCGGCGGGGGTGGCGCGTCCCCGACGACGTGAGCGTCATCGGTGTCGACGACATCGAGGCGGGGCGCTACGTCGAACCGCCGCTGACCACGATGCCGTTCCCGAGCCGCGAGCTCGGGCGGGTCGCGGCCCGCACCCTTCTGACGATGATCGCGGGTGGAGCGCCACCCCGTTCGACGGTGATCCCGCCGTCTCGCTTGGTGGTACGCGCGTCGACGGCTCCGAGGTGAGTTCGTCGGGCGACGCCACCGCATCAGCGTCCAACTCCGGCGTGCTCAGGCTTCGGAGAGTGACGAACGTGCCTTCCCGAGTGGGATCGTCGAAGGCGGTTCCGTATGCGCCAGAGCACCGTGGCAGCAGGACTACGCGGGGGTCAACATGAACCTCGAGAAGAACTCCGCCAGACCTCGGTGGTCGTCGAGCGGGAGTACATCGGCCACGTACTGGTCGGGGCGGACCACGACCACACAGCCGCCGGCTCGGTCGACGCCGCGACTCTCGAAGACGTCGGGCCCGTGGTGGCGGTCGGCACAGAAGATCTTCTCGTAGTCGATGAGTCCGTAGCGGCCCTTGCGGGGGAGCAGGAGGGTCGGCATGGTCTCGATGGCGAGGTCGCGGTGGTGCTGCTGACACACCGCTCGGACGTCGATGACTGCATCGATGTCGTTCCCGGACGGGGTGAACCGGAGCACCGGAGATTCAGGTTCGTGCTCGAGCCAGTTGCAGAGCGCGGTCAACCGGGATGGCGGGCTGGCCGGATCGCTCGAGTCGGCGAACGCGATGATGCGCCATCTCCCGTCGGCCTTGACCGTGTGGCCGAGATGAACGGGTCTTGCGTCGGCTACCCGGACGACGGCCTCGGAGTGGAAGCGCATTCCGACGGTGAATCCGGTTGCGAGGTCCTGGTGTCTCGCCGATCCGGTGATCAGCGATGGGTCGTACCTGGTCGCGACGCCCGCTGTGAAGCGAGCGTGCCGCGTGAAGTACTCCTGGAACTCGGCCTGGGTCACGTCTTGCTCCACGGAGCCCTCCGCTGCTTCGGCGCGAGCGGCGAACAGCTTCTCCATGTCGCGATCGAAGTCGATCAGCTCCTGGGCGACGGCTTGCCGCTCGAAGGAGTAGGTGTCGAGCAGGGCGGGCGTCGAGTGGCCCAGGATGACCGACGCGAGCTTCCAACCGAGGTTGAAACTGTCGGCCATCGAGACGTTCATCCCCTGACCCGCTTTGGGGCTGTGGGTGTGGCACGCGTCGCCGGTGATGAAGACGCGTGGGGCCCGTGACGTCGACGTGTCCACGGTCTGGTCGTCGAAGGTGTCCGAGAGGCGCTGGCCGATCTCGTACACCGACCACCAGGCGACCTCCTTGACGTCGAGGGTGTACGGATGCAGCACCCGCCGAGCCGCGGCAATGATGTCATCGGACGAGATGTCGCGATCGGCGGCTCGTTCGCCGGGTTCGAGCTCGCCGAGTTCGGTGTACATGCGGAACATGTAGCCGCCCTCGCGTGGGATGACGAGCACGCTGCCGTGGCTCGCCGACTGGATTGCGGCCTTGAACCGGATGTCGGGGAAGTCGGTCACGGCCAGAAGATCTGCGACACCCCAGATCTTGTTCGCTGCGTCGCCGCGGAGCGCCACACCCAGTGACCGCCGGACCGAGCTGCGAGCGCCGTCGCAACCCACCACGTACCGAGCTCGGACGGTCTCGGTCTCGCCCTCGTGGCCAGCGTCGACCCGCGCGAGCGTCGCCGTCACCGGATACCCGCCTGTGTCCGGGTCGTCCGTGACCGTGAGGTCGACGAAGCGGTGCCCGTAGTCGGGCGTGAGGCGGTGCGGTGAACGCTCCATCGTCTCCAGGTAGAAGTCGTGGATCCGGGCCTGGCTGAGAATCGTGTGCGGCATCTCCGACAGGCCGTCCTCGACGTCCTGGACCCGGTCGGCCCGCGCGATCTCGGCGGGGCTGGTGGGATCGGGTCGCCAGAACACGGTCTCGTTGACCCAATAGGCCTCCCTGAGCACCCGCTCGCTGAAGCCGAACGCCTCGAACATCTCCATCGACCGACACGCCACTCCGTCGGCCTGCCCGAAAGTGAGCCGACCCAGCTTCTGATCGATGATCCGTGCGGTGATGTCGGGAAAGGCCGAGAGTTGCGTCGCCAGCGTCAGGCCCGCCGGCCCGCACCCGACGATGAGGACGTCGACCTCGTCCAGCGGCGCGGTGCCGGACCCCGTCGCTCCTTCGGCGGCAGGAAAGAGGGCGGGGTCGCCCGGGGCGAAGCCCTCGAGGTGATACTGCACGGCTGATCCCCCTTGCATGGAAGCCACGGGCGACCTCCCGGTGGCCGAGACGCCAGAGGCCTGTGGGCGTCGACCCGAGGGCCCTGGGAGGACCGTACACGGTGAGCCCTCGGCGACGGCTTCCGCGACGGATCCACAGGAGGTGGCCTCCGAGACGCGGACCTCCCGTGAGCCGCCACTGGTCGTCGTCCGGCCAGCATCGGCTCCGGGAGACATGCAAAGCCGTCGCGGCCTCGTCGAGAACGAGATGTTCGGGACGCGGGTGCGACCCGCCGTGCTCTCCGCTCGCCGGCGAGATCGAGCTCGCCGGGCTCGCAGGTGGCCGAAGAATCCGGTCGTACGACCGCTCACGAGCTATCTTTCGCATGGGGTCCGACAACAGTGAGGAGTGTCCTTGAACACCGAACCTGGAGCGCCGAGGAAGCGACCAGCCGTCGTTTCGTTCATCGGTGTCATTCTGTACGTCCAGTCCTTCCTGGCCGCAGTGGCCGCGATCTCGTTGCTGGTCTGGCGCAATGACATCCTGGACCTCCTCGAGCAGGAGGGGTCGCCGATGTCGAGGGGTGTGTTCAGCGGCACGATTGCAGGTGAAGCGATCACGGCCGTCCTCCTCTTCGTCGTCGCACGCGGGCTCATGCGCGGCAGCAACGGCATGCGCCTGTTCGTCGTCATCGTCCAGTGCCTCACGATGGCCCTGGCGTTCTACATCCTGATCGCCCACCAGGTCGGCGGATACGTCTACCGTGGAGTCTTCTCGTTGTTCGTCGGTGTCTTCGTGGTGTGGGCCCTGTACGGCAACGAGGAATCGGCCGACTTCTTCGAGACGGACGATCAGGGCGATGCTCCGTCGATGCCGACGACCGTGTGGACACCCAAGTAGACGCCACCCCGCGGACCGGCATCGTCGCTGCGGCTGCGGCCTGAGTCTCCACCGGATCACCTCGCCGGCCGTCCAGCGCCGCCTGATCGCGTCGCCCCGACCGAGTCCCCGAGCCGGATCGGAGCACCTTCGTGGCGTCCCGGCGCAGCCGAACCATCGATCGACGGGCGAACGCTCACCGCACGGAGATCGGCGTCGCTCGCTTCGTCACGGGTGGCGGGCGACCTAGGATCGAGCGACCGTTCCCGGAGAGATGTATGACCCCGACCCACACCGACCCAGCTCGAATTCGATCGGCATGGGAGGGACGGATCTCGGGATGCATGCTGGGCAAGCCGGTCGAAGTGCTGTCGTTCCGGGAGGGCCGGTCTGGCATCGAGGACTACCTGGCGTTCGCCGACGCGCTGCCACTGCGTGACTACGTGCCGCTGATCAAGGGCACCATCGTCGAACGGACCGGCCGGGCCTGCTGCTCGGGCCAGATGGTGCGCGCCGAGCCCGACGACGACATCAACTACACGGTGCTCGCGCTCCTGCTCCTCGAACGAAAGGGAACGTCGTTCGACACGGCCGACGTCGCTCGCGCGTGGCTGCGCCTGCTGCCTGCCGGGGCCACTTGGACGGCGGAACGAGCGGCCTACCGGACCCTGCTCGACCAGATGAACCCGGAGTTCGTGAACGGCGCCGAGCCGGGCTTCGATCTCGTCGAGTGTTCCGACAACGAGTTCAACGAGTGGATCGGCGCCCAGATCCGCGCCGACCTGTACGGATGGGTCTGCCCGGGCCGGCCGGCACTCGCTGCCCGGTTGGCGAGGCAGGATGCTGCGTTGTCGCATCGGGGCGAGGGGATCCACGGGGCGGCGTTCGTCGCTGCGCTCGGTGCCGCGATTCCGGTGACCGCTGATCTCGACGACGCGATCGATTCGGCGCTCGCCGAGATCCCTGGCGAATCCGCCGTTGCCGAGGCCGTTCGGTTCGGGCGCGGCATCGTGGGTACGGCGGACGCGGTCGACCGGCTCCACCACCGCTACCGGGGTTGGTCGCCCGTCCATACCGTGAACAACCTGGCTGTCGTGGTGTGGGCACTCTGTGCGGCCGGTGACGACTTCGGTGCCGCCGTCGGCGAGGCGGTGACAGCCGGGTGGGACACCGACTGCAACGGTGCGACGGTCGGCGGGCTGTTCGGCCTGATGGGCCGCGTGATCCCCGAGGAGTGGACCCGCCCCTGGGCGGGTCGCGTCGGGGTCGGTCTGGCCGGCCACGCCGAGTTCGACCTCGTCGACCTCGTCGACCGCACGGTAGCGGTCGCCGATCGACTCGGCATGGAGCCGGAGTGAGCCCGCCCGACAGGATGAAGCTCCTGTGATCGACCTGCACCCGGACCTGGAATTGACGCCGGAAGAAGCCGAACGGATCCTCGAGGCCTGGCTGGGCGGCCCCGTACGGTGCTCGGAGATCCGTCGACTCCAGGGAGGCTTGGTGAACTCCGTGTTCCGGCTGGAGTTCGACCGGTCGCCACATCGAGCGGTGGTCAAGCTCCACGGCCGCGAGGGCGACCCGTTCTCCGAGGAAGCCCGTGCGCTCGAGTACCTCCGCGCCCGGACCGCGTGCCCGGTTCCAGACGTACACCTGCACGACAACTCGGGGCGCCTCGTCGCGCATGCCTGCTTGCTGCTCGAGTACATCCCTGGCGTCTGTCTCGAGACACTCGACCTCGGGGCGACCGAACGAGCCGACGTCGATACCCAGCTCGCCGACATCCTGGGCGATCTGCACACCCACACGGGCACGAACTGGGGTCGTGTCGACGTCGACGAGGGGTACTCGACGTGGTCCGACCTCGTCGTGGCCCGCCTCGTCGACGTTCGCGCCCGACCGGCGGTCGCCGAGCGACTGGCACCCGAGGTGCTGACACGGGTCGACGATGCGATCGGGCTCACTCCGACGGTGCTCCGAGGGTCCGGTCCGCCGACGCTCGTGCACGGAGACGTGTGGGACGGCAATGTGATGGTGCGCCACGAAGATGGTCGTCTGCGAGTGGCCGGCCTCCTGGATCCCGACCTGCGGTTCGCCGACCCAGAGCTCGAACTCGCCTACCTCGAGGTGTTCGACACGCGAAGGGAGGCGTTCTTCGACGCGTATGCGCAACACCACGAGGTGCACGCCGGCTACGAACGACGACGCCTCTTCTACTGGTTGCACACGGCGCTCGTGCATGTCGCCCTGTTCGGCGACGAGTTCTTCTGCGAATTCACCGCTCGGACCGCCGAGCAGATCGGTGAGCTCGCTCCGACCTGATCGAACGAAGCCGACCGGGCCGTGGTCCCGATGGGCGAGCGACCGTCGGACGGGCCGGTCCGCGATACGGTCTGGCCCGATGAAGTGGGCGCGACGGAGCGGGCGAGAGGTCGCGACGTGAACCAGATCCCCGAGACTCGTTACGCCACGGCTCCCGACGGGCTCCGCCTGGCATACCAGCAGTGGGGCGAGGGGCCGCCGCTGCTGATCGTCCCCCCACTCGTGACCAACATCGAGCTGGAGTGGGAGCACGAACTCATCCGACGGGCCCGTGAACGTCTCGGCCGGCGAGTGACCTGCCTGCAGTTCGACAAGCGCGGCATGGGCCTGTCGGATCGCTTCGAGGAGCCCCCGACAGTCGATCAGCGCATGAATGACATTCTGTGCGTCCTCGACGCGGCCGGCTGGGACCGCGTCAACCTGTTCGGTCTGTCCGAGGGGGGCGTGATGAGTCAACTGTTCGCGGCCGAACATCCCGAGCGGGTCGACAAGGTCGTGTTGCTGAACACCTTCGCCTCCGGGCGCTACCGGCGACGGTTGCGCGAGCTCCGCCGCGAGGGCGATCCGGCATTGCTCCCGATCGACCGGCTGCACGAGAAGTTCATGCATCTGGGTGAGTCATGGTCGGACGATCCGAGCGTGATGATCGACTTCATGATGCCGAGCCAGAACGGCAATGAGTCGTTCACTCGCTGGGCGGGCCGGTTCCAGCGGTTCGCATGCAGCCCGAAGGACTTCTTCACCCAACTGGAGAGCGCGTTCTCGATCGACGGCGCGGACGCACCCGAGCGGATGACGTCGCCGACCTTGGTCATGCACGTCAGAGGTGATCGGGTGCTGCACGTCTCGAACGGACGGCTGCTGGCCGAGTTGATCCCCGACGCGACCTATGTGGAGGTCGACGGCGAGGACCACTACGCGTGGATCATGCCCAGCTGGCGAGAGCTCACCGACGAAGTGACGACGTTCGTGACCGGTTCGGCGGCCGCCCAGAGCATGACACGTCAGTTCGGCACGGTCCTGTTCACCGACATCGTCGACTCGACACGGCAGTCATCGGCGCTCGGTGACACCGAGTGGCGCGCGGTCCTCGACGGGCACGACCGGATCACCCGGCGCCTCGTCGACGATCACGGTGGCCGGATCGTCAAGAGCACCGGCGACGGTCTGCTCGTGGTGTTCCCGATGCCGTCCCAGGGCGTCGCCTGCGCGCGGGCGATGATCGACCGGCTCGACGGCATCGGCCTCGCCATCCGCGCCGGTCTGCATGCCGGCGAGATCGAGGTGCACGACGACGGCGACATCTCCGGGCTGGCCGTCAACTTGGCAGCCCGGGTGGAGCAGCATGCCGCCAACGGCGAGTTGTGGGTCTCGTCGACCATCCGCGACATGACCCTCGGCGGCGACGTCGACTTCGTCGATCGAGGCGAGCACGAGCTCAAGGGCATCGACGGTCGCTGGCGCCTCTACTCGAGTGCGCACACCTGATCGGGCGGCCGGAAGACGCCGACTCGGTCGGGAATCGATCCGTCCGAGCACCGCCTCGGCCGCGGCCGGAGACACCGAGGATCCGTTCCGGACCACGGTGTGCGCTCGGACGTGTCGGCGCTCGGGCCCGTGACGCTGGCACCGGCCCCTCGCCGACGGGGATCGTCTGCTTCGAGTTCCCGCGGCGACGGCTGGGCCGTCCAGCGGGTCTCCGGTCGTACCCGATGGCGAGGCTTCGGTCACCGGGCCCACGGTCCGGTCGCCGCACGGGCGGTAGCGTGGGCACTCCCATTCGTCATCGAACGACAAGGACGCCATGACTCGCGACATCATCGACCGGACCCCTGAGATCTGGGGACAGGAGGTCTCCACCGACAGCTCGACGGTCGAGAGCGACTACGACACGTTCGCGGAGACCGGCAGCTACGACGAGACATTCGACGAATGGGGGTACGTCGGCCCGCAGACCGCTGCGGCGATCCTGCGGAACTACGTACCGGTCACCGGCCGAGTCCTCGACGCGGCCTGCGGGTCGGGACTCACCGGCACGGCCCTGCACGACCTCGGGTACCGCCACATCGAGGGCATCGACATCTCCGCCGGGCTGCTGGCGCTCGCCGAGCAGACGGGTGCCTACGAACGAGTCCGGCGCGTCGACATGCAGGTATTCCCTCTCCCGTTCGACGACGGTGAGTTCGATGCCGTCAACTTCATCGGGGCGCTCACCTACTTCGAGACCGACGAGATCCTCCGCGAGCTGTGCCGTCTCGTTCCGAGCGGTGGCCACGTCGTGTTCTCACAGCGAGACGACATCATGCGCGACCGGTGCTACGACGCACAGCTCGAGGCGCTGGAGCGTGACGGCGTCTGGAAGCGGACCTTCGGCACCGAGCCGATGCCCTACCTCCCGCTCCATCCCGACTACGGCACGGAGATCAGGGTCCAGTACTTCGTGTACGAGGTGCTGTGAGCAGCGCGGGCGAGCTACTGGGGTTCGGCATACGAGGTTGAACCCGCCCGCCGTCGAGACGTTCTTCCCGTGGCAGGGTCCGCCTCGACGGATTCGGCCAGCTCGTCTCCGAGGCATCGGGTCGGCGGGTCGGGGTCGCCCGTCTCCGGTATGTCGAAGGGATGGTCGACTCAGGTCGGCTCCGCGCGTTCCGGTCCGAGCAGCGCGGGGAGGTCCGGCCCTCGATCGGGGTCGCGAGCGGTCCGGGCCCCGTGACGCGGCAGACGTTTTCTCGTCGCCCGGCCCAGTCCTCCCGACGTCGCTCGTGCGCACACGAGCCGGACCGGAACGATCGACGTGTGCGATGATCCCAGCGAGGCCGGCGCCCAGACCGCCGGCAGACGATCACACGAGGAGCTGCAGCGTGAGCGAGACCACGACCGATTCGACGGGTTGGCCGGAGGGTGAGTTCGTCTCACCCGAGCAGGAGATGGCCGAACTCGGCGCCCATGTCGCCGGAGCCGACCAGCTCACCGTCGACGCGATCAATCCGTTGAACGCCCACCTGTTCCGCGAACACCGGTGGCACGACCACTTCGCTCGGCTACGTCGCGAGGACCCGGTGCACATGAACGAGATCGCCACCGCCGGGCGCTATTGGTCGCTGACGAAATACGACGACGTGAAGGCGGTCGAGATGGATTGGCGGTCGTTCTCGTCCGCCTCCGGGATCACGCTCGGCCCGCGCGTCGACGGTGACCGTCCCGAAGGCATGGCGCAGCTGATGTCGTTCATCGCGATGGATCCGCCTGAACACCGTGAGCAACGCCGAGCGGTCACCCCGTCGGTCCAGCCGGCGAACCTGAAGAACATGGAGCCGCTCATCCGCGAGCGCACCGTCGCCGTGCTCGAGTCGTTGCCGGTCGGTGAGACGTTCAACTGGGTCGACACGGTGTCGATCGAGCTGACCACGATGATGCTGGCCACCCTGTTCGACTTCCCCTTCGAGGACCGCCGCAAGCTGACCCACTGGTCCGACGTCGTGTTCGCGATCCCCGAGCCCGGTGGCCTGGTCGAGACCCAGGCCCAGAAACGCGACGAGTTCATGGACTGCGTCGCGTACTTCTCACGACTCTGGGAGGAACGCAAGGAGAACCCAGGGCACGACCTCGTGTCCATGCTCGTGCACGGTGCGGCCACCAAGGACATGCCCGCTGCCGCCCACCTGGGCAACCTGCTGCTGTTGATCGTCGGTGGCAACGACACCACACGGAACACGATGTCGGGCAGCGTCTACGGCCTCAACACGTTCCCCGACCAGTACGACAAGTTGATCGCGAACCCGGAGCTGATCCCGAACATGGTGTCGGAGATCATCCGGTGGCAGACCCCGTTGTCGTACATGCGACGGACCGCGACGTCCGATGTCGAGATCGGGGGCACGCAGATCCGGGAGCACGACCAGGTGCTGATGTGGTACGTCTCCGCGAACCGCGACGAGGACGTGTTCGAGAACGCCGACGTGATCGACATCGAGCGGGCGAACGCCGACCAGCACCTCTCGTTCGGCTTCGGCATCCACCGGTGCATGGGCAGCCGGCTCGCCGAGCTGCAGCTGCGCATCCTGTGGGAGGAGATCCTGCAGCGCTTCGAGCGCATCGAGGTGCAGGGCGAACCCACGCGCACGTTCTCGTCGTTCGTGAACGGTTACACCGACCTGCCGGTACGGGTCCTCCCGAAATAGCAGCGAGCCTCCTTCGGCAGGCGAGGTCGCCGGTGTGCGACGCTGATGGCATGGACGGGGGGTTGCCGTCGGGAACGGTGACGTTCGTGCTGACGGACGTCGAGGGGTCGACACGACTGTGGGAAGAGCGGTCCGAGGCGATGCAGCGCGCCCTCGAGTTGCACGACGAGGTGCTCCGTCGAGCGATCGACTCGTCCGGCGGATACGTGTTCTCGACTGCCGGCGATTCGTTCGCGGCAGCGTTCGAGCGGCCCGGCGATGCGGTCTCGGCCGCGGTGGACGTCCAGCGACGACTCGCGGAGCTGAACTGGCCGGGCGGGACACGGCTCCTCGTCCGCATCGGTGTGCACACCGGAGAGGCCCAGGAGCGCGGTGGTGACTACTTCGGGTCGGTGGTGAACCGGGCGGCGAGGGTGATGGCAGCCGCACACGGTGGTCAGACCGTCATGACCTCGACGACGTCCGACTTGGTCGACCGCAACGACGTCGTCGACCTCGGGAAGCACCTCTTGTCCGACGTTCCCGAACCGTTGTCACTGTTCCAGGTCGGCACGACGAACGTCTTTCCCTCCCTCCGCTCGCTCGACGCCTTCGAGTCGTCGCTGCCGCTGCAACGAACCGCGCTGATCGGTCGCGCAGACGAGCTCGATCTGGTGCGGCGTCGCCTCCTCGACGGGCGGCTGGTCACCCTCACCGGTGTCGGTGGAACCGGCAAGACACGGCTGGCCATCGAGGTCGCACGTCAGGAGCTGCCGCACACACGCGGCGGCGCCTACTTCGTCGACCTGACGCAGACCACCGACCCCGATCTGGTCGGCGCGGCGTTCGTCGCCGGCGTCGGGTTGACGACGGAGGCCGACGGTGAGGCCGCGGACGCACTGATGCGATTCCTGCGGACCAGACATGCACTCCTGGTGGTCGACAACTGCGAGCACCTCATCGATCCGGTGGGTGACCTCGTCGACCGGTTGCTGGACCGGTGCGGGCAACTGCGGATCCTCGCGACGAGCCGGGAGGCGCTCGGCATCGAGGGCGAGCGGACGTTCCGCGTTCCGTCGCTGGCCGTCGACGACGAGGTCGGCGTCGCGCCCGCCGTCCGGCTGTTCGTCGAACGGGCGGTGGCGGCCGACGATTCCTTCGTCGCCGACGACGAGGTGCTCGCGACCGCCCGCGAGGTGTGCGAGCGTCTCGACGGCATACCGCTCGCCATCGAGTTGGCCGCGGCGCGTGCGCGGTCGATGGGGATCGCCGAGTTGTCGGCACGCCTCGGCGACCGGTTCGCACTCCTGACCGGCGGTCGGCGGGGGGCGCAGCAGCGCCAGCGAACCCTGCAGGCGGCGCTCGACTGGAGTCACGAACTCCTGGACCCGGAGGAGCAGGTGGTGTTCCGGCGCCTGTCGGTGTTCGTCGGTGACTGGTCGCTCGATGCAGTCGGCCCGGTGGTGGGTGTCGAGCCGTTGCTCGCGGCGGACGCACTCGACGGCCTCGTCGCGAAGTCGTTGGTGACGACGAGCCACCCCGCGCCTGGCATCGTCAGGTACGCGATGCTCGAAACGGTCCGTCACTACGCCGAGGACCGCCTCGTGGATGCCGGGGAGACCGAGGAGTGTCGGACCGCGCATCTCGAGTATTTCGTGGACCTGGTGCGGTCGGCTCCGTTCGTCATGGGGGACTACTCGGGAGCGAACCGGTCGATCATCCGACCGGAGGCGGCGAACATCACGGCTGCCATCGAGGTCGCAGAGTCGCGCGAGGACCACACCGCCATCGTCCTGCTGCGCGCCATGGGGACGCAGGCCTTGGGGGCGAGTCTCCGGACGTTGCTCCGGCCGGCACTCGACAGCATCGATGCGAGGCTCGATCACGCCGACCTCACCGTGAGCGAGCGAGGCCGGGTGACACTCGCGACCGCTGCATTGAGCCTGGCGATGGCGCGGTACCGCAAGAGCCAGGATCTGCTCGATGCCTCGATCGCATGCATCTCCGACCCGCCGGAACAGTGGGGGCTCACCGCACACGCGCTCAGGCTGCTCCCCGACCTCATGATGCGGCCATCCCACGCCCTCGTCGAGATCGAAAGGCTCCGGGATCGGTTCCTCCCAGCGCTGGAGAACCCAGAAGCCGGCGCCGTCGCGCTCGCCGAGTCGCGGTCGATGGCGCTCGCCCGCCTCCGCCGATACGAGGAGCTGGCGGTGCAGAACGCGGATGCCCGCATGCTTGCCGACCGTGCGGGCGTGACCGAGGGGCACACGCGGCGGATGATCGAGTGCTCGGCGTTGATCGCCGCGCATCTGGCCGGTCGCCCCGACCTCGCGGTGCCGTTCCGGCCGTTCGCTGACGACCGCGACGGGACATCGTGGTGGTACCCGTACCTCGGTCGAATCGGAGAGTGCCTGCACGTCGCCGACAGGGTCGGCATCGAGGAGGCTGCGCTGGCCCTCGCACAGGCGGCGCAGTCCGACGAGCGCACCCGGCTCCCGATCGGCGACAGCGCCTACCTGACGACGTTCGCCCGGTTCGCGCACCTCGCCGGCGACGACGAGCGGGCCTTCAGGTACCTCGCGCACACCGCCGACTTCTCACCCCACACCGCCGCCATCGCCGCCGAGACGCTGGCCGCCCTCGAGGGCTGGACCGACGAGGAGTTCCACGAACGTTCGACGGCGGATCTCCGGGACCGTCTGAGCCTGCACCGGCGCGCGGAGGCACGTGTCACGGTGCCGCCGCTGCTCACATCGGAACTGGCACGCTGGACGGCGTGAGTCGGTCCGATCGGCGAGCCGGCCAGGGCGCAGGCCGCTCGCTCAGTTCGCGGGCGCCGGGTCGGCGTGG
>Ga0055584_100003603_pt1 | contig 15227 bp, 12 predicted proteins | sample OSDHelmetaG_FD_58716 | JGI IMG/M metagenome (GOLD analysis project Ga0055584, IMG submission 58716) | Pelagic marine sediment microbial communities from the LTER site Helgoland, North Sea, for post-phytoplankton bloom and carbon turnover... | ecosystem: Environmental > Aquatic > Marine >... | reverse complement strand
GCGAACTTGGTTTCTCCACCGACTGTTGGGACCTCGATGGCAAACAGAGTCGTTGCACGATAAGGCTTGTCGCGATGGGCACCATCCGAATGAAAATGCATTTCGCCATCTGGCAACACGCCAATCGGCTTTCCATCCTCGCGAATATTGCTGACAAACATCACGCCGCGTTTGGATTGCTTGTTGTCAGGATCTTCTTTGGTCCGGTCAGCCGTATCAGCTCTGCCAAACAAAGCCGCAAAATCCGCCTGATTGTCGTTTGTGATCTCTTGCCCCGGGAAACACAGAACAGAATGTTCCGTAAAGGCCTCGCGAATTTGTTGCGCCATGTCTTCGCTAATCGGATCACGCAAATCGACCCCTGTCACGCGCGCCCCGACAGCAGGATGTACAGGTTTCACTGTCAATTTTGAGACCACAGTAGCCATAGTTCCCTCACCCGACTTCAACACGCACTGTTCTGCGCAACAATCAAAATACTAACCCGCTTTTAACAGTAAAACCCAGCGCTGCGATCAATTTTCCCCTCATTTTTTTCCGTCATTCCGGGTTAACAGCGCGGTTTTGTTCGTCTAAGCTGATATCCGCGCAATATCGTAAAGGCCCTAAAAATTAATTATCGGGGCAAATGAAACTAAAGGGAGGTATTTTTTATGTTTAGTAAAATTTTGACTGGTGCAGTCGCCTTGAGTGCGGTTGCAATGGTTGCTGCTGTGCCAGCACAGGCGCAGAAATTTCCAAAGAAGAATATTACATTCCTGATCGCCTATGGTCCTGGCGGTGGTTTTGACACCATCACCCGTAAGCTCGCACCATATTTGAAAAAACATCTTGGCGGTAAGGTCAATATTGTTCCGAAGAACCTGCCCGGTGGACGTGGCAAGAAAGCCGCTGCCTTCCTTGCAAAACGTAAGGCCGACGGTTCGCACATCATGATGTTCAACATGCCCGGTCATGCCATGCCGAATATTATCGGTGAAGAAGCCGGTTATGATGTCCGTAAGATGGATTGGTTGGGTCGTGTCGCCCAGTTCCGTTACATCATTGTCGTCAGTGCCAAAAAGAGTAAATACCAGACGATCCAGGATGTGTTGAAAGCCAAAGATCAGATCAAAATTCCGATCACAGGCCCCGGCACAACGGGTTATCTCGCCAGCGCCATTCTTTGGAATGCCCTTGGCGTTCAACCAAAATACATCACCGGCTATAAATCAAGCTCGCGTTATTCGCTTGGTGTTATCCGCGGCGATGGCGATCTGACAATTCTGGCCAAAGGCAGCTTCAAAAAGTATGTCAGCAGCAAAAAGAAAAAGCAGGCTGCCTTTAAGGACCTGAAGCCAATCCTCGAGATCACCAACGGCAAGTCTGAGTTCGGTGTCCCGACAACTGGTGAAATGGGCCAGAAGGATCTTGCGATCCTCGGTGGTGATCGAGTTATCGGCACAACACCAGGGACCCCTAAAGCCATCAAGGACCGGTTGGCCAAAGCGGTTTGGGATTCAGTGACTGACCCGGAATTCGTAGCCTGGGGTAAAAAGGTCGGTCGTCCGGTTGCACCTTTGAACGCCGCAGACGCGACGAAACTGGTTGGTCAACTTTACTCGTACTACGTCCAATACAAGGATGTTCTTGCCGCGAGTAACAAGAAGACCAGATAAACTGTTGTTATCAACGGCCGGTGCGCAAGCATCGGCCGTTTCCTTTCCGCGCACACAACAAAACAGGCACATCAAGTGTGTGTGTGCGTGCGGACATTTCTGACAGACTTATAAGGCTAAGTTGATCACAGGGGGCAGAGAAATCCGTGTTTGATGCATTGTTTGAAGGAATCGTTAATCTCGGTTCCATCCATTCTCTATTGCTGTTGGCAGCCGGATCAGCGGTTGGATTATTATTTGGCGCCATCCCTGGCCTCGGTGGCACAACAGCCGTTGCACTCCTCATTCCACTGACCTTCGGCATGGAACCCTGGCAGGCCATCATTTTGATGGGTGGCGTTATGGCAGCCACATCCACTGGCGGGTCCGTCAGTGCCATTCTTCTAAACACGCCCGGCATTGCCCCGAATGCCGCCACGACTTTTGATGGCTACCCCTTAGCCCAACAGGGCAAAGCTGGCATGGCCATCGGTGCCGCGGCAACGGCTTCTGCCATGGGTGGCGTCATTGGCGTCATTTCACTAGTGGCAGTGATTCCGATCATGAAAGCGATCGTGCTTTTGTTCACCCCACCTGAATTTTTTATGCTGGCGATTTTTGGCATGTGCGCCATCGCGGTCTCGTCAGGAGACCGACTACTTCAAGGCCTGATTACCGCGATCATTGGATTGATGGTCGGCTTTGTCGGTTATTACGATGTCACCAGTACCGTCCGATTTGACTTTGGTATCCCGCTCCTGGAGGATGGGATTAAATTAGTTCCGGCCCTGATCGGGCTCTTCGCCATTTCCGAAATGATCAACCTCGCCGTCAAAGGTGGCTCCATTTCTCAGGAAGCGGCAGATGTCGAGATCAGCGGTGTTTCCTCCGGTATCAAGGAAGTTTTCAAAAACTGGTCAACCACGCTCGTCGGCTCTGGCTATGGCACCTTTATTGGCGCCGTTCCCGGTGTCGGCGGTACCGTCGCCGCCTTCCTGAGCTATTCAACCCAGGCCCAGCGCGACCCGACTCCCGATATCGAATACGGCAAGGGTAATATCAAAGGCGTGATCGCTCCCGAATCTGCCAATAATGCGAAGGATGGGGGATCGTTGATCCCAACACTTGCCTTTGGTATTCCGGGGAGTGCGGAAACCGCCGTATTCCTCGGCGTTCTCATTTTACACGGTATCGAACCCGGACAAAAACTCCTAGAAGACCATCAGGATCTGGTCTTCACGCTGGTTGTTGCCCTTACAGTCTCGGCGATTTTCGCGACAATTGTTGTTCTCCTATTAGCGAAGTATATGGCGTTGCTGACCCGGATCAGTGTTCATATGCTGATCCCAACCGTGACCGTCGTGGCGCTGGTTGGTGCCTTCGCCCTTAACACCGAAATCGGCGATGTCGTCATCGCGTTCATCTTTGCCTTTATCGGCTATTTTATGATCCGGTTTAACTATCCGCGGGTTACTTTTACAATCGCCATCGTTCTTGGCAGTATCACCGAGCTGAGCTTCCATCAGTCGATGCTCATTTCTGACGATCAAATGTCGATCTTCTTTACGAGAGGGCTATCGCTCACATTGCTTGCTCTGACGATTTTGAGCCTCGCCTTCCCAACCTTCAGACGAAAGATGAAAGAAAGAAAAGAAGCTAAAATGGAGGCCGGACAATGAGAATACCCGAGCACAGAAGGCCTTCAGCACTTTATATTCTCATAATTCTAGCTATCGTCGTCCTGTTTATCGCCACAAGCTATCAGTACAAAGTTACTGATCGGATGTTTCCGTTGATGGTGGGATATTTTGCCATACCACTCTTGATCATGGATTTACTTGCCCTGACCGATAGTAAGGTTGGCGAAAAAATTTCAATTTTCTTTTCCGCCAAGACGCCGGAAAAGGTCGATGAAGATGCCGATCCAACCGTCCGCACGCTGTCACAGGAACTTAGGATCTTTATGTGGATGGGTGCCCTTGTCCTGGGTATTTATCTGATTGGCTTTTTGCCCTGCACGCCGGTCTTTGTTTATTGCTGGATGAAATATCGCGGCGGATATTCTGTACGCGAGAGTGCCTATCTGGCGATCGGCACCATCGTATTCGTCTACGTCCTGTTCGAAATAATTCTGCAGTACGAATTATATCCGGGCATCTTCCTGTACTGGTACGGCTGAGCGGGCGGCATATCGCGCGCCGTCCGAGTTACCCCCAGGGTTCAAGGGCAGCCGCCTGTTTTCCCGCAATTTGGCCCGTCACAAGACACTCTGCGAGATTGCCGCCAGACATATAGAGATGCCCCCAGGCACTACCCATTTCACCCGCCGCGTAAAGGCGCGGAATGGGATTGTCCTCCACATCGATAATGCGTTGCTGCGCATCATGTTCCGGGCCACCCTGGGTATTTGAGACCACCGGCCAGACTTGCCCGGCATAGAATGGCGCACGCTGAATTTTCATCATCGTGCCGGACGGGCGCCCGAAATCGACATCGTTCTTGGTGGAGCAGAGTTCATTCCATCGGGCCAGTGTCGCTTCAAGCTCACCTGCTTCCATATCGATCATCGCCGCCAACTCAGCGATTGAATCCGCCTTTTTTATCAGTCCGGACTCGATCTCCTGCATATTGTCGAGGCTCCAGTCATAATGGGCATCGGGATCATTCCGGGTCGGCGCACCAACCCGATAACGTCGGCGACCAACCTCATCGAAAATCACGTAGGACGGAATACGCGGAAATTCCTGTGTCACGGGATCGAAATGTTCCATCGGCCGGTGCGACGTATCCTGGGTATAAGGTGGGTTCTCGTTCATATAGCGCTTGCCGAACTTATCGACGACGATCCACGTCATCTGAACAACGGCGGTTTGCTCGCGACCGGGAATCCAGTCCGGCAGACGCTTCATACGAATAGCGTAAGGATATTCGGGATGCTCAAACCCGTATGATCCATGATAGTGCCACATATGCCAAAGCCGGGCGCCAAGCTCCTGCGCCATACGGATACCATCACCAGTGTTTGAATTCGTCGTCGCCGCGAGGACCGGCTTCATTTGCCAGTACTGCCGCTTCATTTCTTCGTTTGCTTCAAAGCCACCGCAGCAAAGGATCACGGCTTTGCTGGCCTTCACAGTCCGAACACCGCCGGTTGTCTGGATAACGGCGCCCTGAACTTCGCGTGTGCCATCGGTTTTATAAATCAGTCTCTGAACCGGCGCTTCGAGCCAGATATCGATATCCCGCAACGCGACATTGTCTTCCAGAGTTTTAAACACCCGAGCCCCGCCGGGAGCGCCCCGGACATGCGGGTAGTGACTATCAGGGTCAAAGTTCGGGATTTCCTCAATCAGCGTTTGGTAGAACGTGTCATATCCTTCAAACGGGTAGTTCGCGACCTTCTGACGCGGATTTACGATGGCCCCATTGGCTTCTGCCAGCTTCCGCATATAGGCCTCGATATTGGCCATCCCGTCGGCAAGGGCGCGGTTCACGGATGACGGTGTGCGCCCACCATTCGTCGCTTCGAGATATTTAAAGGCCTGATCTGCGTCATGCGCCGAGCGCATCGCACCGTAAGAGCAAACAGAAATACCCCCGGGATTGGCCATTTTATCGACCAGCAGAACTTTCGCACCGGCATCAAACGCCTCAATCGCCGCTATGCCGCCGGAATAGCCATATCCAACGACAATTACGTCATATTCGGCGTCGAAATTGACAGTCCCGTTGGTAGCCGAATTGTCTGCCATGATCCCTCACCTGCTCGATTTTTTTGTGAAACGCATTTTGCCTCAGCCTCTATAGCCGCGCAACTGCACGACGCTGCCTCGCATCAGATGGATCTTTGGCTTTATTCAGCAGACGCTAGCTGCGGTCGTGATTCATTGTAGCGCTGTGTCGAATGCTCACCGGCAGTACAAGGCGGAAACATCGGCGTATCGCCGGGCGTTATACATGTCGGGAGGCATTCAACATGTGTGTCATGTACGTGATTGAAAAACAGCACTATCGAATGACGATTTTTCTGAGAACGATTGTTCATAACGCGATGGAGGCTCGAATGATACTGACCATTGGTCCAGCGCAACATGATATCACCGAGATTCACCACAAATGTCCCCGGAATAGGCTCAACCCTTACCCATTCGCCGGAAGCTGTTTCAACTTCGAGCCCGCCCAGCGAGTCCTGGGACAAGAGTGTGATCCAGCCCCAGTCCGTATGGGCCCCACACCCGAGTTGGTTAAACTCCGTTTCTGCAGGATGAGGCGGATATCGCAGAATGCGAAGTGGCGATTTTTGTTGCGCGAAGGTGTCATCAAAATGATCGAACGGCATCCCAAGTGACAGAGAGATTAACCGCGACACCTGCAAACCCGCCTGCCAGACGGCTTCTTTATAGGCTTCAAGTCTTTCGCGAAAACCTGGAAAATCCTCCGGCCAAATATTGGCCTTATAGCCTGGAGTCCCCGGAATATTGCCCATGGTAAAATTGAAAGACTCTTTGATATCACCGGGCGATTCATTATCCAGACGTTGTGTTTCAGGAGGTTCGTAACCGTTTGAAAAACCTTGTTTTATCCACTTTTCTTTCCAGCTATCCGGCTCATCAAAAAACCTGTTGGCCTCCGCAAAAGCGCCATCGATAAGTGTTTGATCAACCCCATGGTTGGAAATATAGAAAAATCCGGTATTCCGACAGGCTGCTTTAATTTCAGCAGCTATTGCTTCCCGAGCGGTGGGATCACCGGAAAAACTTGGGCCAATATCAATAACCGGAAGATCGCCTGCCTTCTTGGGCTCGGAGTAGATGATCATCTGTCAGCTCCTCATTCCTGATATGGTATACCCGCCGCCTGCATCGCTTTCATCTGCGACCACGTATCCCTGATCCATTGCCCACAGGCTGCATTTTGTTCAAGCAGAGAAAATTTCGCGCCCATGCCGTAATCCGACGTCGCGATCATTTCCGTAATCACATATTGCAGCGGACTGGTTTCATGGGTGAGATGATAGCGCAGAATTTTGCGAAAAGCTTCCTTGCAGACATCCAACTTGTAAGCTGACCATGGGGAATGCCATTCACCTGGCGCGGGCTTCGTAAAGGGATACATAATCCCGCGGGGCCTTGAACCATCCGGGTTTGTCCCCCAGATATTTCGAGGGTTGTTGGGAATGACCGGTCGGAACTGAGCAAAATGGACGGCATCCAACGCCATCCATTCTTCACAAAGATTGCCGGGCTCATAGGGATCCAGAACGATCCGCCCCTCTTCGACATCCTCGCGAACATCAGAGACTTCCTGCTGCTCAGGATTGTCAATTTTGAAAATCACATGGCTGTAATCGACGGTAAAATGGAAGGGGATTCCACGCGCCTGAACCGCCTGCACGATTGGTGTCACGCGCTTGTATTTTTCACTCCAGCAATCGACATGCAGCTCAAAACTGAGGGCGACCCCAACGGAATCGCCTATCTCCGCCGTTCGGATGTAGGTATCGATAATTTCAGCATCCGTCAGCTCATGCCCATCTGCCGCGTAGGTACCAAGCATAACATTGAGCATTTTTACGTCGGCCCGCGCGGCATCCTGCATTCTTTCAGCGAGCAATTCGTCATTGCGGCCAAGCTGGTGAATATAATTTCCCGTCAGCATCGGAATGCCGGTTTTTTCCGCAGCAGAAACAGCGTCTTTCAACTGATCCGGTTGCGGCAGCCAGTTGATGTAATCAAAAACCCCGGCATCCCGCACCATCCTGAACCGTTTTAACGGTTCGACGACAACATCAGCCTGCAGGATATTGTAGGTACACCCGAGTTGAAAATCGGCAGCCATGATCATCTCGCCTCTTCAGGAACGGTACAGCTGACAGGTTGGTGATCTAAGAATTCATTGTCAATCGTCCCTATTCCTGGTTCTCGCGCGGCCACCCTTGCCCGCCCGGCATCGCCATGTGAAAATCCGCCAACTGTTTTGGAGGATAGAAAATGAGTGCGGCGTCAGGAAGTAACATTGCAGGCCAAATTGCCTATGAAGATTTGCGCGAATGGTTGGTCTTGGCCGACCGTCTTGGCGAGGTCGAATATGTAAAGGGTGCCAACTGGCAGGAAGATATCGGCCTTGCTGCAGAAGCTGTACTACGTGAGGAGAATGGCCCCTGCGTTGTATTTGAAGATGTCGAAGGATGCCCCAAGGGTTTCCGCATGCTGATGAACATGTTCGCCGGTACGCGGCGAAATATGACGCTGGGTTTTCCGGAGCATCTGACCAAATGGGAACTTTCCAACGCTTATCGTGAAAAATATCTCATCGATCCGAAAGTCATCAAACATGAGATCGTCGATGATGGCCCCGTTTTTGAGAACATCCTGACGGGCGACGATATTGACGTCTCCAAATTTCCGGCCCCCGTCTGGCATGAGAATGATGGCGGACGCTATATCGGTACCGGCACCTACAGCGTAACACGCGACCCCGAAGAAGGCTGGCTCAATGCCGGCGCTTATCGGGCGCAGGTTCATGGCCCGAAAGAAGTAGGTTTCCTGACGGCACGTGGACATCACGGCTATATCCACCGCGAGAAATACAAGGCGCAGGGCAAAAAGATGCCGGTCTGCATGGTTCTAGGCGGTGATCCGCTAGCCTTCTATTTCGGTGGTACTGAAGCACCCTACGGTGCCTTTGAGCTCGATATCGTCGGGGGCCTGCGCGGCAAACCCTTGCAGCTTGTTGAGGGTAAAGTCACTGGCCTGCCCTTCCCCGCCAATGCCGAAATCGTGCTGGAAGGTTATGTCGATCCGCAGGAAACCATGATCGAAGGGCCTTTTGGCGAATGGACCGGCCATTATGCTGGCGGCAAGGAACCGCGGACGGTTCTCCGCATTGAAGCCATTTATCACCGAAACGACCCCATTCTGCTCGGCGTACCGCCGATGGGCCAAGGCCCGGATGAACTGGCGCGCTATCGTGCTGTGATGCGCTCTGCGATGCTTAAACAGAATATTATTGATGCCGGTGTACCGGACATCCAGCAGGTCTGGTGCCACGAAACCGGCGGCTCCCGGATGCTCCATGGGGTGTCGATTAAACAACGTTATCCCGGTCATTCACGTCAGGCTGGTCAAATCGCGGCGCAGTGTCGTGCAGCCGCCTATGCCTCAAAATATGTCATCGTGACGGATGAAGATGTCGATGTGACACGACTCGACCAACTTATCTGGGCTATGATGGTCAGGACCGACCCCAAGCGGTCAATCGACTTTATCAGCGGCGCCTGGGATTCTCCCGCCGACCCCATGCTGACACCAGAGCAACGGGCCGTTGGCGATATGACCCATTCCGTCGCCATCATTGATGCGTGCCGTCCGTTCGAATGGATGGACCAGTTTCCGATGTCAAACGCCCCAAGCCCGGAAGTGGCACGAAAGGCAGAAGAAAAGTTTGGCTATCTGATGAAGAACCGCTAGGTACCGGATCAGGGTGGTATGGTCGACACGCTAGAACCGACCGGAATACTGCCTGACGATTACCTTTCCTTAGCGGATCAAATTGCGCAAAACGCCTGTAATCAGGGGGATATACCTGCATTCATCTCTGTCGATACTGGTGAAACTATAGGCTGGGAAGAGCTTTCCTTATGGACCGCTCGTCTTGCGCACTTTCTGCACAACAAAGATATTCACGCCAATGACAGAATCGTCGTCCTCGGCGAGAACTCGCCTGAACACTTGATTCTCTACTACGGTATCCAGGCCTATGGCGCGACCTACTGCACCATTAATACCGATATAAACCAGAACCATCTCGTCGAGATGCTTGCCCGGATCGAACCAACACTGATCCTGTGGCACCAGGACCTCAATCGGCATGCCATTGGCCACGGGACAGTCGGAGAATGGGTTTCCTTTAAAGACAGAACCCTCGATACGGGGCTATTTGCCACGCTATCGCAACTAGACTCGAAAAACCCGCCCAAAGCCGGCAATGATAAAGAGGACCGTTGCGTCATCTGTTTTACGTCGGGGACATCAGCGCAGCCCAAAGGTGTACTCCATAGCTTCTGTAACTATCAAGCTATCGCGCAACACCAGCTCGACCGCTGGTCTCTAACAAGCGACGATCGAATTCTGGAGTTTCGGTCTATTAGCTGGGCCTCAGCGCATATGATTTCGCTTAATCCCGCGATGCTTTCGGGGGCGACTCTTCTATTCGCAAAAAACTTTTCGCGCTCACGCTTTGTCAGCTGGATCGAGGCTCACCAACCCACCATCATTGTCGCGGTCCCGACGGTCGTGAATATGTTGCTGGAACAACCGATTCAAAACGGCAAAGAGGTGTTTGCCAGTGTGCGGTTTGTATCCTGTAGTACCGCGCCTCTCATGCCCGATGCTCACCGGCGGTTTGAAGATATCTATGGAGTAGAACTGGTCCAGCTTTATGGCATGAGTGAAGGCGGCATCGTCGCGGCAAATGCCCCTGGCACTCGCGTCATCGGCAGTGTCGGGACTGCAGGAATGTATCAAAACATCACGATCCGTGATGATGCAGGCAATCCGTTACCGCCCGGCGACATCGGTGATATCGAGACCGTCAGCGCGCAACACGCCCAGGCCTATCTCCATGCCGGTGGCGACATAGAGGTCATAAGAGGGAAACCCCTGAAAACCGGCGATCTCGGTTATCTGGACGAAGACGGTTTTCTACGCATCACCGGCCGCGCAAAGGATGTGGTCATCCGGGGTGGCGTCAATATATCACCGCTCGAGATCGACGCCTTAATATCTCGACACCCCAATGTCCTTGAGGCTGTAACGTTTGGAATTCCCGACGCGGTCTACGGCGAAAATCTCGTAAGTTGGGTAACGGTAACAACCGATTCAAATCTCAGCGCCGATGACCTGACAGTCTATTGCATCGCAAACCTTCCGGAAGCAAAGCGACCGAAAACAATTACAATTGTCGGAAAAATCCCCAAGAACAGTCGGGGAAAAATTGACCGCAATGCCGCCAAAGAGCTTTGGCAGGCTGCGCAGTAAGGAACACAAAAATGTCTGACAACAATACCTACGCTGAATACGACAACTTCATGGGACGCTGGAGCCGTCAGGTGGCGAGCCAATTCCTTGATTGGATTCAGCCCGGGCAGAATTTAAGTTGGCTCGACGTCGGTTGCGGTGCCGGAATGTTGGCGCAAACTGTCGCCAGAAATTGCGCGCCCTCGATTGTCACTGGAGCCGACCCTCTGGAAAAATCCATTACTGCCGCAAAACAACACCCGGATAACAAGGGTATTCGATTTGAGGTTGGCGATGCTCAAGATCTGCCGTTCGAGGATTCCACGTTCGATGCGGTCGTTTCGGGCCTCATGATCAAATTCGTACCCAACAAAGTAAAAGCAATTGGCGAGATGAAACGCGTGGCCCGTCCCGGTAGTGTCATTGCCCTCTATGACTGGGATATGGATAGCAACATGAACACGACGCGGCACTTCTGGGGAGCTGTTGCAGACATCATCCCAGAGCGTATGGAGGATCGGGCCACCAACCGAACACCAATGACCGAAATCGATTCAATTGCCCAAATATTTGAAGCGGCAAGCGTAACGAAAGTTCAGCAAAACACCATTTCCTTTACGACCCAGTTCCGGGATCTCGAAGATTACTGGCAACCAATTACCAAAAACTCACAAAATGTCGGCCGATTTTACCAAACGATGACGGAAGATCAGCGTAATGCCGTCCGCGAGCGGCTAAAACAAACCCTGCCCTTCGCCAAAGACGGCTCTATTTCCTTTGAAAGCCGCGCTGTTGCGGTAAAAGGTCTCGCCTAGCTAACGCCGTGCGTCTGCCAGTGCCTGCGCATCGTCATAAGACGTTTGTACATTGAGGACTGCCTGACGCTTTTCAATATCCACCGCCTTCAAGGCCCGTTCGAGGGCACCTGGAAGGTCTTCCGCGTTATCGACCCGTTCACCATAGCCGCCATTGGCTTCAACAACCTTTTCGAAATCCGGATTGGGTTCAAGGGCCGTCAACGGCGAACGATTCAGTCGAGAAGCAGCACCGTCCGGGTGAAGTCCGAGTGTCGATTTCCGGACGGAGCCCCACATACGGTTGTTAAGAATAATAGTGCAGATCGGTAATTCCATCGAAGCACCAACGAAATGTGCCGGCGTTGGGTTGCCAAACATATAGGAACCGTCGCCCGCTACGTTAAAGACGCGCCGAGAACGATCACCGAGCTGTAAGCCAAGTGCTGCTCCATTCCCCCAACCAAGGCCACCGGCAGGGCTGGTGCCGAAGACAGTTCCAGGTTTCCGGGAACCCAGGAAGCCGACCGGTAATTGTGACTCGCTCACAAGTGCATCGTCTTCGTTCATAACCTGGCCGATACAATGGGCGACCCATGGATACTCCATCGGACCGCCGACAGATTGACGTTCCAACAGCGCTTTTTGCGTTTCCGCCAATGCTGCCTTTTGTGCTGCGACTTCCTTTCGGGTTGCGCCAATGCGATCTGCGTTTTCGGTCATTGCCGCCGATAGCGCCCGCAAAGTAGATGCCGGATCACCGGCCAATGTCAGATCACTCCGGAACCCCCGTATCGGATAGTTGGTGAATAGAGGATCAACCCCGGCCTGGATCACTTGCGCTTCAGGGGAAATTTTATGCAGGCTCGGAATCCACGGCACATCGGATTCCAGCGTTAAAATAACATCGGCTGTCGCAAGCCGTTCGGCAGGCTCAAACCCGACATGCATCGGATGGTCAGTTGGCAAGTTTACGTAGCGCGGGCGGTAGCAAATGACGGGAATGGCAAAACGTTCTGCAAGTGCTTCCAGCGATGCAACATCTTCTGGATGTTGTCCAAAAGAAGAAGAAATAATCAGCGGATTCTTTGCTTTACTCAGCATATCCGCTGCCTGATCAATCGAGTTCGGATGCGGTACACCCGCCCGTGAAGCATTTCTCACCGTTGGGCTATCAAAAGTGAAGTCGCCAGGGTTTTCCGCCAGCATCTCGCGGGGTAGGGTCAAATAAACAGGTCCGCGCGGTTCCGACATCGCAACGGTCAGCGCCCGGTCAACCACGGTTTCAAGCTGTTCAAGATTACGCAGTTCATAATCCCATTTTACTAACTCGCGGACCATGCCTGCCTGATCAAACATTTCCTGGGCCCAATGAATGTAAATACTGCGGGCGCCAGGCAACCCTTCTTCTGTAACGGGTGTCCTACCCGCAGAGAACAACATGGGAATACGCTCACGTGCTGCATTCATGATGCCACAAACACCGTTCGCGGTACCGACGGTTACATGCAACATCACAGCCTGCGGACGTCCGGTGGCCAGGTAATAACCATGGGCCATGGCAACCGCGACATTTTCATGCGGCACTGTGACAGGAGTCGGCGCTTTCGCTTCACCGAGCTGTGCCTTGGACAGCGCTTCAATCACAGATGCAAAATCTGTTCCCGCATTACCAAAAAGATAGTCGACACCTCGGTCGGCAAGTAGTGTGAGATAGGCTTCGGCAGTGGTATCCGCCTTAATCGTTTGTTTTCCCAATGTGGGTCTCCCCGAATCCGGTTTTGGTTTAAGATCAGTATCGCCCACGATGCAGTGATTGCACACCCCTGCATTCGAAATGGAACGCTCGCCGATGGCTCTCAGGATTTCTTTGTTTTACGGCGCGATATTCGCGGTTATTGGCATCCTGATGCCATTCTGGCCAGTTTGGCTACAATCCCGTGGAATTACAGCGACAGAAATCGGTTTAATACTGGCTGTCGCCACCTGGAGCCGAGCTATTATCAATCCACTTCTGGCGCAACGGGCTGATCGATATGGTCGTCCCGACTTGATGATCCTCTTCCTTGGCTGGGGCGCTTTCCTGACCCACATTCTGTTCTTTTTCTCGGACGGGTTTTGGAGCCTGTTTGCCATCAGCGTCATTTCGTCAATTTTGCTCTTTGCGCTGATGCCCATGGCGGATGCGGTCACCATGCTCAAGGTACGCGAAGGCAGTATCGATTACGGCAAAGTACGGCTATGGGGGTCTTTGACCTTTATTGCCGCCGCTCTGGGGGGCGGCATTCTCCTCCGTGGACAGCCCGCAGACTACATTCTTTGGTTGGTCATTGGTCTGCTGGTCTTGACTGTCGCAAGTTGTCACCTGATCCCGCGGGCAGAAACCCCTGGCACCAAGAATTTCCTCGAACCTTTGCTCAATATTCTTCGCAACAAGCGACTGATTATCTTCATGTTGTCAGCGAGCTTAATCCAGGCGAGCCATGCAGTTTATTACGGTTTTTCTACCTTGCATTGGCGAGCCAACGGTCTCGATGAAATTACCATTGGTGCGCTCTGGGCTGAAGGAGTAATAGCCGAGATCATATTATTCGCTATTGCCGGAAAATATATCGACCGAATTGGGCCAGTGGTCTTCCTGACGATTGGCGGCATCGCCGGTCTAATCCGCTGGTCGGTGCTCGGCATGACAACCGACTTGCCCGGACTGGTGGCGGTGCAGGGGCTTCATGCCTTTACCTTCGGCGCTACTCATTTGGCCGCTCTTTACTACATTGCCAAAGCCGTCCCGGCGGGTTTTGCCGCAACGGCACAAAGTCTCTATTCCAGCTTTGCCGTCGGCACGACAATGGCTTTTGCCATGCTGGCCTCGGGCTGGCTTTACGAGTTGTATGACGGGGCCGCATTCTTCGCGATGGCAGGCATGTCTGTTGCCGGAATACTGCTTCTAATCCCGGTCCTCTTAATCGCTAAAGAATCTACCTGACCGTTATTCGAGCTCGATACGAATTCCAACAGTTGCCGACAAAGTCTGGGTGCCACGCGAAACCGGCACGGCCTTATCACTTCGCAGAGCTTCTGCCGCCATGATACGCGGCCTCGGATGATGTATTCCGCGCTCCTGGATTTGTAAAATCTTACCGAGCTCAGAGCCCGCCGCCTCTGCGTAAAGTGTCGCTTTTCGCATGGCATCTTTGACCGCCTTGCGGCGCGCTTGGTCGAGAAGTTTTTCTGGCTCCGCGACTGAAAACTGGACACCGTTCACCCGGTTTGACCCGGCAGAGACAACAGCATCGAGCAAACGACCCAATTTCGTTAAATCACGTACCGTCACCGTCACCTGATTGGCGGCCTGATACCCCGCAATCTTGCGCTGTTTGTTACGTTCATAACGTTCATAGAAGGGCGAGACGCTAAAATTGCTGGTGCGGATATCTTTATCGTCGATGCCAGATTTTGAAAGGAGCCGAAACAAGGAACTCATTGCCTTGTTATTCGCCGATAAAGCCTCGCGTGCCGTATCGGCCCGCGTTGTGACACCAGCATTTATGCTGGCAATATCGGGAACCGCAATTACCGTTCCCTTGCCTTCAACAGCGATAAAACGTGTTTTATCATTATCAGCAACGGCGGTACCAGCTGCCAAAAAAATCAACGCCCCTGTGAGACCTGCAAGCACCCTGTTCGTCATAATTCCAATTCCTTTGCCAAATCAATCACTGTCAAAAATACCATAAGTATGAAATATGGAGTTTATAAGGCAAAATGATACAAGTTTT
>Ga0055584_100003602_pt1 | contig 15228 bp, 14 predicted proteins | sample OSDHelmetaG_FD_58716 | JGI IMG/M metagenome (GOLD analysis project Ga0055584, IMG submission 58716) | Pelagic marine sediment microbial communities from the LTER site Helgoland, North Sea, for post-phytoplankton bloom and carbon turnover... | ecosystem: Environmental > Aquatic > Marine >... | reverse complement strand
TCGTCGGCCGCGTCGTCGTCGTCGGCCGCGTCGTCGTCGTTCGCCGCGTCGTCGTCGTCGTCGGGCAGGGTCGCGTCGTCGTCGTCGTCGAGGAAGATGAGCGGATCGTCGGTGTTCCCAAACCCGATCACACAACCGGACAGGAGCAACAGCAGGGGGAGCAGGGGGCGCATCGGCGCGGCCATGATGAACGGCCGCGCCCGCCGGGTCCACCGGGGCGTTCCGGCCCGATCCACGGCCCCACAAGGGCTGACCCTCCTGTCGCCAGCCGCACGAACGGATCAGGTCCGATTGTGTCCTTCCGGTGGGGGGGTGGTTTGTGTAGAAGGCGCCGATGCGAACCCTCCTTCCGCTCCTCGCCGTTCTTCTTCTCGGCTGCCCCGACGACCCCGACGAGGTCGCCGCCACCGATTTTGAGGGCCAACTGGCCGACGACGTCGAGGGCCTCGTGGCCCTGATGATGACCGTCGACGACGACGTCACCGCGTTGCCCGATCAGGTCGACGCCGTGCAGCAGCAGGAGTGCTACGCCCTGCTCGGCGACTGCGAGCGCTGCTTCGACTACGACGGCGCCCAGGCCACCGGCGCGTGGACCAGCGCGCCCGTCTTCGCCGAGGAGTGCAAGTACAGCGGCGCCGACGTGCTGCTCGCGGCCACCTTCGAGATCACCTCCGAAGACCTGAGCGGCACCTGGGCCGGCACGCCCGAGGAGTACGTGATGACCTTCGCCGGGGAGCGTGAAGCCACGCTGTCCCTCAACACCCCGAAGTTCGGGCTCCGCGAGTACGACGTGTCGTACGAGATCAACGACGCCAACGCCACGACCGACGACAACGACGTCGACGCCTTCGACGTCACGCTGGAGTACCGGGCGTTCCACGACCAGTTCTGGACGGCGGAGATCGAAGGCAACGAGTTCTCGGTGCGGGGCACCGCCAACGGCCCCGGTTGGACCTGCGATGTCGAGGGCACGCCCAGCTCGACGCGGGTGACCTGCTCGTAGCAATCCCGTGACGCGGCCCGGCCACGGTCGACGCCGGCGCGGCCCCCAGGCAGCGTTTGGAGCCCCGCCCCGGAGGCTCCGTGCCCGCACCCGACCGATCCCTCGCCCGCAAGTCCCTCGCTGAGGGCATCGGCACGTTCGCGCTGGTGTTCGCCGGCTGCGGCGCCGTCGCTGTGGAGGCCTCGACCGGCGCCCTGGGCCACGGCGGAGTCGCCGCCACCTTCGGGCTTGTCGTCTGCGTCATGGTCTACGCGGTCGGCCACGTCTCCGGCGCCCACTTCAACCCGGCCGTGACCGTCGCGTTCGCGGCCACCGGACGCTTCCCCTGGCGGGAGGTCCCCGCCTACGTCCTCGGCCAGTCGGCCTCCGCGCTGCTCGCCGCCGGCGTCCTGCGCGGGCTGCTGGGGCCCGAGGCGAGCCTGGGGGTCACGGGTTACTCGGAGCTGGCCACGGGCGGCGCGTTCGTGTTGGAGGGGATCCTCACGTTCGGGCTGATGTTCGTCATCGTGGCGGTGGCCACCGATGGCCGGGCCGCCAGCCAGATGGCGGGGCTCGCCATCGGAGGCACCGTCTGCGTGGGCGCCCTGTTCGGGGGACCGCTGACCGGCGCGTCCATGAACCCGGCGCGCTCCCTGGGCCCGGCCCTGGTGTCCGGGGAGCTGGGCCAACTCTGGCTGTACGTCGCCGCGCCGCTCCTGGGCGCCGCGGCGGGGGCTTGGACCTACGGATGGATCCGCTGCGAGGTAGCCGACGTGCCCACGCAGGTGAAGGGATGCTGCTGATGGCTCGCGATGGACTGCTTCTTCTGTGCGTGGCCAACAGCGCCCGCAGCCAGATGGCCGAGGGTTTCGCCCGGTCGATCCTGGGGCCCGATGCCCCGATCTGGTCGGCGGGTTCGGCGCCGAGCCGCGTCAACCCCTTCGCGATCCAGGCGATGGCGGAGGTGGGGATCGACCTGTCGGGCCACACGTCCGATGGGATCGACGACGTGCCTCAGGACCGCATCGCCCGGGTGATCACCCTGTGCGCCGACGAGGTGTGCCCCGTGTTTCCCGGCGGAGTGCAGACGCTTCACCTGCCGTTCCCCGATCCCGGCGAAGGCGAAACCGACGCGGAGATCCTGCAGTCCTTCCGGGACGTGCGCGACGCGATCGGGGTGGAGCTGCGGCGGCTGTTGGCCAAGGACGCCTGACCCAACGACGACGCCCTACGGCGCCGGCGGGCGCTCGGTGATCCGGCAGGGCCGACGGCCCAGGCCGTACAGCGCGACCGGCTCGCCCGCGTCCACCGTCGTCAGCGGACGCCAGCGCTCATCCAATGGAGAGTCCGGGGGCGCCGGCACCCGGGTGATGGCGACCGTGGGCCGAAACGCGTCGAGCGCCGCCCGCCGGAACCCGAGGGCCCTCAGGTTCGCGGCGATCTCCGCCTCGGTCGCATCGGGGGGGAGGCCCTGCTCGGGCAGTCGGTCGAGGCTGAAGCCCAGCTCCTCGTGGCGGTGCGACTCCAGCTCCGTGTCCGGGTCCGGCCACCAGAAGCGGAGCGGGCCCATCGTTCCGTGGCTGAGCACCAGCAGGTCCGCGGTGCGCTCGCCCCGGAGCTGGGCCAACCGCGTGCGGTACCGCAGCCACCAGGTGTCGCCGAGTTCGTCGATGCCTTCGACGAAGCCGACGCGGTCGACGCCGCAGCCGTCGATGGCCGCCCACAGCGCGTCGCGGGCGTTGGCGCGGGGGGCGCGGGTGGATGCCCGGGCGGCCCAGCCGCGCTGCTCGAAGCTGTTGCCCAGGAAGGGGCCACGCGCCGTGATGGGGGCGACGTCGGCGTCGGCGAAGAGCTGATGGGGGGCGTTGTGGGGGCCCGCCGGGCTCAGGTGGAACTCGCCGTGCACGAGCAGCGCGGCGCCCACGCAGGCGAGCAACACCGGCCTCCGCAACGCGGGCGCGCCCAGGGACGCCGCCAACGCGACGGCGGGCGCGAGGGTCAGGGCGAACCGCTCGTCGAGGACCCTCAGGCCAAAGGTCAGCAGCGCCAACTGGCCCAGGACCACCCAGCCGATGAGTCCGGCGCCGGGCCGCCGCCGACGCCACCAGCCCGCCAGCGGCGGGACCAGCGCCAGCGAGGTGAGGGGGCCCAGCACCGAGACCACCAGGGCCAGCGGGTACCAGGCCCAGCGAGCGGGCTCGGGGTGCAGGAGCTGGCCCACCACCCGGTCGGCCAAGGACGCGACCAGGTTCAAGCCCGCCCAGCCCTCGCCGATCCGGTCGCCGGTGTCCACGGCCATCGACCCGCTCGAGAAGCTCGTCTCCGCCTGGCTCAGGTAGGGGCCCAGCACCGCGCCGAGCACGGCCACACACAGCGCCGCGACCACAACGCGACGCCGGCCGGTCGCCCGCATCGACGCCAGGGCACCGACCCCCATCAGGGCGCCAAACGGCAGCGCGGTCCACTTCACGAGCGCCGCCAGGGCGAACAACGCGCCCGCCACCGGCGCCCACGGCAGCCGACGCGGAGCGTGCAGCAGCGCCGCCGTCGCGAGCCACAACAGGGCGGTCATGGGCAGGTCGTAGTGGTAGCGGGTGGCGGCCCCCAGAGCCGCAGGCACGAGCAGCGCCGCGGTGGCGGCCGGCGCGAACCCCCCGGGACGCAGCGCCGCGCCGCAGGCCCCGACGCCCAGCGCCAGCAAGAGCAGCCAGGGCAGCCCCGTCCAGAGCACCGCCTCGGCAGCGGTGCCCGGCAGGAGGTTGGTCAACACATGCAGTCCCGCCGGGTGCGTGACGATCGTGTCGTCGACGGCCACGAGGTAGCTCCACAGCGAGCCGGCGTGGGCACGCCAGTGCTGCAGCACCTCCAGGCGGACGGCGTGCTCGATGTACTCGGCGCTGTTGGACCCGTAGGGCTGCAGTGGCTGGGCCCCCGTGCGCAGGACGAACAACGCGGCCACGATCACCCCGACGATCACCAGCAGCCGCCAGGCCGGGGGCAGCCGCGTCACGGCTGACCCAGGAAGGTGCGCAGGCCGAGCCCCCCGGGCGCGCCCGGGGCCAGCGTCGGCTCCAGCTCGGCGTCGCGCCCCCCCAGGACAACGTCGACTCGTCCGTCTCCATCGACGTCACCGACGGCCAGGCCCTCGCGCAGGTGCTCATCCTGAACGGACCAGATGAGCGCCGGCTCGGCGGCGAACGACCACGCCTCCGCGCCCCCTTCTCCGGCCAGCACGAGGTCGTCGCTGCCGTCGCCGTCCAGGTCTCCCCAGGCCGCTTCGCGGCGGTGCACCGAGCGGGGGTGGCTCCAGACGAGGGCGCCGGCCTCACCGAGCACGGCGTCGGGGCCGTCGGGGTTGGCGAGGGCGAGGCGAAGGCCACCGGCGGTGGTGCCCCAGGCTGCGTCGGCGGTGGGCTGGCGGGCGGCGGCCGCTTCGACGGGCTCCCGGATCAAGCCCCGCAGCACGAAGTCGGGGGCCGGGGCGCGGCCCGAGACGGCGACGTGCAGGAGGTCCGGCTGGCCGGGCTCCCCGGGCCAGACGGCGACGGCGTCGATCTCCGAGCCCGCACCCGGGTCCTCGACGGTGCGCAGCCCGCCGGGACCGACCTCCGCGAGGCCCGAGGGCCCCACGAACAGGAACGCGCGGACGCCGGCTCCGGTGCGGTCGGCGGCGGCGACGTCCTTGAAGACCGAGTCCTCCGCGCCCGCCCACAGCACCGGCCAGCCGGGGGCGTTGCGGTGGACCCTGGAGGCGCCCCCGGCGACGGCGACGGCGAGCTCGGGTCGCCCGTCGCCGTCCAGGTCCGCCGCCGCGACGCCTTGGTGGGGGCCCAGCCCCGGGAGCTCGGCCACCACCTGCCAGCCGCCCTTCCAGCGCAGGATCTCCACCGGTTGCTGGGTGTTCGCTCGGATCAACTCGGGGCGACCGTCGCCGTCGAGGTCGACGAGATCGAGCTGGTAGGTGTTGCGGGGCGGAGCGGTCCCGGGGGCTTCGCGCAGCAGCGAGCCGGAGGAGGAGGAAGGGGCGACCGGGCCGGCCCTCGGGGGCGCGGGTTCAGCGACCGGAGGCGGGGTCGGCGTCACGGCCGGCGCCGGCGCCTGCGCGCAGCCTGCGATCCCGATCAGGAGCAGCAGCCGTCTCACCGACGCAGGGTAGAGCAACGCAGACGACGCCACGCAGCCCCCCGACGCCGGGCCCGGGCGAGGCTGGCAAGATGCCCGCGATGTCCGCCCCCCCACAGGCCGGTCGCCGCGCGGCGGCCACCGGCGCGCTCCTGGCCCTGCTGTGCCTGGTGGTGGCTCGCATGCTGGCCGTCCCCGTCGACGAGTTCGGCGCCAACGGGGCGGCCTGGGCCGAGCACCGCGCCCGCGTGGGCTGGGCCGCCGCCCTGGTCGAACACGCTGGCGAAGACACCCCCCGGCCGTTCGCCGAGCTGCTGCGCGAGCGGGCGACCGGCTTCCCGCCGGGGCTTCACCTCGTCGCGGCCGCGGCCCGCCCCGTCGTCGGCGACAGCGCGGGCGCCCACAGCCTCTTCGGCCTCGTCTGGTTGCTGCTGCTGGCGGGCTCCGTCGCCGTCATCGCCCGCACGCTGTTCGACTCGGGCGGCGCCGCGGCGTTCGCCGGCGTGCTCCTGCTGCCGGTGCTCCCGGCCGCCGCGGGCCGCTACTACTACGACTTCCCCATGGTGGCCGCGTCCTGGGCCGCCGCGGCCCTGCTGGCGGCGACCATGGATCGGCGCGCCAGCCTGCTCGGCGGCGCCGCCGCCGGCGCCGTGGCCGTGGGCGCTTGCCTGCTCAAGTGGACCGCCCTGCCCACGATGGCGCCGCTGCTGCTCGGCCTGCTGCTCGCGCCGACCCCGGGCCGCCGGCCGCTGCGCCGCGCCGCCGCCGCCGTCGCCCTCGTCGCCGTGCTCTGGGGCGGGGTCGCCGCGTTCCTGTCCGCCGTGGGTCCCGACAACTCGCTGGTGGCCATGGTGCAGGAGTCCCGCGTCGGAGACCTCGACCACCCCACCGAGGCCGTGCTGCAAGGCCCCGGCGGCCTCGGCAGCGTCATTCGGTCCGTCGCCGGGGCGCTCACGTCGCCCCAGCCGGACCTCGGCCCCCGCGCGGCCTGGTACGCGGTCAGCGGCATCTCCGCGGTCCTCTCGCCGGTCGGGGCCGTCCTGCTGCTCGCGTTGGTCCCCCTGCGCCGCGCGCCGTTCGACCCCCTCGTGCCGCTGCTGGTGTGCGTGGCCGGATCCACGGCCGTGCTCCTGCTGGTGCTCGTCGCGCCGGTGGACGAGCGGTTCCTCCTCGGGGCGGCCCCGGCGGCCGTGCTGCTGGGGGTCTGCGGCTGGTTGACCCGAAGCCCCACGGGGCGTCGGCAAGCGGGCGCCGTCGTGCTGACCGCCGGGGTCCTGCTCGCCGCGGACTTCCACCACGGGCCCCGCGCCCCCTGGAACGCCGCCTTGGAGCTGCGGGTGATGCCGCAGTCGGCCATCAGTGAGGCCCACATCCCCCCGATCACGCTGCGGGGAGTCGGCCTTGCCTCGTCGTTCGAGCGCCGGGGCTGGGTGCGCCGCGACGATCCCCAGCCCGCGCGGCAGGGCGCACGCCAGGCCGTGTGGAGCTGGGTCCAGGAGTGCGGCGCCGACACCGTGATCCTGGACGTCGACGCGCCGCTCATCGCGCCCGACGGCGACTTCTCGTGGTTCGAGTACCAGTCGGCCCGCGCCGCGCTGCGGGTGGCTCCGGCCCCCGGTGTGCTCGCCCTGGACTGCGAGCAGCCCGCCCTGCCCGGCGCGGTCGTGCTGAGCCCCTGGACCGACCGCGCCCGGGCGCGGCCTCCCCGGTGCGGCGCCGACTACGCCGTCGTCGAGGTCATCGGCGCCCCCGACACCGGCCCCCACGTCGCCGCCTGGAGCCCCGACGGACTCGCCACCTGCGCGCAGCTGCGGGCCGCCCGCGAGGCCGTCCGCGGGGCCCCCTCCTACGAGGAGCCCGCCCACCGCGAGCCCGCGCCCCATCCGGGGCCCGCCTCCGCCCCCGACGCCGGCACACCCCTTGCTCCCGGAGTCACCCCATGAGACTCGCCCTCCTCCTGGTCTTCGCCCTGTCCCTCCCCGCCTGCGCGCCCCGCCTCGGCGACGACGACGACTCCGGCGACGACGACGACTCCAGCGACGACGACGACGCGGCCGACGACGACGACGCAATCGACGACGACGACGACCTGACGCCGCCGCCCTACGAGCCCAGCTGGACCGCCGGGTGGTCCTTCGGCAAGTGCTGGGGCACCTGCATCGGCAGCCTCCACGTCGCCGACGACGGCCTCGTCACGTACTCGATCTCCAACTGGGACGGCGAGGTCTTCCTGGAGCGCAGCAGCGACGCGCTGCCCGAGTCCCACGCCCGCCTCCAGGCGCTGCAGGACGCCGTCGACATCGGCTCCCTGGACCCCGTCTACGGCTGCCCCGACTGCGCCGACGGCGGCGCCCAGAACATGAACTGGGACCTGGGACCGGTTCTGTTCAGCGTGTCCTACGAGTTCGGCAACCCGCCGCCGGAGCTGGCCGACCTCCACGACCTCGCGGCCCTGTGGCAGCAGGAGCTGGCGGCCTGCGAGTTCAGCGAGCTGGCGCCCTTGGCCGAGTGCGAGCCCTTCGAGGGCTGAGTTCCCCGGCCCGCCGCCGAATTCGACCGGCCCTGCCTGACCCGACGGGGCCCCTTGCGGGTCCCCCGCCCCGACTGGAACGCTGCGGACGCATGAGAGTCCGCAGCAACGGCGTCGACATCGAAGTGGAGTCCTTCGGCGACCCCGCCGCGCCCCCGGTCCTGCTCGTCATGGGCCTGACCATGCAGATGGTCGCCTGGGACGAGGCTTTCTGCGCGCTGCTCGTCGACCGCGGCTACCGGGTCCTCCGCTTCGACAACCGCGACATCGGCCTGTCGTCTCGCCTCAGCCACCTCGGCGTGCCGCGCATCGCCCCGCTGCTCCCGAAGTCGGCCCTGGGCATGCGGATCCGGGTGCCCTACACGGTCGCCGACATGGCCCAGGACGCCCTCGGGGTGCTCGACGCCCTGGACCTGCCCGGCGCCCACATCGTCGGCGCGTCCATGGGCGGGATGATCGCCCAGCGCTGCGCCATCGCCGCCCCCGAGCGGGTGCTCAGCCTCACCTCGATCATGTCGACGACCGGCAGCCGGCGCCTGCCCCTGCCCAACCCCCGCGCGCTGAGCATGCTGCTCAAGCGGCCCCCCCGAGAGCCCGCCGCCCGCGAGGCCTTCGCCGTCGAGGTCTACACCGCCCTGCAGGGCGGCACCGCCGTCGACGTCGACCGGCTCCGCGCCCGCCACCGCATCAGCTTCGCCCGCGCCTCGGACACCGAAGGCGGCGTGCGCCAGTTCGCCGCGGTGCTCGCCGAAGGCGACCGCACGAAGGCCCTGCGCCAGCTGACCATGCCCGTGGCCGTCGCCCACGGGCGCCAGGACCCCCTCGTGCGCCCCGCCGCCGGACACGCGACCGCCGCCGCCATCCCCGACGCCGAGCTGCTGCTGCTCGACCAGATGGGGCACGGCCTGCCCCCCCGCGTCTGGGCGCCCCTGGCCGACCTCATCGACCGCACCGCGCGGCGCGCCCCGTGACGGCTCGGCTCCTGCTGGCGTTGCCGCTGCTGGTCGCCTGCCCCGCCGGCGACGCCGACGGCGACGGGCACGAAGCGCCGGCGGACTGCGACGACTCCGATCCCGCCGTGTACCCCGGCGCGGCGGAGCTCTGCGGCGACGGGATCGACCAGGACTGCGAACCCGGCCCCGGGGACTGCCGGTACGACGGCGTCGCCTCGGCCGCCGACCTCGCGAGCCTGATCCCGTTCGACTCCGAGCGCAGCGACGCCGGCGCGGCGCTGGCGACCGGCGACTTCGACGGCGACGGCTGGCCCGACGCCGCCGTGGGGGTGCCCGGGCTGGACGCCGGGGCCAGCGACGCCGGAGGCGTCTGGCTCCTGTTTGGCGGCCCCGAGGGCTTTGTCCGAACGGCGACCCTCCCCTGGGGCGTTCGCGACGCCCGGGCCGGCGCGGCCCTGGCCGTGGGCGACTTCGACGGCGACGGCCAGGACGACCTCGCCGTGGGCGCGCCGGGCTCCGAGCCGATCTTCGAGGGCACCGACGAGTCCACCGGGTTTGGCGCCGGCGCGGTGATCGTCGCCCGCGGCCCCCTGGCCGAAGGCCCGCTGACCGGGAGCCTCTGGGCCGGCCGGGACCCGGGGGACTGCGCGGGCTCGGCCCTTTCGGTGGCCGACCTCGACGACGACGGGGCCGACGAGCTGCTGGCGGGGGCTCCCTGCCGCGGCGCCGCGCGAGCCCTGGACCCACCGACAGGCCTGTGGGTCCTGGGCTACGGCGCCGGCGAGGCCTACGGACTCCTCGACCCCCTCGCCGGCGGCGCGCTGGCGGACGCCGACGTGCGCTGGCCGGGTGGCGAGGCGTGGGAACGGGCCGGCGCCGCGGTGGCGCAGGCCGGTGACGCGGTGCTCGTGGGCGCCCCCAACTACTTCGGCGCCGAGTGGATCCACCCCGCTGCCCGCGGCCGGGTCCGGGCCTTCCCGCGGTCGGGCCGGGGGGAAGTCGTCGCCGCGACCGCCACCTCGGACTTCGTCGGCAACTGCTGCGGAGCCGAGCGCTTCGACTCCATCGGCACCGCCGTGCACCCCGTGGGCGGGGGCGCCTTGCTCGGGGCCCCGGGCCTCAACGACTTCGCGGTGCTCGGGGGCGCCTTCTACTTCGACGCCGTACCCAGCGGCGAGGTCTCCGCGTGGGACGGAGTCATCCTCGCGGCGCCCCCGGTGCCGGACAGCGACACCGAGGCGGGCAGCGTCCTGGGCTCCGCGGACCTCGACTGCGACGGCGTGGTCGACCTCATCGTCGCCGCCCCCCGCACGGCGGGCGGGGCCGAAGAGTCGGGCGGGCTGTTCGTCGCCTTCGACTCCCCCACCGGATTCGTCGAGCTGGCCGACGCAGCATTCGAGCTGCAGGGCACCCGCACCGACGAGCGGTTGGGATCGGCCCTGGCGACGGCGGACTTCGACGGCGACGGCTGCGACGACATCATCATCGGCGCCGAAGGCCACGGCGCGGGCGGCCACCGAGCGGGCGCCGTGTGGCTGCTGCGAGGACGAGGACCATGACGCCGAGGCTGCTCCTGATCACCCGCGACGAGCCGGACCTGATCGCCCGCGCCACGGCCGCCGCCCGAGCCGGAGGGCCCCGGGTCGCGGTCCTGTTGCGTCGGCCCCGCGCCACCGCCGTCAACGCCCAGCGGCTGGCCGACGCCCTCGCGCCACACGGGACGCCGCTGCTGGTCCACAGCGCCGACGCGGTCGCCGCCAGCCACGCCGGGCTGCACCTGCGCGACGGGGCCCGAACGCCCCCGGGCTGGCCGCGCGACGGGAAGCTGATCGGGCGCTCTTGCCATGACGCGGCGGGCCTCGCCCGAGCTGCCGACTACGCCGTCCTCTCCCCGGTCAAGGCGGTCCCCGGCAAGCGACGTCCGCTGGGCTGGCGGCGCTTCGAAGCCCTGGCGGCCGCGTGCAAGCACCCCGTCTACGCCCTCGGCGGCCTCGAGCCCATCGACGCCGCCTCCGCCCGGGCCGCCGGCGCCGCAGGCATCGCCGGGATCCGCTGGTGGCTCAAGGCTCCGTCCACCGAAGACGCCGTGCGCCGCGCCCTGGACGCCTGGGGCGACTGACGGGTCAGCGGCGGGCCCACGCCGCGCGGCCCGCGCAGCGCTGCACTACCCTCCCGCCGTGCCGAGCCCCCTCCCCCGCCTGCTTGCCTACGCCGGCCCCCACCGCCGCGAGGTGCTGTGGGCGACCGCGTGCTCCGTCCTCAACAAGCTCTGGGACCTGGCTCCGCCGGTGCTCATCGGCGCGGCGGTGGACGTCGTCGTCAAGCGCGAGGACTCGCTGCTGGCCTCGTGGGGGCTGGTGGACCCCGCCGCCCAGCTGACCGCCCTGGCCATCGGCACCGTCATCATCTGGGGCCTCGAGTCGGTCTTCGAGTACCTCTACCAGAACCTCTGGCGGAACCTCGCCCAGACCCTGGAGCACGAGCTGCGGCTCGACGCCTACGGCCACGTCCAGGACCTGGACCTGGCCTGGTACTCCGAGCAGCCCCGGGGCGCCCTGCTCGCCGTGCTCAATGACGACGTCAACCAGCTCGAACGCTTCCTCGACGGCGGCGCCAACGACCTGCTGCAGGTCGGCACCACCGTCGTGGTCGTCAGCCTCGTGTTCTTCGGAATCTCGCCGGCCCTCGCCGCGCTCGCGATGCTCCCGATCCCCGTGATCCTGTGGGGTTCGTTCGTCTTCCAGCGGCGCATCGCGCCCCGATACGCCCGGGTTCGCGAGTCCGTGGCCGCGTTGTCGGCCCTGCTGACCAACAACCTGGCCGGCATCACGACCATCAAGGCATTCGTGGCCGAGGAGCGGGAGCTGGAGCGCCTCGCCGTGGTCAGCGAGGCCTACCGCAGCGCCAACCGCGAGGCGATCCGGCTCAGCGCGAGCTTCATCCCCCTGGTCCGCATGGCCATCGTCGTCGGCTTCGTCGCCACCCTGGTGCACGGCGGCAACCTCGCGTTGCGGGGTGAGCTGGCCGTCGGCGCCTACTCGGTCCTCGTCTTCCTGACCCAGCGGCTGCTGTGGCCCTTGACCCGCCTGGGCGCGACCGTCGACCTCTACCAGCGTGCCATGGCATCGACGGCCCGCATCCTGGACCTCATCGACACGCCGGTGACCATCGTCGAAGGGGAGCGCGAGCTCACCGCGCCCCGCGGCGAGATCACCTTCGAGGGCGTGACGTTCGCCTACCCCGACCGCGACCCGGTGCTGACGGACTTCAACCTCACCATCCCCGCGGGCAGCACCCTGGGCGTCGTGGGCTCGACGGGCTCGGGCAAGACCACCCTCGTGCGGCTGCTGCTTCGGTTCTTCGACACCCAGGCCGGCCGGGTTCTCCTCGACGGCGTCGACGTCCGCGAGCTGCGCCTCTCGTCCCTGCGCGGCTCCGTCGCCTACGTCGGCCAGCAGGTGTTTCTGTTCCCCGGCACGGTCGCCGAGAACATCCGCTACGGCCGCCCCGACGCCGACGACGCGGACGTCCAGCAGGCCGCTGCCCAGGCCGAGGCGACGGGCTTCGTCGAGGCGCTGCCGGGCACCTGGGACGCGCCGATCGGCGAAGGCGGCAACAAGCTCAGCGGCGGCCAGCGCCAGCGCCTGTCCATCGCCCGCGCAGTGCTCGAAGACGCGCCGGTGCTCGTGCTCGACGAGGCCACCTCAGCCGTCGACAACGAGACCGAGGCCGCCATCCAGCGGTCCCTGGCCCGGGTGGGCGAAGGCCGCACGGTGGTCGCCATCGCCCACCGGCTCAGCACGATTCGCCGGGCCGACCGCATCGTCGTCATGGAGCAGGGCCGCATCGTCGAGTCGGGCACCCACGAGGAGCTCCTGGCCGCCGCCGGCCGGTACGCCGCGCTGTGGGCGGTGCAGACCGGCGAAGGCGCCGCCTGAGGCGTCGGGCACGCATTCGCCGGGTTCCGCTCGGCCGGATTGCGGTAGATTTCGCGCCCCACCCCGCGGGCCGCCCCCCGCGACCGGAGCCGAACCGCATGCGCCTCGCCCCCCGCCTCGCCCTCCTCCTCGTCCTCCTGACTTCGCTGGGCCTGCTCCTCCTGGGCTGCGGCCGGCCCCGCGGCGGCAGCAGCGGAAGCGGCGGAACCGGCGACGACGACGACTCGGTCAGCGACGACGACGACGCGGCCAACGACGACGACGACGACGTCAACCCGGGCCAGGACAGCGACGGCGACGGGCTGTCCAACTCCGACGAGGCGGACCTGGGCACCGACCCCAACAACGTCGACTCCGACGGCGACGGCTACGAGGACGGCTGGGAAGTCGACGAAGGCACCGACCCCACCGACGCCGACGACCGCATCTACACCGGCGGTTGGCCCTACAACCCGGACAAGGACTCCATGAACAACCCCGGGTTCAGCGGCCTCGCCCAGACCGGCCAGGCCATGCCCCGGTTCATCGGCCTGGACCAGTACGGCGACGAAGTCGACCTCTTCGACTTCGCGGCCGCCGGCGTGCCCATGGTCATCGACGTGGGCGCCGAGTGGTGCCCGCCCTGCATGGACCTCGCGGCCTGGCTGTCGGGCGCCAACAACGGCTTCATCGACTCCTCGGGCAACCCCATCCGCGAGGCGGTCTGGGCCGGCGACATCGTGTGGGTCTCGGTGCTGATCGAGGACTACAGCGGCGGGCCCGCCAACCTGGCCGCCCTGCAGCGCTGGCACGACAGCTACGACACCCCGAACGTGCCCGTCGTGGCCGACAACAACTACCAGGTGGCCTCGTTCTTCGGCGCCGAGGGGATCCCCTCGCTGTCCTACATCTCGTCGAACTTCACCATCGACGTGGTCAACGACACCAACGGGACGCTCAACGGCGTCATGTCGGACCTGTAGTGGGGGGGCCGAACGACCCCGACGTCTCCGTCGGCGGCGCCGACCCCGGCGTCGACACCCTGCCCCGCAGCCCCGACGTCTCCATCGGCGACGCCGATCCGGGCCTCGACACGCTGGGGCCCGACGTCGTGGTGGGCGACGCGGACCCCGAAGCGCAGACGGTGCGCAAGGAGCCCGGTGACCCCGAAGCGCCAGCTCAACTGGTGGCGGAGCCTGCGCCGCGCGGGTGGGCCCTGGCGGCCCACGCGACGGCGCTGCTGGCGCTGATCGGCGTGCCCCTGGGCAACCTGGTGGGACCGGGGGTCGTGTACCTGCTGCGGCGGGGCGACCCGGTCCTGGCCGAGCACGCCCGGCGCGCGCTGAACTTTCAGCTGACGGCGACGGGGGTGACCTTGCTGTTGCTGGTCACGGTGGTCGGCGCGCTGGCGATCCCGCTGATCGTGCTCGTCGATGTGGTCTGCGTGGTGATGGCCAGCCTCGCCGCGCTCGAGGGGGCTCAGTTTGAGTACCCCCGCAGCTGGAATGTGGTGAAGGCATGATCCGCGGCCCCCTGGACCGATTGCGGGCCGCGTGGCGCGAGCTGCTGGACCTTCTGGGGGAGCTGGTGGCCCGCTTCTGGGCCTCGATGATGGGCGGAACCGGCGTCTGACCGACCGCCGTGCGCCGGGCATTGCGTGGCCCCGGCGACCCCAAAACGGCCCCGCCCCGGTACTTCTCATTGGCGCGAGCGTTGACGCCGCTACACTCCCGCGCGCCGTTCGACCTGATCGCGCTGCCCGCCCGCCTGGAGGCCCTGTGAACGCTGCCCTCGCCCTGGTCCGATTCCCGCTGCTGCTCGCCGCGCTGCTCTTCGCATTCCCCGCCCACGCGGGGGAGCTGTCCCGGGTGGTGGGCGTGAAGTCCGCGAGCGAGGACGCCAGCAAGATCGTCGCGAAGATCCTCGACAAGGAGTCGGCGCGCCTCGACAAGTGCGCGGAAAAGACGGGCTTCAGCGGCCGCCTGGCGCTCAAGATCCGGCTCACCCCCAAGGGCGGCCAGGTCATGCCGCTCAAGAACGCCGACGCCGAGCGCGACGAGGTGCGCTGCGTTGGTGGCGCGCTGGCGGGGCTGAACTGGCCCAAGCCCAACGGCAAGGTCGACGTCACCGTCGAGATCGAGCTGGGCGGCAAGGGCAAGCCCGCGCCCAAGGACGACCTCGACGACGAAGACGAGTACGAGGACGAAGACGAGTACGAGGACGAAGACGAGTACGAAGACGAGTACGAAGACGAAGACGAGTGGGAGGACGAAGAGGACGACTTCGACTTCGACGAGGACATCGACGACGAGAAGACGCGCCGCAAGAAGGAGAAGCAGCGCGCCCGCGAGGAAGAGCGCCGCCGCGAGGAGGAGCGCCGCGCGAAGGAAGAGCAGCGCCGCCGCGACGAAGACCGCCGCGCGAAGGAAGAAGAGCGCCGCAAGGAAGACGAGCGCCGCAAGGAAGACGAGCGCCGCAAGGAAGACGAGCGCCGCGCGAAGGAAGAGGAGCGCCGCCGCGAGGGCGAGCGCCGCCGCGCCTCCGAGAGCAAGCGCAGCCGCTACGACGACGACGACGACGACGACGACGACCGCAGCTCCAGCCGCAAGAGCCGCTACGACGACGACGACGACGACGACCGCGGCTCCAGCCGCAAGAGCCGCTACGACGACGACGACGACGACGACCGCAAGTCCAGCCGCAAGAGCCGCTACGACGACGACG
>Ga0055584_100003600_pt1 | contig 15231 bp, 11 predicted proteins | sample OSDHelmetaG_FD_58716 | JGI IMG/M metagenome (GOLD analysis project Ga0055584, IMG submission 58716) | Pelagic marine sediment microbial communities from the LTER site Helgoland, North Sea, for post-phytoplankton bloom and carbon turnover... | ecosystem: Environmental > Aquatic > Marine >... | reverse complement strand
CTCTACCCCGACGATACCCGCGCGCTCAATCTGGGGTGCGCCGGGATGGTCGAACTAGGCGACTACGAAAAGGCTATGCGATGGGCAGAGCGGTCGCTGGCCATCGACGGTGATAATCCGGATACCCTATACAACTTGGCGTGTTGCTATGCCCTCATGGGCGAGTCCGACCACGCGCTGGACTGTCTGGAACGAGCCGGCTTGGGTGGCATGTCAATTGCGGAGTGGGCGGAGAACGATTCGGATCTGGCTTCACTCCACGACAATCCTCGCTTCCATACCCTAATGGAGAGCTTCAAAGCTTAGTGCTGGTTGTGATGCAACAGTATTCGACAATCACTTGTCCCGAATGCGGGCACTCAAAGCAAGAGTTGATGCCTTCAGATGCGTGCCAGTTTTACTATGATTGTGAGGGCTGCGGTGCATTGCTCAAGCCCAAAAAAGGTGATTGCTGCGTATATTGTTCGTACGGCGATACCCAGTGTCCGCCCATTCAAGAGGGAATCGACTGCTGCACGTAGCGGCATGGCTGACAATGCCGGCTCCGGAGCGCTTGGCCCATTCAATCGAGGTGCAGCGACTTCATCTTGCGCGCCAGGGTATTGCGCCCCCACCCTAAAAGCTTTGCCGCTTCCTGGCGATGGCCGTTCGTTTGATTCATTGCTACCTGTATCAGCGTCTTTTCAAACTCCGGCAACGCGGTATCGAGCAATGGACCACCCGACCGGTTGCTAAGCTGCTTTTCCGCCCAGCTTGCAAGGCTGCGAGTCCAGTCTTGCACCGCGCGTTGCGAAGGCACGTCGCCGCCCAGGTCCAGCGGTATGTCTTGCGTGGTAATGACGGTTCCGGGCGCCGTGACAGTAAGGCGCCGTGTTGCGTTAACGAGCTGCCGTACGTTGCCCGGCCAGTCGTAACCCTGCAATACGTCAATTGCGTCGGCGTCTATCGTTTTCGCCGGCGCCTCCAGCTCTTTGGCCGCCTCTGCGAGATAGTGATTAAGCAGTATTGGAATGTCCGTCCGGCGTTGCCGTAACGGTGGTGAATTAATACGAATTACATTTAGGCGATGGTAAAGGTCCTCGCGAAATCGGGACTCTTTGACGGCGCGCGCGAGGTCCTGATTCGTTGCCGCAATCACTCGCACATCCACCTGGATTGAGCTCTGCCCGCCGACTCGATAAAACTCGCTCTCGGCAAGTACCCGCAATAACCGTGTTTGCAGCGCCGGCGACATGTCGCCAATCTCGTCGAGAAACAACGTGCCGCCGTTCGCTTGTTCGAAGCGACCAATACGACGCGCGTCCGCGCCCGTAAACGCACCTTTTTCATGGCCAAAAAGCTCGGACTCGAGCAGCTCGGCAGCAATTGCGGAGGTGTTCAGCGCAACAAATGGCTTGTCTGCGCGCGGGCTGTGTTCATGCAGTGCCTGCGCGATAAGTTCCTTGCCGGTTCCTGACTCACCCGTGATCAACACCGTCATGCTTGACCCTGCCAGGCGGCCGATCGAGCGAAAGACTTCTTGCATTGCCGGCGCCTGGCCGATCAGTGACGGTATCGCTTGTGGGCCAGCGTCTATATTCGTCTTGGCGCCGCCGTTCTTGCGCGCTGCCTTCTTTACCAGGTTTATGGCCTCATCGATGTCGAAGGGTTTCGGCAGATATTCGAACGCGCCACCTTTGTAGGCGGCAACCGCATTCTCGAGGTCGGAGTGTGCCGTGATCACAATGATTGGCAGTTGTGGACAACTGCTGCGCAGGCGCTCAAGCAGTGCAATGCCGCTCATTCCAGGCATCCGGACATCGGTAATCAATACGTCCGGCTGACCGTGTGCTATCGCCTCGAGCAAGTGCTCTGCGCGCTCGAAGCTGCGAGCATTCATGTCCGCCTGGCGTAACGCCTTTTCCAGTACCCAGCGTACCGACTGGTCGTCATCGACGACCCAGACATTGAGCGGCGCGTCTGTCATGCCATGGGCCCTTCTTGCTGTAACGGTATACGCACGAAAAACACGGTGCGTCCCGGCCTGCTTTCGAATTCTATGAGTCCGCCGTGGCGACTGAGCAGTTCCTGCGCGGCCGGCAATCCGAGGCCGGTGCCTTCAGGACGACTGGTAACCAACGGATAGAAAATTGAATCCTGCATATCGATCGGGATGCCCGGACCATCATCCTCGATTTCGATTGACGCGATAACACGATGGCGCTTATCGCCAATCGTGAAATTAGTTACGGCACGGCTCCGCAGCGTTATGGTTCCTTGGCCATCGAGCGCTGCGCTCGCATTTCTGACAAGGTTCAGTAGCGCCTGCACCATTTGGTCGCGATCCAGATCGATAAGTGGCAAGCCAGGATCGTAGTCGCGACGAAACACCAGTTTTTTGTGTTCATCTACTTCAATAATTCGAACCACGTACTCAAGTAGCTCGTGCACGTTTAGCGGCTGCTTTTTCGGCGGACCGCCCGGTCCAAGCAAGGTATCAACCAACCCGGCGAGTCGGTCGGTTTCGCTGATGACGACATCGGTGTATTCGGTGAGCTCGGCATCTTCAAGTTGGCGCGCGAGTAGTTGCGCCGCGCCACGAATACCGCCAAGCGGGTTTTTTATTTCATGGGCAAGCTGGCGAATCATTTGTCGGCCCGCGCCGTGCTGAATCAACAGAGCATTTTCCCGACTTATTCGCGTGCGGCGGGTAACGTCTGTCATCTCGACCAGCAAAGCTGCCGTGCCGCAGTCGATCGGGGAGACGCGACAGTCAACGGTTCGTTCCTCGCCGTGTACCTCTGTTCGGCCGAGCCGCATTTCGTTCGCATAGTGGTCGCCGGTTTCGATCACGCGCGCCAAAATATCGCGCAGCTCCGGCTCGTCGTCGACCAGCCTCAATAGTGATGCGCCACGCGCACGTTGGACGCTTATTCCAAGAATGTTTTCGGCCGCGGGATTGAGGTCGACAATTAATAAACTGTTATCGAGCAAAATAACGCCCGTACTCAGACTATCGAGGATTCGCCGTGAATTATTACCCGGGTTGTCGGAGGAGCGATCCGGGTTTGCGCTGCCTAGGGGCCGCCCGTTACTACCGTGCTCTGCTGCACATAGAAGCGATTCGTCTGGCTGCGAATCATTAGTCGACCCGTGGCGTCGATGACTTCCACCTGGAGGTTGTGCACACCGCGATAGACTTCCTCGAGCTGGAAGCTCGTGCCCGTCACAATCTGTGGCTGACCATTGTGGTACACGCGCAGCTGGTGCCCGCTCTGCAAGCCCGGGTTCAGCGCCAGCGATACGCTCAGTACGCCTTCGATATTCCACAGCGTTTCTTCTGCGCCTGGCGATGTAATCGTGAGGCTCTGATAGCTAAAGGGTTCATCGCTGGCTGGCTCTTCAGCAGCAGCGGGTGTTGGAGTACTACGTCGGTATATCCGAGCTCCAGTGTTTTTTGAATACTCCGATAGCTCAACCTTCTCGGCACCCTCTTCAGGGCGGTCGGAATAATGGGTAACGCCTTCGTCATCCACCCAACGATAAGCTTGCGCAACGACCGAGGTGGTCGCCAATAAGCCGATGAGGGCGAGAATGAGGCGTGTTTCCATTTAGTCAGCATAACAACTTAAGTCTGATTGCGGCTAGTGGCCGGGCGGCAAAATGCCGCCCGGTTCACACTTTTTTACAGTTACAGGCTGTAATACATGTCGAATTCGACCGGATGGGTCGTCATTCGGAGGCGCGTGACATTTTCTTCGATAAGCGCGATGTACGCGTCGATAAGGTCATCAGAGAACACGTCGCCCGCCTTGAGGAAGTCGCGATCCGCGTCCAGCGCGGCGAGCGCCTCATCCAGAGAGAACGCAACGAGCTTCAGGTTCTTCTCTTCCTCGGGTGGCAGGTCGTACAGATCCTTGTCCATGGCATCGCCCGGGTGAATCTTGTTTTTTATGCCGTCGAGGCCGGCCATCAACATTGCCGAAAAAGCGAGGTACGGATTCGCCATCGAGTCCGGAAAGCGAACCTCGATACGACGGCCCTTCGGATTTGCGATATACGGAATACGAATTGATGCCGAACGGTTACGGGCCGAGTACGCGAGAATGGTCGGCGCTTCGAAACCTGGAACAAGACGCTTGTAGCTGTTCGTTGCCGGGTTAGTAAACGCGTTCAATGCTTTTGCGTGCTTGATGATGCCGCCGATGTAATACAGCGCTGTTTCAGACAGGCCGCCATAGCCATCGCCAGAGAACAGGTTTTCGCCATCCTTGAACAAGGACTGATGCACGTGCATGCCATTGCCGTTGTCGTTAACAAGCGGCTTGGGCATGAATGTCGCCGTCTTGCCGTAGACGTGCGCCACATTGTGAATCACGTATTTGAGGATCTGAACTTCATCGGCCTTGCGCACCAGTGTGTTGAACTTGGCGCCAATTTCGCATTGTCCGGCCGTTGCAACCTCGTGATGGTGCACCTCGGTTTCGACGCCCATGTCCTCGATCGCGAGGCACATCGCGGAGCGCAGGTCGTGCAATGAGTCGACGGGCGGCACGGGAAAGTAACCCCCTTTAACGGTCGGCCGGTGGCCTGTGTTGCCGACGCCGTCAGCAGAAGCGCGGTCTGTATTCCAGGCACCCTCGTCAGAATCAATCTTGTAGAACGCGCCTTGCATGTTGTCGTCCCACGAGACGTGGTCGAAAACGAAGAACTCGTTCTCCGGGCCGAAGTACGCCGCGTCGGCAATTCCGGTTGACTTCAGATACGCCTCGGCGCGATCAGCAAGTGATCGCGGGCAGCGATCATAGCCCTGCATGGTTGCCGGCTCGACGACCGTGCAGCGCAGGTTAAGCGTGGGCTCGTCCGGGAAAACATCGAGGACGGCCGTTTCTGGGTCTGGCATCAGGATCATGTCGGACTCATTAATGCCCTTCCAGCCAGAGATCGACGAACCGTCGAACATCTTGCCCTCTTCGAACAGATCCTCATCGATCGTATGCGCGGGCACGGTTACATGTTGTTCTTTGCCTCTCGTGTCCGTGAAACGAAAATCGACGAATTTGACCTCATGCTCTTTGATAAGGCCGAGTACCTCTTTGGGCTTCATGAATCTTTCCTCCAGAAATCAACGCATAAAAAATGCCCGGGATATCCGGGGCAACTTACGAATACAAGTGCATGAAGCGTGCCAAAATGGTGCGACAGACAAGTCATTGATTTTATTGGCACGCTCATCAATGGCGGCACCCAGACCGCACCAGTATAGTGCAACGGCGCATCGTTTTGCACTATTTTAGTGCGAACAAGCGCCTGAGCAGATGGCGCGTGTCTGCGCCCCGCAAATGCCAGAACTCCTATATACTGCGCGGGTTTGAGGCCGGTAGAACACCAATGAGCAAGCAAAAAGCGTCCGCTATGCTCAGCTTTCAGGACTTGATCCTAAAGCTGCAGCAGTACTGGGCGGAGCGCGGCTGCGTCATCATGCAGCCCTACGACATGGAAATGGGCGCAGGGACGTTTCATCCAGCGACGTTTCTGAGGGCCGTCGGGCCCGAGCCCTGGAGTGCTGCGTATGTGCAGCCGTCCCGCCGTCCGACCGACGGACGCTATGGCGATAACCCGTTTCGCTTGCAGCACTATTATCAGTATCAGGTTGTTATCAAACCGTCGCCCGATGACATTCAGGCGATGTACCTCGACTCACTGCGCGCTATTGGTATCGACCCCCAGGTTCATGACATCCGTTTCGTTGAGGACAACTGGGAGTCGCCCACGCTGGGTGCCTGGGGCCTTGGTTGGGAGGTCTGGCTAAACGGTATGGAGGTTACGCAGTTCACTTATTTCCAGCAGGTCGGCGGTCTCGAGTGTCGCCCCGTCACCGGCGAGATCACTTATGGGCTCGAGCGCCTCGCGATGTATTTGCAGGGCGTCGAAAGTATTTTTGACCTGGTCTGGACGGATGGACCGCTAGGCCGAATTACTTACGGTGATGTCTATCATCAAAATGAAGTAGAGCAATCCAAGTACAACTTCGAAATCGCGGACGTTGATGACCTGTTCCATCAGTTCGACCATGCCGAACACGAAAACGAACGGTTGATCGAGCAAAACCTTGCGTTGCCCGCGTATGAGCAAATGCTGCATGCGTCGCACGTTTTCAATCTTCTTGATGCGCGCCAGGCGATTTCTGTCAGCGAGCGGCAACGATTTATTTTGCGTGTACGCACCATGGCTCGTGCCGTTGCTGAGGCGTATTACGCCAGTCGCGAGGCGCTGGACTTTCCGATGGTTGCGTCTGTCGGCGAGAAGGACGCTACGACATGAGTAAGCGTGATGATTTTCTCGTTGAGATTGGTACCGAAGAATTACCACCGAAAGCACTGCGCTCGTTAATGGATGCCTTTGCGGCCGCACTTGAGGCCGCGCTCGATGAGGCCCCGCTGGCACATGGTGCTGTGCATGCTTATGCGAGCCCGAGACGCCTGGCTGTTTTGGTCGAGGCACTCGAAGCGGGTCAGGAAGATCGTGAAACTGTGCAAAAGGGGCCGCCCGTTAGTGTTGCCTTTGACAAGGACGGCAAGCTTACAGCGGCGGGCCAGGCGTTTGCCGACAAGTGCGGCGTTGCGGCCGACAAACTGGGGCGCAACAAAACGGACAAAGGCGAATGGCTTTCCTGCCATGTTGTGGAGAAAGGCAAGCCGGCGACGGAGCTGCTCCCGGGCCTCGTCGAAAAATCACTTGCGGCGCTGCCAATTCCGCGACGCATGCGCTGGGGCGCAGGCGATGCAGAGTTCGTTCGGCCAGTTCACTGGGTCGTGCTCTTGCACGGTAGCAACGTCATCAAAGCACCCATCATGGGCATCACCGCGGACAACAAGTCGCACGGTCATCGCTTTCACACCAGTAAGGCGCTAACGATCAAGACGCCCGCTGAGTACCTGCAGACACTCGAGAGCGGATACGTTATTGCCGACTTCGACCGGCGGCGCGAGCTTGTGCGCAGCGGCGTCGAAGCTGCCGCCAGGGAGGCCGGCGGTAACGTGGTTGACGGGGAGGCGCTTTACGACGAAGTCACGGCGCTCGTCGAATGGCCTGTGCCGATTACAGGCGCGTTCGACGAAGAGTACTTACGCGTGCCACGTGAAGCCGTTATTTCCACGTTGACCGGCCATCAGCGCTACTTTCCGGTGGCCGACGATAGCGGTGCACTGATGCCGCGTTTTATTACCGTCGCAAACCTTGAAAGCAAGGACCCGGACCAGGTCCGCGACGGTAACGAGCGCGTTATCCGGCCGCGCCTTGCGGACGCCGCCTTTTTCTGGGACTCAGACCGGCGCAGACCGCTGGCTTCGCGCCAGGAGTCGCTACACGAAGTCGTGTATCAGCGCGGCTTGGGCAGCCTGTATGACAAGAGCCAGCGCACCGCCGCACTCGCCCAGTCAATCGCAGCGGCACTGGGCGTTGACGCAGATCTCGTGCAACGAGCGGCGCTGTTAGCGAAGTGCGACTTACTGACCGGGATGGTCGGCGAGTTCCCGGAGTTGCAGGGAATAATGGGTCGTTATTATGCCGCCTCGGACGGAGAGCCCGCGGCCGTTGCCGACGCAATCGCCGAACAGTATCTGCCGCGGTTTTCCGGCGACGCGCTTCCGGCATCCGTCGACGGCCAGATTTTGGCCGTAGCCGACAAGCTCGACACGCTGGCCGGCGTGTTTGCGATCGGCAAGACACCGTCCGGCAATCGTGATCCGTTCGGGCTCCGCAGAGCAGCGCTGGGTGTTGTAAGGATTCTTATCGAGTGCAAGCTCGACCTCGACCTTAAGGCCACCATCGCAACCGCGGTCGAGGCGCAACCGAAAGGCACTGTTGAATCGGCCGAGCTTGTTGCTGCGCTGTATACGTTTATCACCGAGCGACTGCGACGTTATTTTCTGGATCGCGATACGACTCTGGCAACGGAGACGTTTGATGCGGTGCTCGCGCGCGGTCCCGTTTCGCTGGTCGATTTCGAGCAACGTATCGCCGCCGTGCAAGCCTTCATAAAGCTCGAGCCGGCAGCAAGCCTGGCGGCAGCAAACAAGCGTATCGCCAACATCCTGAAAAAGGCCGAAGAGCAAGCGGGTGCGGCGGTTAAAGAAAAGCTCCTCACCGAGCCCGCTGAAACTGCGCTTTGGGATGCGCTTGCTGCGGCGCGGGCCGCTGTTACGCCTTTGCTCGAGGACAGAAATTATGCAGAGGCGCTGACTGCCTTGGCGGGTTTGCGCGAACCGGTTGATTACTTTTTCGATGACGTAATGGTCATGGCGGACGACAAAGCGACTCGAAAGAACAGGCTCGCCTTGCTCGGCGAGCTACGCGATTTGTTTCTGAATGTTGCGGACATCTCCCGGCTTTCAATCTAATGTTGTTCGTTCGCTCCCTCGTTTTTACGTTTTTGTTGTTCGCGTCCGCCATCCTTCTGTCCGGTGCGGAGCTGCTTTTCTTCTGGGCGCCTTTTCGGGTGAAGTGGGGTATCGCTACCGCTTGGGCCAGGTTCTCGCTGTGGGCTGGCCGTGTCTTTTGCGGCCTCGAGGTCACTACGGAGGGCGAAGAAAACATTCCGGCGGAACCCTGCGTGTTCCTCATAAAGCACACCACGGCCATGGAGGCTTACTGGCAGATAGCGGCGTTGCCGCCGTCGGCGTGGGTCTTGAAGCGCGAGCTATTGTGGGTTCCGGTTTTCGGCTGGGCGCTGGGTTTCGTTATGAAATCTATTGCTGTCGACCGTCGGGCGAGCGGGTCTGCCGTCAAACAGGTGATCGAACAGGGCGCGCATAAAATTGCGGCAGGGATGAGTGTCTGCATTTTCCCGGAGGGAACACGCATGCCGCCAGGCGAAACCCGGCGTTACGGCATAAGCGGTGCGGCGCTTGCCAAAGACGCCGGCTGCGCAGTCGTGCCTGTTGCGCACAACGCAGGCGACTTCTGGCCCAAGCGCGGCCTGCGAAAGTATCCCGGCAAGATACGTTTTTGCATCGGACCGCCCATCGACGCAAGTGCGCAATCACCCAAGGAAACCAACCTCCTTGCGCAACAGTGGGTTGAAAACAAGATGAGCGAAATTAGTCGCCTGTATACGGAGAAACGGTAATGCGCAGATTGATCGTCGTCGTTGCCAGCTTGTTCGCCGCTTGTGGCCAGAGCGAGGGCCTGCCGCCCATCGACAAAGCGGAGGCCGTCGACGCTGTCTCCATGAACGGCTTGCAGGCGCACCTCACGTATCTCGCCAGCGACGAGCTCGAGGGTCGAATGTCGGGCGAGCCCGGTTATGACGCGGCCGCACAATACGTAGCAGATCAGTTTGCAGGGCTTGGGCTGGAACCGGCCGGTGATGATGGCTGGTTTCAGCAAGTACCGCTGATTTCGTATCGACTGGATGCGGCAATGTCCAGGCTCGTTGCACATCGCGATGGCACAGATACCGAGCTGCAGTACGCAGACGACTACGTGATGTTCGGCGACATGGTGCGCACGGAAAATTCGGTGCGCGCTGAAGTCGTTTATATTGGCTTCGGCGTGCATGCGCCGGAGCTGGGTTACTCCGATTACGATAGCGTCGATGTTGCCGGCAAGATTGTCGCGTTCTTTTCCAATGCGCCAGAGCGTTTTCCGCACAATGAGAGAGCTTATTACTCGTCAAGCCGGGTTAAGGTTGAAGAAGCTGTTGCACGCGGCGCTGTAGGGATCGTGGTGTTGATGTCCCGGCACACCGAAGAGTACTACCCATGGGATCGCATTAAAGTAGAGCTTGGGTCGCGACCCGGCATGGCCTGGGTAACGCTTTCGGGCGAGGCCGCAGACTACCACCGCGAGGTTCGTGGCGCTGCGATGTTAAATGTTGAAGCGGCAAGGCGTCTATTTTCCGGCACCCCAATCTCGTTTGACGATGCTCGTGCAGCAACCGAGGCCTCCACGCCGGCCTCCGCGCCGCTTGGTTTTGAAATCACCATGGGGCGGGCAACCCGACACGAGGTCGCCACTAGTCCAAATGTCATTGGCATCATTCGCGGCACCGACCCGGCGCTCGCCGACGAGTACATCGTTTATAGCGCGCACCTTGATCACAATGGCATTGGCGCGCCGGTCAATGGTGATGCGATTTATAACGGCGCCTATGACAATGCGATGGGCGCCGCGCTGCTGATTGAAACAGCAAAAGTTTTCGCCGCCACCCCGGCTCGTCGCTCGGTGTTGTTCGTCGCCGTGACCGGCGAAGAGCGCGGCCTGCTCGGCTCCGATTATTTTGCTCACTATCCGACCGTGCCGACTGAGGCTATGGTCGCCAACGTCAACCTCGACATGCCGTTGTTCCTCTTTCCGATCGCCGACATTATTGCGTTTGGCGCTGAACACTCGTCGCTGGAGGCAACCGTCGCCGCCGCAATCAGCGACGAGGGCTTTACGTTAACGCCCGATCCGTTTCCGGAAGAAACTATTTTTGTTCGCTCTGACCAGTATTCGTTTGTGCGCAAAGGCGTTCCTGCTGTTTTTCTGGTGCCGGGCCATACCTCCACCGATCCAGACATCGACGGCCAGTCGGTCGTGGTCGATTTCCGCAAGAATCATTATCACCGGCCCTCTGATGACCTGTCTCGACCGGTCGAATGGGATTCGGCAGTACGGTTTGCTCGAGCGAATGCCCGCATCGGTTATGCGATTGGCAATGAAGACGCGCGGCCAAGCTGGAATGAGGGCGACTTCTTCGGTGAGAAGTACGCTCGCTAGTTAGTTGCCTCTTCGAATAACAGTGGCGCTGGCGGCAGCGACAGCAGCTTCTCAAGCGCGAGCCAGTCACCTTCCGGATCACCGTCCGGATTTTCTTTTCTCACAAACGACAAGACCAGGTCCTCGCCCAGCACATAGTTAATGCGATAGGCGCGATAACGGTGTGTGAAACCGAACCATGCCTCCATGTCGTCTGGCGCGACCAGCCCGTATTCGGTTAGCCATTGCGCCGTCTGCGCCTTACTCCATTCACCGTCGAGATAGTGTCTGGCCGCGTCGACGCCCGCATAGCGCATGTCATGCATAACTTCACGAATCGCTTGCAATGCCGCAAAGTCAACGGCCTCGAGTCCGGCAATCGGCACGATTGTCTCGCGAAGAAACCTGTCGCGCGCCGCCTCCGGGAAGGCCACCTGTGCTGCCAGGTCCCCGCTGCCTTCAAATATGATTCCCTGCGGCGAAAACAACGGTAACACCGAGAACTCTATCCAGCCGCGGTCCTGCAGAAAGTTCTTGTCGAGTAACGAGCTAAGCGCGTGGTGACCTGGATAACCCTCATGACAACCAAGTCGTATCGATGTGCCAAGGTGTTTGGGTCGGCCGACATTGACCTGAATGAGGCCCTGCCCGTCACCCTTGTACCAGTTGTAGGCACCCCACGGTTCGTCAACGACGAATTCCAGTTCAAAGCTCTCGCCTTCCGGCAGCGTCATGTGCTGCTTCGTGACCCTGCGGCACTCATCAAGGCCAATACGCACAACCTCCCGCACCTTCTCGTCTGGAATTCGAAGCCGTTCCCGGAACATCCTGTAGCGTTCATGCGTCGGACCCTCGCCCGGCAGCAGCTCGTCGAGGCGCGCCAGCGTCCGCTCGTAATGCTCCTGCATAAAGCTCGGGGCGACAAAACCGTATATTTGTCGCGACTCTTCGTCGAAACTCAGGCTCAGGCCATTGCGAACGCGGCTAACCGCTGCAAGCGACCGCAGGTGTGTCAACAGATAGTTGTGCCGCAGCTGTAACAACCGCCCTGCATTCGCCGCGTCAATCGTTTCTAGCGTGGCGATTGCTTTGTCGGCAGCAAGCCCTATTGCATCGAGTGACATCGCCTGCGCGTGCGCCGCTTCTCGCCACTCAGGTGGTCCAAAGTAGGCGTCGACGTAATCGTTGTCGTGCTCGCCCAGCGCCAGCGCGAGGCGCACGTATTGCTCGGCCACCGGATCGAGCCGCGAACCGAGCTTTGCCGATTCTCCCTGCGAGCACGCGGTGCAGATCAGCGCCAGCAAGACTATTGGAATATGGCGCATGGCTTAGTTACGACTGCCCGGCGACTCGCCAAGGTTCTCGAGTTCAGCCACCTCCCCTTCGGTGAGCGCGAAGATCCGTCCGATGCGGCAGCCACGAATCGTATCGAAGCGCGCACGTACGGTATTCGTGCTCCATCGCTCATCGGGGACAACGCGGGTGTTGTCGTTAATCTCACGACATTGATAGGCGAACTCAACCAGGTACGTGGCCCTGCGCCCCTTATAAATTAGAAAGTGCTCTTCGATCGGCTCCCAGTTGTCGCTGGTGCTTGATTTCAGCTCCGTCAGCTCCTCAAGACCTCGTACGTCGATGAAGTCGCGCACGGCCTGTACTGCATCCTGTCTGCTTTGTTCCGCCGCCGGGTCTTGAGACGCGCAGGCGACAACCAGCATGACGCCAAGTATTACTGGAATAGATTTCGGTCTGGCGAACATTATCTTTGTCCTTTTTTTTGTCATCGCTCTTGTGCATACATTCGTGACACCAGCGCAATTGACTGCGGATGGTCTTCGCTCCAGCGCTCGATATCGGCACGCATCCCTGCGGGCATTTGCTCGGACGGGATGAGGGCCCCCTCGGCCATGCCGCCGGCATATGTCGGCGGCTGTAACCACAGTCCTGAAAAAGCCGCGAATGCGATGTCCGTGTAGTTAATTGTATCGCCACCCAGAATCGAGCGCCGGCCGTCAGCCAACAAAAGATCAATTTCACCGAGCAGCTCATCCACCGCAGTGGCCGCTTTCGCGTAGTGCGCCTCGCTGAGCGCGAAGCTTTTCCGGATCAGCGCAGCAAGCAGCGGAAACAAGGCGCGTAGCGCAAGCCGTTGCCATGCCGGTGTGCGCGGGTTATCGGCGCCCCAGGCGCGCAGCGTAAGCTCACGGTGCTGCAGCGCATGGGAATAGAACCAGACCTGCAAAAAGCGCCCGTATCGATCCAGCTTTTGCTCGAGCGCCAGCCGCTCGGCTGTTGGCTCGAGAAACGCCGCCGCCTCGCCGTGGGAGGCAAAATAACGGGCCCAGAGATAGCGCAAGATGTCGGGCGAGTTGCCGATGCTCGTTTGCACGATGCCGGTACGCACGCGTAGTTGTGGCACCGTCCTGCCCGTAAAAAAAACACCGAGCGTGCCGCCGCACTGGCGCTCCGTGTAATCGATGTCGAGCCTGTCCATACACCAGCGAACCTTTTCAACATAGTGGCTAAGCGCCATGGTTTCGAGCTCCATCTCCGGCGTTTTTTCCGGCGCCATGATCCCGCTCAGCACGATTAACCAACGCCACAAAAGCATGAGCAAAACCAGGACAATCGCTGTAATAACGCTGGCGCCGAACCACGCCACAATAACTGGCAGGCACATCAGAAATGTCGCGTGAATAAAGCGTCGCTTGCGGGTCATGTTCAACATTGTAGCCGCATTCACTCAGCAACACTTATTACAAGCCCCGGGTACACTGTCTGTCTATGCGACTCAGAAAAAATAAGCGCTGGACGAACCTTCTTGGCTGGATCGCCGATCATCCGCGCGCGTCGGCCCTGGCCGCGACATTGCTCCTCGGAGTCATCGCTAGCGTAATTCGGGCGCCGGTCATCGAGGGGTCGTTCGTGGAGCATATGTCTGATGGCAACAAACAGCTCGAGATCGCGCGACAGATCTCTGCTGCTGCAGGAAATGCGTCTGCTGCGGTTGTCATTCTTACTCCATCTGACGTCCCGGTTGAGACCATTTTTGCGGACCTTGACGGTCTGGCGGCAGAGTTATCGGCGCTTGATCCTCGCGTTGAGCTGCGCTCAATTAATTCTGCGAGAGCGCAACTTTTTGCGTTTAACCTCAGCCTCAGCAGCCCAATTGGCGACCTCCTCCTGGCGTTGCGCGGAACCCCGGAAGGGAGCGCCCTGATTAATGCCGGCGGCGCGTCCTTTCTCGTGGCGATTAGCTCGCCGGACGAGCTCAAGTTCGATGTGCTTGAGGTCCTGGCTGCGCATAACTGGAATGGGGCCTACGCAGGGAACACGGTTCTTGCGAGCGCGCAGCTGGACCGCGACGTTGTGGCCGGGCTGAAAAAAGATCTGCGCTTGCTGTTGCCGGTTATCGTCGTGGTCGGTTTATTGGCCTTGCTCGCCGCCTTTAGTTCTTGGCGGGCGTTGTTGTTGCCATTCTTTGCCAGCGTCGCTTCAGCGATGGTTGCTTTCGCGCTTTTTTCCGTGCTGGCCATTCCGATCAACCTCGTTACGTTATTAGCGTTGCCGATTGTGCTAATTGTCGGCTTGGCGAACAGCTGTCACTTTCTCGCGAAGAGCGAATCCGAGACATCATCGCGGCAAGGCGTTGACGCGGTTGTTCGATCAACCCTGCAGCGCGTCGGCCCGCCGTTCTTCTTTAGTACACTCACGACCGCCATCGCGCTGGCATCGCTCGTGCTCAATGAGGTTCCGGCCATTGCAAACCTCGGGCTGGTCGCGGCTATCGCCCTGTTAATCGTGTTTCTTCTTGTGCTGCTTGCGGCGCCACTGTCGTTACGCTGGTATCTATCTGGGTCTGTTAGCTCCTGGCAGCAAACCGCTTGGTTTGGCGCCTTGTCGCGGCGGCTCGCGCAACGGCGCACGGAGGTTAGTGCGCTGTTGTTGCTGGCGATGCTTGCTGGCGCAGCAACGATTCCGCTGCTGTCCGTTAAGTCCGAGCCGCGCGCGTTTTTTCCCGACACAGCGCCCTTTTCATCGGCGCTGCGTGTGTTCGAGACAGAGTTTTATGCCTTCTCTCCATTGCGCGTGCTGCTGACATTTAACAATGTCGAGCCACTTGCCGCATTGCGCGCTGCTGGTGCGGTTCGCGACCAACTGGCCTCCGTAGACGGCGTTCGGCAGGTGCAACTATTGCCCGCGGTTAATTTGCAAAATGCGTATGTGTTGCACGCGCTGCTTGCGCGCGAGGGCGACTTGGCCTTGGTGCGCAAGCGCCTTGACGCGACGAGGGGTGACGCGGGTATGACGCTCGTGTACAGCAACGCAGCGCTTGTCTATGGCGACATTGATCGCCAGGCGATGGGGTCGTTGCTGCGCTCGCTGGGTGGGTCGGTGGCCCTTATTTTCGGATCGATTCTCGTCGTGTTCCGGTCTGTGCGTGCCGTGCTTGGCACAATGCTTGCGAATGCTGTGCCGCTTCTGCTGGTTTGTGGTGCTGCCTGGCTT
>Ga0055584_100003599_pt1 | contig 15236 bp, 14 predicted proteins | sample OSDHelmetaG_FD_58716 | JGI IMG/M metagenome (GOLD analysis project Ga0055584, IMG submission 58716) | Pelagic marine sediment microbial communities from the LTER site Helgoland, North Sea, for post-phytoplankton bloom and carbon turnover... | ecosystem: Environmental > Aquatic > Marine >... | reverse complement strand
CAAAGCGAATGACGTAGGCATCGCTGTCCGCTGGCCGTGAACCCCTGCTGGCATCGTACTGGGTAAATTCCCATGTCCAGTCATTGGCCAGCAGAAGCTGTTTCAGAGTGCGGTCGCTGTCAGCCGCCGCTGTAATCTGTTCTGAAGCTGTTGGCCAGGCGCCGTTGACCTTCTGGCTCCAGCTGTATTTCAGAGTGAAAGGATTGCTCTTGTCCTCCAGTTTGGCCTCGCGCAGCATGTTTTCGTACAGTGACTTGATACTGACGGGGGGATTCGGTCCTTCCAGGGCCATGTAAATTACCCGTTCCTCCAACAGGATTTCCACATCGACCAGAGTCAGACCTTGGCGCAGGGACCCGGCGGGCTGTTGAGCCCCCCGGCCAAAGGAATAAATGACAATACTGGAATTCACTGCCAGGCCCTCAGGACAGGTTTGTCCTGAAGGATTTAGCCTCGGTAAGCCATTACATTCTTAATGATGTTTGCGCATCATCGAATTTGCGGTCTGGCCAATGCTGAAGCTCACTTCGCTTGTCATGCTATCCCAGTTGTAGGAACTTGAGTTCACGGTTGTGACGGTTGCGGTGTAGCTGCCACTAGCGGTGCCTCCGGCTCCTTTCTTGTTGGGACGCTGGGTTGCCCACGCAGCGGTTGCGGTGCCGGTGTCGTCACTGGCGCCGGAAATGATACTCCGGTTCTCGGGCCCACTGATGGCCAGGCTTACCGTCGCACCGGCAACTGGCGTTCCGCTCTCCGTGTGAACCAGCATTTGAATGAACACTTCGTCCCCGGCTGCAAAACTGTTGGTGAAAACGAACGTTTCGGTCGCGTTTTTACCCCTGCCTTCCCTGACCCATTTTCCGGTTTCGATGGTCACGACGCCGGCTTTGAGCTGTTGCCCGCTATTTGTCGGTGTGGCGCACAGAATGTTACTGAACGCCGACTCGCATCCTTCTTGAGAAGAGGTGATTTTGTAGCAGTAGTTTTGGCCATTGCTCAGGCCGGTATCGGTATAACTGCAATTAGTATTGGAACAGGAAACATCAGCCACCCATTGAGCCTTGCCTGCCTGGTCGTAATAAACCCGGTAGTCGCTGACGGACTCATTCAACGGGGCCGACCAGGTCAACGTGACTTCACTGTCAGCAGCCGCGGCTTCGACCAGTGTGGGCGCCGTGATTTCACAGCTGCTGACCTCATCGCGCCAGGCCGCCGACGCCATTACGAAGGGTGCCGCCATTCCGGTGTTGAGCCAGGCATCCAGCATGTTGAGTCCCTCTTCGCCCAGGAAACCGGTTTGCTTATTGGCCAGGTACAGGAACTGAATGTATTCCCAACTGGTGGGTTGATAGAGCAAATCGATGGATGCCGTTTTGGCTCCGGCCGGAGGAGACAGGTCGACTTCATCATAGTACTCGTACACACCACCTGGGCTGCCTTCGTACTGATCAGGAGGTACCGGTGATGCATTTCGGCGTTTGGCTTCGTCGTAAGACATTCCGTATGGCGGAATTCTGTTGTCCTTGATAACCGTATTGTTCAGAGCAAAATGGAAGGTTTCCAGGCTTGCTCCGGGGCTCATCTCTGCCAGTTCAGCCAGGGTATGAGCTGGCTGTCCCGACATGGTATCGCGGTTGTAGCTCAAGGCCAGTCCGTCAGGAAACAGCGGAAGCAGGCCGTCCGCCCATTCGGATGTCATACCCATGTGCGCTTCATAAATATGCAGGTTGGGGTCATCGAGATTTTTGATACTCTCAACTTCCTTACCGTTCACTATCAGGCCGATTCCACCGTATGCACCATCCTCACGCAGTAGGTTTCCGGTGTTGTCATACCACTTGATGTTCAGCCACATCCGCCGTCCCTCCGGATAGCCGGATATGAGCTTGTGGCCGGTATGGTTGATGACTTTGACCGAGTGGCTTTCGACCTCGAGCGAAGCGGCCAGCAGAAGCTGCTCCTGAGCACGCAGGGCACCGTCATCCATGGCGTTGGTTTGCTGGCTTGTCATCCCGCCACCCAGGACCAGTTTGCCCCTCTGGTCGAGATATTTGATCACCGACGGCATCCAGTAATTGCCCCCGGTCATGTCATGCAACGGTAAGTCTCGGCGTACCGGGACGCCGCGTTTGTTGGCGCCGGTGCCGGTAACCGGCCTCATATGGCAGGTCTGGCAGCTGTAATAGCGATCTGCCGTTGGATTCTGGTAGTTTGCCGATACGGTGCCGCCATTGGTCGCGGCCTGGTAAATGGCTTCCAGCGCACCGCCCTTTAAATCTTCCGGCAGGGTCGGGTAATCATCCACTTTGGTTTGTGAAATCAAGCCGGATTTGTATTCGCTGAATGTGCGCTCGACAACCCCGTAGCTATAGGGCGGGTTATTAAAAGCGACATGATCACCCTGTTCCGAACCTTTCGGCCGGATGATGGTTTCCTGACTGAACAGCACGCCGTGATTGGGCGCGAGATCACCTACCACGGGATTGGATACGTCATGACAGGTACCGCAGAAGTCCACATCACGATGAAACTTCGATTCCATGAACTGGTGGCGGGCTTCGGCATTGTCGTAGGGCCCGAGTTTGTCACTTCCGCCCCACATCGAGGAAATGCCCGATCCGTAATAGCCCTGCTCGGGATCATTGGCGACAAAGGGCTCATTCATGACGCCCTGGTGCTCCGTGTCGTCGGGGTTGGTGAGCTTATGGCAGTAATCACATTCTACGCCGTCGGAATCCCCGGCATTAAGCCCGGATCCATCGGTAGGCGTTGACCTTCCGGCCAGCCAACCACCGGTGCTATGGCAACGAATGCACAAATCGCCTGCGCCATCGAAGTCCTGTTCGGCGATAGCGACAGTGGCCCAGAATATGGGGTCACGGCCGGCATGTGACATCATGCTGCCGCGCCAGTTGTGTGCAGGCTCTACGGCACTGTTATAGCCGCCGTGGCAATTGTCACATTTGTTGGGCGATTCGAGGTTGCCGATTTCAAGGGGCTGGGTGCCTGGCTGCTGAACTACTGGCGGTACATCGACAGCGCTGTATGTATTTGGTGTGATGAAGAGTGCGAGGAAAAAGCACAGGGATACGAAGATTCTGTTCATGATAATGCCCAGCCTGGATGGTAGATTTTCGTTTATGCATCCAGTCTTATGCGGAGAGCAAGCGCTCGCCATGACGTGTGTCAGCTAGGCAATTTGATGCAACAGGAAGGCATCAATTGGTAAATGAGGCGAGCGAAACCAAAACAGTCCTGATTCAGATGATTATTATTCCGCGTGCAAGGCCTTGATGGGATCAAGCGAGGCCGCCTGACGGGCGGGGTACCAGCCAAAGACAATTCCCGTGATCAGGCAGATGCTGACGGACAATATGATGGCAGAAAGTGACCAGGCAACCGGCCAGTCGGCGAATTGCTGAATGGCGAAGGCCAGCATCAGTCCGAAAAAAACACCGATGATGGCGCCGATGCCTGCCACGGCCGCCGATTCCAAAAGAAATTGCTGCTGGATATCCACTTTTCGGGCGCCAATGGCGCGTAGCAGGCCAATCTCCCGGGTACGCTCCAGTACGGTTGCCAACATGATGTTCATAATGCCGATGCCGCCGACCAGAAGCGAGATTCCGGCGATAGCCGACATAACGATGGTGAAAATCCTCTGGGTCTGTTGCTGCTGTTTCAACAGCGCGGCGGGAATGACCAGTTCGTAATCGTTCTGATCACCGTGTCGGCCAGCCAGCAGGTGGTCAACCGTACGAGCTGATCTCTGTGGATCCGCCTGTGGATTCAGGCCCAGGCGTACCGCATCCAGTTCGCTTTCCAGGGGCTCGAAACGCAGGCGCTTGCCGGCTGTGTTGAGTGGAATGAATACGCGGTTGCGATCGCCACCGATGCGGACCCCTTCGAATTCATCTTTGCTCAGGTCACGGTCCTGCAACACGCCAACGACTTCCAGCCACAAGTGATTGACCTTGATTTTCTGTCCGATTGCATCCTGCTCCGGAAACAGTGTCCGGGCGGCCTGGGCGCCAAGCACCGCCAGCTGTGCAAATCGCTCGTCGTCCTGTAGGTCGATGACCCGGCCCTGCGCGACCCTGAGGCTGGCCAGTTCGAAATATTCCGGGGATACCGCCAGCACCTGTGCATCGGACGACGCATACAGGCTGAACAGGCTCCAGGTCTTGATCTTTTTTTCCTCGCTGACTGCTTCCACCGTTGGCATTGTTTCCCGGATGGCGAGAACGTCGCTGTGGGACAGTCCAATGCTGTGTTCCCTGATTTCCTTCAGGGTATCCTGGTCCAGTTCACGCGACTGGACCAGCAGATTGTGCAGGCCCATCGATTCGATCAGTCGTAACGATTCCTGCTTTGCGCCTTCACCAATGCTCAGCATGGCAATGACCGCCCCGACCCCGAATACCATGCCCAGTAAGGTGAGGAGAGTGCGAAGTTTGTGCTGGTGCAACTGTTCCATGGCATGCTGCAGCCCTTCCATGCCAATACCCTGCAACAATTTCATGAATCTGTCCCGTCGGGCGGATACAGGGCGATTTCCTCACCGGGTTCGAGGCCTGCTGTCACCTGTGAGCGGGTTGCTCCGCGCAGGCCCAGCGTCACTCTCCTGCGCTCCAGGTCACGGCCGCTCCGAACCAGGACCCAGTCGCCGCTCTGATCCTGGAACAAGGCCTGGTTGGGGATGGCGATTGTGTCGTCCAGGCGGTTGATGTGAATTTCTGCACGGATCTGGGCGTCCGGGGTGATCCAGTCGGGGTCTGCGATGTCCAGGGCGACGATCACGGTGAAGTATTTCACCGGGCTGTCCCGGTCAATGGGCGCAGCCGTTGCGCTGATGCTGTTCACGATTCCGGTCAGGGGACGATCGGGGTAAGCATCTATCTTCAAATCAACGGCCTGGCCCTCGTCCAGGCCAACCGCCTCGGTTTCAAGAACCTTCAGGACCGCTTCCATCTTGTCCAGATTGGGGATGCTGGCGATCCTGTTACCGGGAAACACGGTCGAGCCCACATCGATTTGCAGGCCCCACCAGGTTTTTTCATAGACCAGGAAGCCGTCATGAGGTGCGCGGATTTCGGCTTGGTTGATCTGTTGCTGATGTTCCTGGTTCTGGGTTTCCTGGGTGGCGCGTACGGCGCCAAGCACTTCCACGTCTGCACTCTGCCTCTCGCTGTAACGGCCTTTCTTGTTGTCGAGATGGCCGGAGCGGTAATCCAGTAATTCCTTGTTGCGCGTGGCGTCAATGATTTCATGCCGGGAATAGGCCAGGGAATCTTCGATGGTGAATTGATCCGCCATCAGTTTTTCGATGTCCACCAATTCCAGTTCATGACCGAGTTCCGACAGCAGGCGTTCCAGTTCACGCTCCTTTGCCATGACCTGGATGTCCACCTTATTCAGCTCGATTCCAGTTTCAGTGGCGCCCCGCTCCGCATTGGACACATCAAAGCGGGCGATAACTTCGCCTTCGCGCACGGTGCTGAAATTTGGCGCCAACCAGGAAATGGTTCGAGGGTCATTGCTTCCCGCTGGTGGCTTGATGGGCGTGGACTCCGCCGCGCGCAGCTCCCCTTTGGCCAGAAGGGAGATGACGAACTCGCCGTTTCTGACTTCGAGCGTCTCGACCCGGTCGGCTTCACCTGCACCGCAGGCGGACAGCAGCAGGCAAAGCAGAATGAGAAAGGTTCTTGTCATTAGCCTGGCCCGTCCTTGCCGGGAACCCTGATTTCAGCGCTGACGCTCATGCCGGGCCGCATCAATTCGGGGTCGGGTTTTAGCAAAGAAACCGTGGCATCGAAAACACGGGCGGGCTGATTGATCGACTTGCTGTGAATCACCGATGCCAGTTCTACGATCCGGCCCGCAAACTGGCGATCGGGCACCGCGTCCAGATAGAAATGCACTTCCTGCCCGACGGCCACCAGGGCTGATTCCCTCTCCGGGATTTCCAGATAGACTTCCAACTGCTCGAGATCGGGAAATTCGATGACCCGCCTGCCCCGGTATACATTGTCGCCTACAGACGGCTTGCTATTGTGGCGGCCAGGCGCGTGAATGGCGACACCGTCACCGGGTGCGATTATGGTCATCGCGTCAATGGATTGTTGCAGGCGGTCTATATCGGCAGCTAGCACATTGATGTCCCTTTCCAGGATTTCCTCTTCGAGAGCCTGAATGGCAATTTCCTTTTCCAATTCCTTTTTGCGCAATTCCAGATTCAACTCTGCCTGCTGTAAAATCAGTTGGTTCTCACGGTATTCGCGGCTGGCCAGCAGCGACTCGGGAATGTCCGCCTTCAGTGCAGCCTTGTCCCTGGCGGCTTTCGCCTCTTCCAGCGCCAGCCTTACTTCCGCCACCCGATCTCGGGAGACGATGCGCTGCTTTTGCAGCTCTTTCTGCTTTTCGTTCAGGTTGCTGTTCTTGTCACGCAATTTGGTCGACAATTCCTGCGTGTCGAACTTCAGTAGCGGCATTCCCTTTTTGACAATGGAGCCGTCCGGCGCCATGAAGGCTATCGTGAATTGCCATTTGTCCGAAACCCTCGGAGGGGCGAAAAAACGTGAATTGGCGGATCTCAGTTCCCCGGTCACCCGGACTAAGCTTTGGCCATCCGGTTTCAGGCCGGCGCTGCCGGAAATCTCGGTGTCGCAGGCTGTAATAAACAGGATCAACAGGATTAATGAAATTCGCATTTAAAGTGGCTCTACCAGGACGCTCATCCCGGGCAGCAGTCCCTGGATAGCATTGTTATCGAACGATACGGTGCCCTCATAATAGACGGCCTGTCCCCATTCCGCTCTTTTTGATCCGCTGTCTGAAATAGACAGAAGTTTACCCTCAACCGACCGCTCCGGAAGGGCGTCGAGCACAATATTCACCGGTATTCCAGGCTCGATGTGTGGCCGGTCAACGCTGTTGATCCAGATTTTGATGGCGAGGTCCGAGGTATCGGCTATCTGGGCTACCTTGAAACTGGTCCGGACGGTGTCGCCCTCCTGGAATTTGGTGCGGTTCCATGGGTGGCTGCCATAAATGATGTAGCCGGACTGCCGGGCCACCACCGAAAAAGAAGTCAGCATTTCCTGCCACCAGGATTCAGTCAGTTCAACTTTCCTTTTGTCGAGTGCGGCCCGTTCTCTGCGTTCGCGAAGGCCCTTGTCTTTGTCAGCCAGTTGCTTGCGGGCATCGGCCAGGGCTTTTCTTGCGCTTTCCATCGCCAGTTGATTATCGGCATATTCGATTGCGCCGATCAGGCCTTCCGGGGTTGCGGCCCGGAGTTCGGCCAATTCGAGTGTGAGTCTAGACATCTTAAGTGCATACGAAGCCTGTAGGAGTTCTTTTTCAAGCGTGGCCAGGTCACGTTCCGTTGTTGCCAGCGCAGCACGGGCCGTTTCTCTTTGCTGTTCAAGTTGGCGGGCAGCTTCCGCACCATCGAACTCGACTACGACATCACCGGCTTTCACCGCGGCTCCTTCCTCTACCATCTTGCTGATACCGGCCTGCCAGTTGGTAGTCAGGGGCACGATGATGTCCTGGGCCTGACGTGAGAATACTTCTCCGGTAAACAGGGGGGATGATTCCATCGCATGGATGCTTGCTGCACAGGGCAGCGCAAAGCATAGAGACAGCAAGGTCATTTGCCGCCGGATTGACCGGGTTGAAATTAGCTCAGGCAGCTTCACTGTGTACCTTCCCATCCTGCATGAAAATCTGCCGCGTCGCGTATTCGGCGATGTCCTGCTCGTGCGTCACCATCACGATAGTCTGTCCCTCATGGTTCAATTCCCGGAGCAGGTTCATGATGGCATCTGAAGTCTTGCTATCCAGATTGCCGGTAGGCTCATCAGCCAGCACAACGCGCGGTTGGTTGATCAACGCACGGGCGATGGCCACGCGCTGACGTTGGCCGCCGGAAAGTTCATTGGGGCGGTGACCCACGCGGTCATCGAGGTCAACGCGTTGCAGCAGATCAACGGCCCGTTTCTGATCTGTCTCGCGCAGCCCATCTTCGTGATAACGTCTGGGAAGCAATACATTTTCCAGCGCTGTCAGGCGTGGCAACAGGTGAAAGCTCTGGAAAATAAAACCCATGTAGCGGTTTCGAACCAGGGAAAGCGCATCGTCATCCATCGCGCTGACTTCCTTGCCCTCCAGGAAATAGGCGCCGCTGTCCGGGCGATCCATGCAACCCAGCATGTTCAGCAAGGTTGATTTGCCGGAACCGGACCGGCCCATTACGGCAATAAACTCACCTGCCTGGATGTCCAGATCGATCTTGTCCAGAGCGTGGATGGTGTGTCCGCCGATGTGATAGATCCTGTTTAAATTGAGCAGTTTGATCATGCCGATGTCTTCAATGGCCTACGTATTCGAGATTCTACGCCAGGTATACCTCCGGCCTGAAGCGTAAACACCCGGCGAGTGTAATGGCATGGACTCTGACAGGCAAAATGCAATGCGGTTCGAAAGCTCATTCAGGCATGCTGAGTACAGAGATCGATTTTTTCCTGGCCCGCAGGGTAATGATCGAAATACCGGCCAGGATCGCCGTACCGCCGATGAACAGCCTCCAACCAGGGCGGTCTCCCCATAACACGACGCCGAACAGAACGGCAAAAATTGGCGTGAGTTGCAGGTAGGGCATGACCGCGCTGACCGGATGGCGCTGAACCAGGTGAAAGAACAGGCCGTGCCCGACAATCGAGGCGATCAATACCGAATAGAAAATGCTGGACCAATCCGCCAACTCTGCCGACGACATAATCTCCAATTGATGCTGCTCGGTCAAGGCCGAAGCCACGATCATTACCGGCAGAGCGATCACCGCTGTCCAGGCCTGGTAGTTGAGCACTCCAATACCCTTGATTCCCCTTTGGAAAATGGAACCCAGCGCCTGGAACAGAGCGGCTGCCAGCGTAATGAAAAGCACATCCAGCTGGCTCAGCACCAGGGGGTCGAAACCGATGACAAGTATTCCGGCAAAAGCGACCAGCGTGGCCAGCAGAGTTCGCCAACCGGTTCTTTCACCGAACAGCAGCATGGCCATGATGACAGCCATGGGAATGTAGGTTTGCAGCACGATTGCCACTGATGAGACATCTTCTGAACGGCCCAGCGCGGCGAACAGGGTCGTAAAATGAAGCGCGCCCATCAACAGGCAAACGGAGATCAGACGAGGCCACTGCCCGCTTGGAGGAAGGCGCAGGAAAGGAGCGAGCAGCAGAAGCAAAAAAGTGAAACGCAGCGCCATGAAAAGAAAGGGCGTGAAATGCTGCATGCCACGCGCGCCGGCGATGAGATTACCAGCCCAGGCGAGGCAGATCAGCACGATCAGGCCCACATCCCGGGCTGGCATTGTGTAGTGCGTCATATCTTCACAGTATGACCTTCAAAATGACTGGATGGCAGTACTGATTTACGGAATACCGATATGCCTTTCGAGTTTGCCGGAGCCGTATTGCAAAGAATTTGCGGACAGAGTACTTTGTACCCTGACTCCCTTGATAAATGATGTGATTCTTATGTTCCAGTCAGTTACTGCAAGCCCCCTCTCCTCGGTCACCTTCGCCAGGCGCACAGGCGTGTTCCTGTTAATTATCGTTATGTTGTCCCTGACCGGCTGTGGCAGCACGAAGGTTTACAATTCAAGCAAAACCGTTGTTTATAACAACAACACCTACAACCTGAGTAATGTGCAGCGGATCGGGTCGCGAGTCGAAGGCACTCTGCCCAGCGGCGACAAGGTTCAGTTGCAGCAAATCGACAAAAAGGGATTCAACGCTCTGCTGGATGAAAACAAGTTCGTCCAGGTGACCGCTTACATCGAATTGGACGACCAGGATTTCGTATACCGTAACAAACAAGTGAAAAGCTACTCCGATTATTCAAAGATATTGAAAAGCCAGAGTTCCGCCATGGACAGCATCAACAAATTCATGGCCAACAAGAAGTCCACCCAGCTGAAACTGAAATAGCTGGACCGAATTATTTGGCATGGGCTAAACACACCCGCCGGGTCCCTCTGCCCACGTCAGAGTTTTCCAAATCCAGGAAACAGGTCAAGCTGCAATGATTCACACACCACACGGACGCCTGGTGTAAACAGCGTTGCTGGAAGTGACGGCTAGCTATAGACCCCGCATCCACTCGGGGCGTAGTGCGACGGATCCGGGTTGCTCCAGGGTGGCCCGCACTGTTTCCAACAGGCGCGGCTTATCCCTATTGAGGGTTCCCTTGAGCACCAGGTAGTTGGATGCGTGGTCGCTGCGAAAAATCGTACTTTCAAGGTCCAGTGTGTCCAGCAGCCAGTACATCTCCTGAAACAAGCCGTTTTTATCGAGAGGCTCGAATTCGCCTTTGAAGCCGGCCTGGTATCGGTCCACTCCTGTTGGGAAGCTGACAACCAGGGTTGACAGGTATTCTGGCTGGGCTTCATTCATCAGCAGGGCAGAGTTGACGGCATGCTGTTCACTGTAGCGTTTGCCGCCCATACCATTGAGGATCATCACGGAGCTGCCGGCGCCCGATGCTTTGATTTTTTTCAGCGCAGCCAGCGATGAATCGAAACTCTCGCCTTTGTTGACCCGCTCCAGCACCAGGTTGTCCCCGGTTTCGCAGCCGACGTAATAAAGCGTCAGGCCCATCGTCTTCAGCGTTGCCAATTCCGCAACTGTCTTGTTTTTCAGGTTGCGCGGCAGGCAGTACGAAGAAACCCGCTGGACATCCGGCAAGTAGCGGTTGATCGCCTCCATGATCAGTTTCAGGCGCCGGAACGACAGTGTCATCGCATCGCCGTCGGCCAGGAAAATACGGCGGACCGGAATGCCGGACTCCGCGACTGCCGCCAGTTCGTTATCAATTTCATGCTGCGGCTTCAGGCGGAACCGCTTCTGCGGTTGGGTGTACATTTCGCAGAAGGTGCAGTTATTCCAGGAGCAGCCGTTGGTCACTTGCAGGATCAGGCTGCGGGCTTCCGAAGGCGGGCGGAAAACAGGTTCTGTGTATGGAAGGCGAATCATCCTTATCAGATGAGGCCTGTCTGGAGCCATTTAAACAATTGACAAACGATCATCACAGGCCCGCTCAGGATCTGCGGTTCTCAGGTAGAGGGAGTTCAGACCGTATTCAAGGGAATTACGAGTTCTCAGAACCCCTTTGCGTTCATACTGTCACAATACAAGCGGTAATGAATTCTGCTTGAACCTGAAAGCAATAAGGACACGGGGAACCCATATGAAACAAGCCATCTTTGGCATTCTAATTATTCTTCTAGGCGCCGGCGCCTGGTATTTTATCTCGACCAACGCCACGCAAATCGAGACGCCGCCAATGACCCAGCCGGCCGTTATCGAGCGGCCGGAGCCCGTGCAGAGGCCGGAGCCGAAGCCTGAACCTGAATTACCTGTCATAGCGGTGGAGGAGCCATCCACGGCGGCGCCGGAGCCGGTTGTAGAAGCCGAGCCGCTGCCGCCACTGGTCGACAGTGACGCTCTTGTTCTGGAATCGCTGAATGACTTGTTGGGTGAACCCGCCGTGATGCAGTTTGTGCTCAGTGAAGATGTGATCTCGCGCTTCGTTGCTTCGGTGGATGCACTCACCAGCCGCCAGGTGCCCGGGCAGATCATGGCTGTCCAGAATCTGGGAGGTGAATTTGAGGCAAGCGCGGATTTGCAGCCTGACAGTTTGATTCTGAATGAAGAAGGAGACCCGATTCCGCAATTTGATCTGGATTCCAGGAATTTCCAGCGCTACTCAAGTCAGGTGGAACTGCTCGAAGCGGTGAATGCAGGGGAACTGTTTGCTCTGTATCAGCGTTTGTCTCCCTTGTTCGATCAGGCATGGGCCGATCTCGGATACCCCAGGGGAAGTTTTGACGAACGGCTGCTTGTGGTCATTGACAGTTTGTTGGCCACGCCCGTTGCGCAGGCCCCGATTCGCCTGATCAAACCGGAGGCTTTCTACCTGTTCGCCGATCCTGAGCTGGAGGCCTTACCTGCCGGGCAGAAAGTGTTGCTGAGAATGGGCAGCACAAATGCCGGCAGGGTCAAGGCAAAATTGCAGGAAATTCGTGACTTGCTGGTCGCTGCAGGCTAGCGTCCTGTTTCCTGAGATGTAACATACAAATTTTCAGGGGAGTTGTTTGGCCGCAAATTACGCAAATTACGCAAATTAAAGAGAAAAAAGGAAAAATTTGGTGCTTGCTTGTCATGAGCTGATTTTCAGCCTGCACAATGCCAGTTCAAAATGCTCTTAAAAAATTCGCGTAATTTGCGTAATTTGCGGCCAATAAGCCATCAATTAAATAACGAGAAAGCGGTTCAGGAAACATGCCCGCCTGCTTTTAGTCATTTCACGGCATGAAAGCGCTTTGTGTGAATAACGTTGCTGGATTTCACAGCCAAGTATTGGAAGTTTCCGTACAAGACCGGATATATTCAGTCGATGGTTTCACAATACGGGATGTAGTGTCCATGAACAAAAAGCAGCTGGTTTGTCCGCATTGCCACACCACAAACGTGCTCCCTGAGGAGCGCCTGGCTGATCGGCCTAGTTGCGGAAAGTGTCACCAGGCTATATTTGACGCGCATCCGGTGGAGCTGACCGCTGCAAATTTTGATCGGCATGTGAGCCGTAATGACATTCCTCTGCTGGTCGATTTCTGGGCACCCTGGTGCGGTCCGTGCAGGACCATGGCGCCTGCATTTGAGGAAGCGGCTTCTATCCTGGAGCCTGAGGTCCGGTTGGCGAAGCTGAACACCGAAGAAGAACAGATGATCGGCGCAAATCACGGGATTCGAAGTATACCGACCATGATTCTGTTCCGTGATGGCAAGGAAGTTGCCCGGCAGTCCGGTGCGCTTATGGCCAATGGCATCGTGAGCTGGGTCCGGACCCAGTTGGGCTCTTAATGCAAAAGCAGAAGCCGCTGGCGACCGGGCTATCCCTGTTGTTCCTGTTGCTGCTTCTGACCTGCCTGGTGTTTCGTTTCTGGGCCAATGACCGCGCCTGGCAGGAAACGGGGCCGACTCATATTACCGCTGATGCAGGACAGGTTTTTCTGTATGCAGCCAGCGATGAATCGAAACTCTCGCCTTTGTTGACCCGCTCCAGCTCCAGCCAGGTACCTCACAGCTGCGGATTCGTGCCGGTTGCTGCTCGGCAATCAGCAAATTCGTGCACTGGCTGGAGCCTAATCCGGCACTGGAACGCACTATAAAGATACTGGAAACATTAAGTTTCGTCAGTGTGATCATCATGATAGTCAGCGGGTTGGGGTTATACGCGTTTATGGTGGCGCAGGCCGGCGCGGATCCTGCCCAGGAGCTGAAAGAAAAGCTCCATGAACTCGGGTTTCTACTCCTGTTGTGCGCATTGATGTTGGCTGCCGTGGTGCCGGCCGTGCGTTATTCTACCCGGGCCATGAAGCGCAGACTCGGCACGGATGGCAGGAATTTATACATCCAGCTGAACGATGGTCGTGAACTGGTTGTACCGCCTTCGGAACTGGCCTATACCCATCGGGCTATTCTCTATCGACAGTATTCGATGCCGTTTCAAACAGGCAAACGGCAAAATATCTATCAGCAGGGCGAAGTGGAAACATGGTTGGCGCCGCTACTACGCCAGGCCAGGCGCCTGAACGCTCTGCAGGGTTTCAAACACCAATGGAAGCACAGGGACGCCCTGTTGATGTGGTCCCTGGCTGCCGGGATCATTCTGGGCCTGTTAATGATCCTGATGTCCAGGTCCGGGAAGTTATAGCAAGCTCTCCGGCGTCCGGAAGACGGTACTCCGGCCGGACCGGCGCCGTGCTAATTGCATCCCTGTTGCCTGCAACAGGCGGCAATCAGTCTTTACTCATAAACCCAGCGGGAATACTCCTGGCCGGCGCTGATGATGCTGTGTGGCAGCGCTGCCATGAGTTGCTGGAAGTCCTCTCCCCGGAGGTGAATCAGGTGTTCGTGATCACCAGCCTCGATGTAAATATCTGAGGCATGCCGCAACTGATCATCCCATATGACCTTCAGTCCGTAGGCCTCACTCAGGGCGGGAACGGCGCCAGTGTCGCAATCTCCAAACAGCTCTCGCAGTTCGGGCTCGCTGGCCAGTACAAGGTCGCGATTCAGTTCTTCGCTTACCCACGCCAGGTTCAGCCGGTTGTTGGATGGAAGCACACTGACGATATAACCGTCCTGGTCTTCCAGCACAACAGCCTTGGCCATCTGGTGTGGGGGTACATGCGCGGATTTTGCGGAATCCATCGCGGTTTCGGTGTGGGGGTGTTCGACGGTGTCGTATTCGACTCCGCGTTCATCCAGATAGGATTTAATAGTTCGTGCGATCGCCATGGCTCTCTCCTTGCAGAAAATCGGATGAGACCGTGGCTTGCCGGCATATGTCGCAAGTCAGGTCTGAACTTAAGGGGCCCTGGAATCACAGGCCCCGCATACTAATGATAGCCGCAAATGAGTCAATCTGCCCGCGACTCAGATCAAGTATGCTTCAATCACTGATTGAATTCGGGCTGCTGGCTTAACGCGGCGCTCATGAGTAGGCTATGCGGTCATGAACCCCTGGTTATTTCTCGGCATGGCCCTTGGCGCAATCGCGTTGGCCTTGTGGATTCCCCGTTATCGCCTGCAACGCGCTATTGCGGCGCCGTTTCCGCCGGGGTGGGTTGAGATTCTGGAGCAGAATATTCAGGTATATCGCAACCTGCCCATGCCCTTACGGCTCCAGTTGCGCAGCCTGATTAAACAATTTTTACACCAGAAACACTTCTCCGGAGCAGCCGGCCTGTCCGTGAATGATGAAATTCGGGTGACGATTGCAGCCCAGGCTTGCATGCTGCAGCTAAACAGGGGTAGCGACCTGTATCCAAAATTGAGATATATCGTGGTCTACCCGACTGCATTTGTCGTTACCCGTACTGAGGCCGATGAAAGCGGCCTGGTGAACCATCGCAGCCGCGGCCTTCTCGGCGAGTCCTGGCAGAACGGAAAAGTAATCCTGGCCTGGGATAATGTCGTGCACGGCGCCCGCAACTTCGTTGACGGGCGCAACGTGGTGCTGCATGAATTTGCGCATCAACTTGACAGCGAATCTGGCAGTGCCGACGGCGCGCCTTTGCTTGCGGGCACATCCTGCTACCGCAGTTGGGCCGCCGCGTTGTCGCAGGAATTCGAAGAACTGCAGCAAGACAGCCGCTACGGCCGGCG
>Ga0055584_100003596_pt1 | contig 15246 bp, 9 predicted proteins | sample OSDHelmetaG_FD_58716 | JGI IMG/M metagenome (GOLD analysis project Ga0055584, IMG submission 58716) | Pelagic marine sediment microbial communities from the LTER site Helgoland, North Sea, for post-phytoplankton bloom and carbon turnover... | ecosystem: Environmental > Aquatic > Marine >... | reverse complement strand
GCTTGTGCATGCAAGGGTATATCTGGTCGAGACCATGCATCCGGGGCAGGTGAGAGGTCATCCGTATTGGTTTCACCACTTACTTTAAAAACAGTGAGGGTGATTTTCTCAGCCAGTTTATCGCGATTGGTAAACCAGAGTCCGTCTGCCCAGTTCTGAACGATTTGTTTGGCATGTTCATTACCCGCATCGGCTTTTTCCTTCACGTCGTGGAAAGCATCAAACATCAGTAAAGTCACTGACAGTTTTTCAGCCGCGGTTGAGGCAAGCTCGTCGTCATCCAGGCAGGCAATCAGTGGTGCAATGTTATAGCCACCCAGCATGGTACCGAGCAATTTAGTCGCGTGAATCTTATCAACAATAGGAGAGGTGACTTCGCCACGGGTTATTGCAGCCAGAAAGCCTGCTTTGATATAGGCAGCCTGATCGACACCAGCCGGTATACGGTTGCTGAGCAGATCCAGGATAAATTCTTCTTCACCTGCAGGAGGGCTTTTAATCAACTCCAGCAGCTCGGCAGTTTGTTCAGGGCTAAGTGGTAAAGGGACGATTCCCTGTGAAGCACGTTCTTCGACATGCTTGCGATAAGTATCGAGCAAAACAATTCTCCTAATTGGGAAGTCTATTGAAACTAGCGTGTTCTGCTAGATCCGGATAGATTCCGATGGCATTTTAAAAAGGGTGCATATTATGCGTTATTTCACGGGATTTCGGTAGTAGTACACGAACAATCAAGTACTTAGGGGAAGCAAAAAGCGGTGATTTTAGTAGGGTGCCTATTTACTGGTGCTGTCAATCACGCCACTGCCGAGACAGCAGCCTTTGTCGTCATAAAATACGACATATTGACCGGGTGTTACCGCACGCTGTGGCCTGTCGAATGAAACCGTAGCCGTGTTGCTGCTTAACTCTTCGATTGTGCAGGATTGGTCCGCCTGTCGATAGCGCGTTTTAGCCAGACAGTTAAAAGGCGTCTGCGGAGGGACATTACTAATCCAATGCAAATTGGTCGCGATTAAACTACGACTAAATAAAAGCGGGTTGTCGTGACCCTGTGCCACGGTCAATGTGTTTTGCTCGGTATCTTTTGATACTACATACCATGGTTCATCACTAGCACCTTTTACGCCACCAATGCCAAGTCCTTGCCTTTGACCGAGGGTGTAAAAATAAACACCATCATGCGATCCAACCAGTTTTTGTTCAGTGTTAATTATGTCACCCTTCTGCACCGGTATATATTGGCTTAAGAATTCTCTGAATGGTCGTTCACCGATAAAGCAAATTCCTGTGCTGTCTTTTTTGTCGTGAGTTATTAACTGAGCATTCGTTGCCAGCTCACGAACCTGAGGTTTGGCAATTTCGCCCAAAGGAAACAACGTTTTGGCGAGCTGATGTTGCTGTAAGCGACATAGAAAGTAACTTTGATCTTTATTGTTATCGAGACCTTTATAGAGAAGATCCAGACCATCTCTATGGAGCACTTGAGCATAATGACCTGTGGCTATTTTATCGGCACCCAGATTCAGTGAGTGTTCGAGAAAAGCTCTGAACTTTACTTCCTGATTACAGAGGATATCAGGATTTGGAGTTCTACCAGCTTTGTATTCATCAAGAAAATCTGTAAACACTCCATCCCAGTATTCTCGTGACAAATCAACAGTGTTCAGGGGGATGTCGAGTTTGTCGCAGACACGCATGGCATCTTCCACGTCAGCTTCCCACATGCAACTGCCGTCATCATTTTTCTCATCCCAATTCTTCATGAACAGTGCTTCAATCTGATAACCCTGCTCCTTTAACAAGAGGGCCGAGACGGATGAGTCAACACCTCCTGAGATGCCTACTATGATTTTATCTGACATGCTTAGTTATTTAACTTTTAGCTCCAGAAGACACAGAGCACACGGAGGGTAAATAGCAAAATAGTGCATATTTACTAACGGTTTTTGTGTAATAAAAATTCACATCCAATCTCATTTCTCTGTTTTCTCGGTGTCCTCTGTGGCTAAAAACCTCCACAAAATCAATCTTCATAATGACGTAATAGTTCAAGCGAATACCGTTTGCCTGCCAGATAGTCTTCAATACAATGCAGTACTAAGGGACTTCGCAGTTTAGCTGCTTTCGCTTCTATCTCTTCTTTGCTTAACCACATAGCCTGAATGATACCTTTATCCAGTTTTTGTTCAGGTCGATGATTCATGCATTGGCCTGAGAAACAAATTCGTAAATAGGTAATGTCATTATTCGAGCTAGGATATAAATATATTCCGACGATATTTGCAGGTTCAAAACCCCAGGCTGTCTCTTCCTGTACTTCTCGTATCACGGCTTCAATGATGGTTTCATCTTTTTCCAGATGCCCGGCAGGTTGATTAATTACGATCACGCCATTGGACTCTTCTTCTATCATTAGAAAGCGCCCATCTTTCTCAATGACGGCGGCGACGGTGACATTGGCTTTCCATCTCATGGGTTCTGATTTCACAATAATTGCAACAATGAGGAGTGAACTATCCCGAGGCTTCGCTTAATTGCGCATCCTTAGTCGTATTTTTGATTTTCTCAATCACCGGATCAGTCCAGCTGCCTGTAATCGTATATTGGTAACTTAAAAGTTTATCAATACTGTTGTGCACCGAATCAAACATTTGCCCTGCCAGATAAAAAACAGCGCCGAGTCCAATGCCAACGGGTCCCAGTAATACACCTGCAACTGGGAGATTATCTGATAATTGAGGAGTGACGGTTACAATTTGATCATAATCCTGCTCCGATAAACCCGTTCGACCTGAAATCGAAACATTGGCTGATGGGCCTCGCATGGACAAGTCACTGGTATAAGCATTGCCATTATCCAGTTCAAAACTTCCTTCGATTTTATCAAAGGCAAGACCTTTGCCAAAAATATCTGTGAAATCCAGTGTTAATCTGCGAGCCAGTGTTTGTAGACTGAATATGCCAAAAAGACGTCCAGCGGAAGGGTTTACGTCGAGCAGCTGACCCTTCTTAATTTGCATACCAAGCGTTCCATTCATATGTTCCAGGGAAAAGTCCATCGGTGAACCGTCCCATTCAGCAATCAGATGTAATTCAGTTGTACCTTTTTTTACTGGTGTTTCATTGTAGCCAAACGTTGTAAGCATGGTCTCCATGTTGTCAGCCAGCAGGTCGATTTCAAAGCTCGAGCTCTCTTGCTCTGAATGACTTAGCCAATTACCGCGACCTACAATTTCCATGGCTTCTTTTTTGAATGCGAGCTCTTCAACAGTGAGGCCATTAGCGCCAGGCATAGTGGATAAATTCATTTCACCAAGATTCATACCATTAAATATAAATTCCTTTGCACTACCCCGAATAGAGGGAATCTCAGAGGCCTGTATTTTGGCAACATCCGTTTCTTCTTCAATATAGCCTTGTCTCGGCTTAAGTTCGAGCTTGTCCATCTGAAATGAAATCAGATTATCGTTTGTAAGATCAACTGGTATCTGAATATTTCCGTTTATGTCGTCTGCCGACAAATTAAAGTTCCAACTATCTTCAGGTCTTTGCAGAGTGAGCGCAACATTAGAAAAGTCCTGTTTAAACAAATCGAGTGAAAGTACCTGCAGGCCAACACTAACACCTGTTTGAATGATACCTTCAGTGCTTTTTTTCTTGTCAGTTGCTCGAGGTTTAATTACCTCCCACCATTCTGTTGCAACGAGTTTGTCTACCGCCCCGCTTATATGCAAACCTGGTAATTCATTAGAAGGCATTTGCTCATTGCCGAAGTGCATGTTGATAGTATGAAGTTTCTTGTTGGCATCGAGTAATAGTTCTGCGTTAAGAATTTCTGCATATTTCACCTTGACTGTTTGAGCCTGGTCTTTTTCCAGAAGAGTGCTCACTGTAAGAGGACGTGCTCGATAGGAAGCCTTACCTATAGGGGCGGGATAATCAAGATGCAATCCGTTAAGCCACGATTGCGCTTCAAGTTTCTTAACCACTTTACCTGTGTCATCGGCAGGTAGATTACTTAGGGTAACATTCCATTCGGCTTCACCTTGCATACGAGCACGTAGATAGTGTTCGAGTGAAAGTAATGCAGGAAAGTTTTCAATTAATCTATCAGCAACAAACTCGTTATCGAAAATACCTTTAATTTTGAGTGAAGGAAGGTTGTCTGGTTCCAGTTTTGAGCCGGATATAACTAAACTCACAGGTTTTTCGACGAAACTGGCATCGAGTGTTTCAGAATTAACTGAGTTACGAGTGAAGGCTATGCTTCCATTTACATTATCAAGTTTCAGATCTTTAATTGGCGCCTTCAAGGTGCTGTTGGATAAAGTCAGATTGCCATTCAAAGCTACTGTTTCACCTGCCTGTTTAATAGGGATATTTAACTCAATATCGATTCCTATATCGCCTTTTACCATTGAGTTACTGATTTCCTTGAGACCCTTGTCTTTTCCAAGTGGACTTTGCTCAATAAAAAGTGAAAGATCTTTAGTTACTCCACGAATATGGCCTTCTAGAATAACTGTCTTCTTTTTAGTCAAAAGATTTGGGATTTTTGCTTTACCTTTAGATATCTCAGCACTGAATATTTCTCCATGACGAAAGTTCGCTAACATTTCTCGACCATCAATAATAATTTCAGCATCAATATTATCAATAGGTGGCCAGACTTTTGAATAATCAAGCGTGCCATTGCTGGTGTCGGCGATGATCTTGAATCGACCATTTTCATCATCAAAGGGGAACTCAGAAAGGTTACCGCGAAAAATTGCTTTTGCAGAACTCAATTTTCCGCCTAATACCGAGCGTTGCATCCAGTCCTTCAGTTTGAATGTTTTGGTAACGGGAATATAGTTACTAAGTGTATCGAGTTCGGTTTCATCTAAAGACAAAGACATATCGATGAAAGGAGACTCGTTACTCGCAGTTTTTTCGATTTTTCCGCGCAAACGGGCTGACAAATCGGGGGTTTGAATTTCGAGAAGGTTGGTGTCTAACTGCCATTCATCAAGGTTTTTCTGCCAGCTAACCCGTCCTTCTAATTTTTGTAATTGCAGGCTCTTATTATCAAGTAATTCAGAATTGATTCTGGTTTCGTTAGATTCCAGAGAAATCTCACCCTTATCCATAAAACCATATACATGGCCTGAAAGATTTGAAAGAGAAGGCATTTGAGATCCGAACTCAGCATTCATATTACTAAAACGAGTGTCGAAGCGTAATCGTTGTGAGGGCTCGAGCTCAGGATCGTAAATTAACTTTCCTTGCGATAGTTCACCTTGAACAGATAGGTCAACGAGTTTGTCTTTTACTGATTCAGGCAGGAATGCGAGGTTACGAAAAAATGGACTGAGATCGTCAAGTTTTAAATAATTGAAGGTGGAACTGTATTTATAATTCTTACTATTATTAGCACGTCTGGCCGACAACATAATATTTGTTTCAGGCCAGTTACCATTGTCTGTTAATAGTTGATTCAGATTTAGATGAAATTGCCAGCCATCACTTCCAAGTCTTTCTCCCAGAAATCGATAGGCTAATTCCTTAACGTGTAAATTACTGTCTGCAATTTTTGTTACGAAATCATTGTAGAGTAGTTCGCCTTCGAGAATGGAAAGCTTCGCTTTTTCCCAGGTACTCCAAACTTCGATATTCGCACTCCCTCCACTAACCACAAAGTTTAGTGGACGATAAGCCTTGTACCATTGCTCAGGATTAATATCACGACCGGCGAGGTAAAGTTCACCTGACCATTCTGAGCTTAATAAGTCCCCTTGCGCGTCAAATGAAAAATCCATTTTCTTTCCATATAGCTCAGGCAACATAGCTGAGCCTTCAGCTTGTAAACGTTCTCCATCTGAACGAAGAACAAAATTCACATCACTCAGCAAGATTGGTTTTTGTTGATGCTTAATATCTATCCATTCAATTCTGGCATCTTCAATTTTTATCTGATCCTGCTTAAACAGCCATTCTGCCAGTTCATTATTCCCTATTTGGTTAACCTGATTATCACTAATATTTATTCCTTCAATATAAATGGCACCATTACTTAAGCGAGCAATCGCAAGATCAAAGCCTTTAATGGTTAATTGTTTAGGAACAACTCGACGTTTAATTAAAGTAGCGAGTGGCGCAATTTTAATTTGTGCTGAATCAAAATGAGTAATGGCCTGAGTGCCCGCCTTATTCATTAATTCAATATCTTTCAGATGTAACAGTGGAACCCAACCTTCCCAGGTAGCATTGAGTGAATGCATGACAACAGGGTATTCCATATAATTACCAACCCATGCTTCGACTTCTCCCCGGTAGATACCAATATCTGGAAGAAACAATCTAATCAAAGTTACAACTACAGCCGCACTTAATACAAGAATACCAATTGCATATACAGTGAAGTGATAGACTCCTTTGAATAGTCTGGGCAACATAATTCTATCTAATCAAAGCAGAACAATGTCGTACTGTTCTTGATTGTAAAGCGATTCAACCTGAAAACTGATGGGCCTGCCAATAAACTCTTCCAACTCAGCAACACTGGTGGATTCATCGTCAAGCAGCACATCAACCACTTTTTGAGAGGCGACGACGAGTAGTTTTTTAGCATCAAATTGTCGGACTTCGCGAAGGATATCTCTGAATATTTCATAGCAAACTGTTTCGGCAGATTTAATGCTGCCTCTGGCATTACAGGTTGGACAAGTCTCACAGAGAATATGTTCAAGACTTTCTCGGGTACGTTTTCTAGTCAGTTGAACCAGGCCTAAAGAAGTGAGTTCGCTGATAGTTATTTTGGAGTTATCTTTTTCCAGATGCTTTTCCAAAGTACGCAAAACCTGGCGGGCATGTTCGGCATCTTGCATATCGATGAAATCAATAATAATGATTCCTCCAAGGTTACGAAGACGTAATTGCCTGGATAATGCCTGTGATGCTTCAAGGTTGGTTTTATAGATTGTTTCCTCAAGATTTCGATGGCCAACAAATCCACCTGTATTGACATCAATGGTTGTCATTGCCTCTGTCTGATCAATAATCAAATAGCCGCCAGACTTCAATTGTACTTTACGATTTAGCGAACGAAGTATTTCATCCTCAATGGAATATAAATCAAGTATCGGGCGTTCACCCGGGTAATACTCGATGCGTCCCAATAACTCAGGAATAAAGTGTTTAGCAAAGTCTTTTACACGTTGATAAGTTTCTTTTGAGTCGATTCGAACTTTTTCAATATCAATATGAACCAGATCACGCATGGTGCGCATCACCAGGGGTAGATCTTCATAAATAATATTTGGCGCAAATGTATTCTGACTACGGACATATGTGGAGTCCCATAATTTTCGCAAAAAATCGATGTCTTTGAATAAATCTTCTTCTGCGACACCTTCGGCTGCAGTACGAACAATAAATCCACCTTTAGAGAGTATTTCAGATTCCTCTACCGCAGTATGCAGAACCACATTGCTATTCTCTGCTACTGCCTGGTTTTGAGTTTCGGATTGATACTGTTTAATGATTGCGCGTAGTCGATCACGTTCTTCTTCGTCTTCAATACGCTGAGAAATTCCAATTGTGGAATGATCAGGAATAAAAACGAGATATCGGGATGGGAAAGATATTCTTGTTGTTAACCGCGCACCTTTGGTGCCGAGAGGATCTTTAACGACCTGAACCAGGATATCTTGTCCTTCGCGGAGCAGACTATCGATAGTTGCTTCCTGATGTTCAACTTTCGCATTAGAAGTCGTGCTTTCCTCACTCAGGTCTACGATATCTGATAAGTGGAGAAAACCTGTTCTATCGAGGCCGACATCAATGAACGCCGCCTGCATGCCTGGAAGCACTCTTGACACTCTACCCTTGAAAATATTACCGACAAGGCCACGTTTTCGCGTACGTTCTACATAAACTTCATGTAAAACGCCATTTTCGACTACTGCGACCCGCGTTTCCTGCGGGGTAACATTGATTAGAATTTCTTCACTCATGTGTAGATTAATCTATAGAGAAAACTTAAGAAATTATTATAACTATAATAAATATATAGGAAAATTTAATTTCCAGAGCTGTTAAATATGCAATTTCTCCCTAATATCACTCCTTATTTATACTTTTAGATCGAACCGGCTCTTAATATTATCAGTTGTTACGAGTGCTATTTGGACAAAATTCAGGCTAAATAGTTGTTTGAGGGGAGAAAACGGCTTTGCGGGAGCAGATAAAACAAACCCCGCCAAAGCGGGGTTTGAGGGCAATTAAAGCTGTTCAGATTATTTATTCGATAATGAGAACTGAATCATCCTCACCGCCTGAGCCAAGTTCTTCATCGAATATATCGTCATATCCTTCTGTCGGTGGGTTGCCATCATGAATCAGGTACTCTCTTTGTTGCAAAAAGGCTTCACGAGTAAATGAATAAGGATCCACGGCAGCTTCATCACGAATATTTGTGGCATCGAGCAAATTTGCGCGAATATTAATAACATTCAAAGCCGTAATCGGAAACAGCACCGCCCCGGTGATATAAGTAAGCGGATTAAGCGCCAGTTTGGTGGCAATATTTGGCAGGTTTCGGGCAGTGTCAGGACCCTGAACCGGTAAATACAAATAAGTTCCTCGACCCACTCCCCAGCTAGCAAGTGTTTGCCCCAGATCTTCATTGTGTCTCGGCATTCCTGCAGGTGTTGCGACGTCGAACAAACCAGCAAGGCCCAGCGTGCTATTCATGAGAAATCGCCCTGTATCTGAAAATCCCTGATCGAACTTACCTTGTAAAAATGAATTCAAAATAACGTTGAGATAGGCCAGGTTATCGAAGAAATTGGTCACACTCGACCTGATTGGTTCAGGCGTGATTTTTACGTAACCCTCCGCAATTGGCTTAATCAGATGCTGATCAAGCCCTTCGTTAAAATCATAAAATACTCTGTTCATTGGTTCGACAGGATCGGGGCTTGCTGCACCTTTTTGCTCGGTACTCGCACAGCCAGCAAACAGACCGATTGCAATCAATAAGAGTATGGTTTTTGTTAGTTTATTCATTGTGTTATTTATCATAAATTGTCTCTAATACGACCTTCTTACTCACAGCTTGGATTCTGACATACATAATATATTGGTACAAACCTCAAATCACTCCTCATCCGGCATTTCCATATCTCTGATTTTAGCTGCAACATCCTCGATCAAACCATTGAAGCCTTTATCCTTTATTACCGTGGCATATTCTGCGCGTTTCAGGGATAAATCATTTACGCCGTTAGCAATGACGCTGATGATTAGCCACTGACCTTCTTTTTCGTGCATCAGATAGTCGAGTTTTACCGGCACATCATCTGGTCGTTGTAGTTCCGTTTTAATTAAAAGTCTACCTTTTTTCAGCATTTCTGTGGACACTTCGACGAAACTTTCACCTGAATAGCCATCAAATCGCGAGGCATAGGTGGCCACGCTGAGACGCTTGAAAAGATCAATAAAATCCATTTTTTGAGTGTCATCTAATTTTCTCCAGTAACGACTCATAATTACCTTCGCAATCAGCGGCGCATCAAAACTCGAATTCACCGTCGACTCAATTGCATTATATCTACCCTGGTATCCGAGCTCTGCGGATCCTTGCATGATAAAAAGCAGTTTTTCATGCAAGCTGGTTACTATCGCACTGGCAGCTGGATTGCTAGCCACAGGCTCTGCTGTCACGCTATTCATTCCGCTTGAAAGTAATGCTGTCATAACCAGCATTGTGCTAAGGCGTCTGCCATTTGGCAGTTGTAACATAGTCAGGCTATGGCCTATCGATCTCAGTGTTCGGTAAATCATTATTTCACGCTAATTTTTCTTATAGTTAATCTATTTGACTCATTATCCGGGAAAAGTTTAAGGGAACTATTCCTCCGGACGTAGATAAGCCCGGTTTTTCCACACTGCGCCCGTACCACGCCAATGTCGAATTGCTGAACTCCAGGTCATACACAAATACAATGCTCCGGTAACAGGCAGAGTGCCAGCCCAGAGAGGGTTAAGTTTATAGTATTTGAGGGTTGGTAAGTAACTTATCATCATCATCAAATAAGCAAAAACCGATACTAGCAAAATTGGCAAATCCATCACAAATAATGTAACTACTGGTAATACGAAGGCCAGTAGCATAAGTATTGTACACAGGAACAATAAACTCACGGAATAATGTAATTGCGTATAAGCAGTCCTTGCTACCATGTCCCAGATGGTCTCAAGTGTATCATAACTGCGATGGCTAATCGCTGAATGAGAAAGCCCAACCCAGGTTCTTCCATCTGCCTGTTTAATATGACGAGCCAGAGAGCAATCGTCTATCAAAGCATCTTTCAAAGCGTCAAAACCACCAATTGCTTCCAGTTTCTTTGTTTTTATCAAAATACAGCCACCAGCCGCGGCTGAAATCAGGTGAGATTTGGAGTTGGCAATTGCGAAAGGATAGAGCAGTTTGAAGAAGTAAATGAATGCAGGCATTAAAAGTAGTTCCCAAAAGCTCTGCATACGTAAGTACGCCATCAACGAGACCAGATCCTGATTTTCGTCTTCGAGCTTTTTCAACAATGCTTTAATTGTGCCAGGTGCGAGTTCGATATCAGCATCAAGCAACAGGGTGTATTCGGTCTTTACGTTTTGAAGTCCCTGTTCAAGCGCCCACAATTTCCCACTCCAGCCAGCTGGAAGAGGGCTGCCATTAACGATGGTGAGATTATCGAGTCTGGATTGTCCGGCGAGCTCTGCGGTGTCATCTGTTGATTGATCATCAATCAATATTATTTCTTTCAAGTCGCCTTGCTGCGAAAGGGAAGAAAGTGTTCTGGCAATAACTTCCTGTTCATTTCTCGCAGGAATTAAAACACTAACGCTGGCAAGACTGGTGGAAAGATCTGGCTCTGCATCGAGGGATTCGCGCGTACTCCATGGCCGCCAGGGCAACAGGAGGATACTAAACCAGATTAAGAATCCAGGTAGAACGAACCAGTACGCGGACATCAAGCAACTTGTTTTTTGCTGTCTTCCATTGGTACGGGTTTGATTTCCACTACCATTTTGGATTTATCCGCAGGCTCGTCCTTATACATGATCGGTAGTTCAGGTTTCATTGGCCCTTCTGTGTCTGGACCAAGTAGAGCAACTTTCAATGCAGTTATCGGATGACTGAAGGTGTCATCCACAGCAGATGCTTCAAAGCCACAATGTACCATGCAGTTCGCACACTTAGGGTTACGACCGTTGCCGTAATTATCCCAGTCTGTTTCTTCCATCAATGCTTTAAAGGTGGGTGCATAACCTTCATCAACCAACAAATAACAGGGCTTTTGCCACCCGAAAATATTACGCGTAGGGTTTCCCCACGGCGTGCATTGATAGTTTTGATTACCGGCTAGGAAATCAAGGTATAAAGAAGACTGGTTAAAACGCCATTTCTTTCCTTTACCTAACTTGAAGATATTACGAAACAGCTGTTTACTTTCTGTTCTCTGTAAAAACACATCTTGTCGAGGCGCTCTTTGATAGCTGTATCCGGGAGAAATAGTGACACCTTCTACACCCAGCTCCATTGCCAGATCCATAAATTCAGACACTTCTTCGGCTGTTTCATTTTGAAACAAAGTGCAATTGACTGTTACCCGAAAACCTTTATCACGCGCTTTCTTGATGACCTCAATACATTTGTCGAATACGCCGTCCCGACACACAGAGGCATCATGGCGATCACGGTTACCATCAAGATGTATAGAGAATGTCAGGTAAGGTGAGGGTGAGTAGTCTTCCATACGCTGGTCAAGCAGCAGAGCATTAGTACATAAATAAACGAATTTCTTTTTATTTATGTAGCCATTAATAATTTTAGGCATGTCCTTATGAATTAAGGGTTCGCCGCCGGCAATGGAGACCATCGGCGCCCCGCATTCATCAATTGCGGTCATGGCATCCTCATAACTGATACGTTTATCGAGGATTTCATCGGGATAATCGATTTTGCCACAACCCACACAGGCGAGATTGCAACGAAACAGGGGTTCCAACATCATGACGAGTGGATAGCGTTTATTTGCTCGCAATTTCTGGCCAATGATGTATTTTGCCACGCGAACTTGTTGGATTAATGGGACACCCATTCGAATACTCCGTATTTGTATTAAGTTAACTCGGTAAAGAGGGGGGATTTTACATAAAAGCCCCAAAAATTAGTAAGATAAAGTATGATACCCTAAATGTACAGTTCTGCTATCCTCTTTTTCAAAGTTTATATTGTTGTTTTAAAGCATAAATAAGCGAGAACTCAGCAGAACTTATTTTTACCTATTACAAGAGACTCATAAGCTCTATTTAAATTGTTTATTGATTAAAATCGATCCATGACTAGTAAGACCACCAATTCTCTTCTGAATTCAATTAATTCTCCTTCTGACCTGCGTAAATTACCAGAATCTGAGCTTGAAGATCTGGCCGAAGAAATTCGCGATTTTTTGCTTCGTTGGGCGAGTCAGAATAGCGGTCATTTTGCGGCAAGCCTGGGTACTGTCGAACTCACACTTGCACTTCATTATATATACAACACACCTGATGACAGACTTATCTGGGATGTTGGTCATCAAGCCTATGTGCACAAGATTTTAACGGGTAGACGTGATCAGCTTCATTCTATTCGTAAAGCCGATGGACTCGCGCCATTTCCCAAACGCAGTGAAAGTGAATACGACGCGTTTGGCGTTGGTCATTCGAGTACATCTATTAGTGCAGCATTAGGTATGTCAGTCGCTGCAGAGCGCACTGGCAGGAAACGAAAATCGGTTGCGATCATTGGTGACGGCAGTATTACTGCAGGCATGGCGTTTGAGGCGATGAATCATGCGGGCGGACTCGAGAGCGACATGCTTGTTGTGTTGAATGATAACAATATGTCTATCTCTCCAAACGTGGGAGCACTGTCAAATCGTTTCGCCAGAATCTTGTCGAGTAAACTCTACGCGTCTGTGCGTGAGGGAAGCAAACGCGTTATGTCTCAAGTTCCTAATGTTTGGGAGTTGGCTCGACGCACTGAAGAACATGTAAAAGGCATGATTGGTCAGGGTACCTTATTTGAAGAACTGGGATTTAACTACATTGGCCCGGTTGATGGCCATGATTTGCCGCTTCTACTGGACACAATTCGAAATTTACGGGAGATGGATGGCCCGCAGTTTCTGCATATTATTACCAAGAAGGGCAAAGGCTATGGACCTGCGGAAGATGATCCTGTTAAGTATCATGCGGTAACCCCGTTTGACCCGGTTAAGGGGATGACTGCTGCCAAGAAAGCAAGCAAACCCACCTATAGCAAAATTTTTGGTGATTGGATTTGTGATATGGCTGCGCGGGATCAACGTTTGGTCGCTATTACACCCGCTATGCGAGAAGGTTCCGGACTAGTGCGTTTTGATAAGGAGTATCCGGAACGACATTTCGATGTGGCAATCGCGGAACAACACAGTGTTACGGTGGCGGCCGGAATGGCATGCGATGGACTGAAACCTGTTGTCGCTATTTATTCGACTTTTCTACAACGTGCTTACGATCAACTTATTCATGATGTGGTAGTTCAGGATCTACCTGTGCTGTTCGCAATCGACCGGGCAGGATTTGTTGGTGGCGATGGCTCAACCCATAACGGCTGTTACGATTTAAGTTTTATGCGTTGTTTACCCAATATGGTTGTGATGACGCCATCAGATGAAAATGAATGTCGACAAATGTTGTATACCGGTTATCAACTGGATCAACCTGCTGCAGTGCGTTACCCGCGTGGTGGTGGGCCGGGTGTCGAGGTACAGGAAGAGATGACGGCGATGCCGTTAGGCAAAGCCGAAGTTAGACGTTCAGGCACAAAAATAGCGATTCTGGCATTCGGATCAATGCTGGTACCTGCTCTGGAAGTCGGTGAGCAGTTGGATGCTACGGTTGTTAATATGCGTTTTGTAAAACCAATTGATGCTGATTTAATTCTTGAAATGGCAGCTAAGCACGATCTACTTATCACGATTGAAGAAAATGTCGTTCAGGGCGGCGCCGGTTCAGCGGTCAATGAAACTCTGGCGGAAAATGGTGTTGCCCAGGTAATACTCAATTATGGTATTCCTGATAGATTGATTGAACATGGTAGCCAGGACGATATGTTGCGAGACGCCGGGTTAACCAGCGAGGGTTTACTACAGTTTATTCAAGGGCATCTGCAAAAAACGGATCAGATTGAATCAGCAAAATCTGCGTAAAATATTTGTTTTCTAGAAACTCGAACCCATATTTAACATAAGACGCGTTAACACATGCTCTGGGCTTACATCAGGTCGGGGCAAATTCTCCATCGTGCCCGACTGAATTTTCAAATGCCCAAAGCGCGGGCCATCGGCCGGCTCTGCTGCAAATAGCGCATCGATCAGATCGACATTATTGCCACTGTAACAATTACTGTAACCACAGGCAGCTGCAATTTCTGCGAATTTCACATTAGACGCGACGGTTGCCTGTGCGCCGGTCGAGTCATGCACACCATTATCCAGCAATATATGGATAAGATTAGAGTGTCCATAACTTCCCAGAGTGGCAAAATTACCCATACGCATCAGCGCGGCGCCATCACCATCAATGACGACAGTCTTTAAGTCGGGTCTTGCCAGTGCAACACCGAGGCCAAGTGAGGAAGCACATCCCATTGAGCCCACCATATAAAAATGATTATTACGATCGTCTATCGCAAACAATTCTCTACCGCTAAAACCGGTGGTTGCAATGACCAGGCTATTTTCAACAGATGTGTTTTCTATAATTCTTTTTAAGGCGGTTTCTCTACTGACGATGTTCTGTTGTGCATCAATGAAAAGACGCTTATCTGCATCACGATTTTCTGTGCCGGGAATGCTATTGCTCTTCAACTCATGCTTTGCCACAGTGCCCTTACGCATAACGAAAGCATAAGGACGTTGTTCTTCTTGCATATATTCGCAGGCTCTTTGTAAGGCGCCTTCTATTTCGTTTTCTTCGTCAGGAAAATATTCCCAGGGTGTTTTCATGGTGTTAAACAAATCACCTGTAATTGCCCCCATCAATTGATGCTGAGGCTCATCACTTAGACCGGGAGCACCACGATGCGTGGTGATGATTAGCATAGGGATACGAAATACATAGGCCAGTGATGTTAATGGGCTAATAGCATTACCAAGACCTGAGTTTTGCATCATC
>Ga0055584_100003594_pt1 | contig 15257 bp, 8 predicted proteins | sample OSDHelmetaG_FD_58716 | JGI IMG/M metagenome (GOLD analysis project Ga0055584, IMG submission 58716) | Pelagic marine sediment microbial communities from the LTER site Helgoland, North Sea, for post-phytoplankton bloom and carbon turnover... | ecosystem: Environmental > Aquatic > Marine >... | reverse complement strand
GGTTCCTCGGCTTTCGTCATCGCAGCCTGGTATTTGCCGGTCAGCTCCGCGAGCTGGGCAGTGAGAGGCGACACTTTGTTAGCCGCACCAGTCGAATCCTGCGAAAAGGAAAGTCCGACTCAGGACAAAGCAAACGATGCGGCAAGCTGGGGGATGAGTTTCCCAAAAGACGTGTCGAATCCTAGCTGATAGGAGTGCGAGGTGTCAACGCAACTGGGGGACGTGGATGTCGGTGGAAAACATTGTGTCATCTGTAGTTTTCCCCCTTGCGTACGGGGCCTGCGCCCCTACGTTCCCGCCAAAATTTCCTTATATTATGAGCACACGCAGAGTTCTCGTCGCTGATCCCATTGCTGACCGCGGGATCGAACTTCTCCAAGAGGCTGAAGGCATCGAAGTTGATGTTCGCACCGATATTGGAGCCACCGCTGATCGGGCTGAGCAGGAAAAAATGCTGGTGGAGTTGATTTCGAATTACGAGGGCCTGATCGTCCGTTCGGGAGCCCAGGCTACCGCTGCTGTAATTGAAGCGGGATCCGGAACCTTGCGCGCCATCGGTCGTGCGGGAGTCGGGGTCGACAATATTGATATCCCAGTCGCTACCAAGCATGGTGTCGTCGTGATGAATACGCCGGCGGGAAATACGATTTCCACTGCGGAGCATGCTTTCACTCTCATGATGTCGCTCGCACGGCACATTCCGCAGGGACACCAGTCTGTTGTGGAAGGGCGTTTCAAAGAGGGGCGCAAAGCCTACAAGGGAGTCGAGCTCTACAACAAGACGCTCGCGATTCTCGGTATGGGACGCATCGGTGGAGAGTTCGCTCGTCGTGCCATGGGCTTCGGCATGCGAGTTCTTGCGTATGATCCTTATCTCGCCGCGAGCAAGGCGAAGAATATGCGTGTCGAACTTTGCGAGACAGTCGACGAAGCGGTGAAGCAGGCTGATTTCATCACGCTTCATATGCCGAAAACACCGGAGACAACTCACCTCATCAATGCCGACCGCATCAAGCTGATGAAGCCAGGAGTTCGTATCGTGAACTGCGCCCGTGGAGGTCTCATCGACGAGGCTGCTCTGCTCGAAGCAATCAAGGAGGGGACCGTTGCCGGCGCCGCTCTCGATGTGTTCGAGGATGAGCCGCCATCTGCAGATTACGAATTGCTCTCTCGCGAGGAAATGGTCTTCACCCCGCACCTCGGTGCCTCGACAGAAGAAGCGCAGGAAAACGTCGGAATTCAGATCGCCGAGGCGATACGAGATCGACTTCTTTCCGGCTCTGTCGTGAATGCGATCAACATGCCGAATCTCGACGAAGATACGCTCAAGGAAATTGGGCCGTATCTCAGCCTCGCAGAAACGCTTGGAAAATTTGCGAGCCAGATCGGGCCGAAGCAACCCGATTCCTTCCGGATCGATTACGTCGGCACGGTCAGCGACATCGACACCACACTGGTGACTCGTTCGGCGCTAAAAGGATATTTGGAAGATGGACTGACTTCCGGATCCGCAAACTACCTCAACGCCCCGGCTCTGGCCGAAGATCGCGGTCTGCAGGTGACCGAAAGTCGCCCTACAGAGGCTTGTGACTACACGGATCTTCTCAGTGTGAAGGTTGGAAACGACGATGACTCTGTGATTTTGGCAGGAACCTTTTTCGGTAACCAGCCACGCCTCGTTCGCATTCGAGATCACAGTATCGACGTGAATCCGGAAGGATGTCTGCTCATTTTTGAAAACACAGACGCTCCCGGTGTCGTAGGTGCACTTGGCCAGATTCTCGGCAAGCACGGCATCAATATCGCCAACATGTCGCTGAGTCGAACTCAGGTAGGTGGTAAAGCACTCAGTGTCTTAAATGTCGATACGGAGATTGGCGAAGAAGTGATCGAGGAAATCCTCGATGTCGAAGGGATCCAGAGCGCGCGCTCCGTGGTTCTGTAGGCCTACAGGGACTGAACCTTAATCCGCGTCGTTACCTCTCGTCCCGTTCGTTGATCGCGGGCGACGACTTCGTGTTCACCCGGCTTGAGAACGAGCCAGCGCCGGTCGCCCTCTGTTTCGATAGTCAGACTGGGGCTGCTCCACTCGATTTCTTCGTTTCCGCTTCCGGCGATTTTGAGGGGAAAGCGGCTTCCGTCCCCGGGAAGGTCAGGATCGAGAAAGGCGACTGTTCCTTCCAGCGGACTGATGATGCGGAAGGGAGGGGGAGATTCTTTCTCCCGGATAGGCATCAGTGCCGCCAGGTCTCGCAGATCGTTTGCTTCACTTCTCCACCAGTTGGAGTAGTCGGAGGAAAGCAGGGTTTTTCCGGACTCGTCGTATTCGTCCGGGGTCGCCGATTCTGGAAGAGAATGATTCACGAACCACTCCTGTCGCAAGCGATGGTCTGGGAGGGAGGCAGTGGGAGGCGGAGTTTTTCCGTTGAGTTCATCAACCTGGATCGCGATGGCATTGGGTGGCTGAGCATACCAGCCAGGCTCGTTTTCACGATGCAGGCGAATCATCACTTCCCGAAAAATGGGAGCGGCTCCCATCGCGCCGGAAACTTTATTGAGGGGGCGATTATTAAACCGTCCTACCCAGACACCGACGGTGTAGGCCGGAGTGTAGCCGATTGTCCAGTTGTCACGAAAGTCAGTCGAGGTGCCGGTTTTCGCCGCGCAGCGGAAAGGCAGATTCAGAGGGGACCGCAATCCAAAGGCCTCGGCCCGGGCGCGTTGGTCGGAGAGAATGTCAGCAATCAACCAGGCTGCGTCAGGATCGAATCGCTGTGTTGCCTGAGGAGAGTGGTCAGAGTTTTTTCGGTTTAGTCGAAACGGTTTCCATTCACCGAGCCTGGCGAGGCAGGCATAGCCATTAGTGAGTTCGAGCAGGCGGACTTCTGCGTTGCCGAGGGTGAGCCCGAGGCCGTATTCGGTCGCGTCCTCGGTCAGGCTTGTGAATTGAAGCTGTTTTGTCAGGGTGTTGTGAATCAGTTCCGGTCCGCCCATTTCATCGAGCAATTTCACGACGGGAACGTTCAGGGAATTCGCAAGGGAATGACGGATCGAAACAGGGCCGTGAAACTGGCGGTCGAAATTCACCGGTTGGTAGGTACCGGTCGAAGTGACATATTCGATCGGCGTGTCGGCGAGAATGTTCGCAGCGGTGTATCCGCGCTCGAGGGCGAGCAGGTAGGTGAATGGTTTCAGAGTCGATCCCGCCGATCGTGGGGTCCAAGCTCCATTGAGTTGGCCCGCGCGTGAGGAGAAGAAAGAGCGCGAGCCGGACAATGCGAGAACGTCTCCGGTAGAATTTTCGATCACCACGACAGCTGCCTGAAGGTCGTTGGCTTCATTCGACTCATGAGCCAGCCTGGCAAGATTCGCGGAGACAGCGGATTCTACAAATCGTTGCAAGATGAGATCGAGCGTAGTCTCTACTCTGCGGCCCGTCTCCGAGGCAGCGGTGACTACGTCGGAATCCAGATCACGAATCAGGTCTACAAAATGCGGGGCGTGGAAAGTTTGAGCGGGTCCGGGGAGAAAGCGCAAGTTCTCTTGCTTTGCTGCATCGAATTGTTGTTCTGTAAGGAAAGTTTCTTCAATCATGCGCCCCAGGATCCATGCCTGCCGGAGTTGAGCGCCTTCCAGATTTCTCCACGGATTGAGCCGGGATGGCTTGTTGGGAAGGCCGGCCAGCAGGGATGCTTCGGCGGCGGAAAGATCGTTCATGGGTTTGCCAAAATATCCGAGCGCCGCGGCACGGGCTCCGGTGTATTGGTTTCCGTAAGGCAGACGATTCAGGTAGGCCGTGAGGATAGACTTTTTGTCGGCAAACATTTCCAGTTTTCGAGCGGTGAAGATTTCGATGAACTTCGTTCTAAAGGATCGAGGTCTCGGTTTGGAATAGAGCTTCACAGTTTGCTGTGTAATGGTCGAAGCACCGGAGACAAATCGCCGTTTTGTCAGTGCATCGAAGGCGGCGCGACCCATTCGCAAAGGATCAATCCCATTATGAGAAAAAAAGCGGGAGTCCTCAGCCGCCAGCGTGGCATCGATGAGAACCTGAGGGAATTCGTCAAACTTCGCCGGATCGTTGGCACGAAACTCTCCGTCGAGCAGGCGTCGCACCGGCCGTCCTTCGCGATCGACAAAGAGCAATCCCTGTGGCGGCGACGAAACGATTCCCTCGGTGAGAGGAAAGAAAAGCGGAACGATGTAGAGCAAGCTTCCGAGAGCGATCGCAAGAATCGCGATGGCCCAGAGAGTCTTACGCTTCCAGTTCATCTCCCAAGATCAGAATGCAGATTACGGAATCTGAACGGCCGCGACTTTGCCGGACGACAAATCGCGAGCAGCCGCGTGGATTCGACCTGTCCCGCTGAGTCCGAAACGCTGTGGCTCATACATGGCTTCGATCTTGGCTGGGGGGGCGGTGACTTCTCCCGGCGCAACGACCCGGGCAAGGTATTGCAGGGAGTAATCCCCGGAACGGTAAACGCTGTCAGCAAAGAAAAGAACCCGGTCCTTTTTGATCTCACGATAGTTCGCGTAGAGACGGCGTTTCTGTTTCTCCTGATTCACCTTTTGCGTGGCCTGGGTTTTGAAGGTCGGATTTACCGCCTCAAAAATAGCTGGCAAAGCGTCGTCGATCGCGAGGTAGGTTTCCCTTTCGTTGGGAATGTTGATGTCCAGGGTCACTAGAATGAGATCGCCAATGCGGAGGTCTTTAGCGGGAGCAATGTTGCCATCCGCGTTTACTTTTTCGTAAGTGCGTTCGATCGAGAAGCCGTTGTTCTCCGGCTCAATCGGCATGAGGGCCGGGCGGGTCTCTACGGTTATGGTTGCGTAGACCGGCGACGAACCTTTCGGGTCAATTTTGAGTGCGTCAGACTGCACATTGCCGTCAAAAGTGAAAGTCGCGGCGCCACTCTTTGCGTGGGCCGGCAATGTGATCGTGGATTCTTCGCCTCCGAGTGCAACCGAGATATCATTAGCCGACATGCTCACAGCTTCGACTTCGCTGTAAGTGGCGAGGGCGATCAGCGGCCAGGCATTGGAGTAGGTGCTACCCCACCCGCGTGTTGGTTTGCGCAGCTTCATGAGGTCGCCAACCAGGGTGTCAACACGCTTGCTCTGCGGGTCGTGTCGGAGCTGAGCGAGCAGTCGGGTCGAAGCGACATACGGCTGCTTATACCAGGATACCTCTGCAACCGGTACATTTGGATCGGGAGAAAGCAAGCTAGTGATGCGCTCATCGGCCGCTGCTCCACTCTCGATCATGGCGAGAGCAAGAAGAGCCCGGGCTTCGCCGGAAAGCTGGGCGCGTTTCTCAAAAAGCAGGTCGTGATAGGCGGGCTCGGCAGCGCCAGCGAGAGCGAGCGTGTAACTGGCGAGACAGCGCTGCGACAAGTCGTATGCTTTTTCCATCTTGGCGGTGTTGCGCAGGTTTTTCGAGAGATACTGCCAGAGAGCATTGGCCTGTTGCTCAGGAACGGCAACGCCTTCTTTCTGTGCCATTGCAATGGCAACCCCTCCGTAGGCGCTGCCCCAGAGGACCGATTGCGAGGATCCCGGCCAGTAGCCGAGACCGCCGTCTCCCGTTTGCATGGAAAAGAGACGTTGAACACCCTTAGTCGTGATTGCGTCGACCTGCTCTTCGGATTTCTCCAGCTTCGGCATGATCCTACGAAGCTGATTCGAAGTCAGCCACGGGATTAAAGATGAGGCGGTTTGCTCGACACATCCATAGGGATATTGAAGCAGGTAATCGAGCGCGTCGGAGGCTTTGACTAGGCGGGAGTTAGAGAGGGTGACCTCGACTTCGCCTGTGCCCTGCCGGAGCCGTTCATTCACTCGATCCAGTGCATCACCGAGGCTCTCCCCTTCGCGCAGGGTGAAGCTGTGGGACTCACGAAGAAGGGGAAGTGGGAAGCCTACCGGCGTGGTCGACTCGGTAGCGTCGCGGAGTTTTTCATCGCTGAGCGAACGCACTTTCCAGTTCCACTTTGCTTCGCCCGTCTGCGTGAGGGCAATGGGGAAAGAAAGGGTTTTTGTGGCCCCCGCTTCGAGAATGGCAGAAACGGTGCGGCTGGTTTCGCCGTTTCCATCGCTCAGGTTGGTCGGGATTTTGGCTCCGATCTCTTTGACAAAGACCGCATGATTGTCGAGATCAACCGAGACTTCGACTTCCTGCAGTTTGGTCGTGTTGTTGTGAAGAACAGCGGAAACATCGACCTGGTCGGTCACGTTCGTGAAGACTGGCAGGGCCGGCTCGATGATGAGCGGTTTGTTGATGATGATTGATTTTTCGCCGCTGGAAAAACGGTTTGCCTCGGCTACGACTGCCATGACGCGGAATTCGGTGAGATTGTCCGGCGCCGTAAAATTCGCCCGGACAATTCCGTCTGTGTCCGTCGTCAGGGTTGGCTCCCAGAAAGCGAGTGCTTTGAAGTCTTTGCGAACGCGATCGGGATCAAGTCCCGGAGTCGCTCCACCGCCACCGATGACGTAGCCCTTGTTTCCGAAATCTTGCTTCAATGGGTTCTCCGGAAGCAGACTGTTGAGACTTTGACCGGTGAAAACAGAAAGCGCAAAGCTGCGGTGAAATTCTTCGTGAGGGTCCGGCGTCTGGTGTCCTGTCAGGCTGAGGACGCCTTCATCGACGGCCCAGAGCGTGACTTCTGCGCCACCGACTCCCTTTCCTTCCACGTCGGTGATGGTGGTCACTACTTCGACCTCTTCGCCGGGCTGGAAGTATTCAGCATCTCCTGTGTCGATCGTGATTTCGAGATGGCTGTCGGCATCGTCGACCTCGAGTTTGCAGTAGCCGAGGCGATAGTCCGCGGAGGTGTGAATGTGAGGGCTTTCCTCCGATCCCCGAATGATGAGCACGGACGCGAAAATATTCGGAGCGGCCCCTTCTTCGATAGGGACTTCAACTACGGTTTCGTATTGATCAATCTTCAGCGATTCTGTCGAGCGAACCCCACCGCGCTCGGTGCTGAGAAGAGCGTGGCCGAAGACGGGCGAGCGGACCAGCAGCTTCGCGGTATCGCCGATTTCATATCTTTCCTTGTCGGGGATCAGGTCAATGCGAGTTACGTCGTACCACGACCAGGAAGGTTCTTCTGCTCCAATCACAGTGAAGCGGTTGCGGGTAATGACAGGGCGACCTGAAGCGTCGCGAGCAGTCAGTGTGATAATGTAGTCTCCAGCTTCGGCGAAAGTCAGGTTGTGAGGCAGTGCCTGCGTCAGCCCTGTCTCAGGTTCGATGTTGGTCTTCAGGTTGATCGTTTCTTCATTGATCATTTGAAGCCGGCGATCGTTGCGGTGAGTGATTCTGCCATTCGCACCCATCACCTTCACCGTGTTGTAGATTTCTTTTTCCAGGAGAATTGTAAGTGGAACTTCGTCGGTGTGAGCCTTGCCTTCGGTTGAGACGGCGGCGAGGGAGAATGTGGCGGTGTCTCCAGCGCGATGCGTGCCGTCTGGCTCGCGGATCCCGAGGTAAAAATCCGAGCTGTGCACGAGAAAGCTGGAACTGCCGGAAAGGGTTTGTTGATTGGCGTCGGTGATTTGAGCCGTCACAGAAAAGCGGCGAGGACCTGGACTTGTTTTCTGCTCGGGCAGATTGATCGGGATCGAGGCCTTCCCCTGCGAAGTCAGTTTGGTTGTTCCTTCATCGGTGTGGCTTTCGCGATCGATGGTGAGGTCGCCAAAGCGGAATTCATCGAAACCACGTGGGCGTGGATAATCGCTGTAGGCGTAGACGTTCCACTGCATCTCGGCTTTCGAGAGCGATTTGCCCATGTAGTAATTCGCCGAGACTGGAATCTCAATTTCGTCGGTGAGGATGTAGGATTTTTCCGCATCGAGGGAAACCTCGAAGGTGTTGACGCGGTATTCCTCCACCTGGAAGGAATGGTGAGCGATGAGTCTCCAATCGGGATGCTCGGCCGCTTCCGGATTAAAATCGAGTTCAATGGAATGCCATCCCATACCGGCCGACGGCAGAGTGAAGCTGTCATCGAAGATTCCCGTTTCGCCGAGTATGATTTCTCGGTCGAGAATCTTTCGGTGACGCGAATCGAAGACTCTCATCTTCGCATTTCCCGAACCAGGTCCGAGCAACTTGTCTTCGTCAACGAAGCGCGCGATACCCTTCACCTTTACCTCGTGGCCGGGCTTGTAGACATTGCGGTCGGTGAAAAGCAAGGTGCGGCGTTCGCCATCCTTGATGTCGTCGTAGCGCTGGTCGATTCCGAAGCTCCAGAGGCCGACCGTATCTAGGTCTTCGTGGAATTGAATGAGGTAGCGGTCGGTGTTGCGGCTCGCGTCGAGATAGAGACGGTTTTCGTTGTCCTGGTAAACGGTCGCGTCGATGCGGGCTGTACCTGATGCGTCGGTTCGAACCTGGGCGAGCTTGGTCGCGGTCCCGTCGACGATGCGAATGGAAGTTCCCTCGAGCGGGTTTCCTGACTTGAGAGAAAAGGCATAGAAGACCGTTTCATCGGAAGACTGTTTCCATACGAGGCCGATGTCGGTGAGCTGCACGATGGATTGCGCTCCGTATTCCTTATTCTCGGTGGTGGAGGATCTCCCTTCAGAGCAGAGATAGAATGCTCCCGTTTTGGAGCCATCAGTGAGTCCATCCCAATCCAGAGAGACGATCTCGCGATTGTCGATCTCAACGGTCGATTCACGAAACTGATCGTAGATCGTGTTTCCTTGGACGCTGGTGAAAGCCAGAGCCTGTTCTTCTCCCCATCCCTCGTATTTTTCGTCGTATTCGTTTTGGGCGAGGATGAGGTTGTCGCCTTTGAGTTGTTTCACCCGAGTCCGCAATCCGGTGATGTTTCCGGTTTTCACATCAAACCGTCGATGGCCAGCCGCGTTCTGTGTTGTTGAGAATGCAGGGAAATTCACGAAGGCTTCGTTGGGCTCAAAGCGAACCGACTCAGTCGTTTTCTGCGTCAGTTGTGTTTTGTCGTAGGCGACGAGGCCATTGCTGACTGTCACCGTGTAGTCGGTCCCGAAGGCAAAATCTCCGTGAAGGTTGATCTGGTAGTTGTTCAGCTTGACCTCGAAATTCTTCGGCTTTGGTGAGATCGAAACGTATTCGGTAACTTTGTCAGGATCGAATTCGCGGTTCAGGTGTCGCTTGTTGTGATGAACTCGAATCACCCGGGGACCGTCGTAGGGATTGTAGGCAGTAATATTGTCGACGTTGAATCCGTAGAGAGATCCGATGTAGTCCAGTCGACTTTCGACGATGGTGTGTCCACTGGTCGCGCTGGCAAAACCGGCGCGAGCGTTGATATACCAGGAGCCGCCTAGCGGCAAATCAGAGGCCGGGCGAATCAGGACAAAATGACTGACCGGAGATGGTTCATCGCTGCGTTTACGTAGCGATGTGATTTCTTCTGGAGTCGGACGCCGAGCCGAGAGCGGTGCGAAGCGCTGATTCGATTTGTCGTAGTAGCGGAACGAGCGGGGAACGGACGCTGGATTCACTTCCTGGCTGAACTCCAGCAGCATCGGCGAGTCCGGCTTCAGTGGGTTCGAGGAATTGAACTGATAAGGGTGTCGCTGAAAGGTCAGGGACTTTTTTTCGGAATCCTGAGCCAAAATCGGAAAAATAGGGAGCGCGAAGAGGGTTAGCAAGAAGGCGAGAAAAAAACGGTTCGGTTTCATGAGGGCGTGGATTTCCATTGAGTCAGACGCGAATACGCTTCCATTATGCCAAATCTTTCACGAGAAGGGAAGATTTGTCGCCGCCATCGTATCCTGTTGGATTGAGCACCTGACCCTGTTGGGTCATCGACCTGACAGGGTTGAGCCGACTTCTTACGCCGCCGCGGGCATCAAGGGGGCCGAGCGGACAAATGGAGGAATCGGGCAGCCGATTGCATCAGCGATGGCTCGGATCAGTTCCGCTTCGTTGCTGGAAACCATTTCATCGGCGAGGACGCTCCGACTCGCGGCGATGAGCAATTCCCGTTTCATTGTCGGAATTGCGAAGTTGAACTTTTCGAGGGCTCGCTCGATTTGCTCGAGTCCGCATTTTTCCGCCGGCTGAAATGCAATGGCAAGTCCGCAGGAACCCGTGATCGAGGATGAGCCACGGTCGAAAGCGGAGGCCATTGCCGATTCGTTTCCTGGATGGCTGAGAGCGGCGAGTGTGGAGAGTAAAATTCCCGTTTCTTCGGTCAGGGCGTTGAATTTGCGATAGCGAATTCTCGGGGAAGGGGACTCGTTGAAATACACTTCGAGGTGGCGTTTCACCACTTTAAGCAACGCGAATTCGAACAGGTCAACCTGTTGGTCGCTAGCGATAACTTGATCGGTAAGGGCTCGGAACGCTTCGTATTCCTTCCGCGAGAGACGACGCAAGGTCGGGATAGCGAGATCGATAAGGCTGAACTTGATCGAGGAATGCAACTGCCCCACTTCACAAAAGAGATTGCAGACCGCATCGTAGATTTCCTTGGAGCAGGATTTTTGCAGAATTTCCAATTCGGCATTTCTCAATGTCTCATCCTGTCCCAGGAGCAGCGCGAAAATCATCGCGCGCGCGCCATCGTGGGAATGACAAGCATCGATCCATTCCTGCGGTAGAGCTTCGTGAATTTGCTGGCCGAGGGCGACTTGTTCCGGGTGCACGGATCGCATGCTTTCGGCTGCTTCCGATTCGCTGAGCGCGATTGTCTTGGAGTCATCACTGATTTGTGAAATCCCCAGATGCGAGGAATCGGGAGCGGCGGAGAGGTGGGAGGTATCTTTATCAGTTTGCTTTGTGATGACGGGAAGTTCAGATCGGGAGAATTCGCCTTTCCAATGAGGGAGGAGGCGGCTGACCCGAACGTCGAGCGGGGGGTGGGTAGCAAAGAGCGAGGAAGAAAAAGCCGATCCGAAAAACAAGTGGCTCGCATCTTTCGCCATTGGGGCAGTGACTTTCGAGCCCGACTTGAGGCCGCCGATTTTCATGAGAGCTCCGCCAAGGCCGTCTGGGTTTCTGGTGAACTGCACAGCCGACGCATCGGCGAGAAACTCTCGCTGGCGGGACACGGATGCTTTGATGAGGTTGCCAAAAAAGTTCCCGAGATAGCCAATCGCGAGCAAACCAAGTCCCGCGACAAGCATCACGAGAGCAATACCCACGCCCTCTTTTCGGCTGGAGTTAAATCCGCCTCGCACTCCGAAACGGAGAACGAGTTCACCCATAAGAGCGAGAAAAAGAATTCCAAAAAGCAGGCCAATGAGACGGATGTTGAGTCTCATGTCTCCGTTGAGAATGTGAGAGAACTCATGAGCGATCACGCCCTGGAGTTCATCGCGGGTCAAGAGCGTCATACAACCTCGTGTCACTCCGATGACGGCATCGCTGGTCGTTTTTCCCGCAGCGAAGGCATTGATCGAACTCTCCGCATCCATCACGTAGACGGTCGGAACAGGCACGCCGGAGGCGATTGCCATTTCCTCCACGACATTCAGCAGGCGTCGTTCGTGAAAGTCGGTCGTATTCAGGTCGATCTCGCGTCCGCCGAGTTCTCTGGCGACGACAGCTCCCCCGCCGGAGAGTTGTGCCGTCTTGAAAGCACTGGCGAGAAAAACGATTCCTGCTGTCCCCAGTCCGGTCCAAACGAGCACTTCGGGTCGCCAGAGGGCATCAGCCCCCGCACCGTCGCGATCGTCGACGAAGAGCAAAATCCCCGTCGCGAGCGCGTAGGTTGCCGCGATGATTCCGAGGACGGCGAGAACAAAATAGAAGATGAGAACGCCCGTCTTGCGGCGGGCTTGTTCCTGGTGCTCGAAGAAATCCATTCGCCGTATTGACCGGACTCAGTTCCGCGAATCAGAGATCAGAATTCCACCTTAACGGCGTCGCGCTCCGAATCGTCAGAGACTTCGAACAGAGTCGCGGGAACGAAGGAAAACATGTTCGCAACAAAGTTCGAAGGAAAGGTCTCGAGCTTGTTGTTGAAATTCATCACGGAGTCATTGTATGCCTGACGGGCAAATGCAACTTTGGATTCTGTCGAGGTGAGTTCCTCCTGGAGCTGCAGCATGTTCTCATTACTCCGGAGCTCGGGATAGTTCTCCGAGAGCGCAAAGAGTCGGCCAAGGACACCACCGAGACCTGATTCTGCGGCCGCGAGATTTTGAATCGAAGCATCGTTACCCGGGTCTGCTGTTGCCGCACTGCGGGCTGTTTCGGCGGCGTTGCGGGCTTGAATGACAGCTTCGAGCGTTTCGCGCTCGTGCTTCATGTAGCTTTTCGCGGTCTCAACGAGATTCGGAATCAGTTCGTGCCTGCGTTTCAGTTGGACGTCGATCTGGGCAAAGGCGTTGCGGTAACGGTTCCGGCTTTTGACAAGACCATTGTAGAGGCCAATCACGAAAATGATGGGAAAGACCAGGAGGGCGACGACGAGAATGATGATGAGAAATGCGGTCATAAGTGAGTTGTAAGAATAAGTGCGGTAGCCCGCGAAATCGAGACAGAAGATGCCGCAACTCTGAGAAGAAGACGATTACAAAATGTTTCGCAATTTGGATCGGGCGGGTGGCAGCCCTTGGCAAATCAATCGCTATTAGATAAGCAGCTGAAGGGCTTCGGGCAGAATATTCACTTCAAGAGAGCCGCCTTCGATAAGTTCGCCGTCGAGCGTGATGGGAACCGTTTCTTCAGTGGAGAGCTTGAAGTTGTTTGTCTGAATGTAGTTTACCAGAGGATCATTTGCATGGTCGCCTTTGCCCAATTTCGTGAAGAGTTGGAGGCGCTTGCTTCGAGACGCTCCCTTGATGTAAAGCAGATCCAGTTTGCCATCGTCCATGAGAGCTTTCGAAGCGATTTTCATTCCCTCTCCGGAATGAATTGTATTACAGAGTGCGGCGAAGGTGAAATTATCTTCGAGATTGCCGTCGTCCCACTTCATTGACGCATGGTATTTTCTATTCCTGATAAGCTTGAAAAAAAGTAGCAATATCTCAGCGGTGACGTCCCAGCATGCGCAGTGATTCTGCAAGAACGTTGGCGGTCGATGCCATTCCCCAAGCGATAATGTTTAAGCCTCAGGGCTTCTTTCCTTCCACGGTGATTTCGAAAAGATCAATCGATCGTATTTCGTCATCGATTAAGCGATTCAGCACGGCCTCTGTCGTACAACAATCAAGGCCGTAGAGAAAGGAGTTTCCGGTTTCCCCACGGAGAAGTGCCAGCGGGGCGCGTATTTCCACGGTATGGTTCATCATTCCATTCACCAGTTCATGCATGGTACCATCACCCCCGATCCCGCATACGGCCTCTTCCTCACCAAATTCAAGTTGCTTCACAATCTCGGGTGCATGTCCGGCGCGTTCGGTCAGGCGAGTTTCCTTTTTGATTCCATGATCTTCGAGGAAACTCGTGGCGGTGGATGAAATCTGAACATTATCCCCGACTCAGCCCTTGGGATTTACGATCAGGTGTATTTTTTGAATCATCAGGGAACAATGTGTGAAATCAGTCCAGGATGGACAAGCCCTGTTTAACGGGACTCCATGACAATACATATTCTGACGAGGTGATTGAGCAGCTTTGGATTTTCGAGATTCACCCAAACAATTCCTTGAAATTTATGAATATTATCGAATATTTTATAAAACTTAACTAATTTTGGGAATCTGACCCGTTTGTTTTATGAAAACCTTTTTCTCCGCCCTTCTACTTGTGGGGAGCATTCAGTCGGCGATGCAAGAGCCGGCGCTTCCGGGCAAGCTGGTGATCTGGGTGCTTTTCGTTCTTTCGATCGTGTGCTGGGTCATGATCATTTCAAAATCGATTCAGCTTCGTCGTATGAAAAAGGCGGACCTTCGATTCTCCTCGCGGCTGCGGCAGTCAAAGACGACGCTGGAGGTTTTTGAGGAAGGATGGCGTGATGAAAACTCGCTGCAGTTGTTGATCTACCAAGCGGGAGCAAGAGAAACGGCGTTTCAATTGCTGGGTTCTCGAAATCCTGCCGTTGGAGTGGCTGAGGACATTTGTGATGCGGGCGTTCTCACGACAGGGCAGCAGGGTTTTCTCGAAGCGGCGTTTCGATCTGGTTTCCGGACAGCGGAAGCGAAGTTGTCTGCTGGTGTTCGTGGACTGCGTGTCATTGGATTGGCGGCCATCCTGCTGGGATTGCTGGGTTGTATCTGGACACTGATGGTGGGGTTTGATGCCGCAAGTGAGGAAGGTATTTCGGCAGCGGCGGTTGGCAGTGCGCTTGGCTTTCTCGCCATCGCTCTGCTGGTTGCGATGCCGGCGTTCGTTAGTCGCTTGACTTTGGCATTGGCTATCGACAAACGCCAAGCAAAGATCACTCGATTTCGGGATGACATTTCGCGCTTATTCGAGCGGAAATTCACGAACTTGGAGTCCTCAGGTGCCCAGGCCCGGGTGGTCCGGGAAGAGCGTCCCGACAGTGACCTTCAGGAAGAATCCGGTTCGGCGGAATCTGACGGGACTGAAGGCAGTTTGGATGAAGTGGGCACTTCCACGAAGAAAAAAAAGTATCATTCGATCCGCGATCGCTTGCTCAATCTGCCCAAAGAAAGCGATGACATCAACGAACTCAACGTCAACCCGATTGCTCGGCAGGCTGCGACTTTGAAGCCGCGAACCTAACGCTTCTGAACACTCCAATTTCTGTCACTGACCATGCGCATTTCTTTCCAAACCTTCTGCCTTTTCATCATCGTAACTTTCGTCCATTTCGCCATCGTGGCGGGTGTGACTCGCCTTGGTGAAGGGCCAGCCGAATTTCTTTCCACCGTCGATAGCGAAGCGATCCTCGAAGATTGGCTTTCTCCCGAGATGGAGCAGCCTTCCGATCCAGAACTTCAAATAGTGGAGTTGACCGAAGAAGCAGAAAGCGAAGGGGAATCATCCCCGGATTTTTCTGTTTTGTCCGGGACTGAGGTCGCACAGGTGCAAGAGCAACCAGAGGAGGATTCAGCCGTTGAGTCTGAGCCTGCTCCCGAGTTTGGGAAGAAAACAGCCGAGTCCGAAGAATACTCGGCGATCGTCGATGCGCGACTCCTGGCTGGGAGGGTCGAGTCACCCAATCCGAGTGACTACTTTCGAAATGCAGCTGCACGCCATCCGAAAAAAATCGAGAACCCAAATCAAGCTGAGCCATTTCAAGCCAAGCCAATTCAGGCCGAGCCAGTTCAAGCCAAGCCAGTTCAGGCCGAGCCAATTCAGGCCGAGCCAATTCAGGCCGAGCCAATTCAGGCCGAGCCAA
>Ga0055584_100003593_pt1 | contig 15261 bp, 11 predicted proteins | sample OSDHelmetaG_FD_58716 | JGI IMG/M metagenome (GOLD analysis project Ga0055584, IMG submission 58716) | Pelagic marine sediment microbial communities from the LTER site Helgoland, North Sea, for post-phytoplankton bloom and carbon turnover... | ecosystem: Environmental > Aquatic > Marine >... | reverse complement strand
AACGTATCTAATAAAATATTACTCATACTCTCTCCAATTTACCGGAGAGAGATGAAATCGAACGAGGAAGTCAATTGATCTCATCTACTTCTCCTTTTTAGTGCTTCGACGATATGTCAGGCGCACAATATGGTTCAAATACCCGGTTTAATTTTAGATTGATCCAAAAAAAAACCACCGGCTAAAGCGGTGGTCATGAGACTAAATCGCTTTAGCTGGATTTTTTAAGCGCTCAGCAATTTGATCTAAATCAGCGCTGTATATACATAACAATTTTTAATTGTAACTGTCAAGTTGTATATAATTGCGCAAATTTTAAGCATTATAACCTTATTTATTGATACCCTTTTGCTCTGGATTTCTTTTGTTATTTTTGACTTTTTTGTTAATTTGAGCTGTGAAAAAAAAATATTCGATTTTTACCCTTATAAAAAATGCTTTTTCCAATAATCAAAATTGGCAAAAGATGTGGAAGAGTCCTGAACCTAAAAAGACTTATGATGTGATTGTGGTAGGAGGTGGAGGTCATGGACTAGGCACTGCTTATTATCTAGCAAAGGAACACGGAATAAAAAACATTGCTGTAATAGAAAAAGGCTGGTTGGGAGGTGGAAACACTGGTCGAAACACTACGATTATAAGATCTAATTATCTCTGGAATGAAAGTGCTTATCTTTACGATCATTCAATAAAGTTATGGGAAAATCTATCTCAAGAATTGAACTACAACATGATGTTTAGTCAAAGAGGTGTAATGAATTTGGCTCACAACGAGCATGATATTAAAGAAATGAAAAGAAGAATAAGTGCTAACAGACTTAATGGGCTCGACACTCAGTGGTTGGAGACAAAAGAAATTAAAAAACTAGTTCCTATAATGAATACAGACAATTTAAGATACCCAGTGTTAGGTGCTGCTTTTCAACCAAGAGGAGGAGTAGCAAGACACGATGCTATTGCTTGGGGTTTTGCAATGCGAGCTGATGAAATGGGAGTTGATATTATTCAAAATTGTGAAGTTCAAAGCATTAAAACAAAAAAAGGTAAAGTTGAAGGAGTTAAAACCTCTAAAGGTTTTATAAAAGCAAAAAAAGTAGCAGTCGTAGCATCAGGTCATACTAGCGTATTAGCAAAAACAGCTGGTGTAAAATTGCCATTGCAAAGTAGACCTTTACAAGCTTTAGTTTCCGAACCTATTAAACCTATAATTAATACAGTTGTAATGTCTAACGCTGTGCATGCTTATGTTAGTCAATCAGATAAAGGTGAATTAGTTATTGGTGCTGGAACTGACGGATATAATTCGTTTACACAAAGAGGTGGGTATGAAGTTATAGAAGAAACAGTACGAGCTATTGTTGAGCTTTACCCAATATTTGGAAAGATGAAAATGTTACGTCAATGGGGAGGGATAGTAGACATTTGTCCTGACGCCAGTCCGATAATAAGCAAATGTGAAGTTAAAGGATTATATTTTAATTGTGGTTGGGGAACAGGTGGTTTTAAAGCAACACCAGGCAGTGCTAACGTTTTTGCGCATACTGTTGCTAAAGACGAACCACACAGAATAAACGCTCCTTTTAATTTAGAAAGATTTTCTGACGGCAGACTAATCGATGAACATGGAGCAGCTGCAGTAGCACACTAGTTATGATTTTAATAAATTGTCCATATTGCGGTCCAAGAGATCAATCAGAATTTTCTAATGGAGGTGAAGCGCATGTAGCAAGACCAGAAAATTCTGAAAACCTTAATGATAAAGATTGGGGAAAATATGTTTTTTATCGTGAAAACCCTAAAGGAATTTTTTATGAGCGTTGGGTTCATTCTCATGGATGCAGAAAATGGTTTAATGCAGTTAGAAATACATCAACAGATGAAATATTAAAAATTTATAAGTTAGATGAAAAACCACCAAAACTAGATAGTTTTACCAATACTTTAAAAACACCTTCAGGAGAACCAAAAGTAGGATCTGGTAACTTTACTGTAAAGAAATAATTTATGAGTGCTTCAGATAATAAAAAATGTTCCTATGTAAAAAAAAATAAAAAGATTTCTTTCACTTTTGATGGAAAAAAATATTTTGGTTATAAAGGAGATACGATAGCTTCAGCTTTATTGAGAAATAATGTTAGGTTGATCGCTAGAAGCTTTAAATATCATAGACCAAGAGGCATATATACTTGTGGAATAGAAGAACCCAATGCGATTGTTCAAATATTAAATGAACATAATGAACCCAACACTAGAGCTACAGTAAAACAAATTTATGAAGGTATGAAAGTAGATAGCCAAAATCGTTGGCCATCGCTTAATCTAGATATTGGTTCAATTAACAATTTGTTATCACCAATGTTTTCTGCAGGTTTTTATTATAAAACATTTATGGGTCCAAAGGGGTTTTGGAAAAGAATTTATGAACCAATAATTAGAAGAACGGCAGGGCTTGGAAAACCACCTAAAGAATTTAGATCTAAAAGTATTCATCAAAATCATAATGTAGACATTGTTATTGTTGGAGCAGGCTTAAGCGGTTTAATCGCAGCAAGAAAATTAATTGATACAGAATATGATGTTTTACTTTTAGAACAAGATAGTTTTTTAGGAGGAGTGTTAAAAAACTCAAACAAAGTAGAAAAAATCAATGGTGAAGAAACAAGTAAATGGATAAAGGAAACTGAAAGACTTATAAAAACTTCAACAAATATTAAAATATTAAAAAACTCGCTAGTCACTTCATATAATTATACAAATCATTTAATTGCTTTAGAAGATAAATTTACTGGAAAAGAAATTGATACAAGAAAATCTGAATTAACTCTTCATAAAATTAGAACAACGCATACCATCCTAGCCAATGGGCACATTGAGCGTTTTATTTCATTTAGAAATAACGATTTACCGGGGGTAATGTTAGCTTCATCTTTTGAAAAATATGTACATCGATATGGAGTTGTTCCTGAAACCAACCCTGTAATTTTTACAAATAACTCAACAACAGTTACTCTTTTAAAATCTTTAGTTGATCTTGGTCATAAGCCAGCTGCTTATGTGGATGCTAGAGATAAAAACAAGATAGGAAAAAAACTTTTAACCTATTTAAAGAAAAACAATATTCCTTTTTATGTTAATGCAGAGATAGAAGGGTGTGATGGAAGCAAGAAGGTTGAAACTATATCTATCAGAAAAAATAAAAGTTCAATAATTAAAGTAAATTCTTCAATGCTTTGTGTGTCTGGTGGAATTAACCCTGATATACATTTATTTACTCAGTCAAAAGGTTTAGTTAAATGGGACGATAAACTCACTACGTTCAAACCAGATGTGCCCTTTCAAAATACTATTACCTTAGGATCTGTAAGTGGAAATTTTAATTATGATAAAACAAATTTTGAAGTTAATAGTAAATTGTCTTTTTTAAAAGCTAACAACATTGAATTTAAGATAGAAATTAATGATACCAATAATTTTAATATCAAAGAGCTATGGGAAACAAAGCATAAGAAAAAGTCTAATTGGTCTAAATCTTTTATAGACTTACACAATGATGTGACTACTAAAGATCTTAAACAAGCAGTTGTAGAAGGTTTCGATCGGATTGAACATCTGAAGCGTTTCACTACAAACAGTATGGGTACTGACCAAGGAAAAATTAGTAGTATTAATTCATTGGGTATAGTTTCAAAAATTTTAAAAAAAAAAATATCTGAAGTAGGAACAACAACTTACAGACCTCCTTATGCTCCACTTAGCTTTTCAGCCATTGCAGGAAGAAGTACTTATGAGTTTTATGATCCTCAAAGAAAAACTCCTATTCACTATTGGCACATAGATAACAAAGCAGTTTTCGAAGATGTGGGTCAGTGGAAAAGACCTTGGTATTTTAAAGAACATGAAACAGAGACAATTAACCAAGCTGTACAAAGAGAGTCAAAACAAACAAGACAAACAGCTGGAATTTTAGATGGTAGCACTCTTGGAAAAATAGAAATTAAAGGCAGAGATGCATTAGAATTTATGAATCTTATGTACACGAATCCATTTACTAAAATGAAACCTATGACCTCAAGGTATGCTCTCATGCTAGGTGAAGATGGAATGATAAAAGACGACGGCATTGTATGTAAGTTTAATGACAAACACTTTATAGCAACAACTACATCAGGAGGTGCTCCTAAAGTTTTAGCTGACATGGAAGAGTATCTTCAAACAGAGTGGCCACATCTTCAAGTTTATGTGAATTCAATTACCGAACAGTTTACTACATTTAATATTAGCGGCCCTAAATCAAGAGAGATAATCAGCAAAGTATTTACTGATGTTGATTTCAGCAACGAAAGTTTTCCTTTTATGACTTTTAAAGTTTTTAATTACATGAATACAGAAGCTAGAATTATGAGAGCTAGTTTTACTGGAGAACTTGGTTATGAGATTTATATTTCACCTAATCATGGTTTAGAACTATGGAAAAGAATATTTCATCATGGAAATGCATTAGGCCTTATACCTTATGGAACAGAAACTATGCATTTGTTAAGAGCAGAAAAAGGTTATGTTGTAATTGGTCAAGAAACTGATGGAACAGTAACACCTATTGATATTAATTTTAATTGGATGATAGGTAAAAAGAAAAAAGATTTTATTGGAAAAAGATCTTTAACTAGAAGCGACACATCAAGAGAAGATCGAAAGCAATTAGTTGGTATCATCCCTTTAGATAAATCTAAATTTATCGAAGAGGGACAACATGTTGTGGAATGCGAGAGATTACCAAAACCAATAAAAACACCGGTAGAGTATCTCGGTCATGTTTCATCTAGCTATCATAGCCCCAATCTCAATCATTGTATTGCGATGGCAATGATAAAAGGTGGTAATAAGCTTATGGGTCGAAAATTATTTGTCTCTACATCTAATGGAACTAGAAATATTCCGGTAGAGGTTGTTAGTCCTGTATTTATCGACCCCGAAAACAAGAGGTTAGTCTCATGACGCAGATATTATCGTTACGAGGTGTAGACATTTCTCAAAGAAATTTTCAACAAGTCATCATCAGAGGTGATGGAAAAGATCAATTCAATCAGATAATAAATAAAGAAATATCAATACTTCCTCCTTCTAAAAATCTTGAAGTGACAAAAGATGATAAGTTTATATTTGCAAAAAATTCATTTGATCAATGGAGTTTAATTTATTTAGTAGAACAGGATTACAAAGAGGTTTTAAAATTTATTTCCAATATTAATTTAAATGATGAAATTCTTGCTTCTGATTATTCCTATGGCCAAGTTTACTTCGAAATTTCTGGTAAAAATAGAAATGAATTTTTGAATAAATTAACACATTTTGATTTACGTTTAAAAAAATTTCCAATTTTTTCAATGGCTCAAACTTTAATAGCTAAAATAGACTGTTCCATCTACCATTTAAACGATAGGTATATTGTAACTTGCAACAGATCATTTGAAGATTATTTTAAAGAGCGTCTTAAAGATACAGCAGATATAAATTAATTATTTTTTTACTCAAATAAATCTTGATGACAAAGGTCGTTTAGCGTTAAAGGCATAAAAGATTATAGCCGATGTTATTATGCCTCCGCCAATTAAGGTATTTACGGTCGGAACTTCGTTAATTCCAAATAACGGCAACCAAACCCAAAAAATTCCACCTAATACCTCTGTAAGCGAAAGAAGGGTTAAGTCTGTTGCTGGAAGATATTTTGATTTTATAGAAAATAATATTAGCCCAGTGCAAACTAGAAATCCATGTAGCGCTGAAAGAGAAGAGTTTTTAATAGAAATAAAAATATTATTATCATTAAATATAAGAACTAAGATTGCGACAGCAGCACAAAAGATTCCTGCTATAGCTACAGTAGTAAATTTTGGAGTTTTTTTTCTCCACCTTAGTGAAACAGTAAATCCTGCAAAGCCTAAAGAAGATAACAGACCATTAATTAAACCAAATAAAGAACCTTCTCCTTTACTATCTAAAGACATAAATATTATACCTCCAGCAGCTACTATTACTGATATCAATGTTGTCTTTGAAATTTTTTCTTTCAAAAAAATATATGCTAAAATTGCAGCTACAAATGGTTGAGTTGCTAGCATCATCATGGTTACAGCAGCAGTAGTAGTTGTGATAGAAAGAATAAAAGATATATTAGCAATACCAAGACTCACTCCTCCAATTAGTCCAGATAAACCAATTTTATTATAATTTTTTATAAATTTAAAACCTTCAGCTAAAAATAAATAAATATTTAAGACTAAAAAAATTACTGAACCTCTAAAAAAAAGATATTGCCAAGGAATTAATTGTGCATCATCTATATATCTTACAACCAAAGGTCCAAAAGACCAGAACAGTCCTGCGATTAAAACAATTAGTATGGCTGAACTATTTTTGATCATTTGAGGTATTAGATAAATCTACTCCTGTGTCTGGATCAAGTTCGATACCTAGTGGTGTAATTTCTCGCGGTAGAGGGGTGAAAGTTGACTCCGGATTATCTTCATACACTCTTTTATTGACTCTATAAATTCCAAAAAAAGTAATTGCTAAAAGAAAAATAAGAAGATGAATAAAAAAACCATTAGGTCCTAAAAAGCTCATCAATACTGAACATATAAGTGGGCCAGCCATTGCTCCCAAGCCAAATATAATATTTAAACCTGCTCCTGCAGCAACAAATTTTTCTTTTGGAATATAATCATTTACTAGCGCTAGGTTTAAAGCAAACATTGGCAAAGTCATACCAGAAAGAAGGACTATAAAAATAAAAAGATTCGTTTTATTCATATTTCCATCTGATGAGAAATAATTAAATCTTACCATTTCCTCTGCATCAAGACTCTCAAAAAATATTCCTGAGGACATAATTGAAAGAATGCCAAATATAGATGATATAATACAACATCCAATAATTATTATTCTTCGATCATATTTATCGGACAAAGAACCTATAGGCCATTGAAAAATTGCACCAGCAAGAGTAGTTCCAACTAATAATATAGAAATTTCAAAAACTGTTAAATTCATTGTTACAGCATAAACAGCAAGCATAGCGAACATAGCTGCAAAAATAAAACCAGTACAGAACATAGAAAAACTCCCAAAAGGAGAAATTTTTAAAAGTTCTTTAATCTTAATAGAGCTTGTTTTTTTAAAAGTTGGAGGCTTACGTTTTGTAAGCAGTATAGGAACTAGAGCTACAGAGAATAATAGAGAAATTAATATGAAAGGCTCATAGCTATTTGGACTGCTTATGTTTAGTAAAAGATTTCCTATTGTAAATGCAAAAAAAGTAAAAAACATATAAAGTGATAAAACTTTTCCTCGTGTTTTGTTTGTAGCCCTATCATTTAGCCAGCTTTCAACAATTATAAGTATACCTATCATGCTAAATCCTGTTAAAAATCTTGCTAAAGTCCAAACAATTGGATCTACAAATAAAGCATGAACTAATGAACTAAGTGATGCCATCGAAGCAAAAGCAGCAAAAACTCTTATATGACCAACTTTACTTACAAGTTTTGGAATCATATTAGCTCCAACAAAATAACCAACAAAATAACCAGACATCATTGTGCCTGTTGCAATAAAATTAAAGTTTTCTAAAGTAGCTCTAATTCCAAGAAGGTTTCCTTGAAATCCGTGTGAGATCATAATTACTCCATAGCCAATAAAAAGAGCCCAGGAATTTTTTATAATTTTAAACATGGTGGAAAGCCATTATGCTTTCTCGCAGACAAAAGCAATAGTCTTTTTACATATTACCGTATTTAGGACCGCCACCACCCTCGGGTGCAACCCAAGTGATATTTTGAGAAGGTTCCTTGATATCACAGGTCTTACAGTGGATACAGTTTTGAGAGTTTATAACGAATTTTTCTTTTTGAAATTCGTACACTCCTACTGGGCAATATCTTTGAGCTGGTTCATCGTACTCTTTTAGAGTGTAATTAATCGGTAGATTAGGATCTTTTAACCTTAAATGGACAGGCTGGTTTTCAGCATGATTAGTTCCTGTTAAATAAACAGAACTAGCTTTATCGAATGTGAGCTTACCATCAGGTTTTGGGTATTCAATTTTAGGCATTTGGTTAGCTGGTTTTAAGGATTCGTGATCTGCATGTTTGTGTTTAAATGTAAAAGGCAGCCTGCCTCTAAACAAAATTTGATCTATACCAGTAAATATTATTCCAAGAATTAAACCCCAACTAAAACTAGGCTTAACATTCCTTGCGGCATACAACTCTTTATAAACCCAGCTTTCTTTAAATCTTTTTTCATAATTGGATAGATCTGTTTTATCTTTAATATTCTCTACGATCGCTTCTGCAGCAACTAATCCACTTTTCATCGCTGTGTGAGAGCCTTTTATCTTTGGCATATTCAAAGTCCCAGCATCACAACCAATTAGTAAAGCTCCCGGCATATACATCTTAGGCAAACTTTGTATTCCACCTTCAATTAAAGCTCTAGCTCCAAAAGAAATTCTTTTACCACCCTCAAACATTTTTCTTATTGAGGGATGCGTTTTAAATCTTTGAAACTCATCAAAAGGAGATAGATAAGGATTTTGATAATCTAAACCAATTACATACCCTAGATATATTTGTCTATTTTCAGCATGATAAATGAAACTTCCACCATAAGTTTTGCTATCAAGTGGCCAACCAGCTGTATGCATAACTAAACCTTCTTGATGCTGTTCTTCACTCACTTCCCAAATTTCTTTAAGACCAATACCATATTGTTGAGGATCTTTTCCTTCATCTAGATTAAATTTTTTAATCAATTGTTTACCTAAATGACCTCTGCATCCCTCAGAAAATACAGTTACCTTTGCATGTAATTCCATTCCTTCTTGGTAAGTATCTTTTTTATTTCCATCTTTATCTAAGCCCATATCTAAAGTAGCTACACCTTTTACTGATCCATTATCATTATAAAGAACTTCACTAGCAGGAAAGCCTGGAAATATTTCAACTCCTAATTTTTCAGCTTGTTCAGCTAACCAACGACAAAGATTAGCAAGGCTAATGATATAATTTTTATGATTTTTCTGTACCGACGGCAAAAACCAAGTTGGCCAACTTAATGAAGAATTTTTTCCTAAAAATAAGAATTTTTCTTTTAAAACCTTTGTTTTTACTGGAGCTCCTTCATTTTTCCAATTAGGTATTAGTTCATCAAGCGCTTTTGTTTCAAATACATTACCGCTTAAGATATGAGCTCCAACTTCAGCTCCTTTTTCAAGAATACAAACATTTAAATTAGGATCAAGTTGTTTAAGTTTTATTGCAGTAGTTAAACCTGCAGGTCCCGCACCAATAATAACTACATCGTATTCCATTGCTTCTCTAGGCATGAAAAGACTATATCAAACTAATTATTTTCGGATAGTATTAAGTTTGTTTAGCTCAGCTAAAAATTCTGGAAGAGCTGTAAATAAATCTGCTTCTAAACCATAATCTGCAACACTAAAGATTGGAGCTTCACCATCTTTATTAATTGCGACAATTATTTTACTCTCTTTCATTCCTGCTAAGTGCTGGATTGCTCCAGAGATTCCAACAGCGATGTACAAATCAGGGACTATAACTTTTCCAGTTTGACCAACTTGATGATCATTACTTATGTAACCAGCATCAACTGCTGCTCTTGATGCCCCAATTGCTGCATTAAGTTTATCAGCTATATCCTTTATAAGTTTGAAATTTTCTCCACTCTCTAATCCTCTTCCACCTGATACAACTATCCTTGCAGTTCCAAGCTCTGGTCTTTCTGATTTAGTTTCTTCCCTTTTAATAAATTTAGAAACACTAGGGATATCTACTGCTTCAACTTTTTCAATTGGAGCTGAACCGCCTGATTTTTCTGCAGCATCAAAAGAAGTTGGTCTTATTGTTATACATCTTTTTTTGTCGTTACTTTTTACCGTAGCAAAAGCATTACCTGCATAAATAGGTCTTACAAAAGTGTCTGGTCCATTTACTTTAATTATATCGCTTACTTGAGACACATCTAAAGCAGCTGCTACTCTTGGCATAAAGTTTTTACCAAAAGTATTGGCAGAGGCTACGACATAATCGAATTTTTCTGACACCTTAATAACTAAAGGAGCAAGGTTTTCTGGAAGATAATTTTGGTAATTTGGCGAGTCACATACTAAAACCTTTTTAACTAAAGGAATATTTGCAACTTCTTTTGAAACACTTTCACAACTTGTTCCTGCTACTAAGACATGCACATCAGAGTCTATTTTAGATGCAGCAGTAATTGCATTAAATGTAAACGGTTTTAATTTTGAATTATCATGTTCTGCAACTAATAATACAGACATTAAATTACTTTAGCCTCATTTTTAAGTTTACTTACTAATTCTGCTACACTCGCAACTTTAATACCTGCTTTTCTTTTTGGAGGTTCTTCTACTTTTAATTGTTCAATTCTATTTTTTAGATCAACACCCATATCTTTAGCATTTAATAGTTCCATAGGTTTTTTCTTTGCTTTCATAATGTTTGGAAGTGACGCAAACCTAGGTTTATTCAATCTTAAGTCACAAGTCACAATTGCTGGTAAATTTATCTCAAGAGTTTCTAAACCTTCATCAATTTCTCTTACAACTTCTAATGATTTTTCTTTAATATTTAATTTTGAAGAAAAAGTAGCTTGTGGCCAATTGAGCATTGCTGCAAGCATTTGACCAGTCTGATTACAGTCATCATCAATAGCTTGTTTGCCTAAAAAAACCATATCAGGTTTTTCTTTCTCTACTATTTTTTTTAAAATTTTTGCAATACCTAAAGGCTCAATATAACTATCTGCCTTAACGTGAATTCCTTTATCTGCTCCCACTGCTAAAGCTTTTCTAATGCTCTCTTGAGCTTTATCTTCTCCAATTGAAATGGCAACTACCTCTTTAACCTTACCAGACTCTTTAAGTTTAACAGACTCTTCCACCGCATTATCATCTGGAGGATTGGTTGACATTTTAACATTATCAGTATGAACGCCCGAACCATCTTCTTTAACTCTTATTTGAACGTTATAATCAATGACTCTTTTTACAGCTACTAGAATTTTCATTTAAGCTTTCAGCAATCGATTTTCAGAGTCATAAGGAGATTCTTCAACTATTGATGCTTCATGCATTTTACCAAGAATATCTATCTTTAATTTTTGTCCAACTTTTGCTACTTCTGGTTTAACCATACCTAAAGCAATTGATTTATTTAATCTAAAACCAAAGTCACCACTTGTCGCTCTACCAACAACAGAGCCGTTGTCATATATAGGATTATTTCCTAAGACATCAGCATCAGTAACTCCGTGAACTTCCATTGTAACCAATTTATTAGAAAAACCTTTTGCTCTCCATTTATCTAATGCCGCACGTCCTATAAAATCTCCTTTATTAGGATGAACAAATCTATCAAGTCCTGACTCATAAGGTGAGTATTCAATTGATAATTCAGTTCCTACCAATTTATAGGATTTTTCAACCCTTAAACTATTCATTGCTCTGATACCATATGGTTTTAAGCTAAATTCTTTCCCCGCTTCCATCAGTTGATCGAAAATGTGATTTTGATATTCAACTGGATGATGTAACTCCCAACCTAATTCACCTACAAAGTTTACTCTCATCGCGCTACATGGAGCCATACCTATATTTATATTTTGAGCACTTAACCATTTAAATCTTTCATTTGAGAAGTCAGATCTAGAAACTTTTTGCATAAGCTGTCTAGCTTTAGGTCCAGAAACAACTAATACTCCCATACTGTTTGTTAAATTTTCATATTGTACAGTTCCATCTTTTGGCATCCATTTATGAATCCAATCATGATCAAGTCTTTGCAATGCTCCAGCAGAAACTAAATAAAAACTATCTTCTGCTTCTCTCATAATAGTAAATTCTGAATGAACGCCACCTTTTGTATTTAAGGCGTGGCAAAGATTAATTCTTCCAATTTTCTTAGGAAGTTTATTAGCAACTAGCTTATCTAAAAATTCTTCTGCTCCAGGACCTTTAATTCTACATTTTCCAAATGCAGACATATCCAATAACCCAACATTTTCTTTTACATTTTTACATTCTTGTTCTACGTTTTTAAACCACTTCGATCTTCTAAAAGACCAATCATCCTCTGCCTTCTCTCCCTCTTTTGCAAAAAAGTTAGCTCTTTCCCATCCAAATTTTGCACCAAACACTGCTCCTAATTTTTTTAAGCGATCATAGCATGGAGCCTGTCTTAAAGGTCTACCTGCTTCTCTTTCTTCATCAGGATAATGAACTGTAAATACATTTGCATATGCTTCTTCATTCTTGGCTTTTAAATAAGATTTAGTTGCGTATGAACCATATCTTCTTGGTTCAACTCCAAGCATATCAATTGTTGGTTCACCATCAATTATCCATTCAGCTAATTGCCATCCAGCACCTCCTGCTGCAGTAATTCCAAAACTATGTCCTTCATTTATCCAAAAGTTTTTTAATCCCCATGCAGGACCAACTATGGGATTTCCATCTGGCGTGTAAGCAATTGCACCGTTATAAACTTTTTTTACCCCAACTTCGCCAAATGCAGGAACTCTTTTAATTGCACCTTCAATGTGGGGAGCTAATCGATCTAAATCTTCTTGAAATAATTCGTATTCACTATCTTTTGAAGGACCATCAACATAACAACATGGCGCCCCTTTTTCATAAGGACCAAGCAATAATCCACCAGCTTCCTCTCTCATGTACCAAGAGTTATCACTATCTCTAAGTACTCCCATTTCAGGTTTTCCTTCTTTCCTTCTTTTTTGAATTTCTGGATGAGGCTCAGTAACTATGTATTGATGTTCAACTGGAATTACAGGAATATCTAAACCAACCATACGTCCTGTTTGTCTCGCAAAGTTCCCACTGCAAGATACAACGTGTTCACACTCTATATCTCCTTTATCTGTACTGACTACCCAACCATCTTTAGTTTGTTTAATTCCTGTAACTGTCGTGTTTCTATAAATTTCAGCGCCGTGATTTCTTGCGCCTGTTGCTAACGCCTGAGTTAAATCTGCAGGCTGAATGTAACCATCTTCGGGGTGTTGAATTGCTCCAACTAGACCCTCAGTATTAATTAACGGCCAAATCTCTTTTACTTGATCGGGTTTTAAAAATTTTACGTCTACGCCTATAGTTTTAGCTACACCGGCGTATTGATGATACTCATCCATTCTGTCTTGAGATTGAGCTAAACGAATATTTGATACAACGCTAAATCCTACATTTTTACCGGTTTCTTTTTCTAAAGATTTATAAAGTTGAACTGCATATCTATGAAGTTGTCCCACAGAATAACTCATATTAAATAAAGGTAATAATCCAGCTGCATGCCAAGTCGAGCCTGAAGTTAGTTCTTTTCTTTCAACAAGAGCAACGTCTGATAATCCTTTTTTAGCAAGGTGATAAAGAGTGCTAACACCAACAACTCCCCCGCCTACTACTACTACTTTCGTTTTTGATTTCATAAAATATAACTAATTTCTAAATAGAAGGTGATGATACGTCAAGATAATTTGATTTGTAATTAGTGTAAAATTTGGGCTTTTGTTCAAAAGTTTTTAGCTTGAGAACATTTTGGTGTTAAATTTTATCCCAGAAAAATTTTGCTAAATTTTTTCCTGTCAAATCTTTATAAGCTGTTAATCCAGTAGGGCTGGTAACATTTATATCTCCAATTAATTTTTCTTGAATAAAGTCAATTCCAGCAAAGTATATATTATTTTTTAGTAATAATTTCCCAACATTTTTACTTATCTTAATCTCTTTATGAGTAAGCTTTGTTATTTTTGCATGAGCACCCTTACTCATATTAGATAAGATGCTACCTTTTTTTGGTACCCTGGATATTGCTCCCACAATTTTTCCTTTAATAATAAAAACTCTTTTATCTCCTTTAGAAACACCTGGAAGAAACTTTTGAAAAAATAAATGATTATGAGATTTAATTAGTCTTTTAATATTTTTTATATTTAAACTTTTTAATAAGATAATGTTATTTCCGCTGAAACCGTTAATTGGTTTGACCACAATAGGTTTATATCTATTAAAAAAATTTCTTATTTCTTTAAGATTTTCACTTATTAAAGTAGGAGGCATAAATTTCATGAAATTAATTGAGAATAATTTCTCAGAAACATTTCTTATTGCAAAAGGATGATTAATTATTTTTACTTTTTTAGAAATATGACTAAGTAGAAATGTAGTGTAAAGATATTGGTTTTCAAAAGGCGGATCATTCCTGATAAGAATTATCTTACATTTGCTAAGGTCAAAATTGATAGTTTTAATTAGTGTGTAAACTTTTTTCTTCTTATCGTTAATTTGGATATGTTTACATGAAGCTATTATTTTTCCATTTAAAAAGCTTATTTTTTCTGGTTCAAAATAATAAATTTTATAACCTCTTTTCTGAGCTTCTGAAGCTAATAATAAAGTAGTATCAGTTTTGATATTTACCTTTTTAAGATCAGAACCCTGAATAGCTAAAATTTTCTTCATGATTAATTAAAAATTCTAAATTATTTTTTTTATTAAACTGCTCAACCAACATTTCTGCTCTAGTTTTATTATTTTTAATAATTTCCTCTATATGTTTTAAGTATATTGTTTCATTTTTTCCACTTTTATTAAGCTCATTTCTTTTTTCTAAACCTTTCTTAGATAGATCCAAGAATATTTTTGCCCAATCAATTAATTTTTTATCGTGAAGCAAAGTGTTTAACCCTTGTTTAGGAGCGTTAAGATAGGCTCTCATTATTTCTTCTTTTTTCCATTTTTTAACTATTTCATAAGTTTCATCTAAAGAACCATAAATTAATCCCGTAAAGAAAGATGGTCCGTTACAAATACAACCAAAATTACATGTATCTAAAGATCTAAACTCTATAATTTGTTTTACTCTTACTTCTGTAAAAATAGTACCTAGGTGATTTTCAAAATCTTTTAAAGTTGGTTTTTCTCCTTTTAAAAAGCTTAAATTACCATTTAAAAAATCATTAAATGTTTGGCCACTAGGAGAGTAGTATTTTTCATTTTTTTTAAGAAATAATATTGAGTAATTAATTACATGATCAATATATTTTTCAAAATTAACATTTTCGAAAGTAATTGGCATTATTCCACCTCTATTAGTTTCCTGCCAAACTTTTCCCCTATAAGATAAATAACCTGAAAGTTTGTTTTCA
>Ga0055584_100003591_pt1 | contig 15262 bp, 13 predicted proteins | sample OSDHelmetaG_FD_58716 | JGI IMG/M metagenome (GOLD analysis project Ga0055584, IMG submission 58716) | Pelagic marine sediment microbial communities from the LTER site Helgoland, North Sea, for post-phytoplankton bloom and carbon turnover... | ecosystem: Environmental > Aquatic > Marine >... | reverse complement strand
CGGCTGATCGCAGATAATCTCCCTAGCATCAATACCGTCGGGTTTGCTCCAGACGGACGCCTCTACGTGACTCAGACCGGCGGCCGCCATAAAACGCTTTGGCAGGTTGATCTATCCGGCAAAAACCCGCTCGAGAAAATATGGGACGGAACTAAGGGGCTGAACGGGTTTACAATCAGCCAAGATGGCTTCCTGTATGGCCCGCTCGCAGACCTCGGCCAGGTCGTCCGCTTCAACCTAGAAAATAGAGAAATTAAGCTTATCGCCGATGGGTTCGAATGGCCCACTGCCGTAGAAATGGACAGCAAGGGTCGGCTTTACGTCCTTGATTTTGATGCGGGCACAGTAACGCGGGTAAACAAAGAATCCGGTGAAAAAACCCAGCTCGCTCAATTGGAAAGTGGTCTTGATAATATGGCCATTGGACCAATCGGCAGCCCCTATGTCGATAAGCTCTACATTTCGAGTATTGGCGGCAACGGAATTTATGAAATCGATACGCGGACGAATGCCTTGCGAACGGTCGTACGTGGCCAGCTAACCGCACCCGGTGGCATCGCGGTTAGAGAAACTGAATCTGGCACCCGCGCCTATATCGCAGACATGTTCTCTTTACGAGAAGTTGACCTGAGTACACATAAAGTCCGCACTATTACGCCTATATCAGGATCGAGTGCCTACCCAACAACTGTTGGGCTCGGCGAATACAAAAGCAAAAATGTAGTCGTTACAGGTAGTTGGTTCACCGGCAGGGTTCAAATTATCGATCCGCAAAATGGTAAAGTCCTCAGAGACGAACGTAAATTCGCGGCACCACATGGGGTCGGAATGTTGAAAGATGGTTCGATCATTGTCGCTGAGGCCTCTGCTCAGAAAGTAACTCAGGTCATGCCAGATGGTGAGAGACGAACGATCCGAGATGGGTTTGGGTTTCCATCCGGAATTGCAGTAGCCGAAGACCAGACAATATTTGTAACGGACCCAGGCACGGGAACCGTATCCTCGTTGGATATCGCATCCAGAGAACTAACTTTGATACGGGATGATTTTTTGCGACCTGAAGGCATCGCGGTTCTATCCGAAGATAGGTTGGCAGTAGTCGACAGTTTAGCAAATACTGTGTTCGAGCTAAATATCGTAACCGGAGAGAAAAAACCAATCGCGATCAATGTTGACGTCGGCCTCGCCGTAAACCCACCACAGCCCGAAACATGGATTTTCAACGGCATCGCCGTAGACGGGCATGGAGTTCTCTATCTGCCGTTGGATACACAAACCAGTCTCATCGCGCTGACTCCATCGGACAAATTGTTACCTGTTTCTTTAGAGTCAGTGGCCCGCTAGGCTAAATATCAAGCGATTGACCAAACCGTATTCTAGGACACGTCGAAATGAAGTTTTTTTACCACCTCGCCATAGCAGCCTTTGCGATATCCGTTTTCTCTCATCAACCCGCAACCGCTGAGACCAACCTAGAAAAAGACTTTTCGGAATTTCTAAAAACCTGGGAGGGGTCCTACAACAACTTAAGCCAAATGCAGACGCAGGACGCACAAGCCATTCCCAAAGAAGATAGGAACCGTGCAACCTTACTGTTCATTAAGAAAGTAGACCTCCCTGCGTTTGGCCCACATGCGTACTATGGCGAATGGCAAGACGCCGATGCGCCGACTACAGTCATAAGACAGCGCATTTACGGTTTTGAAGTTGATGAAAAAGACCAGAGCTTGCGTCTCAATCTACATATCTGGCCTATTCAATCACCTGAATTCGTGGCGCGCACGGCAGGCTCTCATATAGAACCAAGCAAGCTTGATGGCGTAACGCCAGAGGATATGGCGGACCTCAAAGGGTGTGATGTGTACTTTAAGAAAACGAAAGACGGGTTCGCTGGCACGATGAAGAAAGGACAATGCACCTTTCCCGCTCCTGATGGTTCAGGTTCGCCAGTCTATTCTTGGTCGCAGATGACAGTGAACGAATCACAATTCACCTATTTGGACGGTTGGTTCAACATGGATGGAACCGTGTACCGACAACTCGCCAAGCATTGGAACGTGTTCGACAAGAACGACTAGAGAGAAATACAAAATCGCTTAAGGACGTATTTGGATGTAGTTCTTGGCATCGCTTGGATCTCCCTCACCCGAATAATCGCCGTATGCTGGATAGGGGAACAGAGGCCGGGTTCTCACCGTTTCCTCGCCGTCATTCGAATATGTCGTTGCAAGAAGCTTATCCGGTGCATCTCCGTTCTCTAGCCAGTTTTCCATAGCCGTTAGAAGGTCGATATCTTGGCCCCCTGGTGATCCGCCACCGCATGAAAACTTCCCAGGCACCATAAACAGGCGAAAGAAATTCTGTGTCGCCTCAACCCCACCATTTACCGCTTCCACACGGTCAAAGTATTGGGTGGCATACGTCCCGGGCATGGATGACTCATTCCATCCGTAATTTACCAAGAGTTTGCCACCCTTGGCTTTGAAGCCATCGTAATTAACGAGATCTGCAGCCGACATCTCATCAACGGCAGCGAAGGTTTCTATGGGCTCATCAAAATCGATCTGTTCGATCTCAAAGTTTGGTCCCGGTGCATCAGGGTACAAAAGATAACGATAATGCTCGATTATATACTTTCCCATCACTGAAGGGTTTCCAAAAAACCCGCGGGACCATCCAAGTTCAGACCCTTTCGATTGACCGGTATAGAGTTGCTCTCCGGATGATGTGCTGGGACCATCATAGTATTTACGAATAGCTGAAATTTTTTCAGCCGTGAGGCATTTCCCGTGTGTCTTATTGTAACCGATTGCGCACGAGAGCGACTCAGGGTCGAACATGCAAGCAAGCGGATTGGACACGATGTTTGTTCCTGCCGTAGCGCATTTCTTCAAGACGGCCTCGTGTACGAGCTCTAGGTCAAGCGCGTTTAATATTTGGTCGCCGTTCTCGTCAATATTCGCCTTTATGCCCCACATAATTGAGGCGTTGCTTCGCACAAAATTAAGAACAGATCCGCCAGTAATGACTACGCCATCAAAGTCGTCGGGGTAGCGTTGGGCTTCGATTAATCCCGCGCGGCCGCCGGTGCCGCACCCCCGATATAGTGATCGCTCTAGTTCTCTGCCGTAGTACTCAGACACCAGATGCTTAGCAGCAAGCGTGGCAACATGGGTCCCACGATACCAATAGTCTATTTTTGCACTAGGGTCGTTATAGGCCCAGATTCCAGAGCGTGATGAAACCGCGCGATGCCCCATGTCGGTCGTTGCCGTTGCGTATCCTCGCGACAGAGCATCGTTCGCAGCGTCGAGTACGAGTTTGCCGCACATTCCGCTACAGCCTTGCTGCAAAAACTTACCGTTCCAGTTTTCCACAGGCAGGCGGACTTCAAATCCGACTTGTGGCGCTACGAACCCGGATAATTCACAGTAAGCTGGTGCTACGCCATCATCGACTATATGCCCCGCCTTGACCTCGACCGGGGTGCCGCCCTCAATGACGAAATTCATTGGGCCAAAAGACTGACACATGCCAATGCTATCCTGATCAGCCGCCGCAGCCGAAAATGGGCCACTCAGAAAAGCAGTTAGAATAGTCAGCACAACACGGCTTCTAGTTAACATGCGCCCCTCATTTGATAGACGGTGATGAATCTGTTAAATCAGTCTCTATTACTAAGGGTTATTTTGAGCTTGATTAAGGGCTCTGACAAGCAGCCAGACCGAGAGATTTTATGCGTATCGACATCGTTTTTGATTCCGTTTGTCCCTGGTGTTATGTGGGAAAGCGCAGGTTTGATCGTGCTCTGAGGCTTCGGCCGAACCTTAAGCCTGAAATTCAATATCGGTCTTTTTTGCTAAACCCTGACTTACCTCCTGGTGGCGTAGATCGCCGCGAATTCTTGGAGCGTAAGTTTGGTTCCTCTCAACAGTACGATCGTGTTGTCGAGGCGTTGGTTCTCACTGGCAAAGGTGAAGGAATTGATTTCGCTTTAGACAAAATCGACAAAACACCAAATTCCGCGAATTCTCACCGTCTTGTTCGTCTTGCGCAAACAATAGGCGCCCAAGGAAAAGCTGTAGATGCCCTTTTCGCGGCTTACTTCGAACAAGGTATGGATATCGGTGACCCCGAAGTATTAATCAGATTGGCCGAAGATATCGGTATAGATCGACAGGTTGCGACGACACACATGCTCGGTGACGGCGATCTCAACTCAGTCTTTAATGAGAATGCAAGAATGCACCGCCTGGGTGTAACGGGTGTGCCCTGCTACATTTTCGACGAGAGCAAAGCAATTTCAGGTGCGCAAGAGCCAGAGATCATCGTGCGTATGCTCGACATGGCCGCCGCCCAGGAAGCAGGACAGCCTGTTCTTCAAAGCACTAGCTGATTTTAGTCGCCAGTATCTGGTAAATTCACAACCCCTGCCTCTACCATATTCGCTAGGGCTTCTTCCTGAAGCTCCATGATTCTTGTTTTTGAGTCCATGGGGGCATCTGCGAAAGCATTTGGCGGATAAAATGAACTTTGGTTGTAAAGCGGGCGGTACATTTCGATGCGTTGTCGGAGCAATCTATTTCCTGCACCTGGTATTCGGCGTTCTCTCCTTAAGGCTTCCACATCGATCGTAGCTGAAGCGACAGTACTCTCTCCCGGGCCACCAACATCGGCCAAAATACGACCGTGAAAATCGATAATCTTGGAATGCCCTAACGTTTGCCCTTCAGGAATGAACGTCCCTATCTGGCCGGTCGCATTTGTTGAAATCAAATACATCATGTTTTCAGAGGCACGGACTTTCTTTGCTGATTCCCAGCCCCACTTATCGGCAGCACCGTGATCGGACGTCGGGTGCAAGAGCACCTCCGCACCGCGGAACATAAACATCCGGGCGGCTTCGGGGTACATGATCTCGCCGCACGGCATCATCGCTATGTTACCAAGCGGCGTTTTCGCGACAGGGAAAGTTCCTTCCAACCCGTACCGGTCCAGATAGGCATCCATGAAATCGTGTGGTGACGCAGTGTGAACGGTGTTGATCCGTCGGTACTTAAGGATCACATCGCCAGACGGGTCTATCAAATAGGAACAGTTGAAATAGCGCCCGGGCCATTCCGGATCTTTCTCATAACTGTTCGCGCCGATGTAACACTTTAGGTCTTGTGCAGCTTTCTGAAGCTTACTCGTCTCAGGTCCAGGAATCTCAATGCACGCTTTTTCTATCCACTCTTCCGCTGTTTCCAAAAGCGGAAACCCCGTCAACGCAAATTCAGGATAAAGAAGGACGTAAGGCCCTGCCCCACGCGCGGTTCCCTTCGCCAAAGTAACCCAACGATCAAGGCTGGAGTTAACGATAGCCATCGCTTCTTCCCGCGTCGTCGCGCTGTTAACCGTGTGCGTGTAAACCTGCATGCAGGTTGCTGTCCAAGGCTGAACCATCAGACGTAACTCCTGTCTCTTAAGCTATAAATTATTTGGCTGGTGGGAGCATATCCTGATCCCGCATATTATCGAGGGCTTCGTCTAGAAGTTCCCGTATCACCTTTTTTGACTCCATCGGTTTATCAGCAAATCGATTTACCGGATAAAGAGATGTAGACGCATACAAGGCCGCATAGGCCTCAGGGCGCGCCTGGGCAAGACGGTTGAAGCCACCTCTAGTGGACCGAACCCGTCGCAGTGCTTCGACATCAATTAATGCCGAACAGCGGAGAGACTCCCCTGGGCTTGGGCCCTGTGTAAGAACACGTCCTTCCCAATCAAATATCCGAGATTGACCCGCGATATCGTTGATGCCGCGATAGGCCTCTGGCATTCCGCCCGCGTTGGCTGAAATGAGATAGACCATATTTTCTGATGCCCTAACCTTCTTGGCAGACTGCCAACTCCAATTGTCATCTGCACCATAATCAGATGTTGGATGCAGGATGACCTCGGCGCCTCGAAAAGTCAGTGCTCGGGCCGCTTCAGGATACATAATCTCACCGCACGGCATCATCCCGATATTGCCAAGCGGTGTCTTGGCGACAGGGAACATACCTTCGATCCCATAGCGATCCAGGTACTTATCTAAAAAATCATGTGGAGAAGCTGAGTGCGCCGTATTGATGCGGCGGTATTTTAAAATGATCTCGCCCGTATCATCGATCAGGTATGACGTATTGAAGTATCGTCCGGGCCACTCTGGATCATATTCGTAGCTGTTCGCGCCGATGTAGATTTTATTGTCTTGCGCTAATTTTTGAAGCCGTTCCGTCTCTGGTCCAGGAATCTGGAAACAGGCTTTCGCAATCCATTCCTCGGCACTCTCGTGAATAGGAAACCCTTGAAGAGCGAATTCAGGAAACAGCATGACCTGTTTTTCATCGCGTCGGGTTGCAGCACCGACCAACTCAGTCCAACGGTCCAGGCTTTTGTTCACAATCGCCATCGCGTCTTCTCTGGTCGACACTCTATTGAGAATATGGGTGTAGACCTGCATACATGTCGCGCGCCATGGATCAATCATCGGTGAACCTTTCATTAGTCCCGTGCCAGCCCGCTCGATCCGGGCTTTATATAATCAAGAAGATAGTGCAACTTACGCTTTCGGTGATGGTCCTTTGGGTAAGTGTCCGCTAGTTAGCCGTTCCGGTCTGTCCGTTTCTAGCGCAGATTGGGCTCAGCATTCGTCGACCTTCGGGCTCGCTCGCCTAGGTAGCCGCATTCGTAAATCGCGAATAAACCAGTTATCAATGCTCGCAAGACGTAACTCGATACTTTCTGTATCGTTTCGAGTATATATTATGCACCACCAAACTGCGGATTGATTGGTTTTAGTTCTAGTCCTATGGCACTCAACTCAATGCTCACTACGAAGTCGTTCGCATCCGACTTCAAAATACTTTTAGTGGAGCCGGACAAAGCGAGCCGGTCACTGCTAAGCGGTATCATTGAGGACCTAAAGCCTGCGCGTTTTCTTGCGGCCAAATCCATAGCCGAAGCGCGATTAGCAATGTCAGACAGGGTTGAGCAGTTCGACTGCGTCATTCTTGCTCTAAAAAACCCACCATCGAGTGGCTTTCATTACCTTCAAGAAATACGAGCTGGAGGTATTTCGAGAACACCCCACGATACAAAGGTTATTCTCGTCTCGCCCCCATTCAATAGAGCCATGGTTACAATTGCCAAATCACTAGACCTTGATGGCTTTATCTCAGTCCCCGTTACTGTGGCCAGCGTCAGCAATACACTGTCTACGGCGCTTAAGCGTAGCCGCGACCTCCAAGACCCCAATGTCTATGAGGCTGTTAAACTACCAAAACCCGTTGCAAAAAAGGCGAAGGAAGATGAAACCAAAGCCAAGGTTCCAAATGCCCGCATCGTTTGGAGCGAAAAAGAACGAGAGAAAGCGGAACTCCTAAGATCTCTAAAAGAGAGTATCGCGAATAACCCTGACATAACTCCAGCCGTAGATGAATCGAGCATTGAAAACGTTCGCACATTTTGGCTAAAGGACTTGCTGCCCGGCATGATTTTGGCCGAAGACATTACGGGAGAAGAAGAAGAACTCTTGCTGTCTACCGGTACAGTTTTGAACGAAAATTTGATCGAAAAAATCAAAAAATTCAGTGAGCTTGAAATATGCCGCTCATTCTTGAAAGCCGGTTCAACAATTCCCGAATAATTAGTCGCGAATCTGCTTTGCGCTTGCCCGTTTAATTCCGATAACCGTACTTATGATAGCGATCTGGAATACCCCGGCGATTAGGAATACTTCTCCGGCCCGACCAGCATCCAAGAGCCAGCCAAACACGAACGGCGCAATAACGCCGCCCACATTAAGTCCGGTCGAAACAAAACCGAAGACGGTCCCCATAGCGTGCTTAGGGGTCACTGCGCGCACCAGCAAGTCTCGTGACGGCGCTGTGATACCCGAACCGAATCCAGCGATACACATCGCCAGGACAACACCAAAGAATGTCATGTCCATCATCCCCATAGCGAGAATCGCGACACCAGAGGTGAGAGTTCCATAGATCGCAATAAGATCATGCCTATGCGTCTTATCACTCAATATTCCGCCAGCAAGAATTCCTAAGCTGCTCGCCGCAAGGAACGCCGTTAAGGCCAAATTCGCTGTCGCCAATGGCATATCGTACATCTGATCAAATGCAGAGACGGAGAAATAAGACACCCCAGTGTGGGCGACCGAAATAAATAGCCAGAAGACAAAACCCATTAGGATGGGTAAGGACATTAACAAGATTGCTGTCTTTTTAAGGGAATCCTGCCCCTCCACTTTTGCGTCCTTCTCCGCATCACTACTATCAATGCGCTCTGCTAGGATGTGACCGTAAACGTGCAGTATGACTGCTACAACAAGCCCACCAACACCAACGGCCGCCACAGCGAACTGCCACCCTGCTCCAGCCGCAATCGCGACCATCGTCAATGGCGCTAAGGCGCTACCAGCAAAGCCTGACACCGTATGAATGCTAAATGCTCGCCCCATCATACTCGGCGCGACGCTTCTATTCAGAATGGAATAATCGGCCGGATGATAAACAGCGTTCGCTAGGCCACATGGGATCATCATCACCAACAAGACCCAATACGAGGGCGCTAATCCCATCACGATTAAAGACACACCTTGTAATGCAACAGCAGCGGTCAGCAACTTAGGCGCATCGAGCCTGTCGACGAGTATTCCCATCGGCAATTGGGTCAAAGCACTTACAATGTTGAAGACAACGATCAGGACTCCCAACTCCGTGTAACTAACGGACAAATCCTGGCGTAAGAGTGGGAACAGTGGTGGAAGGACAAAGAAAAAGAAGTGGCTATAGAGGTGCGCGAGACTGACCAAGCCAGTCACTTTCACGCTGTCGACGCCTGGTGGAGACCCGCTCTCTGTTGATCTGGATGAGTCCACTGATCCAGACATAACTAAGCGCGCGCTCCTGTTGAGGCAGTCGCACCAACGCGGCCATCAATGATGGGTGTTCCAAGGAACAGAATAAGGGCTATGACCGTAACCACGCCACCAACCGCAAACGGCATCCAGGGTATCATTTGATAGAATATGGCAGCAGACGCTGGAGCCACGAGAAATGCGATGGACTGGCATGACGTTGAAATCCCAGCGAGTCTGCCTTGGGCTTCAGGGCCAGCTGCTAAAGACATCGACGTATTAATAGCAGGCATCGAAAAGCCTTGCCCCATACCGTTACACATCATAGCGATGATAAACATTGTCTGCGTCGCACTAAGCCATAGTAGTCCAATGGATAGGAGCGTGATGCAGACGCCGATCACGATAAGAACTTTAGCACTCTGATTGATACGCCTAAGGAGGAAGGCTTGAACAAAAACGTTTGACGCTGCCGCACACATGAGACCAAGCCCCATAGCCTGTGCGGCCGGAATTGGGTCCAAGGAAAATCGATCTTGAACAAAAAACCCGATCACGGAAAATGTTCCATAGGTGCCAATCATAAAACAAACGGCACTAATAGAGATTTTTAGGATCGGCCCTTGCAGGAGGTGGCGGTAGCGCACAGATGAGGCCGAAACCGACGCACGGGTTTTTGGAAGAAAAAGACGCGCGAGCACCACAGCCAAAACGCCAGCCACAGCAATAATATAAAACGGCGCGGATAAGCCAAAGCCTGTGAAAAATGCAGAAACGGACGGCCCAAGTATTGCACCCGTGCTTGTCGCAGCCGTCAGCATCGAAATAGCACGCAAACGCATCGCAGGAGACGACATGTCGGCGGCAAGGGCCATAGCCGACGGTGTCACGGCCCCAGCCCCAAGAGCAAATAGCGCGCGGGAACCAACGAGCATCCACAACACTGCCATTCCCGAGACCAACCCGCTGATCGCAGCGTCGACAATGAGACCAAACATGACGACCGAAACGGCGAAAACCGATCCCCCAATCACAATGACTCGGCGGCGGCCCCACGTTTCACTGGCAGCCCCCCACATAGGGCCTGTGAACAGCATGAATAGGCCGTGAACAGACATTACTAGGCCAATTTGATAATCAGCCATACCAACTTGGCGGCCAATTGGTGGAAGGATCGTGAACAAGAATGCCTGCCCCACGATCATGATCATCACCGCATAAAAGAGAGTCGCGCTGATCCGAAATGGCATTTTGCCATCTTCGTTTGCGCTCGCAGTGGTGAATGGAGGAGTAGAACCGGACACGGAAAACCTAACTAGGGCGTAGAGCGGGCGATTTGACCCTTTTAACGAAGGCACCGCAAGGGTCACCGGCACCAGCCGTCCACCTGGCATAATCATGACTTGGCGCTTTCCATAGGTATTTCGGCTGCTCGTTTGAATCCTTCTTGAAAGGGTGAGAAGTATCTACCACAAGAAAAAGAACGTTATATTGTGGCTACAGTTTAATGAATGAGTTGGAGATCACACGATGACACGTCCCCGCCGCGGCTATACCGATGGTCCTTTCGGCCAAATTCATTTTCAGGATACAGGCGGAGACGGAGAGCCGTTGGTACTTTGCCACCAGGCTCCCATTACTTCGCGCCAATATGACCTAGTTTACCCCCTTTTGGCGGAAGCCGGAATTCGGGCCATCGGCATCGATACTCCAGGGTTTGGCTTATCGGACGAGCCAGATCACGTTCCATCCGTTGAAGAATATGCGACGGCAATTCCGCCCGTCCTCGATCAGCTCGGACTCACTCAAACGAATATTCTCGGCCATCACACGGGTGGCCTCATCGCCACTGAGGTCTCCCTGCAATTTCCAGATCGCGTCAAGAACCTCATCATCAATGGCCCCTCACCGTTCACGCCTGAAGAGATTGTTGAGTGGAATGGCTTTGTCGACAAGTTTGAAAAAGGCTTTGTGCACAAGGAAGATGGGTCTCACCTCAGTGAATTGTACGCGCGGCGCTGGCAATGGGCAGAAGCTGGGACTGATCCAGCATTGGTTACGCGCTATGTCGTCGAACAGCTACAGGGCTATGGCCCCTTCTGGTATGGCCACAATGCTGCATTCGCATACGACCACAACGTTACTCTTCCGAAGATCACGCATCGCACGATGATTATGATCAATACCGGTGACATCATTTACGAGCACGCGAAAAAAGCCTACGCCATGCGACCCGATTTCGAGTTCTGTGAACTCCAAGGCGGTGGTATCGATATTACGGACCAAATGCCCAAGGAGTGGGTCGCGGCTGTCGCTGGGTTTATTCTGCCTGGAGCGTAAAACCGAGATGGCGCGCCCGTGGGTCACAGCTATGGCAGGCGTAACGATTGCCTGCCCAGAACCAAACCGTCTCATTCGGTTAGCAACTGACGTGCTCGGTTGGGAAGTTTTTTGCTCTGAAAGAATTGATGATGAGCAGCAGTCTTCATGGGGCATCGCGTCTCAAAGCTCTGGCAAAACATCAACGATTTTACGGTCCCGTGGCACGGACAGAGGCATGATTCGTTTAGTAGAAGGCCCTAAGCGCGTTTATCAGTCACCCATGAAATCTCGTTGGAGCGGAATCGAGATCGTCGTGACAAAGGATCTTGATCGGCTATCCGACAAACTGTCAGCCCATTCAGATTTTGAAGTTCAGCGCCCAATTCTCAAAGTCGATTTTACGCACGCGGGGGCGAATATTCACGACTTCTTCTACGGGTATGCGCTAGGCGATGCGCACATTATGTTTACTATGGCCGAAACCCAGCCTGAAACCTATGCCTTTCCAGACTCACCCAATCATGTCGGTCATATTTTTGACGTGCATTTGGAAGCCGATTCTTCAAGCCAAAGCCAGGAGTTCTACGAGGGTACAATTGGAATGAAGATGGTGTTTGACGACACCCTCAACGACAGCATGTTCTACGATACATGGGGATTATCAAGAGATACACCAAAAGTGAGGATGTCTATCTTCAAAGGCGATGCTGATGGCTTCGGTCTCGGAGGTATCGAGTTGCGAAGCTACGACAGCGCGACTATCGACCCAAGTTCAGCCATAGAAGATCGTTTTGATGGCGGAGTGTGCATGACGTCTTTTACGGTCAAAGACATCGATGGCTTATACGCGGTGCTCAGGGACTCTCCGCTTGCGACCGTACTCTCAAAACCACAGGTGCTTAACCGCGCACCGTACGCAGGTGGACGTGCTTTTTCTGCTCTAGGGCCGCAAGGAGAACGCCTCGAATTTAGTGAGCGATGGTCGGCCTAAACACCGAGGAATGACATCATCGTCACGGCGGTTTCTTCCGGCTTATCTTGGTGCGGAAATGCACTAGACCCTTCAATCGCTTCAGATCGGCCATCTTTCATGAGGGCAATGGCGTCGCCAGCGAACCGTCCATAATTTCCTTTAGCGCCGTATGACATGAGAACCGGTGCCTCAATTCGCGATAGAATACTCATATAATTATAGAGCCCTACACCCCGAGCGCAGGGTTGAATCCATCGGCCGGCGGCCTTTCGACTCAGCGTCATTTCTTCCATATGAGCAGGGTTGCTCATGGCGAAAATTCGTTCCATATAAGATGGATCGCGAGGCATCGGATTTTCATTTGCATCAAAGAACCCGTTGGCAATTGCTTTCTCTGCATCAGCTTTAAGAACTTCGCGCTCTGTCCCGCCGGCTAACGCTGACCCGACCGTAATAAGTGACGTAACCCTTTCTGGCCAAAATGCTGCACAGACAGCTCCGACGCATCCACCAATTGAGCTTCCTGCGATAGCAATACGGTCTTCACCCAAAGTATCCAATGCCGACATGACGTGAGCCGCTAATTCTTCCTGGGTTGCGATGAACGGCGGGTGCCCTTCCATCTTAGAGGCGCCATGCCCGGTTAGGTCGAGTGCAATTATCCGCATACGAGTCGATAAAATCTGCATAACCCATCGCCACTCGGCAGCCCATCCACCAAGCTTGTGGAGCAGGACAAGTGTTTGCTCGCCTTCGCCGCCAGACACGTAGTGAATCATGCCGCCTGTAACGGGAATAGTCCCCTCATCAAAAACCATAGGTTTAGATAACCCTGACATGTGCAACCCACCTTCACTCTAATTGATTGGTTCAACTTCGAAACGTAAGAGAATCCATTATTCGCAGAACCTGTCTTGATCCAGGTGCTAACCGTCGGCCAATATGACCTGGGGAGCAAGATATCGATGGCCGAACCGCCGCAGCATGATCGATCACAGATCGATGACACGGAGCTAGCACCGACCGATTCATATCAGGATCAGGCGGCCCACGATGAGTCTGAAGAAATGCCAGAAGAGGCAGCCTTCTCGACAAGCTTTCAACCGGGGCCCGAACCTGCCTCTGCCGCAGATCCTGAAAATCTAAATCCGTACCTAAGCGAAACGCAGGAAACTGAATTAAAGACCCCAGACGAACATCAGAGTAATGAGGGCGAGGAAGACGCCGCCGATGGAACTCACGAGGCCTCGTTTTCTAGCGAACCTCAACCCACGCCTGACGAATTTTTCGCAGAAGAGAGTGCCGAGCCTACTCACATTCAAGAAGCGACAGCTGAACAGGCTGTAGAGACTGAAACCGCACCTCTGAACCAAGGCGTTCAAGAAAAACCTCAGAATGTTTCGGATGAGGAAGCGTTTTCTACCGACCATCGAGATGCGACGGACGCTTACGCCAAAGAAAACCCGGAAGAGCCCGAAGTTTACTCAGATATGAATCAGGGTAATGGCTCAGAAACTGCCACCCCCTCCATTTCCTATAAGTACGATACCAACCAATCGTACCAAGTTGAAAAAGCTGATGAAGAGATTGAAGGTGACGACGAGGATGAGGATGGAGAAAGAGCCGTCTCATTCAGAAACAAGAGAGTTCTTCTCATTGAAGACGAAAAAGAAACGGCCGACATCATTTCTAAACATCTTAAACGCATGGGATTCGGCGAGGTTACAGTGACGTCCAATGCGACCGGTGCCTTAAACCAACTTGCAAAAGATAAAGACCTTTTTCCCGATATTGTTCTACTTGAGCTTGCCCTTATTGGCATGGATGGCATTCAATTCTTAGCCCAACTCAGAGCAAGTAAGAATAAGCGCGTTCAAAACCTACCGGCGGTCGTTATTACTATGCTGGACAGCCCCAGTATCTATCGCCGCGCTGCTCGCCAAAAGGTCGGCGCTTTTCTTCGAAAACCCGTCTCAACCGAGTCACTTAGAAAAGGTATGCACGATGCACTTGCTGGGCAAATCGTCGAGAAACCTTTTAGCCAACCTAAATCTTGGCTTGATGATATAGACGAAGAAGAACTCCGCGCTAAGCGCGATTCAGTCAAAGCAAAGGCATCCGCTAAAGCACAAAAGTTGGGCTTCTGGGGTCGGTTATTAGATGCTCTAATACCTTGGTCTGGTAAAGCATAAGAAAGAATCTGAACAAGATGAGTTTAAAAAAGTACTTAGTAGCAACACTGCTTTGGTCAGCTTGCATGTCGTCTACAGGTTCTGCCAGGTCTCAGGATAATCCTGGTTTTCTGTTTGTGAATGCAACAGTGACAGATGCCGAGAAGCTCGGGGTCTATGGACGCGCTCTTCCCGCAGTTTATGCCAAGTACGAAGGTGAATATCGCATATTCGGTGGAATCGGTCGAGGCATCACTGTGTTAGAAGGCAGTGCAAAACATGAGTCCGTCATCTTCGCCGAGTTTAACAGCCTAGATGATGTTGAGGCATTTTGGTGGTCGGACGAATACAGAAAGGTCTTCCCCCTTCGCGAGGGCGCAGGCCAATTTGATGTCATTGGTATTGAGGGAACGGGCCTAGAACCGTATGAGGCGAGAGACGGTGTCCAGCCAGCCTATGTGTTTACTTTTATTAAGGTCACTGATCGCGACAAAGCCATGGCTTATGTCGAGGCAACAACGGACCTAACGCAGAACGCTCCGGGCCGAGTGATAGCCCTCGCACGCCCTGACGATTATAAAGTCCTTGAAGGGCCTGCCCCTGACTTCACGATTGAAATATCCTCGTGGCCGAGCGTATCGGCGTTCGAGGACTACCTATCTGATCCTAAGTATATCGCTGCGATACCAAATCGTGACGCTGGAATGGATCTAACCATTATGATTGCCGAGGTTCCGAAACCTCAGCAATAGGACTAAACCCAAGCTCCAAAGATAAACCAGCTCGCGCCGTTACCATGCTGTGGGGCGTCTTTTTCCCCATCGACGAAGGCTTTGAAGTTATCTGGCCCAAATGAACTATAATTCGGGATTAGAAGCTTGATGCATTTATCCGCTT
>Ga0055584_100003588_pt1 | contig 15271 bp, 11 predicted proteins | sample OSDHelmetaG_FD_58716 | JGI IMG/M metagenome (GOLD analysis project Ga0055584, IMG submission 58716) | Pelagic marine sediment microbial communities from the LTER site Helgoland, North Sea, for post-phytoplankton bloom and carbon turnover... | ecosystem: Environmental > Aquatic > Marine >... | reverse complement strand
CGCCTTCGCCGCCTTCGCCGCCTTCGCCGCCTTCGCCGCCTTCGTCCTCGATCTCTTCCTCGTCTTCCCCCTCTTCCTCGTCCTCACCCATCTGCTGGGCTTCGAACTCGGCGATCATGTCGGGGTCGACGACCTGACCGGGATCCGCCAACGCGCCCCCGCGACCGGTGCGCTCGCGGGTGTCTTCGCCGTTGGCGATGGACTCCTGCCGCTCCCGGCGCTTGCGCAGCAGCTCTTCGCGGCGCTCACGCCGCTCCTCGCGGCGCTGCATCCGCTCTTCGCGCAGGCGCTCCCGCTCGGCGTCGAGGTCGCTGCGCTCTTCTTCGGACATCTCGGCGCGGCTGACCTTCTTGCCGCGGCCGTCGCCGGTCACGCGCACGCTCTTCTTGGGGTTGTTGTCGCGCTCCGCCTCTTCTTCGGGCTCCTCGACCTCCTTGGGCTCGGCCCGCGGAGTCGGGCGCCGCCCGCCCTTGCGCACCGCCGCCGGGCTGGCCTTCCAGCGCATCCGCTTCAGCGTTCCGTTGCCCTGGTAGTGGTACCAGCCGTCGTCGTCGCGGTGGCGCGGGTTGCTGCCCAAGACCAGCTTCGCGGGCCCTTCGAGGTCTTCGCGCAGCTTGAATTTGGCCTTGAGCGCGAGCCGGCTCCGACCCACGTCCTGGTTGAGCGTCAGGTAGCCCTCCAGCACCGCCTCAGCGACGTCGCACTGCAGCTCGGTGTCCCGGAACTCGGCCCGCCCCCGCGACATCTTGAGGTGGGCGACGGCCACGGTGCAGTCCGCGCCGCCAACGATCGGTACGCCCCCTAGACCGAAGCCGTCGATGGCGAGGTCGATGGTCCCGTCGGTCTTCTTGGGGTCCTCCCAGTGCCAGTCGACGTCGGCCTTGAGGTCCAGCCCGCCCTTGAGCGTCAGCGAACCCAGGGCCGAAGCGATGGGCCCCGAGCCCTTCGGCACGATGTACTTCGCCAGGTCGATGCCTCGACCCTTCACCACGAACTTCGTGGCCGACTCCTCGCCGTCCACCTTCATGTCCAGGTCGCCGTCGTAGAGCTTCCCGTCGACGCCCAGGGACCCGAGCGCCAGGCTCAGCCGCTTCGTCAGCTCCGTCGTGCTGGTGCCCCCGGCCCCGGAGATCGCCGCGATCTCCTTGCCGGCGGCGAGCGCGCCGAAGGGCCCGGTCTTCACCTTGAGGCTCTGAAACGCGACGAAGGGCGGCGGGTTCGCGCCGTCCTTGTTGAAGGAGCCGATGCTCAGCCCCTTCGCCTTCGCCCCGACGAACGCCGGCTTGAGGCTCTGCATGACCACCGCGAGGCCGTTGTTGGCGGCTCCCACCATCACCTGGTCGCGCACGCGGCTCCAGGGGAACGTCAGCACCACGAACAGGAAGAAACAGCCCGCGAACCAGCCGGCGTAGCCGCCGACTTCCAGGGCCTTCTTGAGGCGGTCGTTCATGCTTCACCCGTGGGCGCGAGGACGGCGATTTCCATGCGCACGTCGATCTTGTTGCGGTCCTTGCGGTCCGGCTTCAGGCGGCACTCCGTGATGCGGATGGCCTGGGGCGCGGACTCCATCTTGTGCAGGAACTCGACGGTCTGATCGAGCGTGATGTCGTCGATCGTGATGTCGAACTTCTTGGCCGTGTAGTAGTCGGTCTCTTCGCGTCCACGCTCGGTGATCGCGCGGATGTTGTCCTTGATCGTCATGTCGTTGCCGACCTGCTCGAGCCAGGACAGCGGCGCGAAGCCGCGGCCGGCCTCCAACCGCGCGTCCAGCGCCTCGGCCGACCCGGCGAGGCCGTTGTACTCGGCCAGCAGGGCATCGACCTGCATCTGCGCCATGGACACCGCGGAGATCTGGGCCTTCACGCGCTTGCGCTGCTTGACCATGGCCCCGTTGGCGAACCACCCGATGCCCAGCAGGAAGATCCCCACCATCAACATCAGCAGCGCGCGGTCGCGCGGCGGCAGCCCCGCGAGGAGCTCCCGACCCCGTTCGTAGCCAGCTTCGACGCTGTCGAGCGCGCTCATCCGTCCGTCTCCTCGTCCTCGAAGATCCGCGGCACGGTCACCACGAACTTCATCTTGTCGTCCCGACCCTTGCTCACATCGGACTTCTTCGCCCCCGGGAACTCAGGCTTCGCCAACACCGCGGCCTCGATGTCGTCCACAGACTTGAAGGAATCGGTCACCCCCCGCACCCGGATGACCTCGTCGTTCACGAGGTATTCGTCCAGGTCCACGAGGATGGTCGCGGGGATCGCGTCGGACAGCTCCTTGAGCGCCGACAGGGTCGTCAGATCGAACCCCGACAAAGCCTCGACCCGGTACTGCAGCCCGGTCACCTGCTCGCGCATCACCGCCACAGATCCATCGGCGGTGCTCAGCGCCGCCCCGGAGACCGCCGGGAACGCGCCCTGCACGGTGTCCACGAGGCCGGCCGTCGCGTCGTCCAGCTGGTTGTGGAGCGATCGCATCTTCAGCATGTGGTTGCCGACGTAGCCGACGCACAACAGCAGGACCGCGGCGACCGCGGCGGCGATGAGCCGGGCGGTGGCGCGGCTGGCGGCCTTGTAGTTGAACTCGCCCCGCCGGAACTCGATGGCGACGTCCTTCTTCTCCACGAACGCGCGCAGGGCGAGGGCGTAGGCGAGGGCGTGCTCGGGCTCAGGCCGCGGCGCGACGTCTTCGTTCACCTGGCTCGGCGGCAGCACGAGCTCCTCGACCGGGATGCCCAGGTCCGCTTCCAGGGACTCAGCGAGGCCCGGACGCCGGCTGCCGCCACCCGTCAGCAGCAGCCGGTCCAGGGGCGGCGCGCCGGACTCCTCGGCCGCCAGCAGCGTCGCCCTCAGGCTCGCCGCCCAGAGCCGCGGCTCGGGCCACGCCTCGACAACGCGGCCGTCTTCCAGCTGCTGCTCGACGACGCCGGGGAACGAGTCCGCGCCCAGGTCCATGCTGCGGGTCCAGCGGGGCCGGCCCTCGCGCACGACGCACACCAGCGTGCGGGTCGCGCCGATGTCGAGGATGACCTGGCCTTCTTGCTCTTCGGGGTGCGCCAGCCGCGCCAGCTCCAGCGCGTCGATGCCCACGTGCCGCGGCTCGGCGCCGCCTTCGATCAGCACGTCCAGCACGCGGCGCAGGCGATCCCGGGGGACCATGGCCGTCAGGATGCGCGCGCCCTCGTCGGACTCGATGATCGCCCAGTCCAGGACGACGTCTTCGAGGTCCCAGGGGACGTAGTTCTCGACCTCGAAGTCGATGGTCTGCTCGATGCGCTTCTTGTCGGAGAAGGGCAGGTCGATGAGCCAGGTGCTGGCGCGCGAGGCGGGCACGGCGGCGACGATGGTGGCCGCATCGTGGCCGGCGGTGCGGAGCACGGACTCGATGGCCTCACTCCGAGCACGCTCGGTCACCGTGAGCTGCCACGACGGGGCGCCGGCATGCACCGGCTCGGGCAGCGTTTCGCCGGCCTCGTCGCCCCCCGACGAGTCGGCGGCCACCTGGGCGGCGGGGGAGATCGCGGGGACCTCGGCCGTAGGAATGGCGACGGCGAGGGACAGGAAGTCCTCCACCTCGTAGCCCCGGAACGTGCCCTTGAGCACGGCCGCTTTGATGGAGCGCGCCCCGATGTCGAGGCCAATGACGGTGCCTGGCATGGCTACCTCTCCGCGTAGTCGAGGTACCGCACGGAATTGCGACGAACGCGCATCACGGCCTCGATGGTGCTGGTGGAGTCGTTCACGTAGCCGGTCGCGGACAGGCGGAAGATGCGGCTGTCCGTGGCGACGAGGCCCTTGAGGGTCGACTCGAGTTCAGGAATGAGGGGGATCCCCGCGCCCTTGACGCGGTTCACGAAGTCGTTGGCGTTGCGGGCGGGGCCCGGCAGCGCCTTCAGGCTGAACATGATCTCCATCATCTTCGCGTCCAGCGCCTGGTCGTCGAAGAGGGGGTCCGTGAACGCGCGCAGCAAGGCGCGAATCGTCGTCACGTTCACCGCGTTGACGTTGATCTTGAAGTTCTGGGTGTGGATGGACCACACATCCTTCCACGTCTCCCAGACCTCGTCGGTCACGCCGTGGACCATGCGCACCTCGGCCAGGGAGTCGAGCTTCGCGTTCTTGGCGCGGTAGCGGGGCTCGTAGTCGGAGTACAGCCCGTCCTCGTCGCCGCCGTAGAGCCCGGAGCGCTGGGTGTCGGCGTCGATCCAGTCGCGGATGTTCCCGATGAGCTCCCACCGGTCCATCTTCAGGCGCTCTTCGAACAGCGGGTCGTACTCCCGCGGCGCGAACATCCCGTACAGCAGCTGCGCGGTGGGGTGCTGCTCCAGGGGCAGGGCCATCCACGAGTTGTTGGAGAAGCCGTTGAGGTCGAGCTTCCCGCTCTCGTCGGCGCAATCGACCTTGAAGTCCCCTTCGAAGTCGAGGATGGAGCGGCGGATGGTCTCCTGGCCCTCGGCCAGCTCGTCGATGGAGCCGCGGTCGTTGTCGCCCCCACCGATGCCCATCAAGCCCAGCAGGCCCTCTTCCTCTTCGTCGTTGAGGCTCCCGCCCGCGTCGGCGAGGAAACGCAGCATCGCGGTGTCGAGGAAGGGGACGGACCGACAGACCATGGCCGCGCCGTCGATGGACAGGCCGACCTGGGACAGCAGGCCCTCGATCATCGGGTTGTTCGTCGACTGGCGGCCCACCACCAGCAGGAGCGCGTAGACGCGCACTCCGCCGCGAGCCAGGAACAGGGCCTTCGCGTCGTCGCGCGAGTGCGCCGCGCCCAGGATCTTCACCCGCGCCGAGTAGTTGAACTCGGTGATGAAGGCCGTGATCAGCACGATCATGATCAGCGCGAGCAGCAGGGCCATGCCCTTGCGCCCTTCGCCCGGCTCGACGGTCCGCCGGATGCGCCGCATGGCGCCCACGTGCTTCACGGCTTGATCCGCGCGCGGGTGAAGAACGCGGCCTCGCGGCCCTGGGAGTCTTCGAGCTCCAGGCGGATCTCAAAGGCCGCCGGGCGCTTGCCGTTGTAGTCGGACCCCTCGGAGTCCCACTCGTCCACCCACTCCTCCTTGTCGGAGTCGTACCAGCGCAGGTTCAGCTCGCGGACCGCGTGGCAGAGCGCGTGCACCGTGCCGCCGCGCTCGGGGTCGTCGTCCACCACGGGCGCTTCGCGGTGCATGAGCGTCCGGTAGCGGCCGCCGTGCAGGTCGTCTTCGGACCAGTAGTGGAACTCGGCGTAGTCGGCTTCTTTGACCTCCGCGTAGCGCTTCTCGTGGGCCCGGGCGACGAAGTACACCTCGTCCACGGGGTCGCGATCGGTGCCCACGAAGTGGGTCTGGAAGTACTCGGAGCGCTGCCCGCTGATGAACGCCATCGTCAGCTCGGAGCTCATCTTCTCCATCGCGTTGCGCCCCATCTTGTAGAGCTCGGCGCGGGCGGACGTCTCTTCGGCGACTTCGGTGGCCCCCTGCAGCGTCAGGAACGAGAACAGCGTGATCACGGCGACGATGCCGACGGACACGACCAGCTCGATCAGCGTGATGCCGGCCTGGGGGGAACGGTGCGGCCTCATGGGTCCGCCCCGTCGTCGGGCGTGCCGTCGTCGTCGGCGGGGTTCACCGCGCCGGTCGGGTTCGTCAGGTGGCTGATGAACTCGATGCAGTTCTCGGTCACCTCGCCGCGCTCGTCGAAGCCGTCGGGGTAGCAGACCCGCACCCGCGCCTCGCGCAGGAAGTTGCCCATCATCTCGCCGAAGAAGGACAGGTCGATGCCCAGGGACGCCAGCATCCCCAGCTCGTTGGCCGGGGCCTGCCCGCCGGTGTCGATGCCGGCCGCTTCGCCCGCCTCGCCGGTGGCGTCCCCGAGCATGCCCATGAGGTTCCCCAGCCCCGGCAGCTCCAGCTCGACCTTCTCGACCTCGAACTCCCAGCGGTAGTCGTCGAACATCCCGTTGTAGTCGTCGTCGTTGAAGTCGCCGTGCTCGTGGACCTCGAGCTCGCCCCAGCCCTCCTTGGACATGTGCATCTCGAGGCGCGTCATCACATCGTGGCCCAGCATCGTGGCGGTGGAGATGCGGTTCGCCTTCTCCTGCTGGTCGATGGCGAAGGACTGCGACTCGACGACGATGATCAAGCACGTGCCCATGAGGAGCAGCGCGATCATGCACTCGAGGAGGGTAAAACCTCGTTGATGGGCGGCCCTCATCGGTCCTGGTCCCGCTCGCGCAGATCCGGGGGGTCGACCTCGTCCTTGACGATGGTCACCCGGCCCGTCAGCGGCTCGATGACGATGGAGACGAGGTCGTCGGAGTCCTCGTCGCCCAGGTACACGATGGTGTCCTCCATGTACCCACCCGGGAAGATGTGGGTGTAGACGACCGTCCACTTCTGCTCTTCGGGCAGCTCGGCCTGCATGGACTCGCGCTCGTCGTCCGTCAGGGGCTTGACCGGGTCTTCGTACTGGGGCGTCCAGACTGCGTAGAAGTGCATGTCGCCGGGCAGGGTCTGGGGCGCCAGCTCTTCTTCTTCCTCACCCAGCGGATGGAACTCGTTGACCTGGTACTCGCCGCCGCGCTGGGCCGCGCCGAACCCGCCGCCCCCGAACAGCCCGCCGAGCATGCCCATGCCGCCGCCGGACTCCTGCTGCTGGGCCGCCATCTCCTCGCCGAGCACGTTGGTCATGATCTCCTGCATCGAGGGCATGCCCGAGCGGTTCAGTTCGGACTGCTCGGCCACCTTTGCGTCCGACTCCTTCTTCTCTTCCATGAACTCGTCGAACGCCTCGCGCTCGTTGCGGTTGCGGAAGATGCGGACGGGGCCATCGGCGGCTTCGATCCACCAGCGGCGGTTGTCCAGGTCGTAGGCGATGCGCATGGGCGCGTTGCGCACCACGGACTCGTCGTAGGCGTAGCGGATGGTCGCGGCCATGCGCTGCGCCGCCTGGCGCTTGTTGACCCCGAACGCGGACTTCACGGCGGGCGCCATCACCACGAGCGTCATCCCGATGATCGCGAGCACGACCACGAGCTCGATCAGGGTGACTCCTGCATTGGTGGGGCGCCGCGCCATGGGGTCCGTCGGCCCCTACTTCTGAACGATGATGTCGGAGTCGGCGCCATCGCCGCCCGACGCACCGTCCGCACCGAGGCAGACGATCTCGAACTTGCCGCCCGAGCGACCAGGCTGGAAGTACGCCAGCTCGTTGCCCCAGGGGCCCGAGAGCAGGTCGGCGTTGTCCAGGAAGGGCGCCGGCGAACGCCCCGACTTCTTGGGCGGCGGCTTCACCAGCGCGTTCAGGCCCTCGGACGTGGACGGGTACCGGCCGTACTCGAGCTTGAAGGCGTCGACGCGGGCCTTGATGGTCTCCATCTGGGTCTCGGCGATCTTCGCCTTCTGGTTCTCGGCCATGCCGAAGAAGTTGGCGGCCAGGACGGCGGTCAGCAGACCGATCAGCGTCAACACGACCATGATCTCGATCAGGGTCATGCCGGCCTGTCCGTGGCGGCGCTTGCTCAGCTCTCGTGCGATGCGGTGGTTCATGGTCGTCTCCTCAATAGTCCAACAAACAACGGGGGTTGGTTCATCCGCCCGCGATGGTGTTCATCTGCAACATGGGCATCAAAACGGCCAGGGCGATCACGAAGACCACCCCACCCATCACCAGGATCATCAACGGCTCCAGCAGGGACGTCATCGTCTCCAGCCGGCGGTTCACTTGTGATTCGTAGGTGATGGCGATTCGCTCGAGCATCGGCCCCAGGTCGCCCGTGCGCTCTCCAACGGCGATCATGTGCGTCACCATCGGGGGGAACTTGCCGCTCTCCTTGAGGGGCTTGTTCATGGGCTGGCCTTCGCGGACGGCCTCTTCGGCCACCGCCATGGCGTCTTGCAGCACGACGTTGCTGATGATGGCGCGCACGATCTTCATGGCCGCCAGCAGGGGCACGCCGGACGCCATGAGCGTCGCCAGGGTCGAGGCAAAGCGAGACACCGACACCATCAGCAGCATGCGGCCGATGATCGGGAGCTTCAGCACCATCCCGTCGATCTTCATGCGGCCGTCTTCGGTCCGGTAGTACCGGCGGAAGCCCCAGACCGACGCCACGATCGCGATGAGGAAGAGGTACCAGTACGACTGCAGCGCGTTGGAGACGAACAGCACGATCTTCGTGATCAGCGGCAGCTCGCTGCCCATGTCCCGGAAGACCTTCGTGATCTTCGGCACCACGTAGGTGAGCATGAACGTGATGACGCCCATGGCCACCAGCATCATCACCGCGGGGTAGGTCAGCGCCGAGCCGACCTTGCCGCGCAGCTCGACCTGGGCCTCGGTGTAGTCGGCGAGGCGGCCCAGCACGTGCTCCAGGGCACCGGCCTGCTCGCCCGCCTTGACCATGTTCGAGTAGAGCGGCGTGAAGACCTTGGGGTAGTCGGCCAGGGCCTTCCACAGCGACGAGCCCTCGTTCACCTTGGTCTTGATCTCGCGCAGGATGAGCCGGAACGACTCCTTCTCGACCTGCTCGGACAAGGCGCCCATGGACTCGACCAACGGGATGCCCGCGCCCAGCAACGACGCGAGCTGCCGCGTGGCGATGGCGACGTCGGCGACCGTGATGAACTCGAAGTAGCGGCCCACATCGATCTCGATGTTGCCGCCGCCCTTGGCCTTGCCGCCGCCGGACCGCACCGCACCGGCCTTGCCTTCGGTGATGTCCGTGGTGAACACGCCCTGCTTGCGCAACTTGGTGCGCGCGCCCTTGGGCGAGTCGGCCTCGATGAGCCCCTCGGTCTTCTTCCCCTTGGGGTCGAGTCCTTTGTATTCGTAGACCGGCATCGGTCAGCGCGGGGCGATCAAGAGACCGCCTGCGCGTCCTCCATGACGGCGCCGTCGTCGGACGTGATTCGCATGATCTCTTCGAGGCTCGTCTCGCCCAGCAGGAACTTGCGCGCGCCGTCCATGCGGAGCGTCTTCATGCCGTCGGCCACGGCCTGGTCGCGGATGACCGCGGAGCTGAGGTTCTTGACCACCATCTCGCGCACGCCGTCGGTGATCTGGAGCAGCTCGTAGATGCCGGTCCGTCCCTTGTAGCCGGTGTTCAGGCACTCATCGCAGCCGCCGCTGTGGGGGCGGAAGACAGCCTTGCCAGCCGCATCGGCGGGCGTCAGGCCGACCTGCTCCAGGTCGAACGCCTCGGGGACGAACGCCTCCTTGCAGTGGGGGCAGAGTCGACGAACCAGGCGCTGGGCCATGATTCCGGCCAGCGAACTGGCGACCAGGAACGGCTCCACGCCCATGTCGATCAGGCGGTTGACCGCCGTGGCGGCGTCGTTCGTGTGCAGGGTGCTCAAGACCAGGTGGCCGGTTAGCGAGGCCTGGATTGCGATCTCGGCCGTCTCCTGGTCCCGGATCTCGCCGACCAGGATGACGTCGGGGTCCTGGCGCAGATAGGAGCGAAGACCCGCCGCGAACGTCAGGTTGATCTTCGAGTTCACGGCCATCTGGCCGATCCCCTTCATCTGGTACTCGATCGGGTCTTCGACCGTCAGGATGTTGATGTCGGGGCGGTTCACCTCCGACAGCGAGGCGTACAGCGTCGTCGTCTTGCCGGAGCCGGTGGGGCCGGTGACGAGCAGGATGCCGTGGGGGCGGCGGATCAGCTCGTTCCAGTCGTCCTGGTTGTGCTGGGCCATGCCGATCTGGTTCAGACCCAACAGACCCGCGCTGCGGTCCTGCAGACGCAAGACGATGCGTTCGCCATGAGCCACGGGCACCGTCGAGACACGAATGTCGACGTCGCGGCCGGCCACCTTGATGCGGATGCGGCCGTCCTGGGGCAGCCGCTTCTCGGCGATGTCGAGCTGCGCCATGACCTTGACGCGGCTGGAGATGGCCGCCTGCAGGCGCTTGGGCACCTCCACCTTGTTGTAGAGGATTCCGTCGATGCGGAACCGCACCGCGAGCTCCCGCTCGAAGGGCTCGAAGTGGATGTCCGACACCCGCTCCTTGAGCGCCTCGGTCAGCAGCGAATTGACGAACCGGATGATGGGCGCTTCGTCGTCGCTGTCGACGATGTCGACGATCTCGTCGATCCCGCCCTCGTGCGTCTGGTCCGCGTCCTCCATCTCCTCGATGACCTGCCCCGCGGAGCGCGCGAGCCGGTCGTAGATGCGGTTGATGGACTCGACGATTTCGTCGGGCGGGGCGATGTAGACCGCCATGGTCGAGTCGAGCAGGACCCGCAGGTCGTCCACCGGCGCCAGCGCCAGCGGGTCACTCACCGCCACCGCGATGGCTCCCTCCACAGCCCACAGAGGAAGCACCCCGTGGGTCTTGGCGAAGCCGATGGGCAGGTCCCGGTAGAGGTCCACGTCGATGGAATCGAGCGGGATCTTGGCCAGCGTCGGGATGCCCGTCTGCTGCGACAGCGCCGCCACGACCTGCGCCGCGGTCGCGAGACCCAGCTTCACGCAGGCCTCGCCCACGCGCAGGTCCTGCTTGTCGGCGTACTCCAGGGCCTGATCGATCGACTCGGGGGCGATCGATCCGTCGGCCGTGAGGATTTCGCCGAGGCGCTGGCGGCGGATCGCCATGTCTACTCGCCCCCCGCCTCGAACGGAGGCTCGATGGACTCGTCGCCCTCGTCCTCGTCGGACTCGTCGCTTTCGACCTCGTCGGACTCGCTGCCCTCGAGGTCGTCGCCCTCGTCCGCGGGGATCATCACGTCGCCTTCGGGCGTGATGAGCATCGCCTCGTCGTCGGACGACAGGTCGTCCAGGGCGGTGTCCAGCTCTTCGCCTTCGGAGTCGTCGAAGCGGATCATCACGTCGCGGCGGGTCGAGGTGCGGTCGCGGTAGACGCTGGGCTGGTCGGGCAGGTTCATGGAGTAGCGGATGAGCTCGTTCAGCTCGCTCAGCTGCTCTTCGGACGTCTTGCCGTAGAAGCGGCGCATGAACTCTTCGCGCTGCAGCATCTTGATCCGGTAGACCTCGTAGAGATCCTCGGGGCCGTCGATCACATGCGGCGTCAGGAAGATGAGCAGGTTCGTCTTGCGCTTGGTCTTGCGCTTGTTGCGGAACAGCGCGCCCAGCAGCGGGATGTCGCCCAGCACCGGGACCTTGCTCTCGTTCTCCGTTTCGACCTCCTGCATCAGCCCTCCGATGACCACGGTCTGGTTGGACTTCACGGACACCGAGGTCTCCGCCGAGCGCTTGGTGGTGGTCGGGCCGCCGGACGTCAGGGCGTCGGCGGACGAGCCTTCCTTCACCTCGGAGATCTCCTGGTAGACCTCCATCGTCACGAAGTCGCCTTCGTTGATCTGCGGGGTGATGCGCAAGATGATCCCGACGTCCTCGCGGGTGAACGACACCGTGGGGATGCCCAGGCCGCCCGCCGCGCCGCCGGCCAGACCGGCCAGCGAACCGCCCGTCGGGAAGGGCACGGTCTCACCGATTTCGATGGTCGCCTCTTCGTTGTCCAGGGTCAGGATGTTCGGCGAGGACAGGACGTTGGTGCCGGTGTCTTCCTGCAGGAAGCGCATCACGACGCCGAACGCCGGAATCTCCAGGCCGCCTTCGACGCCGGCGATGGGGATGTTCAGCGCCTGCCCGAAGATGCCGAGGCCCAGGCCCGCCAGCAGGGACCCGTCGAGCAGGGACGTCGCGGGCGAGATGGACTGGCTGCCGCGCGCGCCCAGGATGCTGACGGGACCGAGGCCGTTCGCCCCACCGCCGCCGCCGTGGAACGAGATGCCGTTGTCGTTGGAGCGAGTGTCGCTGACCTCCATGATCACGGTCTCGACGAACACCTGCTTGCGCGGGATGTCGAGCAGGTCGACGACCTTGCGCAGCCGGTTGAAGTCATCGCGCGAGGCCGTCACCACCAGGGCGTTGGTGGGCACGTCGTGGGTGATCCGGATCTCGTCCTGGAAGTTGCCGCCCAGGGTCCCGGGCTGGCCGGTGCGCGTGTTGCTGGCCGAAGCCCGCTCGTTGTTGCCCGCCGCGTTGTTCCGGCTGCTCGCGCGGTTGCTCCGGGTGTTCGTCTGGGTCCGCTGGTTGCTCTGCTGCGTCAGGTTGTTGAGCGTCTGGCTCAGCTCCTCGGCCTTCTGGTGCTCCAGGTACATCACGTGGATGTCGGCACGGGCGGCGGGGTCCGTCTCGTAGTCGATGCGCTCGATGAGGGAGCGGATCTCCGTCAGCGACTTCTCCGTGGCCAGCAGCAGGATCGAGTTGGTGCGCTCGTCGGCGATCATCTTGCTGATGAACGACGTCTGGCTGCCTACCGAGGTGCTCGACACACTCTTGGGCGCGGCCGTCTTGCCCTTCTTGCTGCTGCGGCGGGTCGATGCCTTGGTCGGCTTCTTCTTCTGCTGAGCCGTGCCGTCCTCGCCGTAGATCTCGCGGATGATCTCGATGACCCGCGTGGCCTCCGCGAACTGGATCTCGATGACCTCGAGCTTCTGCCGCGGGGCGGAGATGTCGAGCTCGGAGATGAGGTCCAGCATCCGGACGATGTTGTTGGCCGAGTCCGTGATGATCAGCGTGTTCGTGGGCGCGTAGCTGATGAGGTCGCCGGAGCTGGACACCCACTTCTGGATGATGCTGCTGACTTCGTCGGCCGAGATGTTGTCCAGGGACACCAGCCGCGTGACCAGACCGCTGGTCTTGGGCATGTAGCTGCCCTTGTAGAGCTTCAGGGGCTCGGACTTGGCGTCGGCGGCGGGGAGGATGCGGGTGATGAGCGGGTCGCCGCGCTTCCACCGGGGCTTGGTGAGGCCCAGCCGCTTCCAGTCGGGGTCGTCGGTCCGGTAGTCGGCCTCGACCACCGTCGCGTAGCGGTTGGCGTCGAGGATCGCGATGAAGACCTCGTAGGCGTCTTGCATCGGCACGGCCAACGGCGCGTGGACCGTGATCTTCCCGCTGATCTTCGGGTCGATGAGGAAGTTGCGGCCGGTCTTGCGGCTGAAGTCCTTGATGACGTCCTTGATGTCAACGTTGTCGTAGTCGAGGTTCACCCGGATGTCGGTGGGCAGCGGCTGGATGGGCGGCTTGGCGGCCTTGCCCGGGTCGTCGGTGCCGGTGTTGGCCGTGCTGTCGGCGTCGCCCTGCCACGGCTCGTCGGACTCTTCGCCCGTCGCCTTGGGCTTGCCCTTGGAGTCGTCGCCCTTCGCCGAGTCGCCCTTGCTGTCGCTGGGCTTGAGGGTGTCGACCACTCGCGGATCGGGCTTCGCCACGGCGGAGCGGGGAGCCAGGCGCCGCGGCTTCTTGGCGTCCTTCGCCTCGGAGCCCTGGGCCACCCCGTCGTCGTCGGACTCGTCGGCCGCGACGGAGACGCCGGGCAGCGCCAGCGCGAGCGCCAGCAGGAGGATTCGCAACATGTTCAGCTTCCTCATTGGACTCGGTACCGCATGGTCTGCTCAGACCCGTTCCGCAGGATGGTCACTTCGAAGTCCGACTCGGTGCTCAGCTTTGAGTAGAGCTCGAGGGCCTTCTCGGTGTTGGCCAGCGAATGGCCGTTCACCCCGGTGATGACGTCGTTGTTCTTCATGCCCATCTTTCGAAGGGCGCTGTTTCGGCGAATGGAAAAGACCTTGAAGCCGTTGGTCGCGCCGTCGGCGAAGTGGGGCACCACGCGGGCCTCGCGGCTGAGCTTGTCGAGGTTGGCCAGCGCGTAGTCCAGCTCCTTCTTCTCGACCGTCCAGGCGTTGTCGCCGTCGGGCTTGATGCCGTCCCAGGTGTGCCGGCCCGACTTCTTGGCTGGCTTCTTGTCGTCGGGCTTCTTGCCCTTGGCCTTCACCTTCGACTTCTTCTCGCCGCCGACTTCCAGGTACTCGCGCTGGCCACCGCGCAGCAGCTCGATGCGGGCGTTGCGGTGGTTGTTGTTCTCGTCGAGGAACGGGGCGCGGACCGTCAGGATCTTGGCGTCCAGGAACTCCTCGCCGACGCCGTAGACCTCTGCCGCTTCGTCCTTCACCTGGATGAGCGCGGTGGACCACTGAGGCGGGTAGGCCTCCGACGTGGAGATGAGCGTCGCCTCGATGTCCGACAGGACCAGGTCCTCGGACACCTTGGCCTCCGGCTCCGGCGGCTTCGCGCTCGCTTCGGAGTTGAAGAGGTTCCGCTTCACGATCGGCCGCTGGTACCAGGCCAGGGTCCGGGTGCGGGCCGACTTGGCGGCGGGCTCCGCAGCCTCCTCGGCCACGGCGCCCTCAGTTGCCTCGTCGCCGCCTTCGGACGACGCAGCGATGAGCGGGGCACCGGCGCGGACGGCCGCGAGGCGCGTCGAATCGACTCGCAGAAGCTTGCCGATTCCGAAGTTCGTCAGCATCGCGAACCCGAACGCGAACAGCGCGAGGACGGCGAGGATGCGAACCGGACGGGGGACGTTGTCGAGCATTGCGAGGTCTTGGGTCGCAAGAAGCGTGCCCGGTCGCGACAGCGGGGTCGATTCGCGTCGTTTCGGTCGCCAAGCCCCAGTGATCAGGGCTGTTTTGCTTGCACCCCGTGCGCCTGCGGCCGTCGCCTGGATTCAGTCGGTGCGGCGACAAACTGACACGTCGCCCAGTGGCGCCCGAACGCCGCTGACAAATTGTCAATCCAGGGCGGAAAGCACGGGATCGGCTGGATCGTTCGTCACTCCCCGGCGATCGGAGGGCCTATTCGGACGGCAGATCGATGAGCAGCCGGAAGTACTGCGACTTCTTCTTCAGCAGCTGGTCGTCCCAGATCCAGCTGGACGCGGTGCCCTCCATCTCTTCGGGGAGGAAGCCCCACGGGGGCGTGCCCCAGGGCGTGTACGTCCAGGCGCCCGACCACCCCGACGCGTCGAAGTCCGGGGAGCACCAGCCCACGCGGGTGGTCGAGTCCTGCTCGGGCGCGGGGTCGTACCGCCAGTTCTCGTTGCTCCACCAGTGCTGGCCGTTGCTCAACGAGATGTCGACCAGCGCGCCCGTGGTGATGCCGCCGGTGGACCAGCCGCGGAAGCCGACGACGTGGGGGCCTTCGTCGAGCCACAGGGTGTACGTCTCCGCCGACTCCCAGTCGCTGTCCCAGCCCAGGATCTCGTCCTCGTCGTCGACGCAGAGCCAGAAGGTGTCGTCGACCGTGATCTGGATCTGGACCCGCCACTCGGTGCGGCCGTCGCAGTCGGCGTCGATGCCGTCGAACAGCGCGCCGGGGTGGATGTTGTCGTTGTCGTCGTCGCAGTCGCCAGCGAACGGCGCGTGGCCGTCGAGGCGAGCGCAGTCGAGCACCGGGTCGCCGTCGGCGCCCCACCCGTCGGCGTCGGCGTCG
>Ga0055584_100003587_pt1 | contig 15273 bp, 12 predicted proteins | sample OSDHelmetaG_FD_58716 | JGI IMG/M metagenome (GOLD analysis project Ga0055584, IMG submission 58716) | Pelagic marine sediment microbial communities from the LTER site Helgoland, North Sea, for post-phytoplankton bloom and carbon turnover... | ecosystem: Environmental > Aquatic > Marine >... | reverse complement strand
ACCACACCAAAGGCAATCTGCGATGCCACGAAAAAGGGCCACTGTATCAAGGCTTCCAGCTTGGGATCGACCACCCCGACGCCCGTATAGACCAAGCTCGTCCATAAGAGAGGGGCTACGAAACCGCCCCATAAAATCGGTTGGCGCGGGAACATCGGCAAGAGCGTCCCGTAGAGCAGCCCCATGAAAAGCGACAAGAGCACGTGGATGATCAAACCCACACCCAAGCCGATCGCGCTGAATTGCATCAGCTCATCAGGCGTCAGCGCCGCCAATGACGAAACCGCCGAGGCCGCCAGCAGGTTCACCACATACCAGGGACTTCCGAGCACAAAGATACCGTAAATCTCGGCCGTGAGGGCCATGGCGATGCCTCCGACCAACCCGCCCTTGATCCCCGCACTGTAGGGATGTCGGGCCAGAGGCAGGCGCATCCGGTGCATATCCTCGCCGACCGACAATCGCTCGGCCTCACCCGCGGTCGCAACCACCGAGGGGCGTTCCGACACCGGAACCCGGGGCACCAGACTTTCGTCCGCGTGCGGCAAAACGAGGCGAAACCATCCGGTCGCCGAGATCGCAAACAGGACCACGCCGGTCACCGTGACGGCGGCATGCGTGACCAGACCGGCAAAGCCGAGGGTCAACCCGACGGCCGCCAGCAGCGGCCAGCCGGTGTTGGCCGGCAATTCGATACCTTCCTCTTGTGGCAAACCTTCCCTCATCGGATCACATAAACGACCGTGAAAACCACGATCCATACGGCATCTACAAAATGCCAGTACCAGGAGAGAATTTCGACGCGCTCGGCATGTTCTTCCCGGACGTGGCCAAGCAGACAAAGAATCAGCACGAAGGCGAGCATCGAGAGACCGATCGTCACATGCAGCGCATGGAAACCGACCAGCGAGTAGAAAGTTGTCCCGAGCAGGTTCGAGTAGATCGTCAGGCCTTCATGATAGATCAATCCCCACCATTCGATACCGGTGGCCCCGAGAAAAACGCCCCCGAGAGCGATCGTAGCCAACATCCAGAGTTCGAAGGGGATCAATTTCCCTCGCGCCAGCGCGCGCGTGGCCATCACCACCGTGAGGCTGGACGAGAGCAGACAAATCGAGGCGATGATGGGCGTATTCAGGACATCGGCAAAGGGTCCGGTCAGACTCTTTCCGAGGTAGAAAAGGTGCGCGACGACAAAGATCGCAAAGAAGGTCGATTCGGTCAGGATCAGACAAGCCATGCCCACCTTGCCCTTGGAGGGCAGGATCCATTCCTCGTGCTCGGGCGGCACATCCATTGCGGCCGTTGGCTGGGTGGAAGTACTCATTCGTACTTCCAATCAGGATCCTCGGGATGCTTGCGATCCCAAAGCGGCCGACGACTGTGCACCACGGGCAATTCTTCGAAATTATAGGCCGGCGGTGGCGAAGTTGTTGTCCATTCCAAAGTCCATGCATCCCAGGGATCATCCCCGGCTTCTTCGCCGTTGCGGGCTGACCAGTAGAGGTTCCAGACGAAAAAGAGAATCCCGATTGCCTGAACAGCGACGCCAATCGACGCCATCAGGTTGAAAATATCCCAACCCCGGCCAGCATCGTACGTGTAGATTCGCCGTGGCATCCCGAGAATCCCCGAGCCGTGCATCGGCCCGAAGGTGAGATTGAACCCGACGAGGAAAATCCAGAAATGCAGGTGGCCGATCTTCCGGCTGAGCATCCGGCCGGTCACCTTCGGATACCAATAGTAGACGGCGGCAAAGAACATGAAGAGCAGGCCGCCGATGAGCACGTAGTGAAAATGCGCCACGACGAAGTAGGAATCGCTCAATTGCCAGTCGAAAGGCACCACCGACAACATGATGCCCGTCAAACCGGCGATCACGAACTGGCACAAGAACGCCGTGGAAAAGAGCATCGGCAATTCAAAGCGAATCTTCCCGCCCCACATGGTCGCCAGCCAGTTGAAGATTTTCAGGCCGGTCGGGACGGCAATCAGCATCGTCGAGGCGGCAAAAAATGTGTTGGCGGAAGGAGAGAGGCCCACCGTGAACATATGGTGCGCCCAGACCCCGAGGCTGATGAAGCCGATCGAAAGAGTTGCGTAGACCATCATCGAGTAGCCGAAAATCACCTTGCGGGAGAACACCGGAATGATTTCAGAGGCCCAAGCGAAGGCCGGTAGAATCAGGATATAGACTTCCGGGTGGCCGAAAATCCAGAAGAAATGCTGCCACAATACGGCCGACCCTCCGGCCTGCGTGTCAAAAAAATGCGATCCGAGGAAGCGATCGAAGAGCAGCATGAACTGCGCGGCGGTCAGCGGGGTAAGCGCGACCAGCACGAGCACAAAATCCACCAGCATGATCCAGGTGAAGACCGGCAGCTTGGAAAAGGTCATGCCACGGCAGCGCGAACACAGGATGGTCGTGACCAGATTGAGGGCGGTCATGGTCGAACCAAGCCCCGACACCATAATTCCGAGAATCCAGTAATCCGTACTGTTGCCGCGCGAAAAAGCCTTGCCCGTCAACGGAGCGTACGCAAACCAGCCCACATCGGGGGCCGTTCCCGCACCGTAGAGGCCATCGCCCCCCAAAAAGCTGAAATAGAGCAGGCAGCCACCCAGGAAAAATAGCCAGAAACCCATGGAATTCAGCCGTGGAAAGGCCAGATCTCGGCAACCAATCTGTAGTGGAATCAGGTAGTTGGCGGATCCAAAGAGCATCGGCATTCCAACGAGAAAGACCATCGTTGTGCCGTGCATGGTCATCATGCGGTTGAAGGTCTCCGGGGCGAGAAATTGCAGGTCCGGAAACGCCAACTGGATCCGCATCAACGAAGCCTCGAGCCCCCCGAAACCGAAGAAAAACAGCGCCGCTCCGATGTACATGACGCCTAATTTTTTATGATCGGTGGTTGTTGCCCAATCGTGAACGGTCACCCAGCGCGAAACGGGAGCCGTCTCCGATGCGGTGCCGATCGGTCCGTCCATCACCGTCATGCGGCCTCCCCGATCATTGCAATGTCAGGAGGTAATCGACGATATGATCCACCTCCAGCTCCGTAAGTTTCATATTCGGCATCCGACAACCCGGCTTGAGCGCTTGCGGGTCCTCGATCCAGGCGCGGAGATTTTCCGGAGTATTCAGGGCCACGCCTGCGCCGAGCGTCTTGCGGCTCATGAAATGGGAAAGATCCGGGCCGTAGGTTCCGTTGGCGACGGTTCCGCCCAGCGTATGGCAATTGATGCAGGCAGTTTTCTGGAAAAGCTCCCGCCCTGCAGCGACTTTGGGGTCCTCAACGTCGGCTTTCTGCTGATCGGCAACCCAGACCGCAAACTCGTCGGGCGTGTGAACGTAGACCCGCAGGAGCATATGAGCATGCTGCGTTCCGCAGTATTCGGCACATTGCCCGAGGTACATCCCGGCGGTCGGTGTGTCGTACCAAAGCCAATTCTCCTTGTTCGGCACCACGTCGGATTTGCCGCCGAGGCGGGGAACCCAGAAACTATGGATCACGTCCTGCGAGAGAAGGCGTAAAAAAGTCGGACGCCAATTTTCCGGGGTACTGGTGGGGATGTGCAATTCGTTGGCCGTCGTGATGCCGTATTCCGGATACTTGAACTCCCACCACCATCGGTGGCCGACCACATCGACAACCAGAGCCTCCTCGGGGGGCTCTTCGATCTGAATCTCGGCAATCGTTCGGGCCGTAGCGAGAAAGAGCACAACGACGATGATCATCGGCACGATCGTCCAGGCCACTTCGACGGGTGTCGAGCCGTAAATCTGAGGAGGATCGCGGCCGTCATCACCCGGCCGGGCGCGGAATTTGAGGATGCACCACAGCAGGATCCCCTGGGTGATCAGAAAGATCAGCGCGCAGATCCCGATCACGAACCACGAAATATCCTTGATCTGATGACCCGTTACCGAGACAGGGTCAAAAATATTCGAGTATTGATGAGGCATGGGGCCCTCGGCCACTGCGGCCAAAGGCATCAGGACGAGCATCCAAAGGGCGCCAATCAGGGCTTTGCAAAGGACTTGGTGCATCGCTGATCCGAACAAGCCATGAACACGCCCCCGCGTCAACAAGGACCGGGGATCGCATTTGGCTGCAGCTGCTTAGCATCGAATCTCTGGCACGCTCATTTTTTTGATAAATACGTTTGGAAACAAATGGAAATTTCCACGATTTTCGCATCGCCGCAGACCCCTTATGCATTGTTTCCACCACCCGCTAGGTTACATTGAGAGCTACAGTGGCGATTCACGGTAAAAGTCCAACCCAAGAGCTTGAAGAACCTGAAGAGGCGCCGCTGGCCCCCGCTTTCCTCGGCGGCGTGGACCCTGCCTGGTTGGAGGATATGGCCGCTCGCTACGCCCGTGATCCTCAATCCGTCAGTCTGGATTGGCAGGCCTTTTTTGCCGGCATGGAAGTGGGCCGCCTCGAGGCACCGACCAGCGACACCGCCCCCGTACCGGGTGCGCGACCACGCACCTTCGGCCTCGTCAGCAACTACCGGGAACTGGGGCATCTGCTGGCCGACCTCGACCCCCTCAGCAAACCCCCGGCTTGGCACCCCCTGCTCGACATCGGCCATTTCGCCTTCACGCCGGGGGATCTGGACTCGCCGTGCGCACCGGGCGGATTTCTCGGGCCCCTACCGGGCTCCCTCCGCGAGCTCGTCGATGCCCTGCAACAAACCTATTGCGGAAAGCTCGGTGTTGAATTCACCGGCATCCGGGACCCCGAGCAACGCAGGTGGCTTCAGGAGCGCATGGAGCCCGCCCGCAACCAGCCTGACTTGAGCACCCGGGAGCGGGGACGGATTTATCGGAAACTCGTGGAGGCCGAATCCCTCGAGCGCTTCCTGCACGTGAAGTTCCGCGGTCAGAAACGCTTTTCGCTCGAGGGCGGCGAAACGCTGATCCCCATGCTCGAAAGCTTGGTCGAGTGTTGCACCGAGCAGGATGTCGATGAGTTGGTTGTGGGCATGGCCCACCGAGGGCGCCTCAATGTGCTCGCCAATATCGTCCACAAGCCACTCGAGATGGTTCTTGCCGAATTCGAAGGCTCCACCCTCCCCGATTGGGTCGAAGGCGACGGCGACGTGAAATATCATGCCGGCTACTCACGGGATCACGAGGGGACCAACGGCCGGAATGTCCATATTTCCTTGACCCCCAACCCCAGCCACCTGGAAGCGGTAAATCCGGTGGTGGAGGGCAAAGTTCGAGCCAAGCAGAACGAATTGGGGGATACCGATCGCACCCGGGTCGTCCCCCTTCTGATGCACGGCGACGCGGCTTTCATGGGTCAGGGCGTCGTTTCCGAAACTCTCCTGATGACCCACCTCAAAGGGTACGATACCGGCGGCACCATTCATGTCGTGATCAACAATCAGGTGGGCTTCACCACGCCTCCCGAATCCTCCCGCCCCACCCGCTACGCCACGGATATCGCCAAGATCATCGAATCTCCCGTGTTCCACGTCAACGGCGACGACCCCGAGATGGCCGTCCACGCAGCCAAGCTGGCCGCAGGGTTTCGTCAAAGATTTGGCCAGGACGTCCTCATCGAACTGGTCTGTTTCCGAAAGCATGGCCATAACGAGCTGGACGAACCGAGCTTCACCCAGCCGCGAATGTACGAGGAGATCGCCAAACATCCGGGCACGCGAACCGTCTACGAGCAGAAGCTTCTGCAGGACGGCGTGTTTACCGAGGAAGAACTCGAAAAGGAAAAGGCGGAAGTTCAGGATGAGCTGAATGCAGCACTGACCTTCGCCCGCGACTTCCGACCGAGGCAGGAGGTCTTCAGCTTTGGTGATGCGTGGAACGGATTGGGGCCGGCCACCGAAAATCGGCTCGCCGATACAGCTCTGCCCGCAGAGGTTCTCGAAGAAATCGCCACGGTCGCAGGACAGATTCCCGAGACCTTCGAACCCCATGCGAAAGTTCGCAAGGTCTACGAGCAACGAGTCGAGATGGTGACCGCCGGAAAAGGCATCGACTTCGGCTGTGCCGAAATGTTGGCCATGGGCTCCCTGCTCCTCGAGGGCACACCCGTGCGACTCTCCGGTCAGGACTCTGGTCGCGGTACTTTCAGCCACCGACACTCCGTCCTCCACGATCAGCAGAAGGCAGATCAGTATATTCCCCTGAACCACCTGGCACGGGACGGGGATTCGCAGGCACATTTCGAGGTCCTCGACAGCCCGCTTTCCGAAGCAGCGGTCCTCGGTTTCGAGTACGGGTTCTCGTCTGCTGCGCCGCAAACACTCTGCATCTGGGAGGCGCAGTTCGGCGACTTCTCCAACGGCGCCCAGATCATCATCGATTGCTTCATCGCAGCAGGGGAATCCCGTTGGCAGCGATCGAACGGCTTGGTGCTCTTCCTGCCGCATGGTTACGAAGGCCAAGGTGCCGAGCATTCGAGCGCACGCCTCGAACGATGGCTGCAACTCTGCGGCGACGACAACCTGCAGGTGGTCCAGCCCACGACACCAGCACAGATGTTCCACCTGCTGCGTCGCCAGATTCACCGGCCCTTCCGAAAGCCACTGGTCGTGATGACGCCAAAGAGCTTGCTGCGCTACAAGCCGGCGGCTTCCCATATTGAAGACTTGACGCAAGGCACCTTCCGTCCCGTGATGGACGATCCCGTCCCCGCTGCGGCCGAGAAGATCACGACGGCGGTACTCTGCACGGGCAAATTATTCTACGATCTCGCCAAAGCCCGCGAAGAACGCTCTGCCGACGAAGTTGCGCTGATCCGAATCGAGGAAATCGCGCCATTCCCGGGGGCCGAAATTCAGGAGGTCCTGTCTCGCTACCCGAACGCCCATGACATCGTATGGGCCCAGGAAGAGCCCGCCAATATGGGCGCCTGGTGGTATATGGCGCAACACCTTCCCTCCGTGCTGGGCGAGAAGCAAAGCCTGCGCAGCGCCAGTCGTGCCGCCGCCGCCACCCCTGCGGTGGGATCCTATACCCTGCATGGTCGCGAGCAGAAGGAAATCATGACAGAGGTATTCGATCGAGCGCCCACAGTGGCGACGTCGGGGGAAATCCCCGCAAGCACCGCAAACAGCAAGCGCACCTGAGTTGCTGCAGAACGAGAGGTTTCGATGGCCGTGCAAGTGAAAATCCCTTCCCTGGGCGAATCCGTAACCGAAGCGGTTCTCGGCTCCTGGCTGGCGCAGGAAGGCCAGACCGTCGCCGTCGATGAAGTCATCTTCGAATTGGAGAGCGACAAGGCCAATATGGAAATCGCAGCCGAAGTCGCAGGGCAGCTGCATATCCTGAAGCAGGAAGGCGATACCGTTTCCGAGGGCGACGTGGTCGCCGAGATCGATACCGCTGCGGCATCCGCCAAGCCGGATACCCCTCCGCCATCGCAGGCAAGCGGGGACAAGGCGGCGAGCGAGGTGCCAGCTCAACCTGCGGCCCCGGCCGCGAGTCAACCGCAGGCGAGTTCGAACGAGTCGTCGGAAGCCGAACCCTTCCTCAGCCCGGCCGTCCGTCGGATCGTAAAGGAAGAAAACCTCGATCCGGCAACCATCCCCGCAACCGGTCCCGGCAACCGCATCACCAAGGCAGACGCGCTGCAAGCCGCCGAAGCCGTGCCGACAAGCCCGGAACCGACCGGCAAACCCCCGGTCGCAAGTCCTGCTTCGAGCGTTCCGGGAGAACCGCGTGGCGAGACACGGGTGCGCATGAGCCGTATGCGTCAGGTGATCGCCAGACGGATGGTCGAATCGCAACGAACCGCAGCGATCCTCACCACCTTTAACGAAGTTGACCTCAGCGCCGTGATGGCACTGCGTTCCGAACATAAGGAAGCCTTCCGAGAGAAGCACGATGTCGGCTTGGGCTTCATGTCGTTTTTTGCCAAGGCATGCTGTGCGGCCGCCCGAAACGTCCCCGAGTTGAATGCAGAAATTCAGGAAGACGAAATCGTCTATCGCGAAGCTGTGAATATGGGGATCGCTGTCGGCACTCCCAAGGGGCTTGTCGTGCCGGTCGTTCGGGATTGCGATCTTCTTTCCTTTGCCGGGATCGAGCGAGAAATCGCACGACTGGCTGCCAAGGGACGTGAAGGAAAACTCGGCGTCAGCGATCTCTCCGGAGCCACCTTTACCATCTCCAATGGCGGGGTTTACGGCTCGCTACTTTCGACTCCGATTCTCAACCCGCCGCAGAGCGGTATTCTCGGAATGCATAAGATCGAGAAAAGGCCGATGGTCGTCGACGATGCCATCGTGATTCGCCCGATGATGTATCTTGCGCTTTCCTACGACCACCGGATCGTCGACGGAGAAGGTGCGGTTACCTTCCTGGTGCGAGTCAAAGAGGCATTGGAAGCACCCGCCAAACTGCTTCTGGAGATCTGAGTCATGTCCGAGACCGATAATTTTGACCTTGTGGTGATTGGGGCCGGCCCGGGAGGCTATGTCGCAGCGCTTCGCGCAGCCCAACTCGGCCTCCGGACCGCATGTGTGGAAAAAGATCTGACGCTGGGCGGAACTTGTCTCAACGTGGGCTGTATCCCCAGCAAGGCACTGCTGCAGTCGAGTGCTCTTTTCGCGCAGGCAGGCAAGGACTTCAAAACGCACGGGATCGGTGTCGGCGAACTCAGTCTCGACCTCGGCGCGATGATGAAGCGCAAGGATCGGGTAGTCACCACTCTGACCCGAGGGGTCGCCGGCCTGCTGAAAAAAGCAGGAGTCGAAGCCGTTCAAGGGAGTGCGTCGCTTCTCGGTTCAGGAAAATGTCTGGTCTCCGGCGCCGATGGTTCTCGCACCTTGTCAGCGAAGACGATTCTGATTGCCTCCGGGAGTGTTCCGATCGAGCTCCCGAGTTTGCCCTTTGACGGCGTGCGTATTGTCGATTCCACTGCAGCGTTGGAACTCGAGTCCGTGCCCGAAAGGCTTCTGGTCGTCGGTGCCGGCGCGATCGGACTCGAGATGGGATCGGTTTGGGCCCGACTCGGATCTGCTGTCACGGTAGTCGAGATGACCGACGGCATTGCCAGCGGCATGGACGCAGAGATGAGCAAAGTTCTCCAGAAGTCCTTGAAAAAGCAGGGCCTGAAGTTCCTTCTCGAGACCTCCGTCCAATCGGCTGAGCCAACTGAGAGCGGCATCACCGCAACTCTCGGAAAAAAAGACGGCTCTACGGAATCGCTCGAAGCCGACGTCGTGCTTGTCGCCGTGGGGCGTCGCGCTTATGCCGACAGCCTCGGCCTTGCCAATGCAGGCGTCGAGATCGACGATCGAGGACGCATACCGGTGGACGCCAACTTCCAGACCAACGTCCCCGGGGTCTTTGCGATCGGTGATGTGATTGCCGGCCCCATGCTCGCCCACAAGGCCGAGGAAGAGGGTGTCGCCTGCGTCGAACTTCTCGCGGGAAAAGCCGGCCACGTGAGCTACGAGACCATCCCCGCGGTCGTCTATACCCATCCCGAATTTGCCTCTGTCGGACTGACCAGTGAAGCCGCAGCCGCACAGGGGATTGCCACCAACATCGGCCTGTCTCCCTTTGCGGCCAACGGTCGCGCGAAAACCATGGGCGAAACCGAGGGCGCCGTAAAAATCATAGCCGACGCGAGCACCGATCGTATTCTCGGCGTTCATATCGTCGGGCCGGAGGCTTCCGCCTTGATCGCAGAAGCTGCAGTTGCGATGGAAATGGGAGCGAGTTCCGAGGACCTCGCCCGTAGCGTCCACGCCCACCCGACCCTGCCCGAAGCCGTCAAGGAAGCTGCTTTGGCAGTCGACGGTCGCGCCCTTCATATGTGAGCGATTTCAGCCCCGTGGGTACCAGCGGTCAATGACGGCTCGCCATTCCGTGGCGGTCTTTGCGTCCACAAAGGCCGCACGAACATCTTCCCCTGCGGGATGACTCTCCGCGATATGAATCGACTGCTTGCGCATCAGGATGGAGGCCTTGCGTTCTCCGAGCAGAATGGCGCGTTGGTCGAATTGCTCTTGCAGCACCCCCCCCTGCTCCGCGAGCGAAGGGCCCGTCTTCTCGCATCCCGCGAGCAGTTCGCGCGCTTGCCGAAAGATCCACGGGTTGGCAATCGCTCCGCGCGCCACGGCAACCGCCTGGACACCGCAGAGTTCCATCATCGAGAAAATATCTTCGGCGGTATCCACGTCCCCTGAGCCGAAGATCAAACGGTCAGGGTAGCGCCGCACCAAATCGGCCAGAGCATTCCAACGCCCACGACCAACATAGCGTTGCTCCACCGTCCGGGAATGTACGGTCGCCCAGGCAAAACCAAGTTCGTAAGCAGCACCAAAAATCCGATCGAAGGCCAGCGCCATTTCCGGAGTATCGTCCCATGCGCGCCGCAGCTTCACGGTGCAAGGCGTTTTCGTTGGCACCGCGCGCCGGACCGCACTCAGGATCTCGATCGCCGTCTCCGGATCGGCCAGAAGATTTCCGCCGCGCGGCCGTCGTTTGGCCAGCTTCGAGGGACACGCGAGATTGACATCCACGACGTCGAATCCCATCTCGACGATAATCCCGGCGGCCGCGGCCATCTCTCCAGCATCGTGACCCACGATTTGGCCGGCAATGGGCCGATCCGCACCGGCCACCCGATCGGGATGCTCCGCGCGCCGTTTACGACGACTGGTCAGCAAGGTGTGATCCAGCATCGACTCGGTCACACAATAGGGTGCACCCAATCGGCGAGCGGTCAGCCGCATCGCATGGTCGGAGTAACCCGCCAGACCCGCTTGAAAAAATGGCACCTCGAAACCCGGCACCAGCGAGGCGATCCGAGGATCCATCGTATGACCCCGGGCAAAGGCCGCTGCGCTCTCGGAGCACCGCTGTTCGCGCAAATCGGGAACCGCACCCGCCATTCAGGCCTCCAGAACGCTCGTATAGGGTGCGCAGGAGCGCCGACGCCGCACGAAGAGCTCAGCCTCGCGCAACGCCATCCCCCGGCACCGGTGCAGATAGCCAATCGCCGCTGTCGGCGCCCGATTGTAGCCCGCATTGCAGTGGACCAGAACCGCGCCCGATCCCGCGATCATCTCCTCGAGGCAACCGATCACAGCATCCATTCGGCGGGCAACATCCTGGAGATCGCCATCGATGATCGGCAGGCGGGTAAAGCGGATCCCGGCGGAGGCATAAGCCTTTTCGAGATCGCGCTCGACCAGGTTCTTTGCCAGAAGATCCCAGTCATCCTGCAAGGAGAGGACCGCCTCCACGCCGTGCTCGGATCGCAACCAATCCGCGTCGTTCGCGGTCGGAAACGAACCCACAAAAAGCTCGCCTTCCAGAATGGGCGAGATGCTGGGTCGCCCCTCGGGCCGCAGGAAAGGGTGTTGGAGGTCTGCCGGCATTGGTTTCTTCTAGCACGCCAACCGGCAGGCTCAGGACTCCACAACGAGCGTCATCGGGCCATGATTGATCAGATGCACATCCATATCGGCACCAAAAATTCCGCTGGCGACGCCGACACCCGCTTCCCGGAGTATCTCGAGAAACTCGAGATAAAGAGGCTCGGCCCGGGGCGCGGGCGCAGCACGGCTCCACGAAGGCTTGCGCCCCTTTCGGGTATCGCCCCACAAGGTGAACTGCGAAACACAGAGAACTTCCGCCGCCGGAAGTTCTTCCAAGGACTGATTCATCGCGCCGGAAGCATCCTCGAAAATCTTCAGAGAGAGCAGGCGCCGAGCCAGAACACGGACCTCGGCCGAACCGTCTTCGCGGTGAATCCCCAGCAAAATCAACATCCCCGGGCCGATCTGCCCCACGCAGCTTCCCGCCACTTCTACCCGGGCCTGCCGGACTCTCTGCACAACCGCACGCACTCCGGCGGCTTACCTCTTCCGAGTCTGATCTGCACCCTCGTGGCGCCACGTTGCATCTCGCGGCCTCGATTGCGAACTTTCCCTATCAACTTGGCATGGTCTGCCCCGGATAAACCGGCGCCCCCATGCGTAATGGAGGTTCCGATGGCAAAACGGCAGGAAGCCGCAATTGTAGCGACAGCCCGAACGGGTCTGGCGAAATCATTCCGGGGTTCATTCAACATGACCCGACCCGACGATCTGATGGCGCGTTGTATCGAGAACGTTGTGGGGAAGACCACCGCGCTCGACCCGGCTGAAATCGACGACGTCGTTGTGGGCACCGGCTTTCCCGAAGGACCTCAGGGCTTCAACGTTGGCCGAAACGTCGCTGTGCTTGCGGGACTTCCGCTCAACGTTCCCGGCTCCACGGTCAGCCGCTTCTGCTCCTCCGGCCTCAATGCCGTGGCAGTCGCCGCCCATATGGTCGAAAACGAAGGCGCCAACGCCGTGATCGGTGGCGGCTGCGAGTCGATCACCATGATCCAGAACGACATGAACACCACGAACCTCTTCAACCCCTGGCTGATGGAGAACAAGCAGGACATCTACATGCCCATGGGAATCACCGCCGAGAATGTGGCCAAGCGCTACAACGTGACGCGTGAGGTGCAGGACAAGTTAGCCTATGAGTCGCAAATGCGGACGGCCGCCTTTCAGGACTCGGGTACCCTGCTCGAAGAACTCGTCCCGGTCACCACGACATGCCAGGTGAAGGACAAGGCAACCGGCGAAGTTTCCGAGAAGGAAGTCACGGTAACCACCGACGAATGCAACCGCCCCGGCACAACCATGGAAACTCTCGGTGGCCTCGGCGGCGCCTTCGACAAGGAAAACGGTACGGTCACGGCCGGCAACTCCTCTCAGTTCTCCGACGGAGCCGCAGCGCAGCTGATCATGTCGGCCGAACGTGCGGGCCAGTTGGGCATTGAACCCCTCGGCTTTTTCCGTGGCTGCGTCTTTGCGGGCTGCGAGCCGGACGAAATGGGCATTGGCCCGGTCTTTGCGATTCCCAAATTGCTCGAGCGCAATGGCCTCAAGGTCGATGATATCGATCTCTGGGAACTCAATGAAGCCTTCGCCTCGCAGGCAGCATATTGCCGCGACAAGCTCGAGATCGATCCCGAGAAATACAATGTCAATGGCGGTTCGATCTCCATCGGACACCCGTATGGCATGACCGGCTCTCGCCTGGTCGGCACGCTTCTTCTGGAATTGCGTCGTCGCAAGCAGAAGTGGGGCGTCGTCACCATGTGCGTCGGTGGTGGTATGGGCGCCGCAGGCCTCTTCGAGGCTAACGTCTAAAATCGCTCCACGGCAGCCGCCTTCGAGTGGCCGCTAGCAGATCTATGTGCGGGGGGTTCGCCATCAGGCGAATCCCCCGTTTGCGTTTCCGGGGGCCCGGAAGATCAGGGATCGCTGCTTTCAGATTCAGCTCTGCGATGCGTTGCCAGACCCATCAAATCGTTGAACTCGCCAAAATTATAAAGTTCCTGCGACGACCCCTCCGTGGTCCCCGCGGCCATCAAGGTAGCGTAGATCCCCTCGACAGCTTTGCCCTGAGCCAACACGGCCGCTACCGGGTAGACGATCAGATCAAAACCGCGCGCGTGGAGTTCGTCGGGAGGCAGAAGTGGGGTCTTGCCGAATTCCACCATATTGGCAATTTTGGGACCGGGGATCGCCTCGGCGATCCTGTCCAATTCTTCGACAGATTGCGGCGCTTCCACAAAGACCGCATCCACCCCGAGGTCTCGAGCCGCTTTTCCTCGAGCCAGAGCCTCCTGCAAGCCGGCCGGTGCCCGCGCATCCGTCCTCGCCACGACGAAAAGATCGGTTTGCGAGCGAACCTCGAGAACAGCCGCAAGTTTCTCCAGCCATTCGTCAGCCGGCACAACTTCCTTACCGGCCATATGTCCGCATCGTTTCGGCCAGACCTGATCTTCGAGAAAGAGACCGGCCGCGCCGGCGGCGGCATAGAGTTCTGCGGTCTTCCGGGCCTCGGCGGTGCCGCCATAGCCGGTGTCCGCGTCCACCAGAACCGGAGCCACAACATGAGGACAAAGCCTTTGGACCGTCGCGACCATCTCCGCCTGGCCGAGGATTCCGATATCCGGTTCACCCAACAGCGATGCCGCCACCGCGTATCCGCCCATGAAAGTGATCGGAAACCCAGCCTTGTTCACCAGACGCGCGGAAACCCCGTCATAAAAACCACCCATCACCAGAGGACGGTCCTCGGCCAGCAAGGCCCGCACGGTTGCCGCCGGAGGGCGGGGCTCGGAAGAGGTAGGCTGCATCGTCATGCCCTGCCACTAACAAGCCGGGGCAGGCCCGCCAAAGGCTTGCGCCGGACAGCTTATCTGGCCGCGGGCGACGGTGGTGCCGGCCCGACTCCCGCGGCAGGCGGCATCTCCGCATCCAAAGCCGCGAAAAGCGTCTCGACGTCGGGAAAAACCTGCGCGATCTCCCGATTCTCGGGAGCCAGGATTCCGTCCTCGACCTGTCGATCGAGAAAAGAGAGGAGATGCGTCCAGAACCCGTCCGGATTCAGCAAATAAATCGGCTTGGCGTGAAATCCCAATTGTCGCTCGACCAAAATCTCACTGAGTTCTTCGAGCGTCCCGAGGGCTCCGGGCAGCGCGATAAAAGCATCGCCGCGATCAGCGAGCCCCGCCTTGCGTGCCCGCATCGTCGCAACAGTTTCCAACTCGTGGAGATCGGGATGCGCCACCGAGGAAAACTCGTCCAGAATCACACCCTCGACCCGGCCTCCTGCGGCCAGGGCGCCAGCCGCCAAAGCCCCCATCACGCCGACTGTAGCGCCTCCATAAACAAGAATATGTCCCCTCTCCGCCAGCCCTTGCCCCACGGCGCGGCCGGCCGCCAGAAAGGATTCCGGTGATTGGCGCGAAGAAGCTGCGTAGACAGTCACCCTCAGTTTCCGTCCCTCGCGATTCAGCTTTGCCTTTTTCATTTCGTTCCCCTTCGCGTAGAACAGGTCCACACACTTGACCACAGAAAGATGTCATTCATGCAGCCATCGGAACAAGCGACAAAACATCCCTTTGTCTTCCTCGACCGGGACGGAACCCTCGTCGAGGAAGTCTATTATGGGCATAAACTCGAAGACTATGCGCTGATTCCCGGGGCGATCGAGTCCCTGCAAAGGTTCCGAGATGCCGGATTCCGCCTCGCGATCGTGACCAACCAGAGCGGACTCGGGCGCGGCATTTTCGGCATCGAAGACTATGAAATTTTCCATGGCCAGCTGCTTTCCGATCTCGAGAACGCAGGTCTGGAAATCGTCGAAACCTATATGTGCCCGCATGCCCCCGCCGAAGCCTGCGTCTGTCGCAAGCCGCTGCCGACTTCGCTTTTCCATGC
>Ga0055584_100003586_pt1 | contig 15274 bp, 13 predicted proteins | sample OSDHelmetaG_FD_58716 | JGI IMG/M metagenome (GOLD analysis project Ga0055584, IMG submission 58716) | Pelagic marine sediment microbial communities from the LTER site Helgoland, North Sea, for post-phytoplankton bloom and carbon turnover... | ecosystem: Environmental > Aquatic > Marine >... | reverse complement strand
CCGCTTTGATTGATAAGCTTACGCCTCTGCAGGTCTTCAAAAACAGATATAAAATGAGACGCCGTGCCCGGACGATCAGCCAGCTCAAGCCAATTCTGCTCGCAGAAGGCAATGATCGCTGGTCCTTCAATCTCTATCTCCCACAAAATTCCAAGCAGAGACGCGAGGTTTTCTTCTCGTTCTTTGGTCTGCTGATTGACACAACAGGCCTCATTCGCAACTTCAATATGTCCTGTTTCGGGTCCGGCACCGAGACCGAAATCTGGTAGTCGGCGGCGGGATTCAGGCGCGATTTGCCAATGCGCAAACTCATGAAGGAGAACGGCCGTCTCTGTCTGTATTGCGACAGCATCGCCGTCCCAACTAAACCCATCCTCCGGACGAGCATCGAGCAAAGGGATGCCCAACGAACGACCGGTTTTCTCCGCCAAATCATGATTTGCGTGCAAATCTATATTTGGAGACCGGGCCTGGAATTTCGTTTTGGTAATGCGACGGAAGGCTTGCTGAGCAGACGGATGAGACGCCAATGCCTCATCAAGACAAGCGATGGCAGCGTCGAGTTCTTCGGTGTTGAAATCAGAAAGCTTCATTTCACAGAAGTCTTAACGCGCGGGCGAGCGAAGGTCTAGGATGGCACAACAAGGCCATGCAGGAGAAAGACAAGGAAGACTTTACGGGAAGGTTTGCCATTGGTCGCCTCGAATGAAGGTGAATGGCGAGGCACGTATTCTTTCATCTCTCCTGCGGGCTGGATTAATGACCGATACGATTTTCGTATCGTTCTCAGTATCTTTGACGACCCTGCACTCTCATATCGCCAAGAAAGTTATTACACGTGGTCCGACGGGCGCACCGAAGATCGGGTTTTCGAAGCTGGATACGATGAAGAAAACAACCAGATGGTATGGGACAATGGTCGCATCGCCGGAAGGTTATGGGAAATCGATGAAACCACTTTTCATCTTAGATTTGGCTTCTCTGAGATGCCGGATGTCCAATGCTTTGAGACGGTGCAAATGTTTGATGGCGGAGCAAAACGGGGGCGCACATGGCTCTGGTATCGTGGCGGAGACCTATATCAATATATCTTAATTGATGAGCACCGGACCGCCTAAACATGCACCTTGGTTAAGCTGCCTGCTTCATCTCCGTGACGCCATTCCCACTGCTTATATCCTGGAACGACTGAAACAGCTCGGCGGACACACTCTTTAGGTCTGAAAAATTTTTGCAGGTCGAAACTTCAGAGTCTCGATTATATGAAAAGTCCTTGTTGAATTTGACCGCCATACTTTTCCAGACGGGCAAACACGTATCGTCAGAAATCCAACCACGCACCACCGGATCACCAAGCTGGTCTTTGGCATGGAGCAAGAAATCTCTCGGAAGAGACAGGTTATCAAAGCTTTCAAGTGCATGAGAAACGACAGGGTTAACAGCACCTGCTAACGCACCAATGCCGTGAACGATTTCCTCAGGACATAACGCGATATTATCAAGCGCCATGCTGTCAGAAAACAACCTCCACACCGCATGACCTTCACTAGCTGCACAAGATTTTATAACAGGTTCAGCATACTCAAGATTGTTCAGGAGGTCGGGTATGGATCGCCTGTGCTCTACAACCATAGAAGACAGAATTTCGCCTGCCAGAACTTCGTCTCGCTCGACCCCTTCATTCAAGGCTGAGTTTGGCTTTTGTGGTCTGGCATAGAGTTCCGACGTGTCACTGAACGAAAGGACCGTGCGGGCGAATATTAACGCACAGCCGCATAGCTCTTTGAGCTGTCGCGCGTCATACACCGCGACAGCAGAAAGGCTTTCTGGTGCATGCACTCCTCTTAGTTTTGAACCAATTGCCTTAAGCTGTTTTGCGCTGAAGAGAGCGTAGTATGGGATCAGTTGAAACTGATCAGGATCCAGAAGAAAGGGTTTTAGGGCAGGGTATAACGCATAGCCATGGTACTCAGGCCGCAAATCACTTGGTAGAAACGCTGGGTGTTTATTAAAAAGTGTTCTGCAAACGTCAGCGACGAGCCCAAAGGGATTGTAGCGTTTTTTGGCCCTGCTCGCCTGATATGCATCCACCCTTTTTTTCGACTCTTCTCTCGCCCAACGTTTCTCAAGGCCAGTGAAGTACAAGCGAACGGCCCCGATAAGATGTCCGTTCACGACCGCATTAAAAGATCGACCACATGGTGCAAGCGGTTCATCTCGACTCTCGCTTAGAGTGCCCGACTCCGCTCCCATGAAATACTCAGATAAATGAACCGATTGTCGCGCGTTCCACGCGAGCTCTAAAAGCACGGGAACAAGCGTCGGCACGTCTCGCATTAGGTCTTCGACACCGTCTGCCCGCAGCAAATCGATAAGGCGATCGTAGCCCCTTTGAGACATCTCTCTAAATTTGTCGCCTGATTTCCGGCGATCGCGGTTCTGTTGCATGACAAGTGGCTCAAAGACCCGTTGGACCAAGGGGAAGTTATCGGAAGACCATGCCAAATCGGACGCCATAACAGCAATCATGCAAACGGATAGGTGGGCCTGCGCACAGGTATAACTATTGCGGAAGAATCTCTATTTGTTCCGGATGGGTGATGTCTATCAGTGGACCGTTGAAGTCCTTAATCCAGCCCCTAACGCGAATGCGTCTGCCCTCGAGCGAAGCGAGGTCCAAGCTGGCCTCATCAAATAGTGGCCGCGCCGAACGATCTACAGAAAGCGTAAAATCGGTTCGATAGTCGTCGCCGAAATTTAGATACGTCCTATTTCGCACTTTTGCGACATTCAGAACCTTAGCCTCTACGACTTGGAACGTTCCAAAATCTTCACTCAACCGGCCAGGGTCGGATGACCGGATTGCGTAGTAGGGAAGCGCCCAAATTCCCTTCCTGGCTTGGCGCGCTTTTTGTTCCAAGCGCAATAGCGCTTGAGCCAGGCGACGATTATCAGAGAACGTATAGACACGGGCTAATCCCATCTCAACCAGCCGACCCTGCAACCAGGCATCGTCAGGCCCCACAAGATGGGCAAGAACGCGACGGTATCGATCGCGGTCATTGCCATCCACGCGAAGGTCGAACATTTGAGCAACAGCGAGGTTTTCCATAGCGCGCTTGGCTTCCATCGCGAGCGGCCAGGTCCGAAAATTGGGCCGGCCGAGCGGTAGTTTGGGAGCCTGAATTCCTGTGAGTCTGACCTCGCGGCCATCATCAAGAACCACTGTGTCACCGTCGACAACAGATACGACTAGATGAGAGCCCATTGTGGGAAGCGTCATCGGCCCTTCAAGAGGCGCTCCGTCAGTCGCAGCGTTCGCAGAAACAATCTGTCCAAAAGCGATTGCGGCGATAACGAGGATATGGAACCTAGAGGTCATAACAAGCGTTATAATACGCTAAAGTCACACGCTATCGTAAGAAGGTTATTGGGTATGAGCAGACAAACGGATCACATTGTGTCGCTAAGTCGACGGTCATTCTTGTCGACGGGATCGGCGATGGCCGGACTTGGCTGCATTTCCGGTTGTAGCACGAACCCAGCTACGGGCCAGGATAGCGTTACAGGGTTTTACTCTCTTGGAGACGACATAAAACTTGGGCAGGCAGAGTACCCAAACCTGATACGCGCGTTTGGCGGGGCATACGATAGCATTCGCTTGCAGAGTTACGTTGCGAGACTGGGTCTTGATCTTGCCCGACGCTCGGAACTTCCAGACCTCCCTTGGGAATTTACCGTTCTAAACACCCCAATTGTAAATGCCCTGGCTTTACCTGGCGGGAAAATAGCCATTACGCGAGGCCTCCTCGCTGTAGCAAGCAACGAAGCAGAAGTGGCCGGTGTTCTCGCCCATGAGATTGGGCACGTAACCGCTCGACACACAGCGCAACGACAGACCCGAGGCTTACTCGCCAATCTTGGACTTGCCGTTCTAGGGATAGCTACCCAGAACGCACAAGTGATGCAATTGGGCCAAACCGTTGCGGCGGGCTACTTACAAGGTTTTTCACGCAGCCAAGAATTACAGTCAGATACCCTTGCCGTACGTTATCTGAGCAAGGCGTCTTACGACCCGGAAGCCATGGCCACCTTCTTGGCCTCACTACGGGAGCATAGTCAGTTGGAAGCGCGCCTGCAGGGCCTGGCTCCAGGTGTCGTCGACCAACGAAACATGATGGCCTCGCACCCTCGAACCATCGATAGAGTGCGGCAAGCTCAGAACGCGGCTGAGACTATCGTATCGAAAGAAGACCTTAAGCTGGGGCGTGAACGGTATTTAGATGCCATCAACGGCATGGTGTTCGCCGATGATCCCGATCAAGGTTATGTGCGAGGACAAAACTTTTTACACGCCGGCCTGAAGCTTGGTTTCAAAGTTCCCGATGGATTTGTCTTACGGAATGGAACAAGTCAGGTAACGGCAGAAGATCGAAATGGCGCCGCCATTGTATTCGATGCAGCGCAAGTTCAGAGAAGTCGTAATCTGCTTCAGTACATACAAGAGGAATGGACCCAGGGGGTCGCTCTTTCTGATTTGCAAAACGTAACGATCAATGGAATTGCAGCAGCGACAGGACGAACGCGGCTCAACACACAACAAGGTGTCGCTGACCTTCGAGTCGTTGCATTCCAATGGGACGGCACGCAGATCTTTAGAATGATGTTCCTAACTCCGGCACGGAACACGGGGGCTTATGCGGAGGGTATCCGCCGTACAATGTTCAGCTTTGGACGGTTAAGTGAACGAGAGGCATCTGACCTTAAAACACTGCGTCTGATTACTGTGCCTGCGAGCCCGGATGACACGGCAGGGTCACTCTCCACGACGATGCCCTACGGTTCTTTAAATGAGGCCTGGTTCAGGATGTTGAATGACCTCACACCGAATCAACCACTGCCAGTCGGTCCGTCAATTAAGGTCGTTACGGCCTAAAGCAATTAGGACAAAAGAAAACGCCCCAGACATTCGTCCAGGGCGTTTAATACGACTTAGAAATTGAACCGCTGTTAAGCAGCGCTCAAGAGCTTCTCGAGTTTGGCCGTCGCCGTCTCTGGCTTAATCTTCTCTACAGCGGCAATCTCATGTGCCAAGCGCTCCAGCGCTTGCTCATAGATTTGGCGCTCAGAATAAGACTGCTCCGGTTGGCTTTCGCCACGATGCAAGTCTCTGACGACTTCAGCAATAGATACAGGGTCGCCGGAATTAATTTTGGCTTCGTACTCTTGTGCACGGCGGCTCCACATGGCGCGCTTCACGCGCGCGCGACCCTTAAGGGTCGTCAACGCTTGGTCCATCACTTTCCGAGTGGATAATTTGCGCAAGCCGGAATTCTCTACCTTGTCGACCGGAACACGTAGCGTCATGCGATCGCGCTCAAAGCTAACCACAAACAGCTCGATCTCCTGCCCGCCTATAACCTGCTTCTCAACATCGGTCACTTGGCCGACGCCGTGTGCGGGATAAACGACGAAGTCGCCTGTAGAAAATACCATTGTTTTACGTGCTTCCTTGGTTGCCGGTTTCTTTGTTTCTGAACTGGTCTTTTTCGGCATTATTTGGCTCTCTTTCCAGTTGTTACCCTGATCTTCTGAAACCCTGGCAACCCCCCAGCCGCCATTACGAATAAAGGGCCATACGGCCCTTACAGTTCCAGTTATTTGATCGCCGCCCCGACTAAATGGCACCAAACACCTATCTAGTCGCCATGGGTGTACGCTGGTTTATCGTGAGATTGCTGCAGCGCACAAAAAATAGGCTAAGCGAAAAAATAATCCGCCAGTTCTTATGGCGGATTAAGCACTTATACCAAATTTGCAGCGCAAAAGACAGCCTAAAGTAGGCGCCATTCAGGCGCCTACCAGCCCTGCCAAAGGGGTAAAATCAGCCCGTAGTGCCTGGGTTTGCGCTGAATTGCTCTTTCTTACCCGGCTTTCCGTTCCACTCTTCACCGTCCGCAGGCGCTTCACCCTTAGCGGTGATATTTGGCCATTTATCCGCGTATTCTGTATTTAATACCAGCCAGTCTTGTGTGGAATCTTCCGAATCGGGGAGAATCGCTTCCGCCGGGCATTCCGGCTCACAAACGCCGCAGTCGATGCATTCATCCGGATGGATAACCAGCATGTTTTCACCTTCGTAGAAGCAGTCCACCGGACACACCTCGACGCAGTCCATAAATTTGCACTTAATACAGTTCTCGGTGACGACGTATGTCATTACGCTTTTCTCTCCACATTGCTCATCTGGATCTCTTCCCTACGAGAGGTTTTCCAGGTCGAGCCCCAGTTGCTCCAAAGCGGCCTTGCGAGCCCGACCGCTATCTTGATCAGTAACATATAACAGGCCACTGACTCGACGTACTAAATTTGCCTCAAAGTCGTCAAGCTGGCCATCAGAAAAGACCACTTCCCACAACATTTGCATCAACTCGACGCGGCTTTCGTAATCCAAATTATCTTTAACCGTACGAGCGAAGCCATACAACTGATTGGCCTCGGCCACGTTTTGCTCAGCATCGGCGATTATCTTGTCGAGATCTTGTTCAGCGAGCGAAAACAGATGCACCAAAACGTCTTTGACCTGAGCGCGCTCCTCGTCATCAAACGTGCCGTCTGCCAAAGCTGCCTCAACCAATAAGGCAGCGGCAGCGGCGTGAACAGTCAGTCCTGTCGGCGGGGCATCGCTCTCACTGGCCGACTCACTGATAAATGACTTTAAAGCATCAAGCATGACAGTGAGTTACCTGCTCATTCACTTAGGATCAAGGTTGTTGACGGCCCATAACCATCAGTCAGTGGCGCTCCGGAGAAAAAACTTCTCCAAAGCACGGCGCTCACGCTTCGTCGGTCGTCCACTACCGGGCGGGCGGTATAAAGGCGCTGCTTTCTTCGCGCCATCCAACCGCTCCGGTTCTCCTTGCTCTTCAAACAGCAGCGCTGCTTCTGGCGCTGGCCCACGGCGCGTTCCAAGGGTTTTAACGACTACGGTTCGGCGCACCGGACCAATCGTAATCACAACGACATCACCAGGACGAACAAGAACCTTAGATTTTCTGGCCTCAATGCCGTTTACAAGAATGCGGCCGCCGGCACAGAGCGTCTGCGCCAAAGAACGTGACTTACAAAATCTTGAAAACCAGAGCCACTTATCAACTCTGAGGCCGTCGGTCACGATTTCACGAGACCCTTTAGCACAGCAAAAGGAGAGTCTGGATCAATGGGCTTTTCTTTTGGCCTATTTGGTCTCGACTTAGGAGTCCGCTTATCGGGCTTGCCATCTTTGCCCGCCGGTTTTTTCTTTGCTAATGTCTTTTTACTACGCTGAGGTTTGCGTTTAACCGCAATCGCAACACCCTCTTCGCCGACACTTGAAACATACCCAAGCGAAACGATCAGCGTGGCAGCGTTCTCAGCACCAATTCCAAGAGGCGATAATTGTGCCGGCGGCAATATACTCGTTCCCTCACGGAGCAAGCGCCTTACTTCCGCCGAGAAGCGTTCAACCATGTCGACGCGATAAGCCATACCGTTCACAGCATAAAACCCAGAGGCTAAATAATATTCGGCGGGCACCCCCTCTTCGGTCGGGAATGACACGCGTCCCGCCGGGGGTAAAGCCGGCGTGGGGGTAGAGGGTGTATTTACCATCCACAAAAGCGCCCTAAGACGGATTGGCTCTGCCTTTAGGACATCCGGAACATAGACAAAATTGATCCCAAATCGAATACGGCAGGCCGCCAACGCCTTCTTGTCGTCATCAGATAGCGCACGGACCTGCGCTTCGGCAACTGCTCGGTTTATCGTCCCAAGCGCTTCCGTGACCTGATAGGCAAGGCCACGCGGCGCGCCTTTAAGTGGTGCGGATTCGGCTTGCACCAAAGAACCAAGTAACTTTTTAATATGGGCGTCGAGCCAAGATTGATGACGAACCACCAGCTTCTCACAGAGGCTGGAGTCTAGTCGGTCATCAGCGCGCAGTGTAACTTTAGGCGACAAGGGGCGAGCACCCGCGCTTAACGTCGCGACAACAGCCCCTTGCCAAGAGACGTTAGCGTCATCATCGAGAGAAAATGCACCATCTTCCGCTTCGATCTGCTGCGTTGCTCGCTTCTCTAGCTCTGGAACCAACACCGCATTTGCAGAGTTCTCAATCGCTCTATCCGCGGCTTTGAGACCTGTTTTGTCTGGGACAAAAACAAGTCCCTTTAGTTCGCCGATGAAGTGGCCATCGACTTCAACGCGATCAGCTTCGTCCACGACTGCGACCATGCGATCTGTACCCTTAAGTTTCTTTACCAAGTGTGCGATGCGCCGATCAATAAACTGCTCAGTTAATTTCTCGTGCAAAGAATCTGATAGTCGATCTTCTACAACGCGCGTCTGGTCTTGCCAATAACCGGCATTTTCGACCCACCTTGGGCGATTCGCGAGGTAAGTCCAAGTTCGGATGGCCGCGATACGGTCCATCAACGCGTGGATATCACCATCCGCGCGATCAACTCGACCAACTTGTTCCGCCACCCAATCCTCAGGAATGCGCTCGTTCTCTCCGCTGAGGTGCGTAAAGACCTGAGACAATATCCGCGCATGGTTTTCCGGGCGTAATTTTCGGAAATCGGGAACTTGAGTGACGTCCCACAACAATCGAACGCGCTTCGATCCCTTGGCCCGGTCACGCACGTCAGGGTCGTTCCATAGAATTTCCAAGACCTGTTGATCTTCTGGTGTTGAGGGCCGAATGAGACCAGGGCCAGGCGGCGGTTTATTTAGACCTGCCAGCAATGTTTGAACCGTCGCGTAATTTAGGTCTGAGTTGCGCCAATACAGAGATTTAACAGCCTGAAACTCATGTGTTTCGATACGCGCGACAATTTCAGGGTCTAATGCAGACGCGTCCGCTGTAACGCCAAACGTACCATCGTTCATATGACGACCGGCGCGACCGGCAATCTGAGACAGTTCTGAAGGCATCAGCGCACGCGGTGCGCGTCCGTCAAATTTTGACAACGACGCGAATGCAACGTGATCAACGTCCATGTTGAGCCCCATACCGATAGCGTCTGTCGCGACCAGGTAGTCAACCTCCCCAGATTGATACAGAGCAACCTGTGCATTCCGCGCTCTTGGGCTGAGCGCTCCCATAACCACCGCTGCGCCACCCCGCTGGCGCCGCAACAAGTCAGCGATGCCGTAGACCTCCGACACAGAGAACGCCACGACAGCAGTACGGCGCGGGAGTCGGGTAAGCTTCTTGGATCCACTATAGGTCAGCTTCGAGAACCGTGGCCGAGTGATAAACTGCGCATCGGGAATAAGTCGACGCACGAGCGGACGTACAGTCTCAGCCCCAAGGAACATTGTTTCAACACGCCCGCGGCTATGGAGAAGGCGGTCCGTAAAAACATGGCCACGCTCTTTATCAGCGGCGAGTTGAATTTCATCAACCGCCAGAAATGCCACGTCGCGATCGATCGGCATGCTTTCGACCGTACAGATAAAATAACTCGCCCTTGGAGGAATAATCTTTTCTTCGCCGGTAACCAAGGCAACGGCCCCAGCTCCCTTTACTGCAACAGCACGGTCATAGTTTTCACGCGCCAGTAGACGCAACGGGAACCCGATTGTACCAGAGGCATGGCCAAGCATGCGCTCCATAGCCAAATAGGTCTTGCCCGTGTTCGTTGGCCCAAGAACAACGGTAACAGCATGATCAGATCGTTCGGGCCGGAAGGTCAAGGCGATGGGAACCGAAGCTAGAGAATCGAGACGAACTTAAAAAAACATCGAGCTTCGAGTGACTACACCCTAACTCTCTTCTGCAGGGATCTCTTGATCCTGACGCCGGTCGATACGCTTTATCTTCTGCGTATAATCCTTGAGCCGTCGCTCCATCGTATCGAATGAATCACGGAGCGCAATCTGTATGTCTTCATGGGCCCTCGTCTCTTTTGGGTCTCGTCGCACAACGAGGTCTTCGCCTGGGACAGAGAGATGAACAGTCACATGGAATGGTGCCGCATTCGTATTGAGGTTGGAATGGCTCTTGTGATGCGATTCGACAACAACTCGACATCCGGTGATTCGATCAGAATAGTTTTCTAATTTGTCGACTCGCTCTCGAATTTTATCCTCAACGGCATCGGATTTGTCGACACCATGAAACGCAATCTGGATAGGGATCTGCATATACGCCTCCAGTTTTCACCATAAACAACGTCGATCAGCCTTGGGCATTTGAGGCCACAGCTGAAACTCTATCATGGCGCGATAGGCAAGCCGGAACAATGCGCCAAATCAATCAACCGTCTTTCGGTAAAAATACGAAAAGAAGTTTCATTTTACCCTTGCCAGCGACGACCTTAGACCCAATATGGGGCCAAATTTACATTGGGTCAGTTTCAACGCCCGAACACATCACACCAAGAGAGCAATAAGACATGAGCGAAGAAAAAAGGTCATTTGAAGCTGAGGTTTCAAAACTCTTAGATATTGTTGTGCATTCTCTGTACTCCAATACGGAGATTTTCCTGCGCGAGCTGATTTCCAATGCGTCAGACTCCTGCGACAAGCTTCGATATGCAGCCTTAACCAACGAAAAATTACTCGACGATGGCGGATCAGAATTCTCCATTCACATTGAAGTCGACAAAGAAAACCGGACACTAACCATTAGCGATAATGGTATCGGAATGAACAAAGACGATCTGGTTGAGAACCTAGGCACGATCGCTAAATCCGGCACGTCTGAATTTATGAGCTCCCTCACGGGTGACTCCTCAAAAGACGTATCCCTAATCGGACAGTTCGGGGTTGGGTTCTACTCATCATTCATGGTCGCTGAAAAGGTTGAGGTTTATGCCCGTAAGGCGGGGGAAACCCAAGGCTGGCTTTGGGTTTCGGACGGCCGTGGTAGCTACAGCATTAGTGAATCAGACGATGTCTGTCGGGGGGCGAAGATTGTTCTCCATATGCGCAAGGAAGCAGATGAATACCTTGAGCCTGTCCGCCTAAAAACTGTCGTCACGACTTACTCAGATCATGTTGCCCTGCCTGTGGTTCTCGCAGCAATTCCGGGCGAAGAAGACAGCGAAGAAGAAACGCTAAACTCTGCGTCAGCGTTATGGACCCGACCAAAGAATGAAATAACAGACGAGCAATACACAGAATTCTATCACCACGTCGCTCATGGCTACGATGAGCCTTGGCACACTCTACATTTTAGAGCAGAAGGCGCGATCGAATATACAAGCCTTTTGTACCTACCCTCCAATCCACCATTCGACCTATTTGAGCCAAGCCGAAAAAGCAGCGTAAAGCTCTACGTCAATCGCGTGTTCATCGCAGACGACCTGGAAGGGCTTCTTCCGCCCTATCTGAGATTCGTAAAAGGTGTCGTGGATTCCCCGGACCTGCCCCTCAACGTCAGCCGCGAAATGCTGCAGGACAACCCGCAGCTTAAAAAAATCCAAAAGGGGCTGGTCAGCAAACTGCTCAAAGAGCTCAAGGACCGCAGCAAAGACGCCGAAGAATACAATGCATTCTGGTCGAACTTTGGCTCCGTCCTTAAGGAAGGGCTCTACGAAGATTTTGAACGCCGAGACGAAATCCTCGAGCTCAGTCGATTCAGAACCAGCGCAGGCGAAGACTGGCGCAGCCTCAAAGACTACGTATCGAGCTTCAAAGAAGGCCAGGATGCGATTTACTACATAACGGGTAGCGACGTGGCGTCTTTGAAAAGATCACCACAACTCGAAGGATACATTGCCAAAGGCGTTGAGGTTCTTCTGCTCACAGATCCCGTCGACGAATTCTGGGTTACCTCGGTCGGTGTCTATGACAAGCATCCGTTCCGCTCTGCGTCACAATCCGCTGGTGACCTAGACACAATTGCAAAGAACGAAGCAGATGATGATTCCGACGAGAAGAAAGATAATGAGGAAACGCAGACCGACATCGACGCCCTCATTGTCAGCATGCAAAACGCGCTTGGCGAGACCGTCAAAGAAGTCAGAGCCTCTAATCGACTTACAGCAAGCGCCGTCTGCCTGGTCGGCGAGCAAGGCGGTATGAGCCTTCACCTGGAGCGCATGTTGAAACAACACGGGCAAGGTGAAGGACTCGCCAACGCTAGAATTCTAGAGATCAATCCGAAGCATGGATTGATTCAGAAGTTGGCCGGTCAAAGCGATGAAATTATAGGCGAGACAGCCCACCTCTTGTTGGATCAAGCAAGGATTGTCGAAGGTGAAACCCTGCCGGATCCCATCGCTTTTGGCCAACGGCTCTCTCAGGCAATGGAACGCGGACTTCTATAACCAACACAATCTCTCAACGAAGAGTGGGTTGCCGCAATTGCGTGAGGGTTACCTGTACTGATGGAACCGCACGCGGCGAAAGGTTGGCGACTGATAGAACGCGACCAACTTTCTCAGCTTGAATAAACACGGCGATACCGTCGGACCGAAGCGCGTCAAGATCCGATACGGCAAATCCAAACTTTTGGGCTTTGCCGGAGTACGGCGCCAAAGCGACGAGCCGCTTCACGACATTGATGTTGCTTAGCGTTCGGCCACGGTTTTCACCACCGCGCACACGGGTATATTTTTGTGAATCATATACGGCAGCATAAACCGTGCCGTGAGAGGCGTTGTTAACCGCCGACACTGTTATCTCGACGCGGTCGTTTGCCATGCGGCGGATAGAGAGTTCTGGATGGCCCACTCCAGACGTAGTTTGCGCTATTGCATCATTAATGGCGAGGCGTTGGCCACCTGGCGCCGCATAGGAACCAGCGACGACCATTTGGGGCGTGTAGACATAGTCCGTCTTTAAGGACTCTTTGTACGCACGCTGTCTCAGACTAAACGACTTATGAGAAAATGGGTCCTGCCACTCATCTGTATTCCAGTAGTCGACATGAAAAGACAGTGCGAGCACATCAGACCGTTCGGCCAAATCACTCAAGAATGCATCGGCGGGCGGACAGGATGAGCACCCCTGTGATGTATAAAGCTCCACCAGGGTCAAAACCTGCTCTGTTTCCTGGTTTGCCATTCCGTCGGCAGAAACCGGGGTCTGGGCAAAGCCCAACACTACCGAAACCAACGCACCAGTTAACCACAGCCGACTTGATAGGGCGGCATGCCCCATACGGTCGCTAAACTGAGGTTTTCTTGTATGCATTGTGCGGTCCCTTCCCCACGCGGCACATTAGATCACAGTCGAAACTTTCTACATCATCTAATGGTACGAACGCCCCTTCTGTCCAGAAGGTTGCATGGAGGCCCAGATAAATCGCGTTTTACGACGGTAAATTTGCGCGTTCAGGCCGTTAAGCAAGCTTAATACGCGCGACTCGAGGGCTGGGAGGGCTGGCTAGCTGCCGCCTTCGTATTAAGACTCTTCCAAAAACGGCAGGAAGCTCTCCCCCCATTTAGAAAAATCTTCGTCAAGGTATTGGAACTGGCAATTGGGTGCCGATTTCGCTGCCTCCAGGGTGTGCGAATTATTTGGGTCCCACTCTGAAGTTGCCAAAAGGGTTGGCACCGGCGTCTTCGCCAATTTTTCATAGGTCGGGTAGATGAAGTGCGCCTGATACGCAGTGCGGTACATGTTGCCCGCTTTGAGCAAAGAACAAACGCGCTCATGAACCATATCCGTGGCAAGAAACGGCTCACGCCAAATCACACCCTGATGCGTCCGCTTGAACCACGGATAATAAATTCCCTGATCACGCATTTGATGCCAACACTGCATCAAGTGACCACCATGCCAAACCGGTGAAACATCTGGCGTATAATTAGCCACAATGTCCTCTTGCTCCGCTCCGGTATGCTGGAACACATTGCTCATAATCAGCTTGCGGACCTGGTCTGGTTTTTGAATAGCGAGATCCAGGCCGACAAAACCACCGCCCCACATGCCGTAAAAATCCACCTGCGGTAGATCCAACTGTTCTAGTGCCGCAGCCAACGTAGCGGCGTAAACATCAACCTCAATATTTTCTTCAGGAATAGTTCGATCAGAATCACCAGAGCCTGGCATGTCGAATGCAAAGACCGTGCGTCGACCGATAAACGACTGCGTAATGACCTCGACAGTGCCTATTGAACTGGCGGCGTCATGTTGGACGAGCAATGGCACAGTGTCGGCGTCCGTATTGCAATGATAATGCAGTTGTCCGCCGTCAACAGAAACGTAGTCTCGCCACAAAACACCTAGAATCGGCGTTACGGGCGGTGGGGATGGAACCTCAGACTCGAATCGATGCCCCGCCAGAAAAGATAAACACTGAGCTTCACCTTTTGTCTGCCCATCAGCAGTCGACTTCTGTAGATCATTGGCAACAGACGTTATGCCGCGCCAAGGGTCTTTCGCATCGTGGCGTTGGCGCGCAACAACCAGCGCTAACGTCTTAACGCTACCAAGAATTGTCGGCGCATCGAACGTCCGCGCAGCGTTATATCCAGACTCGTAGCCTCGACCATGTTGGCCGGCATTTAAGAATTGAATGACTCGCCGATTCAACTCTATCGGATCAGGCATGTCTGCATCGACGCGTGTATTGAGAGCTGGTGTATGCCACGGGTGAAACGCCGTTTGCTCGCGCAACATTGCCCAGAGCCAGGCAAAATGACTACCGTCCCACTTGGGTTCGAATGGCGGAAGAGGGGCCCTAGCGCTCGGTGGCAAATCCAACGCACCCGGCAGATCAAGGTCCCAGGCCGCAAGCGCAACAACACGGTTTGGATTGCGATCCGCGTATTCGAGGGCGAGGGCAGCGCCAGCTTGTTCGCCATAAAGAAGCACGCGATCCAAACCAAGAGCAATCCGCAACGCTTCTAAATCATCACACAGGGGATCAAGGCTTTCGGGCGCCGCTTCCAAAGCAAATGAATTGCCATAGCCAGCAAGGTCAGGTGCGATAATGGTAAAAGACTTAGACGCAGATTCAATGAACGGAACAAGATCTTCAGATGATCTCGGCAGACGGTGGAGGGCGAGCAAAGGCGGACCAGAGCCAGCCCGTCGGTAATGGAGTTGTCGCCGACCGACCGTAACGTAATGGCGCGTCAGGCCAGGGCGTGCAGGCTCAGTCATAGCCAGCCCGCACCCCTAAAGCCCTGACTCATTTTCCGTTCAGGATGCTAAATTACGAAGAACGTAATGCAGTACACCACCGTTCCTGAAGTAGTCCATTTCACCCTCGGTATCGATGCGGCACAGAGCGGAGAACGTCTCTGTTGACCCATCCGGACGCGTGACTTTGACG
>Ga0055584_100003585_pt1 | contig 15277 bp, 14 predicted proteins | sample OSDHelmetaG_FD_58716 | JGI IMG/M metagenome (GOLD analysis project Ga0055584, IMG submission 58716) | Pelagic marine sediment microbial communities from the LTER site Helgoland, North Sea, for post-phytoplankton bloom and carbon turnover... | ecosystem: Environmental > Aquatic > Marine >... | reverse complement strand
GAAGGTCGCTGCACCGACAAAACTCTCGTGGCCGGGCTGCAGCGAAAGCCCGCCCACGGGTCGACCGATGGGATTGGGGCGATCGAGAACAATCACGGTCTGGCCGGCACCTGCGGCGGCTTCCAGAACATAGAGAAGCGTGGTCGCAAAGGTATAGATGCGGCAGCCGAGATCCTGCAGATCCACGAGCAGAACATCGAAGTTTGCCAACACCTCGGGCGTCGGTCGCCGCGTCTCACCATACAAGCTGAACACGGGAATACCGAGCCGCGGATCAATCGTATCCGCCGTCTCGATCATATTGTCCTGCTTCTCACCGCGCATGCCGTGCTGCGGTCCCAAAGCGGCGGTCACCTGAAGCCCTTCCAACGAAACCAGGGCATCCAGCGAATGCGTCAAATCCGATGTGACCGAAGCCGGGTGCCCCAACAAGGCGACCCGACGCCCCCTGCATGCGCTCCGCAATTTCGGGTCGTCGAGAAAGCGATCGATCCCCAGTTTCATCGCGCGGACCCTCTCACGGGGAGGCCGTCGGAGCAATGGACCCAGCGCCAGGCCATCCGTGCGCCGCCGAGAAAAGGCGCCCGACCGATTGCTTCGGATCGGGAAGCCCGCGAGCGCCGCGCAAGAAGGATCTCAGGCTTCCTCTTGTTTTTTCGTGCGGCAGGGCTCGCAGACGCCGTAGAGTTCCATCCGATGATGCGAGAGCACAAATCCAAGGCGCTCGGCGATCTCTTCCTGCAGACGCTCGATCGACTCGTCGGCAAACTCGACAATTTTCCCGCAATCATCGCAGAGAATATGGTCATGATGTTCCTCGACATCGGCATTCTCGTAGCGCGTATGACCATCGGCGAAGTGTTGCTCCTCGGCGAATTCACAGTCCTTGAGAAGCTTCATCGTGCGGTAGACGGTGGCGTAGCCGACGCCAGGATTGATATCCCTCACCTCGCGATAAAGGTCATCGATGCTCAAATGCTTGCTGCTGGCAAAAAAAGTCCGGGCAATATCATCCCGCTGAGAGGTCGTTTTCAGCCCTTTTTGCTTCAAGGCTGCTCGAAAGGCGACAAATCTTTCTTCCCCGGAAGCCATCTTGCATCACACTTCCTGAAGCAACCGCCGGGTATCCGGCGTCAACTCCACAAGGCTCAGATCGCGGCCCGCAAGCACGCCGACCAGCAAATCCACCTGAATATCAGGAGAGAGATCACTCTCGAGCAGGAGAACCTCTTCCCCTTCCACGCGGCAAAGACCACTGCGGACCGAGTAGCCGACTTCGCGCTTCAAACGCTCGCGTCGGACACGAATCCCGATCGACTCGGCAACATCACGCAGCTCTCCGACCAGGATCTGCAGTTTCTCATCCTGAGCCGAGGGCTTGGCTTTTTTCGAACCGGCCGCCGTGACCGATTTCTTGCCCCGTAAATCCTTGCGTCTCTTGCCCATCCTCGTTTGCGCCTATCATTCTCTCCGGCCCTGTAAAGACCGCGTGTGCGATCGTTCCGTCCTCGGAGATGACTCGTTCAGTTTGTTGGCGGCTCCGTACTCGCCGACTCCGCATGCCCCGGATCGGCTTTCCCGGCTTCCGCATTCTCCCGTTCGGCTTTCAGGGAAGCCTCTTCCGGGCCTGCTGCATTCTCCGGACGGGAATCCGCCGCTTCCTTTGCCTGCTCGGCCGCTTCCTCCTGCAGAAGAAGACTCCGAATCCGACCTTCGACTTCGCGAAGCCCGGCTTCAAGCTTCTCCAGTTCCGCACCGATGCCTGTGGCGTCGCGGAAGCGATCGATCGAATCGCGCACGCCATCGTCGATTTGCTTCTGCAGATTATCGAGCCGCGTGCGGGAACTGTCGATCACGCCCATAAACGCATCCCGACGCGATACGCCTTCGGCAACCAGATCATTCACTCGTTGCTCGGCTTTCGAGCGGAAATCATCGATGACCTCGGTTGCCTGACGGGTAGCATCCACGATGGCATCGCCACCGCCGCGCACCAAATCCTCCAAAAGGGGGATTGATACAAAGCTCTTCTTGCGACGTTCATCTTCCAGAATGATCTGGGCCAGAGTCACGGAGGTCAGATCATCTCCGGAGACGTTATCGAGGACTTGCACCTCTTCTCCGGCACGGACGAAGACCGCAACGTCATCCAGCGAAACGTACCGACTGGTCGCTGTGTCATAGAGTTTTCGGTTCGTATATCTTTTCACGACGCGGGGCATCACGATCGGAGATACCACTCCGCCCCAGCCGTCGCCACCAAAACGACCCACACGGCCGGAGGTTTTTCAGCCTCCGGCATACGCCCCTTCACCCTGAAAGCGTTCCGTTCGAGGATCCGGCGGGGCTACCCGCCAAATCCTCAGGGCCAATCCAGCGCAAAGCCGGTAAAGGGACTATTGACCCGCTTCAGGTCCTGCAGGATTTCCTGCGCTTCTCCATCAGGAATCCCTTTGAATTCAATCGTTGTGCTGTCGGTAATCCCGCCGTAACGCGCCTCGAATTTGGGCGCCAATTCGCCATAGGTCCCAATCACCGTGAAGGCTTCGAGAACCTCATCAGGCACCTCAGCAGCCATTTTATCCCATTGCCCTTCCTTCGACATGGCATGCAGCTTCATTCCGAGATCCTCCCAGCCATGGATCTCCAAAACCGGGTGGTAACTGCGGGTCGAACCGTAGAAGGCGATTCGGTAGCGAATCGCTTCGCAAGCCTTCGCCACGGCGTCCGAGTCCTTACCCGTCGCGAGAAACCCGCCACCCCAAACCTCGAAGGTGGACCGGTCGCGCCCCGCCGCGGCCAAACCTTCAGTGATTTTGGGCATGGCGACCTCATCCACGTATCGCTTGGTGGCAAAGCCATGCAGGCGAACGCCATCGCACATACGACCTGCGAGCCGCAGCATGGCCGGGCGGACCGCTGCGATCGTGATCGGGATCGGAGGCAATCCCGCGGGGGGCGGCGCGAACTCCGGGGTCATCAAGGTGAATTGATAGTGCTCTCCTCGAAAATCGAGCTTTTCCTTCTTTTCCCAACAGCGCCAGATGGCCCGCAAAGCCTGAATATATTCTCGCAATCGAGGCAGAGGCGGGGTCCAGGGAACACTGAAGCGCCGTTCGTTATGGCCTTTTACCTGCGTACCTAGCCCCAGGGTAAAGCGCCCCCCGGAGTGGACATGCAGATCCCAGGCCGTGTTGGCCACCACCATCGGGCTTCTGGGGAAACAGACTGCAATTGCCGTCCCGAGGCGGATTTTTTCGGTCGCCAGACAAGCGGGAATCAAGGGAGCGAACGGGTCATTGGTAATCTCGAAGCTCAGAAGCCCATCAAAGCCGTTCGCCTCGGCAGCCGAAGCCGCTGGGCCAACCTTGCGCCAATCCGTGATGGGTACACCGGTTTCAATTCTCATGACGGCGATTCTTGCCACCTGATCACACGAAGTTCGAGAGGAATCGCAAAGAAAAATCACGAATCGGCCTCCCTTGTTGCGCGATTCGCGGGTTTCTGTCGTAAATTCGTGTGTGCTTCGACCCAAACCGATTGTCCGTGGCGCTCGCCTTTTGAGCTGCCTGCTTCTTCTCCTGATGCCAGCCTATGCCAGCGCCCAGATGGGCGGAGGCGGTGGCGGTGGCATGGGTGGGAGCATGGGCGGCGGTGGCGGAGGAATGGGCGGGCAACCCAATGCGCAGCCCCCGGCCGCCAGCGGAGGCGGCAGCGAAGATGCCGAGGACTTCTCGGCGGAACTACGAGACAGCGACCCGACTATCCGTCTTTTTGCCGTGAAGCAGCTGGCGCAATCCAAGGACGAAAAAGCCGTCGAGTATCTCGTCGAGGCCTGCTCGGACGAAGACAACCGTGTGCAACTCAAGGCGATTGACTCTCTCGGAACCATGCGTGCCAGCGGCGCCACGACCTCATTGATCCAGATGCTCTATCTCCGAGAGAGCGAGCCCTGGCTAAAGCAGCGAGTTTTGGTGGCCCTCGGCAAAATCGGGGACCCTCGCGCGGCCCGGCCTATCGGTGACCTTCTGACCCGGGAATCGGATCGGCGAACTGTCGGCACCGGAATTTTCGCCCTCGGAGCGATCGGTGACCCCGCTTCGATCTACCGCCTCGAAGAAGTCGCCAAGGGGAACGACGATGCCGACCTCAAACGACTCGCCAACGATGCCATCGCCAAAATCAAAAAGCGCCAGATCAATCCGGAGATCGTGATCGAGGCGCTCCGTCCGGACCCCAATGAAGTCCAACGTCCGGCCTCGGCCAGTGTCGGCAATCCCCTCGCCTACTGATCGCCCCGAAGCGAGCGATATGGCATCCGAGGACAACAAACTCCGACCTGAAAAAACTCTTTCCGGGTTGCCGTTGCAGGCACTCTACGAAGCCGACCCGGATCGCGAGACCGTGGGTGCGCCCGGAACCTATCCCTTTCTGCGGGGTCCATACGCGACGATGTACCGCAGCCGCCGATGGACCATGCGGCAATTCGCCGGGTTCGGCTCGCCCGAGGATACCAACGAACGCTTCCAATTCCTCCTCGAAGAAGGGCAGGACGGTCTGTCCACGGCTTTCGATATGCCGACGCTGATGGGCTACGACGCGGACCACCCCCGAGCCTTTGGCGAAGTTGGTCGCGAGGGCGTCTCCATCTCGACCATCGCGGACGCCGAGATCTTGTTCCGCGACATTCCCCTTGATCAGGTCTCGACGTCGATGACGATCAACTGCTCGGCTTCGATCCTGCTCGCGATGTATATCGCCCTTGCCGAGCGACGCGGTATTCCTCGCGCGAAACTTTCGGGCACGATCCAGAACGACATGCTCAAGGAATTCATTGCGCAAAAGGAGTGGATCTCTCCACCCGAACCGTCAGTGCGAGTCGTCGCTGACATGATCGAGTTCTGTGCGGAAGAAATGCCGCGTTGGCATGCGGTATCCATTAGCGGTTACCATATTCGCGAGGCGGGAGCGACGGCGATTCAGGAAGTCGCGTTCACCCTTGCGGATGGTTTGGCCTATATTGATGCAGTGGTCTCGCGGGGCCGTCTGAGCATCGATGACTTCGGCCACCGGCTCTCGTTTTTCTTTGATATCCACAATGATTTTTTCGAGGAAATTGCAAAACTCCGCGCAGCAAGACGGCTCTGGGCCAAATTGGTACGCGAGCGCTACGGAGCAAAAAAGGAAGAGGCCTGCCGGCTGCGAATGCACGGTCAGACGGCCGGAGTTTCCCTGACCGCGCAACAGCCGCTGAACAATATCGTTCGAGTGACCTTGCAAGCTCTGGCGGGTGTTCTCGGCGGCGTGCAATCTCTGCATACGAACTCGTTTGACGAGACATTCGCCCTCCCGACCGAAGACGCCGTGACACTCGCCCTCCGCACCCAGCAAATCATCGCCGAGGAAAGCGGAGTGGCCAACATCGTGGACCCGCTCGGCGGCAGCTATGCCGTCGAGGCACTCACGGATGCCATCGAAAAAGCCGCTCGCGATTTGATCGACGAGATCGACGCACGGGGGGGCATGATCGCTGCGATCGATGAAGGCTTCCCGCAAACAGAGATCTCCGAATCCGCATGGCAAACCCAATGCGAAACAGATCGTGGCGAACGCATCACCGTCGGCGTCAACGGTTTCCGTAGCGAGACCGCACAGGACCTGAAGATCCTGCGCATCCCGCCCGAGCTGGAGAAAACACAAATCAAACGAGTTCAGGAATTCAAGGCGGGGCGAGACCCCAAGTCTGTCGAAAACGCCCTGAATGCGATCCGAAAGGCTGCGGAAGGAGACCAGAACCTGATGCCTCATCTGATCAAGGCTGTTGATCTGGGATGCTCGGTTGGCGAAATCTCGGATATCTATCGCGACGTTTTTGGCGAATATCGAGACCCGGGGCACCTATGAAAATCGCGACGATCTCCGGACTTCTCGGCCTCGCATTTTCATTGGCGCTCACAGCAACCGCAGGGGCATCCACGGTGGCCGGATTTTGTAATCCATGGTTTCCGACGCCCGACGGTGCGCGATGGGAATACGAGGAGGTCTCTGGTGCCGGTCGCGCTCGGGCTATCCGCAGTGTGGTTGTCGCAACCGTGACAAAAAACGCATCGGGTGAAGTCGCGGAGCTTCGCCAAACCGTCCGTGAGGCGGCCCGAAAAAGCCGGGCGCGAGCGGCCGGTCTCACTGAAGTCCGCTGCGAGAACGGTAATCTTGCGCTGACCACGCGTGGCGCGGCGGAGGGGAAATCCGGCGCATCCAGAGCCGCTGGCAGGGTCACCGCTGTCATCCCCGGCCTCCCTTCCGAAAAGTTTCTGAAGCCCGGCTATGTCTGGAAATCGCGCAGCCGCATCCTCGCCCAGGAAGGCGATGCCACGATCACCGTGGAGGGAGAACGGGAGAGTCGGGTCGGCCGGACGACCACTGTCGAGGTCCCCGCCGGCACTTTCTCGGATGTCTTGCTCGTCGAGACGAAACAGACCCTCACCCGCGCCGGCACACCGCCCGTCGTTCAGGACATCCGCGAGTGGTATGTCCGCGGGGTCGGACTGGTCCAGCGCGAAACCCGCGTGGCCGGCGGACCGCCGACTTCTTTCACTCTGGAGAAAATGCGCCACTTCTCGCGCGGCGAGTAAGCTCGCCTCCCCGCTCGGGCGGCCTTGCGGGAGGGGAATTCTGCAACCTTTGGCAGGCGGAGACGAGGTGGTAGAGTGTTTCGCATGAAGGAAAAGACAGTCCACGTGGTCAGCCATGGCCCTCATTGTTTTGACGGAGCGGCCGCAGCAGCCAGCATTGCGAGATTCCACGACGGGCAGAAGGTTGTCGCCCATTTCCCCTCCAATAAAACCGTCGGGGACACGATTCGACGCCTCCACCCCGCCCCCGGCGAGGAACTCTGGATCACGGATATTTCCTGGAACGACGAGGCGACAGAAGATCATCTGCGCCAACTCATCGCTTCCGGTGTCATCGTGCATTGGATCGACCATCATAAAACTGCGATGGACCGGCTTGCTGCGGGTGGCTACCAGCTCGATTTCGCAACCAAGATCGTGCGCGACGAGTATTCTGCGGCGAAATTGACGTACCAGCACCTCGCCAGTCTCGGAGGGGACAACCTCTCGCCCCGATTCAAGGCCTTTGCCCCGATGGTCGAGTCCGCCGACGATAATGATCGCTGGATTCATGCGGTGGAGGGCTCGCGCGATCTCGGTCTGATCCTGCGCGTCATGCCGGCCCGCGAGGGCTACGAGGCCTTCGTCGCCATGGATGACGATCTCTCCGACACGCCCGCGATGGCAGCCGCCCGCACGCGCGTGCTTGGCGAGCTGAAGCGGAACCGAAACCTGGCCACGGATACGCGCATCGACCGAAAACTCGAGGGCATGACGCTCACCTCTGCCTTATGCGACGGTTACGCCGGCGAAATCGCTGACGAGTGGGGCAAGTCGAGTCCACGCACCGTTTTCGCACTCTTCGATGTGCGAAGCCGTGCCATGTCGTTCCGCCGTTCTCCCGATTTCGATTTTGATCTCTCCAAACTCGCCGAAGCATGCGGCGGTGGCGGGCACCCCGCGGCGGCCGGTGCGACCATTCCCGGATTACCGGAGGCTCTCGGCGAGAGCGTTGGCGAGGTCATCCACCGATCAGGAATGGGACAATGGACCAAATAGACACGGGGCAAGACTGATTCACCTGAGAAGGCAGCGGAACTGGAGCTTTTGACTTGACGCTGGGCCTTCCGAGTTGGAGAGTTCCGGATGCTTCGAGAACTTCTCCACCGGATCAGAGGCCACCAAAAATCAGCGCCGGCCGGGATTCCTATCCATGATCCTTTCGCTCTCCTCGTACCCCTGATCCTGCCCCTGATCTTCGTCCTTCTCTGCCCCGTCACCGCCAGCCTCGCCTCGGCGCGGGGAGACGCTCTCGAGGGCATCTTGGCCGACGAGACTCCGAATACGTCACGTCGAGGTTTTGAGCTCCGCGGGCAGGCACCCCGGTCATCCGGGCCACCCCTGCGCCGGATGACCCAACTCGAATACGCCTACGCCCTCCGAGATCTTCTTCATATTGACGAAGATGCGGCGATTTTGATCAGCGAGTCGCTACCGCCCGAAGCAGACGCCGGCGGCTTTGATACCGTCGCCGAGAGCCAGGGAATCTCGGCCTTGCACATCCGCAGCTATCTCGACGCCGCCAACCGCGCTTTGGATACGGCTCTGGTCCTCGGCACTCGACCGAAAAGCCTGGAGAGAAAAATTGACTATAGCCAAGGCTTGATGGCCTATTTCGCACTGTCGGAAACCTTTGGTCTGGGCGTGGTCAAGATGCTGGATGATGCCGCGGTTCAATTCGATGGTGCGGTCTGCACCTACACCATGGACTCCGAGCGCCACTACGTCCCCATCCTGCAAGAAGGGCGCTACAAGGTCACGCTGGATGGATACCGACACCAGGCCGACTCGCTGGTCGTCATGACTCTGTTCAAGGGAAAAACGCAGGGCATCGTCGCCTCGCTGGATGAACTGATTGGCAGTTGGGATCTTATTGACGACGAGACGCGGGTCGTCTCGACCGAAGTCTTCCTCCAACCAGGAGATCTGGTCGCACCGTGCATCGCTGAAGCCGACGTTCCCGCCGACGATCCTTTCTACCGCTATTTCGAAGCCAATATGCTGGCACAAAATTATACCGGCGAAGGAGTCGCATTTCGCTCCATGGTGATCGAGGGACCACTGACCGACGAGTGGCCGCCGGCAAGCTTCCGGGGGCTGCTGCCGGGGATCGAATTGGACGAAGCCGGAACCCTCCTGCTCAGTAAAAATCCCGAGGAGCACCTCATCGAGATTGTGGCAGACTTTGCACCACGCGCGTTCGGCCACCCCCTCAGCGAGCGTTCCATTGCCAGGATTGCACGGCTTGGGCTGACAGCTCTGGATGAAGGTCAGCCCTTTGTCGAGGCGTTGCGTACACCGCTTCTGGCGATCCTCACAGCCCCGAATTTCCTCTACCAGATCGACCAGCAGGGCATTTCGAAAGACTACGATTTCGCCAAGCGGCTGGCCGCATTTCTGTGGCGCGGCCCGCCCGATCAGGAACTCATCAACCTGGCATCACAGGGCCTTCTTCAGGATTCCTACCACCTCGACCTGCAAGTCGATCGCATGCTCGACGATCCGAAAAACACGCGGTTCGTGGAAGACTTTAGCGGACAGGCCTGGCGGCTCGACGAGTTCCGCGCAACATCGCCCAACCAGACGCTTTTTCCAGCGTACAATTCACAACTTGGTCAATCGATGGAAGCCGAGACGAACCTCTTTCTCGCCGCCCTGATTGCCGAGGACCTGGGCGTCGACCATTTGATCGACAGTGATTTCACCTTTGTAAACCGACCGCTGGCGCAACTTTATGGAATCCCGGGAGTTTCCGGACAGGAGATGCGGCGCATCGCGCTGCCACAGGACAGCCCACGCGGAGGCCTGATCACACAGGCCAGCATTCTGAAAATCACCGCGAACGGGACTTCGACCTCACCGATTCCGCGTGGCAACTTTATTCTCGAACACCTCCTTGGCACACCGATGCCACCACCGCCCGCAGGCGTCCCCGGCCTTGAACCCGACACCCGTGGGAGTTCCACCATTCGGGAGCAACTCGACTTGCACCGGACCAACCCGACCTGCAACGCATGCCATCGCTCGATTGATCCGCCGGGATTTGCCCTCGAGTCGTTTGATGCTGTCGGCGCTTTCCGCGACGAATATCCGAATCGCAGACTTGTCGACCCCAGCGGAACCACCCCGACCGGAAGGTCTTTTGCCGGCATCCGCGAGTACAAGAAAATTCTTCTCGAGGAGAATATCAATCAGGTCGCGCGCCACCTGTTCCAGCAGATCGTTATCTTCGCGACTGGAGCGGAGACCGAGTTTGAAGATCGCGATGAAATCGATGTGATGCTCGACCGACTGAGCACGGATGGATACGGAGTGCGCAGCATGATCCATGAAATTGTTGCGAGTTCGCTCTTCCAAAAAACTTCAGGGCTGGATGTTCGCGACGAACCCGGCAGTGATGCTGCGCGCCAGCCTCTCGGAAGGCGGGAACGATGAACTGGAATCGACGAATACAACGACGGACGGTCCTGCGCGCGGGAGGGGTCGCGCTGGCCCTGCCCCTTCTTGAAGCCATGCGGCCGGTGCTTGGGCGAGCCCAAGCCGAGCCCGTCCGGCGGATGCTGAATATCTGCGGCACCCTCGGCTTCTACGCACCCTCCTGGCGACCCGAGACCACGGGCGATGCCTATGAACCCTCGGAATACCTGCAACTCCTCGACAGGCACCGATCACGTTACACCGTGATCTCGGGGCTTTCCCACGAAGACCAGCAAGGCCGACAGCCGCATAACTCCGAGATTACCTTCCTGAGCGGGGCGCGACGTCCCGGCATGGACGGCTTTACGAACACGATCTCGATGGATCAGGTGACGGCCAACCATCTCGGATACGTGACACGATTCCCATCACTGAGTTTGGGCAGCCTGAAAGCTCAGAGCCAGTCCTACCTGTCCAGTGGCGTAATGGTCCCTGCCGAAACCAGTCCTTCCTCATTGTTCCGATCCCTATTCCTGCAGGGAAGCCCTCAGGAAGTCGCGCAAGAGATGGGACGATTACGTGAGGGCAAGAGTATCCTCGACCATCTGCGCCGACAGCGTGCCGCTCTGCTCGCCGATCTCGGCGGAGAGGACCGCCATCGGCTGCATTCATATTTCGAATCGGTTCGTGGCGCTGAGCGTGAATTGTCGGAGATGCAGGCTTGGCTCAATCGACCCAAACCCGTTGTCGGCTCAGAGCAGCCCACCGACATCGCCGGTGCGGGCGATCTCATCGGGCGTATTCGTCTCTTCTTCAACTTGATCCCACTGATTTTCGCTACCGATTCCTCGCGGGTGATCAGCTTGATGATGCAGGACCACTCCACGGTATTGGAGGTGCCCGGAACAACCAACGATCAACACAGCTTGTCGCATCACGGCCAGGAGGAGGGCAAGATCGACCAACTCCGCCTCGTCGAGAAAGCCATTCTCGTGGCCTTCGGAGAACTGCTCGACTCCCTCCACGCCGGCGTCGATGGCGGGAGTTCTCTGCTCGACAGTACGAGCATCCTGCTCGGCAGCAATCTCGGCAATGCCAATGCACATATAGCTTATGACTTGCCGATCATGGTGGCCGGTGGCGGCTTCGACCACGGCTCGCACGTCGACGTTGGAGGCGGCGGCAACCAGCCGCTATCGAACCTCTTCCTCACCCTGCTGCAGTCAATGGGGGTCGATACCGAATCGTTTGGCCAAAGCACGGGAGCTCTGCGCTGGGGCTGAGAGCTGCCCGATCAGGGATTGACCCTCTCGCGCCATAGACGCTCGACTTCGAGGCGTAGCTCGTCCGAAGTCCCATCGTTGTGCACGAGGACGTCGGCTCGCGATCGTCGCTCCTCATCCGACATTTGCTTGGCCGCGCGCGCATCCACTTCCGCTTCGCTCAAACCCCTCGCCTCGGCAAGACGTCGACGAATCTCGACGGGATCAGCAACCACCACCCATACTTCGTCTGTAATCGCATCCCAGCCACTATCAAGCAGGATGGCGGCTTCGAGCACCAACACCGGCACTTCCGGATCGCGGCGCGCGGCCGCGATCCGATCATCAACCATCTGCCGAATCCGCGGGTGAACGATTGCGGTCAACTTTTCCAGTTCCGACGCATCCCCAAAAACTTTCGCACCAAGTTGGGCGCGGTCAATCTGCCCGTTCGCATCGACAACTTCCGCGCCGAACGCCTCGACTACGGCAAGAAAACCTTCGGTCCCGGGCGCGTAGACCTCGTGACCAACCTTGTCAGCATCGACCACCCGCGCGCCGAGAGATTTCAGGATTTCGGCGACGAGGCTTTTGCCTGCACCGATTCCTCCGGTCAACCCAATTACGTGCATGACGCACTCCTGTCCGCGCGCGGTGGGAGATTCGACGGATACAATCGACTGATTTTCATGGCGTCAATCGCTCCAACATCCTCGGGAAAGGAATGGTCTCGCGAACATGGTGAATCCCGCAAATCCATGCGACGGCCCTTTCGATGCCAAGGCCGAACCCCGAGTGGGGAACCGACCCATAACGTCGCAGGTCGAGATACCACTCGAAATTTTTGGGCTCGAGCCCGTGCTCCAACACCCGGGCTTCCAGCGCATCGAGATTCTCCTCGCGCTGCCCTCCCCCGATGATCTCGCCGTAGCCCTCGGGCGCCAGAACATCCACGCAAAGCGCGAGGTTCGAGTCCTCCGGATCCGGCTTCATATAGAAAGCCTTGATATCCGCTGGATAGCGGTGCACGAGAACCGGACGGTCAAATTCGTTGGCCAGAAGAGTCTCTTCCTCGGCACCAAAATCGGTGCCCCACTCCTTTTCATGACCCAGCTGCCGAAGTCTCTCGACAGCTTCCGTGTAAGTCAGCCGAGGGAAAGGGGCTTGGACGGCTTCGAGTTTGGAGAGATCCCTCTCCAACAACTCCAGCTCCGGACGGCGCTCGGCCAAAACCTCGGCTACGATCGTGGCGAGAAAGTCTTCCGCCAAATCCATGTCGCCTGCCAGGTCGAGATAGGCCACCTCGGGCTCAAGCATCCAGAATTCGGTCAAATGTCGGCGGGTTTTCGACTTCTCCGCGCGAAAGGTGGGGCCCAGACAATACACCTGCCCCAGTGCCATCGCGGCGGCCTCCATATAGAGCTGTCCGCTCTGCGTGAGGTAGGCTGGAGAACCAAAATAGTCGACCTCGAACAGATTGGACGTTCCTTCACAGGCCGATGGCGTGAAGATCGGAGCATCCACCAAAGTGAAATCCCGGCTGTCGAAATAACGCCGGCAAGCCGAGATCACGCTCGCTCGCACCCGCAAAATCGCGTGCTGTCGACTCGAGCGAAGCCAGAGGTGCCGACGATCATGCAGAAAGGATGCCCCATGATCCTTGGGGGTAATTGGGTAATCCGCAGCGGCCGCGACGATCTCCAGGCCGCTCACGGCAAGCTCGAAGCCCCCGGCCGCACGAGCATCAGGCTTCACCTCGCCAGTCACGACAATCGAACTCTCCTGCCCAAGACCGCGCGCTTGCGCGAACAACTCGTCGCTCACATCAGGCCCGAACACCGTGCATTGCAGGGTCCCGGAACCGTCCCGTACCTGCAGAAAGACCAACTTCCCGCTGGAGCGTTTTCCTCGCACCCAGCCGCGGATCTGGACTTGCGTTCCGGAGTGCGCGCCAACCTCACTGATTCGCGTCCAATGCATTTGCGGCATTTAAAGGGTCGCTGGTAAACAGGCAACCGCACGGCTGGTTTTAACGCAGAGCATCAATTTTCGGACGTTTGCTGCTGGACGGGTTGACGGCTGATGGTAAGATATCTACTAATTCATACCAGATAGGTCTGAATAGGCTGTCTGCCCGCGCCACGTTCGGGCATTTCCCGAGGTTCTACAGGAATGTCATCGGAAAAACGCAGAATTTATATGGATAATCACGCGACCTCCCCACTCGATCCTCGAGTGCTGGACGCCATGATGCCCTACCTGACCGATTCGTTCGGCAACGCATCGAGCCGTAACCACCCGTATGGGTGGGAGGCTGAGCAGGCGGTAGATCAAGCCCGCGAGATCGCCGCCGGCCTGATCGGGGGCAAAGCCAAAGAAATCGTCTGGCTCTCGGGTGCAACCGAGTCGGATAACGTCGCCATCAAAGGCGCCGCCGAGTTCTACAAGGACAAGGGCAACCACATCATCACCTGTGTCACCGAGCACAAGGCGGTTCTCGACACCTGCAAGGCCCTCGAGCGCGCCGGTAAAGCCCGCGTCACCTACCTGGGCGTGGATACGACCGGTCGGGTGGACCCTCAGGAAATTCGCGATGCCATCGGGGACGATACGATCCTGCTGTCTTTCATGATCGCGAATAATGAAATCGGCACCATTCACCCGATCCGCGAGATCGGCAAGATCGCCAAGGAAAAGGGCGTTCTCTTTCACTGCGACGCCACGCAGGGCTTCGGCAAGATGCCCATTGACGTCAATGATCTGGGAATCGACCTCCTCTCGGCAACAGCCCACAAAATTTACGGCCCGAAGGGCGTCGGCCTTCTCTGGGTCCGATCCCGAGGACCGCGCGTCCGCATCACTTCCCAGATGGACGGGGGCGGACACGAGAGAGGCATGCGATCGGGTACCCTGAACGTGCCGGGAATCGTCGGATTTGCCAAGGCAATCGAAATTGCCCAAGAGGATATGCAGGCCGATCATGACCGCGTCCTCGGGATGCGCGAGCGACTTCACAAGCTTCTCGCCGACGAACTGGACGAAATCTATCTCAACGGACACCCGTCCGAGCGACTGGCGGGGAACCTGAACTTGAGTTTCGCCTATATCGAGGGCGAATCCATGCTGATGGGTCTCAATGGATCCGCTCACCCGGACGAGCCTGCGGTAGCGGTCTCCTCGGGTTCCGCCTGTACTTCCGCTACACTCGAACCCTCCTACGTCCTCAAAGCATTGGGCGTCGGCGATGAATTGGCTCATACCTCGATTCGCTTCGGTCTCGGCCGCTTCAACACGGACGAAGACGTGGATCAGGTGGCCAAACTCGTCATCAGCGAAGTGAAAAGACTACGCGAACTCTCTCCCCTCTACGAAATGGCAAAAGAGGGTATCGACCTGAAGGACTACTTCGCCGGCATTTCGCATTGAAATGGCATGGCAGAGGAATAGAAAATGGCTAGCTACAGCGACAAAGTTCTGGATCACTACTCCAACCCCCGCAACGTCGGTTCGTTTGAAAAGGACGAAGACAACGTCGGCACGGGGATCGTCGGCGCTCCCGAGTGCGGCGATGTCATGAAACTTCAATTGAAGATCAGCGACGACGGGGTTGTCGAAGACGCCAAGTTCAAGACATTCGGCTGCGGCAGCGCCATCGCGAGCTCGAGCTATGTCACCGAACTCGTCAAGGGTAAGGGCGTCGAAGAAGTCGCCGGGATCTCCAACGAAACCATCGTCGAAGAACTGTCGCTGCCTCCCGTCAAGATCCATTGTTCCGTTCTCGCGGAAGATGCGATCAAGGCGGCCGTCAACGATTGGAAGTCTCGGCACGGGGACACTTCGGAAGATTCCTGAGCCTGCCTCGGGAAACAAGAAGGAGCGAACGTTGGCTATCGGCCCCAAAGGTATCACACTGAGCGATCAGGCGAT
>Ga0055584_100003584_pt1 | contig 15279 bp, 15 predicted proteins | sample OSDHelmetaG_FD_58716 | JGI IMG/M metagenome (GOLD analysis project Ga0055584, IMG submission 58716) | Pelagic marine sediment microbial communities from the LTER site Helgoland, North Sea, for post-phytoplankton bloom and carbon turnover... | ecosystem: Environmental > Aquatic > Marine >... | reverse complement strand
TTAGCGAGGTAAAGCCCCACAGCCATGAACGCAATCGCGACCCACACGATGGGCGCAAAACTGTCCTGAAAAATGATGAAGGCCCAAATGATGCCGGCCGCCGGTACGATGTAGTTGAACTGGGAGAAAAAGACCGGGCCCGCGCGGTGGATGACCTCGAACAGCACAAGAAAAATCACGATGTCGGTCACGCCCGCCCAAACCGTGCCGCCAATCCCCGCCGCGGTCGCGCCTTCGAAGAAGTACAGCCCGTCAATCGCCCACATGAAGGGGAACATCACGACCGTTGCGAATACCAACACACCTGTCGATAGCTGCAAGGTGGTCGATTCGGCCGGGCGAATGAGCGCGACGACCACATTGTTGACGGCGTATCCCAGCGGGGCGATCAGCGCGACAAGAAACCACAAGCCCGAGACGTCGCCACCCATGTTGCCCCATGTCCAGGGCTGGACAATCAGGACCACGCCAGCCAGGCCGACGATCAGGCCGCCGGTACTCCAAACGTTAAATCGTTCAAGGCGCGCAACGAACGCGAAGATATAGGTCAGCGCGGGCGTCAAGGTGAGGGTAAGGGTCAGGAGGCCGGCAGGGAGCTGGGGGGCGGCGTAGGTCAGCGCGACAAGTGGAATGGTGAAGCTGAAGATCGCGGTGAACCCATATTGGCGCAGGTGACCAGCGCTCAGTTTTGGCAAATCTCTCAACAGGACGGAGACGACAAGAAGACCGGCTGCACCAAAGAATGACTGCCAGAACGCCAGAGCCATCGACGGTACGCCGCCGTCCACGGCGATCCGATTGGCGGAGAAGAACGTGGCATAGATGATGCCGCCGCCGACCAACAGGACGAGCGGAAACGCGAGCGAGCGTGCTGGCGCGCTAGATGTATTCATTCTGGAAGCCTCCCCATATGCCCCGTCAGCGGGCCAGCCTATAGCCCGCGTAGCTGCGCGGTAAAGCAGGCGGCCCCTGATTTCGCGTGCAGCGGCGCATCGGCGTGCCTATCTTGGAGTAAATGCGGCCCCAACGCGCCGCAGACCCGGATCATGACCAACATACCTGCACAGCGAGACATTATTGATCGACGTCGGTTGACCGCGGCGATCAATGACATAGCCGCGCAGGACACGCCGCGTAGTACGAAGACCCGTGCGGCTGTGTTGGCGCTGGTTGCCGAGGCGCTGGCGCGGGGGCAGCGCACCATTCAGGCGCGGTTCGAGGCCACGCGCGCCGGTCGTGACACCGCGCGGGCGAATGCGTTTCTGATCGATCAAGTGGTGCGGGTGCTGTACGACCACGCGTCACAGCATGTCTACCGGGCCACCAATCCGACGGCGCAAGAGCGTCTTTCGATGGTCGCCGTGGGCGGTTACGGGCGTTCGGAAATGGCCCCCTACTCCGACGTCGATCTCTTGTTCCTATATCCCTACAAACTCACCGCGTGGGGCGAGCAGGTTGTCGAATACCTACTCTATTTCTTGTGGGACCTTGGGTTGACCGTTGGGCAGTCGACGCGATCGGTTGACGATTGTGTCCGTCTTGCCAAGAGCGATACGACTATTCGTACCGCCATCCTGGAAGCGCGCTACGTCTGGGGCGATCGAGCGCTCTTTGACGAACTGCATACGCGGTTCTCCAAAGAAGTGATCGAAGGCACCGGGCACGACTTCGTCGAAGCCAAGTTGAACGAGCGCAACGAGCGTCACAAACGGCTTGGTGACTCCCGCTACCTCGTTGAGCCGAACATGAAAGACGGCAAGGGCGGGTTGCGCGATCTCCACACGTTGTTTTGGATCGGCAAATACGTTTACGACATTCGCGATGTCGAGGGTCTTGTCGGTCTGGGTGTTCTCACCGAAGCCGAACTGCGACAATTCCGCCGGGCCGAAAACTTTCTGTGGACGGTGCGCTGCGCGCTGCACTACATCGCCGGACGTGCCGAAGAACGCCTGACGTTCGACGTCCAGCCCGACATCAGCCGACAGCTACGCTACCGCGACAAGGGTCACACCTCGAGCGTCGAACGCTTCATGAAGCACTACTACCTGGTTGCCAAAGAAGTCGGCGACCTCACGCGCATCTTCTGCGCCAGCCTGGAAAACCAGCAGCGCCGCAAGCCGGTCCTCGCGCTTTCACGCCTTGGGCTATTCCGACGCGAACTCGATGGTTTTGCCGACGAGGGTGGGCGCCTCACGGTGGAAGACCCGACAGCGTTCGAGACCGACCCCGTAGCGATGATCCGCCTCTTCGCGGTTGCGCAAGAACACGACCGCGATATTCACCCCGATGCGATTAAGCACACCACGCGCGCGCTGAAACGGATCGATGACGATGTGCGGCACGATGCCGAGGCGAACGCGCTTTTCTTGAAAATTCTTACCTCTAAGAAGTCGCCGGAAAAAGCGCTGCGCCGCATGAACGAGGCCGGCGTTCTCGGCCAATTCGTGCCGGACTTTGGTCGCGTCGTCGCGCAGATGCAGCACGACATGTACCACGTCTATACCGTGGATGAGCATTCGATCCGGGCCATTGGTGTGCTCAGTCAGATCGAGTCTGGCGACCTCAAGGCCGACCATCCGTTGGCAAGCGTCCTGATCAACGATGTGTTGTCGCGCCGGGTGCTTTACCTCGCCGTGTTGCTGCACGATGTCGCCAAAGGCCGTGGCGGCGATCACTCCATTCTCGGCGAACAGGTCGTGCACGAACTCGGCCCGCGCCTGGGGCTCGATCCGGACGAAGTCGAGACCGCTGCCTGGCTGGTGCGCTGGCATCTCACGATGAGCCACACGGCCTTTAAGCGCGACATCTACGATCCCAAGACGGTGCTGGATTTCAAGGACCATGTTCAGAGTGTCGAGCGGCTGCGTCTTCTACTCATTCTGACGGTTGCCGACATACGGGCGGTCGGGCCGGGTCGCTGGAACGGCTGGAAGGGCGAATTGTTGCGCGAGCTCTATAACGCCACCCGTGATGCCCTCAGCGGTGCGTTCGACGAGCGGACGGGTGCGGGTCGTCGCGATGCTGCAGTGGCCGCCCTCAACCAGGAACTGAACTGGCCAAGCGATGCCTTCGAGGCTCACACCGAACGATTCTACAGCCCCTATTGGCTGGGTCTCGACACAGCCACCCAGGCGCGACACGCGCTACTGATCCGCGACGCCGATGCCGCAGACGAGCGGCAACTCGCGATCGGCAGTCACGTTGATGAGTTCGCCGCGGTGACCGAGCTATCGATCTACACACCCGATCACCCGGGCGTCTTCGCCCTGTTGGCCGGTGCGATCGCGTTGACCGGGGCGAGCATCGTCGATGCGCGTATCCACACCTCATCCGACGGCATGGCGATCGATACCTTCTGGTTGCAGGATCAGGAGCGCCGCCCGTTTGCCGGTCAAGGCAAACGCGAACGGCTTCGAACCAACATAGAGGATGTACTTGGGGGACGATTGCGGTTGGCCGATGCCTTGGCGCGGCGCCCCAGCCGCTGGCCAGAACGCGCGCACGTCTTTTCCGTCCAGCCCCGCGTTCTCATCGACAACAATGCATCCAACGTTCGCACCGTTATCGAAATCAACGCGCTCGATCGCGCCGGGCTTTTGTATGACGTGACACGCGCGATCTCTGCAGCGGGGCTGTCGATTGCCAGCGCCCAAATCTCAACGTACGGCGAACGCGCGGTGGACGTGTTCTACGTGAAAGATGTTTTTGGTCTGAAGATCACGCACGAAGGCAAACGAGAGAAAATTCGTGGGCAAATTCTTGCCGCAATTCGGGAAGGTGACGAACGGGCGGCGCTGGTGGTGGCGGCTGAGTAGTTGTTAAGCGGGCGCGGTCGGGCGGCCAAGCAATGCCACACGCATCACGATCGCCAAGAGCCCGCTGACCATCATCACGATGACGAGCGGCATGGCCGTGCCGTCGTGAAAGAACCCAACCAGGGCGCCCGCAGCGGCACCCAGCGCAAATTGCATCATGCCTAGAAACGCGGACGCCGTACCCGCCATGTTGGGAAATTCGCTCAGCGCGCCAGCAGTCGCATTGGCGCCAATCATCGTGACGAACAACATCATCACGACCACCGATCCGATCAAGGCAAACAAGGGCACCCCAAGAGCCCCGGCGAGAAAGACAAGGACACCGCCGCCAGCGATCCCGTAGGTACCGATGGCCAACATGCGATCGACGCCGACGCGGACCACGACACGGCTGTTGACGGCGCTGCCCACCATCAGCGCGACGACGTGGGCTGCAAACAAGAATCCGTACAGCTCGGGCGAAACACCAAAGAGCTCGATGATGACGAACGGTGAGCCTGCGATGTAGGCAAACATCGCGGCGAAACTCAGCCCCTGGCAAAAGGCATAGCCGAGATAGCGTTTGTTGCGGATCAGCGCGCCATACGATTTCGCCATATCGCCAACACGGTGGTGGGTGCGGCGCGCCGGCGGCAGGGTTTCGCGCAACGGGTAGACGGTGATGAGCAGACAAATCACGCCGAAGCCGGCCAGCGCCCAAAAAATGGCACGCCAGCCGAAAAAGACCAGAACCTGCCCGCCCAGGATGGGCGCAGCCATGGGGGCAATGGCCATCACCACGAACAGCAACGACAACGTCTTGGCGGCTTCTTCGCGGTCATAGCGGTCCCGCACAATCGCTCGCGCTAAGGCGGCCGCGGCGGAGCCGCCCAAAGCCTGCAAAAAGCGAAAGCCGATCAGCACGTCAATCGATGTGCTCAACGCGCCACCAATACTCGCGGCCACAAAAATGGCCAATCCGGCGTACAGGATCGGTTTGCGTCCGAAGCGATCGGACAGCGGCCCCCACACGATGGGCGCGATGGCAAAGCCCAAGAGAAAGGCACTCAGCGTTTGTTGGACCCGGCCCGAATCAGTGAGCAAGTCCTGGGCGAGTGCCGGGAACGCGGGCAAATACATGTCGACCGACATTGGTGCCGAGGCCGACAATGCGGCCAAGGTCAGCAACAGCGTGAGGCCGCCGGGGCTTTTACTATTCAATGGGGGGTGCCGATGTGGTCAATTGAATGTCCGCACGATAGCAGGATGCCCTTGATCGCCAAATGCTGATGATTTGCCGGCTTTTCGAGAACGCGTGCCGATGACGTTGGGGCGTGCCGTCGCGACCATCGGCGGCTACACGCTGATCAGCCGTGTCCTCGGCTTCGCGCGCGACATTCTTGTTGCCGCGATCTTGGGCACCGGCCCGGTTGCCGACGCGTTTTTTGTCGCGTTCAAGCTGCCCAATTTCTTTCGCCGCTTGTTCGCCGAAGGTGCCTTTAACGCAGGGTTCGTGCCGCTGTTCTCCGGCATCTTGGAGCGCGAAGGCAAATCTGCCGCCCAACTCTTTGCCGAACAGGCATTGTCGGTACTGCTGCTGACGTTGTTTGTCTTTGTAACGGGCCTCCAGATTCTGATGCCGCTTGCCATGTACGGGTTGGCGCCCGGCTTTATTGACGAGCCCGACAAGTTCGATCTCACGGTCACGCTGACCCGCCTGACCTTTCCGTATCTCTTGTTCATCAGCCTCGTCTCATTGGCGGGAGGCATTTTGAACAGCGTCAGTCGGTTCGCGGCGGTGGCGGCGACACCAATTTTGCTGAACCTGACCTTGATCGCTTTTCTTGGTTTGGCGGCGCGGTCATTTGAAACGCCCGGGCACGCCCTGGCGTGGGGCGTCGCAACCGCCGGGATGATTCAGTTTTTGTGGGTGACGATCGCCTTGTCGCGCGCCGGTTACCGGCTGAGCTTGCCGCGACCGCGCCTGACGCCGCGGGTGCGCGAATTGCTTTGGCTCATGTTACCCGCCGCGATCGGTGCCGGCGTGGTGCAGATCAACTTGTTGACCGACATCATCATTGCGTCGTTGCTGCCGGAAGGGTCGATCTCGTTTCTCTATTTTGCCGATCGCGTGAATCAATTGCCGCTCGGCGTGATCGGCGTTGCGGTTGGGACGGCCTTGTTGCCGCTGTTGTCGCGCCAAGTGGCGGCCGAAGACACGTCAGGCGCCAACAACAGTCAGAACCGGGCGATCGAGGTCGCGTTGTTTCTCACGCTGCCGGCTACGGCGGCCCTTCTGGTCTTGGCGCTACCGGTGGTCAGTGTCCTGTTCGAACGCGGCGCGTTCGATGCGACGGCGAGCGCCGCCACCGCCTTTGCCTTGATGGGCTATGTCGTGGGCCTGCCCGCCTACGTTCTGATCAAAGTGCTCGCGCCGGGCTACTTCGCCCGGAAAGATACCCGCACGCCGGTACGGATTGCGATTGTCGCCATGGTGGTCAACCTGGTGCTGAACCTGATCTTGATCTGGCCGCTGCAACATGTCGGTCTGGCGCTGGCCACCGCGCTTGCCGCCTGGCTTAACGCGGCGCTGTTGGCCTGGGGGCTGCGGCGGCGGGGGCATCTCACGCTGGATGCCCGGTTGCGCGGGCGTCTCGTGCGCATCGTCGGCGTTACGGTGGTGATGGCAGTTCTTTTGTGGATCGCCCGCGATGCGCTGGCCGCCGGGGGCTGGTTGGAATCGCCCGGCACGCGCATCGGGGCGCTTGCTGGGCTGGTCGTCCTCGGGTTGCTGGTCTATGGCATCGCGGCCCATGTCAGCGGGGCGATGCGGTTAACCGAACTCAAGTCTCTCCTTCGCCGATCCGGTGGCGCGGGTTGACCCGCCTTTGCCAACCACGCCATAAACCGGCCTTCTCCAACCGAGGTGCGGCCCGATGACGGCAACGAAACGAATCTTCTCAGGCGTGCAGCCCACCGGCAATTTGCACCTCGGCAATTACCTCGGGGCCATTCGCAATTGGGCGCGCTTGCAAGATGACTACGAGTGCATCTATTGCGTGGTGGATCTCCATGCGATCACGCAACCGCAAGATCCTGCGGCGTTGCGTGCCAGTACGCGGGAGGTTGCCGCCAGCCTTATCGCCTCAGGCATCGATCCCAAGGGGTCGATCATCTTCAATCAATCCCAAGTCTCTGCCCACGCAGAACTGGCTTGGATTTTCAATTGTGTGGCCAAGCTCGGGTGGCTCAACCGCATGACGCAGTTCAAAGATAAGGCCGGCAAGAACCGCGAAAACGCGTCGGCCGGCCTCTATATCTATCCGGTGCTCATGGCGGCGGACATTCTTGCGTACAAGGCGACACACGTACCGGTGGGGGAAGATCAGAAACAGCATCTTGAGCTCACCCGCGACATCGCCGGCTCGTTCAACGATGCCTACGGCGTTGAGTTCTTTCCACTCACCGAGCCGTTGATTTTTGGCGAGGCGACGCGCGTGATGAATTTGCGCGACGGTACCAAAAAGATGAGCAAGTCGGACGAATCCGACTACACCCGGATCAACCTGACCGATGACGCTGATTTGATTGCCCAAAAAATTCGTAAGGCGCGCACCGATCCGCTGCCACTCCCAGGAAGCGCCCGCGATCTTGCCGAACGGCCTGAGGCCAACAATTTGGTGGGCATCTACGCGGCCCTCGCCGATATCGATCGTGATGCCGTGTGCGAAAAATTCGATGGCGCGCAATTCTCGGGCTTCAAGAACGAGCTTGCCGATCTCGCCATCGCAAAACTGTCGCCGATCACATCGGAGATGCGGCGCCTGCTGGATGACCCTGCGCATATCGATGCCGTTCTTCGCGATGGCGCCGACCGGGCGGACGCTCTAGCCGCGCCAATCTTGCGCGAGGTGCAAGATATCGTCGGATTTCTCAACCCCTAACGGCCCGCATTTCTGCGGTCTTGCAGCGGCGCGTTTTATCGGCTCAAGTTAAGGTCCTATTGTTGGTGACCCGTCCATGACCGAATCGCCCGAAGCCCGCCAGTTCCTCGTCGTTGTCGACGACACGCCCGAATGCCGCAAAGCGTTGCGCTTTGCGTGGCGCCGCGCACTACGTACCGGTGCAGGCGTGACCTTGCTGCGGGTGATCGATCCGGTGGACTTCCAGCATTGGTTGGCGGTCGAAGAACGCATGCGCGAAGAAGCCCGGGAAGAGGCGGAAACTCTTCTCAAGACCTTTGCAGGCGAAGTGCAGCAGCATTCCGAAATTTTGCCCGAGCTTGTCGTGCGCGAAGGGCCGATCAGCGACGTCGTGATGAAATTGATCGATGAGGATCGCACGATCCGCATTCTCGTCCTCGGTGCGGGGAGCGGCTCGGATGGGCCGGGGCCATTGGTCAGCCAGATGGCCGGCAAGATGTCCGGCGCCATGCGCATTCCGGTCACCGTTGTGCCCGGCAGCTTGTCCGACGAGCAGCTCGACTTGCTGACCTAAGACGGTCTCCGGCGAAAAAAAGTTGTGGACAACTTAGGCTTGTTCGCCTGGTGGGCGTTGAGACTCGTTTTCAACACAATCCGTTAAGCCGTTAACCAATAGGCAATATTGGCCCGTCAATTATTAGCGGGCAGCCCCATTTGGGGTGTCTGCAGGGTGGTTTTCGGGGCCTCAAAAACCTTCTGTAGTGGTTGCCCCCCTATATGAACCCCCTATATTGCGCCCCAGCGATATCAGGGAATTTTGAGATAAATACCATGACGACTCTCCGCCACGGGTTCGGCGTGACGTTGATTGGGGTCGGGGTTGGGTTTTCAGTAGTTTTTGGTTTGGCGATTTATGCCGGCCCTAGTCCCATCGACCAACTCGCCTACGCAGCCCGGCCAGCGCCGGGCGCGGATGCATTTTCAGCCATGGCTGCGCCTGTGGGGCCGCAGCTTGTCGGCCCCGGTGTGCGGGCGCTGGCTGCCTATTCGGGGCAGGCTGTGCCGGTACCCAGTGCGTCGAGCCTGATCAATGAATTCGATCGGCTGGGATACAGCCTGGAAGGCGCCGCAGATCAAGCGCATGAGGTGCCGCGGGTTTTCCTGACCCAATTGCCGCAGGACTTGCCCACCATTCGCACTGTCCCGCTGCGCAAATCGGTGTTTATCCGCTCGTTGTTGCCGTTGGTGTTGCGGGCCAACGAAGAAATTCTGTTCGAACGGGCGCGAATCCAAGAATTGCGTGCCCGCCTTGCCGAGGGTGAAACCTTATCCTCGTCCGAATCGGCGTGGTTGGACCGGTTGACGCAGTCCTACAAGCTCGATTCCCGCGACCTGGGCGCCCTTCTCCACCGCCATGACGTGGTGCCGGTTGGCCTTGCGTTGGCGCAGGGCATCGAAGAATCCGGTTGGGGTACCTCGCGGTTTGCCCTCCACGGCAATGCCATCTTTGGGCAGTGGACGTTCAGCAAGGGGGCCGGCATCGTTCCGAAGGATCGCGAAGAAGGGGCTCGCCACGAAGTGAAGGCCTTCCCGACGCTTGCGGAATCGGTGCGGCAGTACATGCGGAATCTCAACAACCACCGCGCCTACCGCGAATTCCGTCAGGTCCGGGCGACCATGCGCGCCGCAGATCAGACGATTGAGTCCAAAGCCCTGGCCAGAACCATGACGCGGTATTCCCAGCGGGGATCTGAGTACGTGTCGTCGATCCTGGGGTTGATCAGAACCAACAAACTTGATGCGCTGGATGACGCACGGCTGGGTGGCAACACCCGCGAGGCGCTCGACAGCTAAGCCTTGCCGGGCGTCCCTATTGGTCCGTTGCGCAACAGCGCAACATCACTTGTCGCGAAAATCAGCCGGTAGCCCTTTGCGGCAAGCCGGTCATAGCCGCCGGCGGCTGTTTCGATCGTCCCTAGCACGGCATCGGTGTCCAGAATGGCGCGCTCGGCAGCATCCCTCAGGGCGATGACATCCGGGTCGTCGAACTGGCCGAGCTTGCCGATGCTGCCCGACAGATCCATGGGGCCCAGGAATAACGAATCGACACCCGGGACAGCGATCTCCCCAATGCGCGCCACCGCGTCGCGGGATTCAATCTGGCACAACACCATGACTGCGTCGTTTGCAGTCGCCACGTAATTCTTCCAGTCCCGCCCGAACCGTCCGGCGCGAATAGACCCTGCGGCACCGCGCTGGCCGTCGGGCGGATAGCGACATTGGTCAACGATGCGCTGCGCTTGTTCGGCGGTTTCGACACCAGGCACCATGATCCCCGCGGCACCGCAATCCAGCGCGCGCTTGATCTCATGCGGGCTGTCGTTGGGAACGCGCACCAGAATGGTCGTGTCCGAGCCCTGGGCGGCCCTGAGGTGATGCACAACATCGGCAACGCTGCCCTCGCCGTGCTCGTAGTCGATGAGCAGCGCGTCATAGCCGGCGCCGGCAAGGACCTCGGTCACGGCGGGGCTATTGAGCGACACCCAACAGCCAATCGCCGTTTCGCCGCGCTGCAGCTTTTCTTTCAGTCGGTTTTTCATGGGAAGAGTTTAGCGTGCAGGCACGTAGTACTGCATGCCAAACCAGCGCCACCGATTGTTCTCGGCCGGCATCGTGCAATTGATCCGACCCCGACCGCGCGGCAGGGCCTCGGCGAGGCGGACCTCCACGCGGGTGCTGCCGAGACGCTGGAGCGTGAGATCAATCGAGCCGCCCTGCGCGAAAGCAAAACAATTGAGCCGCCCGATATCGCCCGGCGCCGGGTCTACCGTGAAACCGAATGCCGGGGGATTGTCGCCCCGTAATGTCGGATCGTCCGGCGTCAGATCCATCGCACGAAGGGGGAGCGCGTTAATGATCAAATCGAATCGGTCGGCGTTGCCGAAGTTTTCGTTCAGCGCGAAGCGCGGCAGATAGAAACGGTCGTGCTCGGCAAAGGCCACGGCGGAATGTTGGCCGAATGCGGCTTTGAACCCTAGATCCACTGCAAGGTCGACAATCTCGCGCGACGCCTCGCCGTAGGGATAGGCAAACAGCTCGGGCGCGGTACCCAGTTCTTCGGTCAAGCGTTCCTGGGCGCGAACGATCTCGCGCCGCGCATCGGCCATGTCCCCGTCAGGCATATGCGGGTGCGTCACGGTATGGTTGCCGATCGTCACGCCGGCCTCATGCAGTTCGCGAATTTGGTCCCACGACATGTAGTTGCTGTGGCCGCGATCCACGGGGTCCGTCGCGACGAAAACCGTGAAGGGAAAACCGGCGTCGCGAAACTTGGGCCACGCGACGTCGTAGATCGAACGAAACGCATCGTCGATGGTAATTGCGATCGTCCGATCGGGCAGCGCCTCGCCGCTTTCAAAGGCGGCGATGATGTCGGGCAGCGGTAGGACCGTGAAGTTGCCCTCCCGGAGTGTTTTGATGTGCGCGTCAATTTGCTCCAGCCGCACGTTGGTACTGGGATAGTCGTCCTCACCGAAGCGGTGATACATCAAGACGACGGCGCCGTTTTCTTGGGCGGCGCGCAGCGTTTCGGCAAAGGACACCACCGCGCCCACCATCACCAGCACGGCGGTCAGCAAAGAGAAGAGGCGGCGATGCATCATGGTCTCACGTCATCATGTTGGTACCGGCAGCACGGTCGCTCAGCAGCGGAAAGCGCCGCGCATTGAACAACTGATAGTGCCACCACTCGTTTCGGTAATAGTCCCAGCCGGCCGCTGTCATGATCCCCAACAAGAGCGCGCGGTTGCGTTGCGCCCCAGGCCCGATATCGGTCCGGCCGTGGTGCGATTGCACCGTAAAATCGTCAAACGGAGTCCCCATTTCAAGGGGTTGGCCCGATAGATCCTCAAGGGTGAGGTCGATGGCCGCACCCCTGGAGTGGGGCGAGCCGCGCCGCGGGTCGGCGACAAAATTCGGATCGGGTGTGTGAGACCACAGCTGCCACTGCGCTTCGGTCGGGCGATAGGCATCGAAAACGCGTAGGCGAAACCCGAGTTGGGCGGCCAGATCGATCGCTTGATCCAAGCACACCGCCGCTTCGGTATTGAGGAAGCAGGCGGCGCGCTGGTAGACCGGCGTCCCGGTAAAGTTATTGGGGCCGGCATAGGCAATCTGAAGGGCGACGTCGTGGGTCGCCGTTGAGATCTCGGTCAGATTTTCACAAGTCGCCATCTGTGCGGCACGCTACCATGGGTTGGATGCACCTACTCGCACTGGATACTTCACTGGCAGCCTGTTCGGTTGCACTTTGGCGTGACGGCACGATCGTCGCTGGCGAACGCTCAGCCATGGCCAAAGGGCACGCCGAAGCGCTGGTACCCATGATTCAGCGGGTTTGCGCCGAAGGAGGGCAGGATATGGCTGCCTTGAACGCGGTGGCCGTGACCCGCGGTCCGGGCACCTTTACCGGGATTCGGATCGGTTTGGCCACGGCGCGGGGCTTGGCCTTGGCGACGGGGTGTCCGGTGATCGGCATCTCGACGTTGGTCGCCATTGCCGCGACAGCGGCCCTCCCGCCCGATCCCGCGCCGCTACTCGTTGTCCAAGATGCCCGGCGTGGCGAGGTCTACGTTGAACTAGTGGAGGCGCCATCCGGCCTTGGTCGCGGCCCTCAAGTGCTTTCCCTGGACAATTTGGCCGAGGCGTTTCCCGACCGTCCCCTGCGGCTCATCGGCAGCGGGGCGGAACTGGCGGCGGACCGGTTGGACGGCGCCGTCACCATCGATGGGGGGGCGGTCTTGCCCGACGCTGCGGTTGTCGCCGCCCTCGCGGTCGCGCAGCTTGAGGCCCACGGGGCCGAGGCCTTCATTGTGCCGCCCGGACCTCTTTATTTGCGCGCCCCCGACGCCAAACGCCCGACGCGATGATCACGATCGCCGCAGTCGACCCGCCGGCCGCTGCCGCCCATGCCGCCGTCTTGGCCGCGCTGCATGCGGCGTGTTTTCCCGCGCCCTGGTCGGCCGATGAAATAACGCGGCTGTTGGCCATGCCGGGCGCCTTTGCGGCCATTGCGCGGTTGGAAGAAGCCCCTTGCGGGTTTCACCTCAGCCGTTATGGAGGCGGCGAAGCCGAGATCATCACGATCGGCGTGCACCCCCAAGCTCGACGGTCCGGAGTCGGCCGCATTCTTCTTCAGGATGTTGTCGATCGTGCGCAGGCGTTGGGCGCTGCAACGTTGTTTGTCGAGGTTGCCGAAAACAATAGTGCTGCGCTCGCGCTGTATCGCACGGCAGGGCTCGCGGCTGTCGGCCGCCGCCCAGGCTATTACGCATCGGAAACGGGCGCCCGCGATGCGCTGGTGATGCGGGCGGACGTGGGCGCCGACTAACCGCGCCGAATAAATACCCGATGCACACCGTCCGTCCCGGCGGCAGGTTCGATGCTCAATACCTCGTGGCCGGCGTCTCGTGACGAGCGTGGCACGTTGTCGAGTGGTTCCTGGCCCTTGAGGTCGACGGCCAAAACCGCGCCAGGGGCCAATTTTTCCAGCGCCAGCTTTGTCTTCACGAAGGTGATCGGACAGACGTCGCCCGTAATGTCGATCAAGTGATCGGCGGTGTGCCTTGACTTTGCGGTCACTTTGCCTCGTTTACCGATTCTTGGTGGTTGCTTGGGCTGAATTGGCCTCTATATATGGGCTGAAATAGCCGCAAGTAGAAGGAACAACAACGCGATGGTGGAACAGCCCCGTTCCAGCGAATTAATGGCGCTGACGACAGATATTGTGGCATCCCATGTGTCGAACAATACGGTCGCCATTGCCGATTTGCCCAGCCTTATCCAGCAGGTTTACGCGGCGCTGTCCGGGCTCGGCAACGCGCCGGCCGCGTCGGCCACACGACCCCATCCGGCCGTACCGATCAAGAAGTCGGTGATGCCCGATTACATTGTCTGTCTCGAAGACGGCAAGAAGTTGAAGATGCTCAAGCGGCATCTCAAGACGCGCTACAACATGTCGCCCGAAGAGTACCGCGAGCGGTGGGGCCTGCCGTCTGATTATCCGATGGTCGCGCCGGCCTATGCTCAGCAACGCAGCGATCTCGCGAAGAAGATCGGCCTCGGCACCAAACGCGGCAAAAAGGGGCGCTCGAAGTAGTCGCCGAATCATGACGCGGCAGCGGTATCGCGTTAGATTGAAGCTATGCCCAGAACCATAGAAAAACGGTGCCTCGAAAAGGGGCTGAAGATGACCGAACAGCGCAAGGTCATTGCGCGCGTCCTGTCGGTTGCAACGGATCATCCCGATGTAGAGGAACTTTATCGCCGCGCCGTGGCGATCGATTCCGGCATTTCAATCGCGACGATCTACAGAACCGTGCGGCTTTTTGAAGAGTCCGGCATTCTCGACCGGCATGACTTCGGTGACGGTCGTGCGCGCTACGAGGAAGCCTCAGACGAACATCACGATCATCTTATCGACATGCGCTCCGGCGACGTGATCGAATTTCAAGACGAGGAAATCGAAGCGTTGCAGCAAAAAATTGCCGAGCGCCTCGGCTATCGGCTTGCCGGTCACCGGTTGGAGCTCTACGGCACGCCGATTGAGGACAACAGCAAGGATAAGGCTGACGGCGACTAGCCGTGCCGAGCGATCGATGAGCCATCTTCGCGCTGCGTTGAGCATTCTTGGAATTACCGTCGTCGCGCTCACCTTGATTCCGTTGCAGTGGCTGGTGGTCCGATTCGACATTGGCGACAAGTCTTATCTGCCCCGGTTGTTTCACCGCGCGGTTCGCCGGATCGTCGGGTTCAAAGTCATTCAGACCGGCACCATTTCTCGCGACCGACCCCTCCTGTTTGCCATCAACCACGCCTCGTGGCTCGACATCACGGTCTTTGGTTCGCTAACGCCGGTGGCCTATGTCGCAAAACGCGAAGTCGCGACCTGGCCGGTTTTTGGCTTGTTCGCGCGTTTGCAGCGCACCGTCTTTATCGAGCGGTCCCGCCAGCGGACCGCCGGCCATCGCGACGAAATGCTCAAGCGCCTGGATGAGGGCGAGCGAATTGGTCTTTTTCCTGAGGGGACCAGCAGCGACGGGAACCGCGTCCTGCCGTTCAAGAGTGCCTTCTTTGCGGTTGCCGAGCATCGGACCGATGGCAAGCCGCTCCCAGTCCAACCCGTGTCGATCGCTTATGTTGGCGTCAACGGCCTGCCGATTTGTCGCGACGGGCGGCCGACCTTTGCGTGGTATGCCGATATGGACCTTGCGCCGCATTTGTGGGGCGTCTTGTCGGCGGGGCCTTTGACCATCAGCGTTCAGTTCCATCCCGTGGTGACGATTGACGACTTTGCCTCGCGCAAGGAACTGGCGCGCCATTGCGAGGAGACCGTCGCCCAGGGCGTCTCTGATGCGCTTTCAGGCCGGCTGGCGCGGGGGGGTCGGAAGGCGAACGAAAAACCGCCTGGATCGGCGGTCGCCGCTTGACTCGACCCGGCCCAATGATACCGTCCCCGCCCTCCGGCGCGCGGAACAACGACCAACGGCTCGAGGACCGAGTGC
>Ga0055584_100003582_pt1 | contig 15280 bp, 10 predicted proteins | sample OSDHelmetaG_FD_58716 | JGI IMG/M metagenome (GOLD analysis project Ga0055584, IMG submission 58716) | Pelagic marine sediment microbial communities from the LTER site Helgoland, North Sea, for post-phytoplankton bloom and carbon turnover... | ecosystem: Environmental > Aquatic > Marine >... | reverse complement strand
TTATCATCTAGGCTACTCCAATTATTTAGTTCTAAGGTGAGCGCTTCATCACAAACGGCATGGCACTGTTTCAAAGCCTCCACGCTTTGTGCTAAAACTAGTTTTTGTCCTGGAAATAAAAGATGGCCTGTCGAAGAAATGTTAAGCACTTCGGATTTTGTGGAAGACCCAATGCCCAAAAATGTATTTTTCAAATCAAGGATTGAATCTGTAGTATTATCTATTTCAATAAACTCACTGCAACCCGATGCAGCATTAAACATTATTTCGGTAATGCGTAAATCGCCTGAATTCGGGACACGTGGCATGTTTAATGTGAACACTTGGGCATCCACCACAACCCCTTCACAACTTGTAAACCGATTTACAGTGAATTCAGTAGCCTCGCTAATTGGAACGCTTAAATAAAGCGTAACCTCGTTGTGCTTTGCATTATCGACTCCGATTGAGTCAATCGTTATGGATGGATTAAATATATAATTATTTTTATCTGTTGCTGTTTGATAATCAATGGTTTCATTCCATCTTAGGGTAAGCTGTCTTGCGTTGCTTAAATAGATCGATTCAATTTTAGGAGATATTGCATTGCTTATGGGCCCACTTAAGCTATTGACTGTTCCTAAGCTATGTCCTGCAGATGCAATTGAAGAACTATAATTATTTTGGGTGCAACAACCCTTAACCAAATCGCGCATTTCCAAAGACCAACCGCCATCACCTTTTGCACTATTGTGCCAACCCATCTGGTAAAGCACTTGAGTGACCAACCCATACGTAGCATGCTCTATCCGGATTAAGTCCTCCGCATCATTTAAACTGGGCATGGTTTTAAGTACAATGGTATTCAATCCTGAAAAAATATTTGTGTCTGAATCATCACATACCACCCAATAGCTTTTGGGTGGTAAAACCAGTTCTGGAAATACTTCCTTTGTACTTAAATCTGATAAAATTAAGCCTTTTGTAGAAATGAAGTCTTCGGTTGCATTATACAATTCAAACGCTTCCGATAGCAAGCCTGAACCACTGGGCTTTGCATATATTTCAGATATGCGCAAAGATTTGTAAGTGGGTTCAACAACCCTTCGATAGGTAAATGTGCGCTGCTGTTGCAAGCTGCCATTGCCAGACAAATCCTTTAAAGTATCTATTTGAAGGGTCAATGGTTGCCCTGAAACAAACGCATCCGCAAATTGTAACTGGACCGAATCCAAGGATTGGGTTTGAATGGATATGGGATTTTCGCTGGTTTCCAGAATTATGTAATTCGATAATCGGTTGAGTATGTCGCTGGAAATTTCTTCCGAAAAAAATAAACTCACTCGATTGCTATCGAGCAATTTGAATGCAGAAATCATTGGTCTGAGGGTATCCTTTTGAATGGATGCTGCCCTGAAATAATCAAAATAATGATCCTTAAAAAAGGATGCCGTTGATTGACGAATATACAGCCCCGAGTGGACATTGGCTTTAGCTAATTTGTTGGTGTCAAATGGGATGGATTGCAGGGATGAGAATAAGGGATTAACCAAGTCTGTTGAATAATCTAAGCTTAGTGTATCATTGCTCAATTTCACATGCAAGCGCAAGTCTGTGCTGCTGCTGTTGGTTGTTCCATCCAATCCGTCAATGAGCAATACATCCCCTCCTCCTTGCCGTTGATACAATGAAATTTCATCTTTAGTGTTGCCAATTCTGATGTACAATGCGGTGTCAGCCGTACTTAAGTTTTGATTGTTAGCGAGCAAATAGAAATCCACATAATTGGCACTGCTTGTATTAAATTTAAGTTCGATATCCAGCAACCATTCCCTTGCAGCAATTGTATTCGGATGGGCAATGTAAAATTGATCATTCAGCGTGGTGGAATTAGACTGAAGTTTGCCACCTATGAGTTGAAATTTGGCCGTATCACCCTGCCATGGAAAAAAAATAGTGCGTGTAAAGTTTTCATGAATTTGAGCAAATTGATTCAGTGCAAAAAAAAGAGATACCAAAAGTAGAAAACAACGTTTCACAAAGACAAAGTTAAGCGATTATGTTAATGCAAAAAGGAATATCAGCCTTACAAACTGAATTGAACACTTACCTTCACTCCAAAAGGGCTGGCTCCACCTTGTAGGTAATTTACCCGGTGAATGAAGTCCACACGTACAAATTTAAGAATATTGTTGATCCCATATCCCAATTCTGCGTAGGGTTTATTTTCTGTAAGTCCATTAAATTTTTGTAGAGGTCGTAAATTCTCATCGGTTAATGGAATCAAAGCTTTGTTTTCATCTTTCACACTGCCAATCAATAGATTTGATGTTGCATGAAACCTCCATTTCAAGCGCTTAAATAAAGGTAAGCGATTGGCAATTAGCCCATCAAAATCATGATAAATAGAAAGGGATACGAATTTATCACTCACAAATTCAAATATGCGCATCATATTGAAACTCGCACTATTATAGAAAAACGTGCGATTCCCTAAATGATTTTCCAGCAGTGGGTAGGGCAAAATATCTGGGGTATACCCTGCTTTAATTTGATAATTTAATCTGCCAAATAGACCCAATCTAAAATTATGTTTTACGTCAGCATAAAACTTCTGGTATTCGAATGTACTTCCCAATAAGCCTTTGAAACCAAAAATTCCATAAATCTTAAAAACGGGTTTGTTTGCCATGGGCACAGTGATTCGATCAAAATCATTGTATAAATGACTCTCTTTAAATCCAAAACGATAGCCAATAACCAATTCGGTTACATTGATTTGGGAATCTAAATGGGGAGATGTTAGGGGTTCTGGATAGTAACGAAACGGAAATAAAGGATTGATTTTTCTATTCGAAAGTTTGAGCATTTGACGCATGCCTTTAACCAAATCCGTGTTGATATAAACCGATTTTTCTTCAAGCATAAAAGGCTGACGCAAAGTACCCCATCGATTGAATGCATCAAACAAATAATTGTTAACGCTAAATTGATTGTACACCCCTACTTGGTCTAGGTCTTTTTTGTATTGAGCACCTAAGATCGTATAGGTCTTTTTAAGTAATCGGGCCTCCGTTCTCAAGTAATATTTAAATGTCTCGTCTTTGGTTCCATATGCCACATACCCTTTAGCAAAGAACTTTTGACTGAATTTGTGATTGGTTTTGGCGCCTAGTCTAAATCGGTGACCTTCTACATTATTAAAAGCATATAAGGTGAGCGGTGGACCGATACCAAGCTTTCCAACATCTTTATACCCACTTACAATTAAATCAACAATTTGGGTATAGGTTTTTACTACAGGCACATTTTTAATGGTGTCAATCATACCATACACTCTGATTTCTTCTGGTGTTAAGCTATCAGATCGATGCGTATTCCAGTATGTTGGATCTGTAGATAAAGCATCCTCGTCCAAAACAATTTTAGAGGAAAAGAATTCAGCTGGTCTAATTTTATTGATCACATAATTATAATTGCTCACATAAGACTTGGCAATTAACCCAGGGGTTTTTCCTATCTGCTCTACATCTAATACAATACGTGTTTTATTCGGCAGCCAAGCCCCTGAGTCCTGCACTTGTTTAAACTCCTGCGTTATGTTCACTTTTTCAATAAAGTTCAGATTGGCTTCTTTACCGATTTTCACATCAATTTGTCGCAATGCATACTCATCATGTGTAATCCACATGGTTCCTTTAAAGGCTAGATCTTGTGTTCTTTTTGGCGTAAAGCTGAGGCGATAGCAAAATTTGCCATCCACCTTGTCCACTACTTCTTCCAACACATAGTCATAATATAGTTTCCAACGATCGGTTACTGGTGAAACAAAATCTCGACCAGCTATATTCAAGTAATTTCGGTAAATATTATAGGTCTGAAAATAAGACCCGATGAGTTGCGAAGTAAATGATCCATCGGTTATACCCACCCCGGATATTTTCGTTCGCAAAATGTTCTCACGATAAAATTCTGGATTATGGTTATGGAAATATTCACTATGCGTTTCAGAGAAAAAAACAGGCAACAACAACGTCCCCTTTTCACTTTTTAGTCGGTTATTGCTATCCAGTTGATCAAGAATTTTCCGAACCGTTTTTTTCTCCAGAAACTTCTGTGACATCTTATCAATATCAATTTCAATTTTACTATAACTCTCATGTTGAAAGGCATCCAGCAAATAACCATCGTTTTTACTCTTATTTTTTACCATTTCTCGCATGATGCGAAATGCTGGATTCTCTTTTTTTCCCCCTGTAATTAAAACTTTTTTAACCTCATTGCGAACAGGTGACATATCCACCGTTATATATTGTTGCGTATCAGGAATTAATTCAACAAAAACGGTATCATAACCATTAAAAGCAAAACCCAACTTCTTGCTACCGACTGGCCCTATTATACTAAAATTTCCGTCGAAATCTGCACTGGTAGTTTTCTTAGCATCCACAAAAAACACTTTGCAAAATGAAACGCCTTCATTAGTTTCAATATCCGTTACTTTTCCTTTGACCTTTGTTTGGGCGTTCCCTAATGCATAAAAGCACACAACTAGAAAACAAAGAAAGAAGTACTTAAGCAAGATTAGCTGAGGTTTTTGGTTTTACTTTCTTCATCCACCCAAAAGAATCTTCTATTTCCCCTCTTTTTATACCTACCAAAGCTTGTAAAATTTCATCTTTCAAACCATTTTCTGGCATAGGAACTTCATAGTCCTTATCATTGAAGTGGAACCGTTTTATATTAACTACTGTAGCAGCTGTGCCACTCACCCACATTTCTTTTAGCATACCATTTATTGATGCTTCCACCAACTCATGAATATCCAGCTCACGTTCTTCTACAACATAATTTTTAGACTTGAGGAAGGTAATGATAGATTCACGCGTAATTCCAGGTAAAATGGAGTCGCTTAGGGAAGGGGTAACTATTATACCCCCTATCTGAGCAAAAATATTGGTTGTTCCTGTTTCTTCAATCAATTCATGTTTTTCAGAATCCGTCCACATAACCTGATCATAGCCTTTTTCTTTAGCCAATTTTGCAGGATACATACTTGCTGCATAATTACCCGCACATTTCGCATAACCCACTCCACCCTGTTTAGTTGCTCTGCTGTACCGCTGCTCCACCCATACACTTAATGGATTGGAATAATAGGCATTCACGGGACAACAATAGATGATAAAGATATAATCTTCAGACTCCTTTACACCAAGAAAATTATCGCTCGCAAAGTAGAAAGGTCTAATATACAAGCCAGAACCTTGAGTGGTTGGAATCCATTCATGATCTATAGCAATCAAGGTTTCTAATCCTCTATTAAAAACCTGTTCTGGAATCTCTGGCATGCACATCCGTTTAGCAGATAAATTCAACCGCTTGAAATTTTCTTCTGGCCTAAACAATAGAATGTCTTCTCCATCCGTTGATTTTTGGCAACGCATCCCTTCAAATATGGATTGACCATAATGCAAAGCGGAAGTAGCTGGACTTAGTGAGATATTCTGAAAAGGTTTGATTTCACCATCTTGCCATTTCCCATCTTTAAAATGACAAATAAACATATGATCTGTGTTTACTCTTCCAAATTTAATGTTCTCAAAATCAACCGAATTAATATTTGAATTCTTAGTTAGATTAATATTAATTTTGAACTCACTCATAGCAAGCAAAAATAAGGTTTTTATTTAAGCATTTATAGTAAGGCGTGGATAAATATACAAGAGATATAGCCCAAGGAAATTTATTTAAAGATGAACTTTTTATCATCCCTGAGAACCCGTCTATTGAGTTATCAGGCGGGTACACTTTCCCATTATTATTTATCTTAAATCATCATAACCCCGAACCTATAAACGAACAAGACATCACTTTTATCCAAAGCATACTCAAACAAATACCCAATACTGATCCAATTGATCTTGCCCAAATAGGCATCCTTAATTTAGGAGGAAAAGACGTAAGCATTTTGCAAATCATTCAAAAGTATAAACCTGAACATCTCATTACTTGGGGAGATATGACAGGATTAAAAGGGGTTGAAAAATCCATCCTTACTCCGCTTTTCCTAGGGAACATCGGATGCATTCACTGCCCAGAAATCGGTGCCATTAAGGAAAACAAAGAACAAAAAATATTGCTTTGGCATAGCATGAAAGCGGTCTTCAATATAATCTAATCATGATCGAGTTACTTTTTGCAACACATAATGCGAACAAAGTCACAGAGGTTCGGCATATTCTGGCGAATTCTTATCGGATTATTACTCCAAGTGATATACATTTTACAGATGATGTTGAGGAAACTGGAACCACTTTCCAAGAGAATGCACGCATCAAAGTAGATGCTTACCAATCGGCATATTCAGGGAATATATTTGCAGAAGATACTGGCTTGGAAGTAGAAGCACTGAATGGAGCACCTGGAGTAATCACCGCCAGATATGCTGGGGACAATGCCAATGCTTCTGAAAATATGATAAAATTACTCGCTCAATTAAAAGATACACCTAATCGGAAGGGTCAGTTCAGGACTGTAATTTGCTTAAAGTTAAATGAGCATATTCATTATTTCGAGGGTATTTGCAAGGGCACCATAGGGAACCAGGTTTTGGGAGAAGGGGGTTTTGGATATGATCCCATTTTCATTCCAGCAGGTTATCAAAAAAGTTTCGCTGAGCTTGGTGCGGAAGTAAAGAAAAAAGTGAGTCATCGAGCCAAAGCCATGCAAAAAATGATTGATTTCTTGTTGGATGAATAGAACCGAGTTTCTTTATGATTTACCTGATAAACAGATTGCCAAACATCCTGTTAACCCAAGACACAACAGCAAACTCTTGCAGCACAAACATGGTACAATAAGTCATCATAGCTTTTTAGAATTAGATCAATTGATCCCAGAAAAATCGCAATTGGTTATGAATAATGCCAAAGTAATTCCTGCACGAATTCATTGCCAAAAACCTACAGGAGCGTCTATTGAAATTTTTCTGCTTGAACCCATTGATGATTATGAAACCTGCTTTTCAGCAACGGATTCTTGCCAGTGGCATGTTTTGGTAGGAAACAAAAAACGATGGAAAGAAGGTAGCATTTTTGATATCTCCAATCGCTTAGAGATTCGGTGGGTCGATCGTGAGAATAATACCGTAGAGCTAAAATGGAAAAATGGAACGTCTTTTTCCAGTCTGGTTGAATCCATAGGGCAAATACCAATTCCTCCTTATCTAAACAGAAAAAACACAGCACAAGATAGCCTTGATTATCAAACAATGTATGCCAAAATTGCAGGGAGTGTTGCTGCTCCAACCGCTGGATTGCATTTTACGAAAGAAGTAATGGCCCGATTAAGTAAAAAAGATGTCAATCTTGTTGAAACCACATTGCATGTCGGAGCAGGAACATTTAAACCTGTTGAATCTGAGAATATATTAGAGCATAATATGCATTCCGAAAGGTTCGAGGTTAGGCTTGAACAAGTTAAGTCGCTAATGGCTCATTCTGCTCCTCGATTTGCAGTAGGAACAACTAGCTTAAGAGTGCTTGAAAGCCTTTATTTGATTGGATCAAAAATCAAACTCGGTAAGGCAAACCCCTTTATCATTCTTCAAAATGATGCCCCTTTGGCCGGGCTAAGCTACCCTGAAAGTCTGGAGATTCTTGCAGAATATTTAGAAGTAAATGGCGATCAATTGGCCGCTACACAAATATTTATTTACCCGGGTAAAAAAGTATCCAGTATTGACGGCCTCATTACCAATTTTCATCAGCCTGGTTCCAGCTTATTGATGCTCATTGCCACATGCATTGGAAAAGATTGGAAACGGGTGTATTCAGAAGCCCTTAAAAACCAGTATCGTTTTTTAAGTTATGGTGATAGTAGTTTACTTTGGCTGATTTAAGGTACAGGATCATGTCCATGTCCTCCCCAAGGATGACAACTCAGAATTCGCTTTATACCTAAATAAGAGCCTTTTAAAGGACCATATTTCTTCAATGCCTCAATATAATAAACAGAACAAGTCGGTTCATATCTACAGGCATTAGGAATTAAAGGTGAAATCAAATATTGATACACCTTAATTAAGACAACTAATGGGAAATTAAGAATGGTTCTTAGTTTCATTGTTTAAAGAGTTCACCAAACTGAGAAAAGCAGTTTCAATCTGATTGTATTTCAATTTCTTTGTAGCAATATAGGCTAAACCGATCACTAAAAACTCTTTCCCTTCGCATTGGATTAAATGTTGATTCAAGCGCCAAATTTCTTTAAGTTGCCTTTTTAAACGATTTCTATCTACAGCTCGTTTGAACTTTCGCTTGGAAACAATTGGCATAAACTGATGGTGCTTCTGGTCAGAAGACCAAAAATAATGCACCAATAAAGGAAACTCCTTAAGGGTATGCTGTGATTTAAATAATTGTTGAATTAATGAAGTAGAACGAAGTCTGTGTGATTTTGGCAATGCAAAATCCGACTTGAAACGCATGGTTAAACGAGGTTAATTAACGCTTATGTCTGTATTCATCCGATACAGAAAGCGTTTTTCTTCCTTTTGCTCTTCTAGAAGCCAACACTTTTCTACCTGCCACAGTTGACATTCTTTCACGAAAACCGTGTTTGTTTCTTCTTTTTCTATTGGATGGTTGGAATGTTCTTTTCATACCTCTGAGTTTTAAAGGTCTGCAAAGGTAATTGAATTAATATTAATATCAACCCAAACCATAAAAAAAAGGATTGATTAAATATTCTCTCACTAAATGTAACTCTTTATTCTATTTTTGTAAAAGAAATGGCCGCAGAATCGCAGCAATTAAAATCATTCAGTAACCCTGAGTTTAAACGTGGTGCAAGCAGCATCAAGCAAGGCCTATGGTATGTGGTCAATGCCGTTTTCTTTAAGTCGGCCTTCTTCCCTTTCTATGGTTTAAAACGAATACTTTTGCGCGTTTTTGGGGCGAAATTAGGAAAAGGAGTCCTTGTAAAACCAAATGTAAACATAAAATACCCTTGGAAGTTAAGTATGGGAAATCATATCTGGATTGGAGAAGAAGTTTGGATTGACAATTTGGACCAAGTGACCATAGGAGACAATGTTTGTATTTCACAAGGTGCAATGTTGCTTTGCGGGAATCACAACTATAAAAAATCAACCTTTGATTTATTTACGCAACCCATCCAAATTTTAGATGGTGTTTGGATCTGCAGCAAGGCAACCGTTGGGCCAGGAGTTACTTGTAATCCCGATTGCATCTTGGCTCCGCATAGTTTTGCAAATTCAGACTTGGAGAAAGGTATGATTTATGCGGGCGTGCCTGCGATAAAAAAAGGTGAAAGATTTTAAATATTTCTTTCAACACTATGCAACATTTTTTATCTTTACATGGTCTAAGTAATTCAAGCATGCGCATAAAATTACTCCTATTTCTTCTAACCCTAGCTGCCGGTGCGGTTTCCGCATGCCCAAGACTATCCCCTAGTTTTACGATTACCTACAGCAATACCTGTGGAACACCACGCACAGCAACCATAACGAACACTACTACAGGAGCAGATTCTGCTGTATCTACTTATAGGTACTTTGTGGATGGACAATTGCAATCAACCCTTGTTGGGACTGGTGGCACATCCATTTTACTTACAGGTACTGGCTTGAAGCGGATTACAATGATTGTAACGGACACCAGCGGTTGTGTAGATTCTAGCTTTACAACCACAACAATAACTACCAACGCAGCACAACTGCGTGATCAAAATAATTTATTATCCTATGCGCCCTCATGGATCAATTGCATTCAATTGGCTGCAGCTCCAGATAGTTTTCAGATTACTACCTCCAGCAACGATACCTTAAGAAGACCTATTTTCATCTGGGGAGATGGTAGCCAAGACGTCTATACCACAGATCAAAATCCAAACACAAATTTCAGCCATTGGTTTACCACAACAGGGATTTTTACAGTTCGCATTGTGCAACGCAGTGGCACTTGTACCGATACGCTTTATGGGACTGTTACCAACCTACGGCAACCTACAGCTGGCTTAATAGGACCCGGATCCAACAATGCTGGATGTGCACCCCACACCCTGACGATGACCAACAATTCGTCCAATATCAGTCCGGGAACTCAATTTACATGGGATTGGGCAGATGGTACTACCTCCAGCCAAAACTGGACACAGAATACAACTCCAATTAATCATACCTATTTTGCATTCTTGTGTAATGCCAATGTAAGACTTACTGCCACTAACGCTTGCGGAAGCTCATTTACCACTTGGAACCCCATTAATATTTCCGATACGGATCTCGCTGAATTTAGCATTGACAGCTCAAATTGCGACCCCACACTTCCGTTCACATTTAACAATCTTTCTTCTGATCGGTATTGCCTACTTCCTGATGCAAAACAATATTATTGGGATTGGGGAGATGGCACCAATACGGGTTGGATCGGCACTCAGGCAGCACAAACCCATGTGTATGCAACTCCAGGCCCAAAAACCATTACGCTAATTGCAAGAAATAACTGTGGTGATGATACCATACAACATTCTTTTGATGTAGTATTCACACCTCAAGCAGGTTTTACCATTGATACCACCAGCGGATGTGGAAGTGCAACTGTATTTGTGGATGATACTTCAACCGGATACAACACGACCCGTTCCTGGGATTTTGGGGATGGCACAAACAGCACTGCGGATACCGTAACGCATTATTATAACACACCCGGTACGTACTATTTGGTATTGTCCGTCACCAATCGATGCGGCACCGTAACTGCTCGTGACACGATAAACATATACAACGACCCCATTGCTGGCTTCAATGACACTGCTGGAGGCTGTGCGCCCCACACCATTAACCCAGTTAATCTATCTACCTCTGATTTTAATCCTCCACTGTATTATTGGGATTTTGGAAACGGAGGAACTAGCACCAATGCTAGTCCCGGAGCCATTACCTATCTTACTCCTGGGACCTATACACTTAAATTACGTGTAACCGATTTATGTGGTGCGGATTCACTAAGTGCTATGATTGTAGTAGATACAACTCCTGTAGTAAGTGTTTTAACAGATACCAGTATTTGTGCATTTGATACCCTCTGGTTTATCAATTCCAGTTCGCAATATCAATACCTAATCACCGAATATGGAGACGGCACTAGTGATACACAAACCACCAATGGCATGTATTATCATGTGTACCAAAATCCTGGAAATTTACAAATTATATTCATTGCACAAAGCCCTTCAGGATGTGAGCATCGAGATACCCAATCCATCGAAGTGCGCTCCAGTGCCCAAGCCAATTTTACGGTAAACCAAACCCAAGCCTGTGCACCTTTCACATTTACTTTTACTAATACCAGTCTGTTGGCCAACCAATATCGATGGTATGTGAACGATACCTTGCGTTCCATTACTTCTACATTAAACCCAATCACGGTTAGCACAGATTCGACCTTTATTCGAGTAAAACTATGGGCAGTTGATTCTACCAGCTGTTTTGCAGATAGTATTGAGCAAACATTGTTTACCAGTAGATCTCCAATTGCTGCAATAGGGAACCCGCTCGATTCTAATTGTGGTCCTTTTTTGGATACATTCAACAATATTTCTCAGTTTGCAACTAGCTACATATGGGATTTTGGAAATGGAAACTCTTCCAATTTGTTAAACCCCTCGGAAACTTTTGTGGCGTCATTAACGCAAGACTCCAGTTATAGCATTTCATTAAGATCAATTAACTGGATGGGTTGCGAAGACACCGCATTGGCAACACGCAAAGTATATCCATTGCCAACCACTCAATTCAACGCTTCCGTCACCAGTGGATGTGGCCCTTTGAATGTAGTTTTTACCAATAATTCAACCCCAAATGATACGGGTTCAATCCAAATAATGGCCTTTAATTGGGATTTTGGTGACGGCAACTCTTCTACAAGCACTCAAGTAAATCACAATTTTAGTGCAGATTTATTAAGAGATACCATCTATCGTGTACTATTGACTGGAAACTCTGAACATGGTTGTGTAAACGAAGACAGTGTGGAAATAACGGTATATCCAAATCCAACAGTAGCATTTAGCTTATCCGATTCACAAGGTTGTGCTCCGTTGGCTGTATCTTTTACCAACCAATCCACACCCAATGATACGGGTTCAATACAGATTATGACGTTTAACTGGGATTTAGGAGATGGATCCAGCAGCAGTCTACAAAACCCTGTAAATTCATACATAGCCTCTTTAACGCAAGACTCTATTTACACAATTAAACTCATTGGAACTTCAGAACACAATTGCCGCGATTCAGCGGTTGATACCATTCGTATCTTCCCGAAGCCCACCGTTCAATATACACAAAGTGCAGATTCTGGTTGCAGTCCATTGGATATTCAATTTATCAATAATTCTACTCCACATGATACAGGATCCATTCAAATCATGTCATTTTTATGGGATTTTGGCAATGGTACACAATCCAATGCACGAGACACATTGGTGCGGTTCTTAGACCAGCCCCTATATGTCACTACGTACAACGTGCAATTGATTGGCACAAGTGAGCACGGGTGCCTTGATACAGCAACGAGCACGAGCACTGTGCATCCAAAACCCTACCCTTTCTTTACTGCAGATCGATTTAATGGTTGCGGTCCATTGACGGTTAATTTTACCAGTTCCTCCACATTAGCAAACGAATATTATTGGGACTTTGGCAGTGGATTCAATTTGGGTCAAGCTAACATGACGCAAACATTCCAATCCATTGATTTAGCAGACACGCTTTACCATGTTCGATTGTATGTAACCAGTAATCGAAACTGTCAGAGTGACGATACGTTTGATTTGCCTATCGTGGTGCGAGCCAACCCCATTGCTAATTTTAGTATGAGTGATGATAGTATTTGCGTAGAACAACTGAGTTTATTCTATAATCTTTCACAAGGGGCAAGTCAATTTAAGTGGCATTTTGGAACGGGCGATTCAAGCACGAGGTATAATCCCGTATATAATTACCCCCCTGCAGTCAATCCTTTTATTCCAAGCGTATATAGTGTTAAGCTAGAAGCAACTAATTTCTTTGGTTGCAAAGACAGTCTTCGAAGGGATCTATATGTATTCCCTGCAGTCAATGCGCAATTTACGGTAACTCCTGATTCTGCATGTGCACCTTTGATCGCTGTGTATACCAATAATTCAATCAATCACAACGCCAGTTTTTGGGAATTTGGTGATGGAGACACCAGTTCTTTAGAAAACCCAACACATCGTTTCGATAATTACACCACCAATAACCTTACCTATCGCACGATATTAAGAGCATCGAATCAATATGGATGTGTCGATTACGATAGCATTAATTTAACTACAATTCCAGTTCCTTATGCAGATTTTGTTGCCATACGCACAGACATCTGCGATTCCGGATACTATGATTTGGTCAATAGGAGCGTGAATGCACCTCAGTATTTATGGGATTTTGGTGATGGAAGTACAAATACAACTGCAAACCCAAGACATAAATTTGAGCGAAGTGTTTATCAAGACACCAGTTATACCATAACCTTAACTGCATCCAACAGTTACGGTTGTTCTGAGCAGATTAGCAGAACCATCACTTTACCGGTACGCATGGTCACACGGTTCGATACGGTTCCATTCAGAACAGTTTGTCAACCCGCATCAGTACCCTTCATGAACCGCACCACCCATGCACTGTATCAAGTATGGCATTTTGAAGACGGGGGAATCAGCACAGACTCTCTTCCCACCCATATTTTTGTTGACCCCGGAATATTTGGAGTAAAATTGGTTTCTTATGACCGAAACTCCTGCCCTGATAGCTTTGAAAGTGCCGCAATACTTGAAGTTTTGGAAAAACCAAGAGCGAATTTCACCTTTAACCCTGCAAGTCCTAAAATACCAAATGCCAATGTATTCTTTACCAGCTTAAGCTCGCCTAATGGGTTAACACATACTTGGGACTTTGGAGACGGAGGAACAGGCACGGGATTATCACCGGTTCATATGTATACCGATTCTGGATACTATACCATAGTACTATCCGTCACCAATGGCCTTTGTGCGGATACGATTCAGCAGACTATTTATGTTGAACCACCTATACCGTCTATTGACTTTACGGCCTCAGATACAGCGGGTTGTGGACCATTTACGGTTCAATTCTTTGAAAATACAATCGATGCAACTTCCTTCCGATGGATTTTTGATGATGGTCAAGAATCCACTGACCCTAACCCAACGCATACCTTCATGCTTCCGGGATATTATAACATTACCCTTAGAGCATTTGGACCAGGTGGAAGTTCTTTCGAAACCAAAGATAGCTTTATCTATGTATACCCAAAACCGAATGCCTTTTTTGCTGCGAGCCCAAGAACGCGTTATTTACCGAGTGCAATATTTACCTTAATTGACGGCAGTGCAGATGCTACCAGCTGGGAATATTTAATAACACATGATAGCCTACCCCAATTTCAATATACCTTTACCGATCAAAGCCCACAATTTCAACTAACCGTTCCGGGGTACTACACAGTGCGTCTCATTGTTACCAATGCAAATGGCTGCAGAGACACCTCTTTGAGAACGGCTTTATTGTATGTTGCGGCAGAAGGCAGGGTATTAGTTCCCAATGCCTTTTCGCCCAACGGGGATGGAAATAATGAAACGTTTAAACCTGTTATTTTGGGAGTTCTTGACTCCGGCTATACGTTCCAAATATTTGACCGCTGGGGAATGAAATTATTTGAAACCCACGACATAAATGCTGCCTGGGATGGTCGGGTTAAAGACAATCTGGTATTGATGGATGCTTACATTTGGCTTATAAACGGCAAATTTGCCGATGGAACACTCTTTGAAGAAAAAGGGACTGTGACACTTCTTAGATAGTACCCTAATTATTTATTGCTACATTTGAGGAAATGAAAACCAAATTATTTCTACTCCTTGTTATCGTATCAATAACCGCCTGCAAAAAGGAAGAGCCCAAAGAAGAAATCAAGTCAGATCCCATACCTACTGAAAAAATCATTGAAATAAAAACGCAATATGGGGATATGTATATATGGTTATACAAGGCAACTCCTTTACATCGGGATAATTTTCTCAAGTTAGCCAGTGAGGATTACTATGATAGCACTACATTTCATCGTATCATTTCGGGGTTTATGATTCAAGGTGGTGACCCAAATTCTAAAGATACTGATCCCAATAATGATGGTCAAGGTGGACCCGGATATACCATCCCTGCTGAAAT
>Ga0055584_100003581_pt1 | contig 15281 bp, 17 predicted proteins | sample OSDHelmetaG_FD_58716 | JGI IMG/M metagenome (GOLD analysis project Ga0055584, IMG submission 58716) | Pelagic marine sediment microbial communities from the LTER site Helgoland, North Sea, for post-phytoplankton bloom and carbon turnover... | ecosystem: Environmental > Aquatic > Marine >... | reverse complement strand
TTACAGATCGTGAAAATAAAATTGCACAACATATTTTAAAAGAAATAAATGAAAGATTAAATTTTTTATTGAATGTTGGTTTAAATTATCTAACACTTTCCAGAGAGTCTGGAACATTGTCAGGAGGTGAAGCACAAAGAATACGTTTAGCATCTCAAATAGGCTCAGGTCTAACTGGTGTTCTTTATGTTTTAGATGAGCCTTCAATTGGGTTACATCAAAGAGACAATAAAAAATTAATAAAAGCACTTAAAAAACTAAGAGATCTAGGAAATACTGTAATAGTCGTAGAGCACGATATTGAAACAATGGAGAATTCAGATCATATTATTGATATTGGACCAGAAGCTGGTTTAAACGGAGGGCAAATAGTAGCTGAAGGTAATGTTAAACAAATCATTGATAATGAAAAAAGTATAACTGGAAATTATTTGTCTGGAAAAAAATTTATTTCTGTACCAAAAAAAAGAAGATTAGCTAAAAATGGAAGGTTTATTGAAATAAGTGGTGCATCAGGAAATAATTTAAAAAAGGTTAATTTAAAAATACCTGCCGGTACATTTACTTGTGTTACAGGTGTTTCAGGTAGTGGAAAATCAACTTTGATTTTACATACTTTATATAATGCTTTTAATTTGATATTGAATAAAAATAAAAGTAGAAAAATACCCAAAGCCTTTACTGGCTTTAAAGGTACAGAATTAATTGATAAAATTATTGATATTGATCAATCACCTATTGGTAGAACTCCAAGATCAAATCCTGCAACTTACACTGGAGCGTTTGGTCCTATAAGAGAATGGTTTGCTGCTTTACCTGAGTCAAAGGCTAGAGGTTATAAGGTAGGAAGATATTCTTTTAATGTTAAAGGTGGAAGATGTGAAACTTGTGAAGGAGATGGAGTAATAACTTATGAAATGCACTTTTTACCAGATGTTTTTATTCCATGTGATACATGTAAAGGCGCTAGATATAATAGAGAAACATTAGAAATTAGATTCAAGAATAAAAATATTGCTGATGTTTTAGATATGACAGTAGACGAAGGCTGTAATTTTTTTGAAAATATTCAAAATATTAAATCAAAACTTATAACATTAAAACATGTGGGACTTGGGTATATGAAAATAGGTCAGCAAGCCACTACATTATCTGGAGGAGAGGCGCAAAGAATTAAACTAGCTAAAGAACTTTCTAAAAGACCAACAGGAAGAACTTTATATATTTTAGATGAGCCTACTACTGGTCTGCATTCCCATGATATAAAAAAACTACTAGAAATACTTCAAGCATTTGCAAATACAGGAAATACTGTTGTTGTTATTGAACATAATCTGGATGTGATTAAAACAGCTGACCATATAATAGATATGGGTCCTGAAGGAGGTGTTAATGGAGGTAAAATCATTGCAGAAGGCACACCTGAAAAAGTAGCATCAGTTGAATCGAGTTATACTGGTAAATTTATAAGGGAGATTTTAGGTGATAACTCTATGAAAAAAACTGCCTGATACAACAATTTATGCTATAACAGAATCATGACAAGTATTTTACAATCTCTATCAAAAACTATTCATTTATCATTAGGTTTATCAATACTTCTTTTTTTAGGACTACATTTTTTTGGAGATGGGTTCTCTTTTGACATAACCTTTTGGAGTTGGCTTTTCAGATACATTCATGTAATCGTCGCTATAATGTGGATTGGCTTACTATGGTATTTTAACTTTGTTCAAATACCAAGCATGTCGAAAATACCAGATGAACAAAAACCAGCTATAGGAAAGGTGATCGCTCCTGCGGCCTTATTCTACTTTAGATGGGCGGCAGCATTTACTGTTTTATCTGGCTTAATTCTAGCATGGGTGAACGGATACTTGCATCAAGCCATGACTTTGGGTTTTGACGGATCTTATGGAAAAAATACAGCTATTGGAATAGGAATGTGGTTGGGAGTAATTATGGCTTACAATGTTTGGTTTGTTATTTGGCCAAATCAAAAAAAAGCTTTAGGAATTATAGATTGTTCTCCAGAGGAAAAAGCTTCTTCCGCTAAAACCGCAATGTTGTTTTCAAGAACAAATACACTTCTATCATTACCAATGTTGCTGTCTATGGTAGCAGCTCAAAATTTATATTAATTAAGGTACTATTTTTTCTTCTTTTTTTTCTAAAGTTTTATAACTAACCTTTAAAAATTTTAAAATAGGCGAAGCTACAAAAATAGATGAATAAGTTCCAATAACAACACCCAAAATCATTGCAAAAGAAAAACCTCTTAAAATTTCTCCTCCTAAAATGAATATAGATAAAAGTGCTAACAAAGTTGTAATAGAAGTTATTATCGTTCTCGCCAAAGTATCATTTATAGACAAGTTGGCAATTTCGCTAATATTTAATTTGTTATATTTATTCAAGTTTTCTCTAATACGGTCATATATTACTACAGTGTCATTCATTGAATAACCGACTATTGTTAAAACAGCGGCAATTATTGATAAATTAATTTCTAATGATAAAACAGAAAAGATACCTAAAGTTATGACAATATCATGAAATAAAGCAATAATTGATCCAACGCTAAATTGCCACTCAAATCTAATCCAAATATAAAAAAGCATTGCTGCAAGTGATAAGGAAATAGCTATAATTCCTGATTTTAAAAGTTCAGAACTTACTTTTGGACCAACATTTTCTACTCTTCTAAAATTAACTTCAGTGTTTAAATTATCTGATAAGGTTTTTTTAATTTGTGGAATTATTTGATTATCATTTTTTTCTTTTTGTTCGACTTTAATGAGATAGTCGCCTTCTTTACCAAATTTTTTTACATTTACATCACCTAAATCCATTTTGCTTAAAATAGATCTAATTGAGGTAGCGTCTGTATTATAGGATCTAAGTTCAATAAGAGTTCCTCCTTTAAAATCAATACCGTAATTTAAACCTTTAAACAATATGAGTAAAAAACTTGTTGAAAATACAATTAATGAAAAAATATTTGCAAATCTAAATTTTGAAGAAAAATTAAATTTATTATTCATTATAATTTAATTTCCTTATTTTTGGTATTTAAGACTACTAAAGAAGTTAAGTGACGTGCTAAAAAATATGCAGTAAATAAAGTTGTTATAATTCCTATCCCCAAAGTAATTGCAAATCCTTTAACAGGACCTGAACCAAAAACAAAAAGTATAACAGCGGCAATTAGAGTAGTTATATTGGCATCTAATACTGTAATTTTTGCTTTAGAATAACCTATGTCAAAAGCATGAATTATAGATTTTTCTGTTTTTAGTTCTTCCTTAATTCTCTCAAAAATTAGAACATTAGCATCTACAGCCATACCAACAGTTAGAATAATACCTGCAATACCTGGTAATGTTAAAGTTGCTTCTAAAATAGTCAAAATTCCAATTAACATTAATAAATTTCCAATTAATGCTGTGTTAGCAATCAAGCCAAAAATTTTATATTTATAAAGCATAAATAAAATTACTAATACAAATCCTACAATTAAAGATCTAATTCCTGATTTTATTGAGTCTTCACCAAGATCAGGACCAACTGTTCTTTCCTCTACAACAGATAAAGGAGTTGGAAGCGCTCCAGACCTTAAAAGTAAAGCTAAATCGGTTGCCTCTTGAAACGAAAAGTTTCCAGAAATAATCCCATTGCCAGAAGGTATGGCTTCATTTATTGAGGGAGCACTTATAATTTTTCCATCTAAAATTATAGCTAGTCTTTTACCTACATTGTCTGTTGTTACCCTTCCAAATTTCTGTGCACCAACCCGGTCAAGCGTGAATGTGACAGCAGGTTTGTTTGATTGATTATTAAACGAAGGTTGTGAGTCTACTAAATTTTCACCAGAAAGAATTATTCGTTTACTAATATTTAATTTTTCACCTGTTTCTGAAACAAGCTTATCTACACCAAATTCCTCATTTTCAGAAACTAGTCGAAAATTTAATTTGGCAGTTTTTCCAAGGAGTTCTTTAATTCTTTCGGGATCTTTAAGTCCAGGAAGCTCAACTAAGATCCTCTTATCACCTCTTTGCAAAATAGTAGGTTCTTTAGTGCCAACATCATCAATCCTTCTTCTAACTATTTCTATCGATTGTTTTAATGCTGAATTGTTTATTGTTAATAAACCATATTTAGAAAAAGAAACTTTGATATCTTTATCGTTTAAAATATTCAAATCTAATTCAAAGGAGTTATAATTGTTTATATAAGGATTTAATAAATTATCTGTTCTTGCAAAAAAAAGTAACTTAAATTTTTCTATATCATCAACTGAAAAACTTAAATTTTTTTCATTAATCTTAAAATTTGAAAAACTTAAATTATTTTTTTTTAACAATTTTTTTAAAGTTATTACTTTAGATTGTATTTTTTCTTTTACTAGTGGGTCAGAATTAATTTCTAAAAGTAAATATGATCCACCTTGTAAATCTAGACCTAAATTAACCTTTTTTTTAATTAATGAATCTGTTTGACTTTGAAAATTTAGTATAGAAAAAGAAGATATGAATACAAAAATAACATAAATCAAAAAAATGTTTATTTTTGAAAAATTTAACACGAAAAAGTATTATTTTTTGATTTCTTCTTTTTTTAATAAACTTGTAATTGTTGATCTAATAATTTGAACTTTTACATTATCTCCAATAATTACTTCAGCTCGATCATCTTCCATGATTCTGTCAACTGTACCTAGAATACCGCCAGAAGTTATTATTTCATCACCTCTTTTAAGGGACTCTACCATTGCTTTATGATCTTTTACTCTTTTTTGTTGTGGTCTTATTAAAAAAAAGTAAAAAATTACAAAAATTAATATAAGTGGGATAAATTGCGCTATTCCTTGGCCATTCATGTAAAGATAATTATAATAAAAGAGTTAGTTAAACAAGAGAATAATAATCAAATTTTATCTAAATTATTCATATATTTTTTTAAAATAGTTGGAATATTAATTGTTCCATCTTCATTTTGATTATTTTCAAGCAATGCTATCATCAATCTCCCTACCGCTAATCCCGATCCATTTAAAGTTCCAACAAACTCTTGTCCTTTTAATGATTGATATTTAGCGCCCATTCTTCTAGCTTGGAATGAACCACAGGATGAACAGCTGGATATTTCTCTGTATTTTTTTTCTGAAGGTATCCAAGCCTCAATATCAAAGGTTTTTTCAGCACTAAAACCCATATCTCCTGTCGATAAAAGTTTTACTTGATAAGGCAAATCTAATTTTTTTAAAATTTCCTCCGCGCAATTTAACATTCTATCTAACTCGTTTAAGCAATTTTTTGGGTCAACTATACTTACAAGTTCAACTTTATAAAATTGGTGCTGTCTAATCATCCCTTTTGTGTCTTTTCCATAACTACCAGCTTCTTTTCTAAAACAAGGAGTAGAAGCAACAAATCTTAGAGGAAGTTCATTGAGATTTAATTTAGTATTTCTTACTAAATTTGTAAGCACAACCTCAGCTGTAGGAATTAAAAATTTTCTTTCTATGCTGTCATCAAATTTTATCTCAAATTGATCTTCTTCAAATTTTGGCAATTGTCCTGTACCAAACATAACATTTTCATTAACGATTAAAGGTGGAGAAATTTCAGTATAATTAAACTGATTTATATGTGTGTCTAACATAAAATTAATTAATGCTCTTTCTAACATTGCAAACTTATCTCTGAGAACAACAAATCTTGAACCAGACATTTTTGTAGACGTTTCAAAATCAATTCCTTTATGTTTAGATCCAATTTCTATATGCGATTTTACTTTAAATTTAAAATCGTTTATTTTTCCTTCTTTCTTAATTAACTTATTCGACTTATCATCTTCTCCAATCGGTACTTGTTCATTTGCTATGTTTGGTAATCTAAAAAGTATGTAGTCAATTTTTTTTTGACTTTTTATTTGTTCAGATGCTGTTTCGTCAATTTGTTTTGATATTTTTTTTGATTTTTCAAAATTAGATTGATTTTTAGATTTAGATAATGCTTTTTTTTCCTGTTCTAAAGTTTCTTTTTTATTAATTAATTCCCTATTAATTTTATCTAGTTTATTAAATTCCTCAATATTAAAATCAACATTTCTATTGTTTAATTTTTTTTTATATGTTTCTAAATTTTTTCTTAAGTCTTTTAAATTATGCATTATCAACTTCTTTGTCTTTTTTTTTATTTTCAGTAAATTTAACTGTTATTATTGATAATTCATATAACAACAATAAGGGTATAGCTAATCCAATTTGTGTAATCGGATCAGGAGGTGTTAAGATTGCAGCGACAGTAAAGATTATAACTATAACGTATCTTCTTGTTTTTTTTAAATAATCAGAGTTCACGACTCCTATTCTTGCTAATAAATTCAATAAAATTGGAAGTTGAAAACTTATCCCAAAAGCAAATATTAGCCTCATAATTAAAGATAAATATTCATTTACTTTTGCTTCTAGTTGTATTGGAAGAGTAGTGTTTGATCCTGCTGTTTCAAAAGATAGAAAAAACTTAATAGCTAGTGGCATTACTAAATAATAAACCAATACTCCTCCTAACAAAAATAGAACTGGAGTAGATACTAAATAAGGCAAGATGGCTTTTTTTTCATTCTTGTATAAACCGGGAGCTATAAATTTATAAATTTGTATCAAAAAAACTGGACTTCCAAAAAAAATTGCTGCAAAAAAAGCAACTTTCAAATATGTTATAAATGTTTCATGTAAGGCTGTAAAAATTAATCTTCTTGAAACTTTATCATTCCTAACTGCATCAGCATACGGCTCTACTAAAAAATTATAAATATGATCAGCGAAAGTATATGAAATGATAAAAATAATTAAAATAAATAATAACGATTTAATTAGTCTTGATCTTAATTCAATAAAATGACTTTTAAAAGAATTAGCCATTAGTTTTATCTTTTATTTTATTATTTTTATTTTCTTTTAAATCCTCTTCAATATCTAGATCGCTTGTTGCTGATGAAAATTCTCTTTGAAAATTACTAAGAGTATTTTTTAACTTGTTAATATATGAGCCTAATTTCTTTAATGCCACTGGAAATTCTTTAGGACCTAGTACAAGAATTGCAATTACAACAACAGCTAAAATCTCTAACCAACCAATTTGAGGCATTTGGATTATTTATTATCGGAATTAGATGCATCAGAATTATTGCTATCTTCATTTTTTGAAGCATTATCATCTGACAAACCCTTCTTAAAACTTTTTATTCCTTTAGCTAAATCTCCCATAATGCTAGAAATCTTGCCTTTACCAAAAAGAATAACAACTAATACTGCAATAATTATAATACCTGTCCAACCAATATTTCCCATATCTTATTTATATACAATAATTTCAATTAAATAAATATATTTATTTATCTGTTTCAGTGGCTTTATCTGTTTCTGGTGCTTTATTAATTGCCTCTTCTATATCTTTATAAAAATTCTCTTTTGAATTTATAGACTGTTCTTTAAAAAACTTTCCAGTTCCAAAAATTGATTTATCTATTGCTGAAGTATCAATTAATCCAGCAGAACCTAACTCATCTACTGTTGGTAAATCTGATAATTTTTGAACATTAAAATGACTTAAAAAATTTTCAGTAGTAATGTATTGAATTGGTTTACCAGGTATATCTTTTCTTCCTGATGGTCTTACCCAATCTAGTTCTAATAAAATTTCCAATGTATTAGTTGCGAAAGAAACGCCTCGAATTTCTTCTATTTCAGATCTTGTAACGGGTTGGTGATAAACGATTATAGCTAATGTTTCTACAGTAGCTTTAGATAATTTTTTTTGTGTAGATTTTTGTAATGACATTAATTTGGATAAATCTTCAGCTGTTCTAAAAGACCATTTATTTTTTAAACAAACTAAATTAACACCTCTTGTCTTATAGCTATTTTTAATTTTCTCTAATATTTTCTGAATATTTGAATTAGTTTGTACTCTTTTTTCAATAGTTTCTAAATCAAGTGGTTCAGAAGCAGCAAAAAGAATTGCCTCTACATGCCGTTCAAGCTTAGAAACAGCTGAAGGAAAAGAAATTATGTTATTTTTATCTTTTGTTTTTTTTTTATTTTTCATTTTTTATCAATTTTTTTTGATCATAATTTTTTCAAACACTTTTTTTTGCAAAAGATTTACAGTTCCTTCCTTAACTAACTCCAAGCTAGCAGCAAATATTCCTGCTAGTCCACTTTTTGTAATTTTTTTATTAAAATAAAATTTTGGAATAAGTTCATTAATATTTTTCCAATCATTAATTTTATCTAAATTGTTTTTAATTTGTTTTATTCCTTCTTCAGTTGTAAAAACTGGTAATTTTGGGATATTAATAGTTTTAAAAGTTCTTTGCATTTGAAGTATAGAGTAACTCTTTAATAGCTCATATAAAGATACATCGTATATAGGAGAGTTGATAGACTTAATACCACCTTTCATACCTCTTGAAAAAATATGAACTCCTAATCTTTTTTTCTTTAATATTTGATCAGATAGAATCCTTATTAATTCCAACTTTTTAAGCTGTAATTTTAATTTTTCAGCAACTTCTAATGCTTTAAAATCATCATCAATGTCATCTGGAAGCAAAAGTTTAGATTTTAAATAAGTTAACCAAGTTGCCATCAATAAATATTCCGATGCTGTTTCTAAATTTATTTTTTCTTTTTTTTTTATGAAATTTAAAAATTGATCAGCGAGTAATGCTACTGAAATTTCAGCTAAGTCAACTTTTTGAGCTTTAGCTAGATCTAGCAGAACTTCTAATGGACCACTATAATTGGGAATGTTAACTGAGATTTGATCTGGTTTTTTTGATTCCATAAACTTACTTTATCTTAAAAATTTATAAAATTCTGATGTTTTTTTTTCTGTAAATTTATCGATAAATGGAACTGATTTTATCAATTTAATAGTATCTTGATATCTCCCAGCACAATATAATACTAAATTACAACCAGCTGAAAGTGACTTTTTTGCATTTGTTATCAAGTCATATTTTAAAGCTTTCATTGAGATGTCATCTGAAATTAAAATTCCTTTAAACCCAATATTTTTTCTTATCACTTTAAAGATTATTTTTTTTGAAAATGTAGCTACATTCAATTTGTCAATTTTTGAATAAAGAACATGTGCTGTCATAGCAAATTTTGAAGAATTTGATTTAAATGGTAAAAAATCTTTTTTTTCTAAATTTTTATAACTTAAATTAACTTTAGGTAGATTAAGATGGCTATCAATTGAAGCGCAACCATGACCTGGTATATGTTTTATAACAGTGCCTAATTTATTAATTTCGTATTGTTTTATACAAGCTTGTCCAAGTTTTTTTACAACATTTGGATTTTTTGAAAAACTTCTGTTTTCGAGTATTTTACTTGTGTTTTTTCTAATTACATCAAGTACTGGAACAGTATTAATATTAATGCCAACATTTTTTAAAAACTTAGTTAAATTATTAATATAATTCTTATAAATGGTTAAAGCCAATTTACTATCAGTTTCATACAATTCACCAAATTTTTTTTGAGTAACACTATGATTCATAATCTTGTTTAATCGTGAAACCTTACCTCCTTCTTCGTCTATCATTATGGGAAACTTTTTGTCTTTGGTGATTTTTCTGATTTTTTTAATTAACTTTTTAATCTGCACTAAAGATTTCACATTTCTTTTAAAGAGTATTAACCCCCATGGTTTTTCGAAAGCTAATAAATTTTTTTCTTTTAAAGTTAACTGATATCCTTTGATACTAATAATGATTGCTTTTCTTTTCATTTAAATTTTAATAAATTCCAAAAACTTCTTGGTTTGTCTTCTTTAATTTCTTCAGAAAATGATGAATTAAACTCAATTACATCATCAGTGTCGTTTAATAAAGTAGGTAAGTCTACGATTTTTTTATTAATGATCTCTTCTATGTTCGTTCTATTTAAATTTATGTTTTTAATATTTTTGCTTGATGAATAATATTTATAAATATTAAAAAAAAATAAAATGACTATAATTAAGGTCAATAAATTAATTATTTTATACATTACATCTTTTCAGGTAAGGAAACACCCAAGATATTCATACCTTTTTGTATTACAATTGACATCAAAACAACAATCATCAGTATTTCATTTCTTTGAATTTTTCCATTTTGAATAAATTTATAACTTTGATCTTCATTTCCTTTACTCCAATATGCGTGAAATAAAGTTGCAAGTTCATATAAATAATATGTTATTCTATGAGGCTCATGTTTAAAAGATGCAGTTTCAATAACTTTTGGCCACTCAAAAACTTTTCTTAAAATTTTAGTTTCATTTTCATTTAATAAGATTTTCTTTGATTGAAGAACTAGTTTATCATTTATATTCGTATTAATTGTTCTAAACAAAGAACAAATTCTTGCATAAGAGTACTGAACATAGAATACTGGATTATCTTTACTTTTTTCCAAAACTTTATCGAAATCAAAGTCCAGTTCCATATCATTACTTCTATTAAGCATCATAAATCTAATAGAGTCTTTATCTACTTCATTTAACAAATCTTGAGCAGATATAAAATCTCCTGCTCTTTTAGACATTTTAAATGGTTTTCCTTTTTTAAATAATTTAACTAACTGACAGACTATACAGTTTAATTTAACTTTATCATTTGATAAAGCTTTAACGGCAGCAGTTATTCTTTTTATGTAACCTGTATGATCAGCCCCAAGTACATTAATCATATATTTGTAATTTCTTTGAACTTTATCCATGTGATACGCTACGTCATTAGCAAAATAAGTCCAAGATCCATCATTTTTTTGCATAGCCCTGTCCATGTCATCTCCAAATAAAGTTGATTTAAAAATTAATCTTTTAGTTTTTTTCCAATTTTTATTAAGTTCACCTTTTGGAGGTTCCAAATAACCATCGCAAACATAATCATTTTTCTTTAACTCATTAATTGTTTTTTCAACGAGATTGTTTTCAACTAAACTAGTTTCTGAAAAGAAATGATCATGTTCTATACCTAATTTTTTTAAATCTGCCTTAATTAAGTTCATAGAGTGATGTAAAGACTCTTTTTTAAGTAATTTGTAAGAGTCATCGAAATTATCGAAGCTTTCATTAATATTTGATGCAATAATCTTTTTGCCTATTTCAATTATATATTCACCCGGATACAAATTATCATTAAGAATAAATTTTTCATTATACTTAAGTTCTCTTATTCTTAAAAAAACTGATTTTGTAAAATTGATAATTTGGTTACCGTAATCATTAATATAATATTCCTTTGTTACTTTATTACCATTAAACTTGAGTAAATTAGCTAAGACATCCCCATAAATTGCCCCTCTACAATGACCAACATGCATTGGGCCAGTTGGATTAGCAGAAACAAATTCAATGTTATAACTTACATTAGAACTTTTTCTTCCATAAGTTTTTCTATTTGCTAAAATTTCATTAACATTAGAAACAATAGAGTCATTAGACAATTTAAGATTTAAAAAACCAGGACCTGCTATCTCGATATTTTCAAAATCTTTCAATTTATTTAGTATTAGTTCTTTGATTTTTGAGGCTAGTTTTAAAGGATTAGCTTTATTTACCTTTCCAAGTACAAGTGAAATATTACAAGATAAATCAAAATTAAAATCTGGTGGAGGCGTTTCTACCGCAATTCCTTTAAAATTATTTAAATTATTTAATTCAAGATATTTTTGGTTTTCAAGTACCAAGTGATTAATTTTATTTAGATATTTTTCAAATATGTTCATTTTGATTTTTCGTATAAATTTATTGCAAATCTATCAGTCATTCCAGCTATAAAATCACTTATTGTTCTTTCTTTATTGTGTTTTTTAATTTGTTTTAGATTAATATATTTGTCGGGATTTTTCTTAATCATTAAAAATAGAGTTTTAATAATTTTTTTTCCAAAATCAGTTTTATGTTTAACGCTTTTATGAAAATACATGTTTATCTTTAAAAAATTTTTAATACATGTATCAAACTGACTCATTTCATTGGAAAAACAAACAATTGGATATTTGCTTTTATATACATCTTTTATGGTTTTGACATTATTTTTTTTAATATTTTTTTTAGTATTAATAATTATATCTTTTACCATTTCATTAATTATTTCTCTTATAATTTGTCTCAAAACTAAGTCTTGTGAAAATTTTTTTAATTTTTTTTCATGTTTGTCTAATATTAGACCTAATACAGGTAAATTCCTTAAATCTTTTAGCTTAAATAAATTAGCTCTCAATCCATCTTCTAGATCATGACTGTTATAAGCTATATCGTCAGATATTGATGCTATTTGTGCTTCTAAGGAAGGGCTGCTTAAAAAATTTATTTTTTTTTTAAAAAAATCTTTTCCTAAAATATTGTTTAGCTTATTTAAATTATTCATTGGTCCATTATGTTTTATTAAGCCATCTAGAGTTTCTAAAGATAAATTAAGTCCTTTAAAATTATAATATCTATTTTCAAGAAGAGTAACTGTTCTTATAGTTTGGATATTATGATCAAATCCTCCGTAATCAATCATACAATCATTTAAAGCTTCTTCTCCAGCATGGCCAAATGGGGTATGGCCTAAATCATGTGCCAAACTTAGAGTTTCACATAAATCTTCATTTAACTTAAAATATTTAGCAAGAGTTCTTGAAATTTGTGCAACCTCCATTGAATGAGTTATTCTAGTTCTATAATGGTCGCCAGTAGTATTAACAAAAACTTGGGTTTTGTGTTTTAGCCTTCTAAAGGCAGTAGAATGTACGATTCTGTCTCTATCTCTTTGATATGGAGACCTTAAATTATTTTTCTTTTCTGTATGAAGTCTTCCTTTAGATTTAATAGAAATTGATAATTTAGAGAACCTATTATTTTGCATAATTGCGTATTAAAATATATACTACAAAATAAGTAATTATGACAAAAAAAATAGAATTCACAAATCGTGCTAAAACGCAAATAGAAAAGATTATTAGTGAAGATAAATTAAAAAAGTTTTTTAGAATTTCAGTAAAAGGAGGTGGCTGCTCTGGATTTAAATATAATTTTAGTTTTGATGATAAAACTAATAACGATGACATCATTTTTGATAAAGCAGTAATTGATAAAACTTCTCTTGATATAATAACAGGTTCTATAGTTGATTTTAAAAAAGAAATGATTGGCGAGTCATTTGTCATAACCAATCCTAAAGCTTCATCTTCTTGCGGTTGTGGACTGTCATTTTCAGTATAATGAAAATCATATCATGGAATGTAAATTCTGTAAGAGCCAGATTAGAAAATATTCTTAATTATATTAAAGACTCCAATCCAGATATTCTTCTATTACAGGAGATTAAAACTCAAAACGAGACTTTTCCAATAGATGTTTTTAAAAATATTGGTTACGATTCTTATATTTTCGGTCAAAAAAGCTATAACGGTGTAGCTATATTATCAAAATTAAAACTAAATAATATTAAGATTGATTTTATCAAAGATGAACTTAAGCATTCACGAATAATAACAGGACAACTAACTTTAAGAAAAAAGAAAATTGATTTAATAAACATTTATGTGCCTAACGGAAACCCAGTGGACTCTGAAAAGTATGATTATAAAAAAAATTGGTTAAAAAAATTTGTTATTAATATTGAAAAAAAATTAGCTCAAAATCCAAATTTATTAATAGCTGGTGACTTCAATATCATTCCTGAAGAAATAGACGTTCATGACTTTAAAAGATATGAAAACGATGCGTTAGGTAGGTTAGAAATAAGAAAAAAATTTAGGGAGTTAATTAACTTGGGCTTTATCGATGTTTACCGTCTAAAAAATAGTAAAAAACAAGAATATACCTTTTGGGATTATTTTGCTGGCTCCTGGCAGAAAAATTATGGAATGAGAATAGATCATTTTCTTTTATCAAATAGTTTAATTGAAAATATTTCATCAATAAATATTAATAAAAAACCCAGATCAAAAACAAAACCGTCTGATCATACGCCTATAGAATTAATAATTAATTAATTCTTCCATAAATATCTTGATATCTAACTATATCAGTTTCTTTTAAGATTGAACCCAGCTGAGCTTCAATTATTTTAACAGGTTTTTTATTAGGGTTTTCAATCCTATGTATAGCTCCAATAGGAATGAAGATTGTCTCATTAGGTTTTTTTATAAAAGTTTTTTTTCCAAGTGTTATTTTTGGAAACCCCTGAGTCACATACCAATGTTCTGATCTATGAAAATGTTTTTGCAGGCTTAGAATTCCTTTAGGTTTTACATATAATTCTTTGATTAGAAAGTTTTTGCCACTAAATAAATTAATATACTTTCCCCAAGGTCTATGAAATATGTTCTTTTTTTTGATATAAGATTTTTTATTCTTATCATACATTTTACAGATCTCCTTCCAGCTTCCTAGGTCAGACCAGGGAATGTCCAACATGATAGCATTTATATCTTTTGTTTTTTCTAGAACTGCGTAGTCAAAAGACATTGGTATACTTTTGATAAATTCATTTTTATTTAAATAGTAAGTGTTTTTTTTATATTTTGATTTCAAAATCGCTTTTCTGCAATATTTATATGTTTTTAATTGATATGTTTTAAAATTATTAATAATAGAATCTTTTCTTGCAAAAAACATTCCGGAATTCCAGTATCCTTTTTGTCTAATAATTCTTTTAGCTTTTACTATATTGGGCTTCTCGATGAATTTAATAACTTTATTAACTTTTTTAACTTTTTTAGTTAGAAAATAACCATAATTACTTGATGGAGTGACAGGCTTAATGCCAAAAATAAAAATATTTCTATTTGTTAAATTTTTTATATTTTTTGTTAATTCTTTGTAAAAAATATGTTCTTTTTCAATTAAGTGATCAGTTGAAAGAAATACTAATGGTTGAGAATAAGGTATTTCTTTAATTAATGATGCGCTAAGTATTGCAGGACTAGTGTTCATTTTTGCAGGTTCTAGTACAATTTTATACTTTTTGATTTTATATTCTTTAAGAAGTTTTTTTATTTCTTTTATGTATCTAAAGTTTGTACTTATTATAGGTGAATCAAATATTGAGTTTTTAATTCTTTCTAAAGTTTTTCCCATTAGCGTCCATTTACCAAAATCAATGAACTGTTTTGCTTGATGGGTTTTTGTGTCAGACCAAAGCCTGGTTCCTGAGCCGCCACAAAGAATAACAGGTCTTATTTTCATTAAATTTTTGAATATTCTTTAACTTCTTTTT
>Ga0055584_100003580_pt1 | contig 15283 bp, 12 predicted proteins | sample OSDHelmetaG_FD_58716 | JGI IMG/M metagenome (GOLD analysis project Ga0055584, IMG submission 58716) | Pelagic marine sediment microbial communities from the LTER site Helgoland, North Sea, for post-phytoplankton bloom and carbon turnover... | ecosystem: Environmental > Aquatic > Marine >... | reverse complement strand
TTTTTTATTTTGAGGGTGCAAAAGTATACTAAAAATCTTACTTAGCGTGTTTTTGCTTTAATACGGGTGCCTTCAAGAAAGGTTTCGCAGCCCTTCATAGACAACAACACTAACAGCGTTTGCTAAATTTAAACTTCTAATATGCGGGCTTACAATAGGTATTTTATATAGATTGTTTGGGTGTTTTTCAATTATGGCTTCTGGCAAACCTTTCGACTCTTTTCCGAAAATCAAGAACATGTTATCTGTATAATCTATTGAAGTATAACTTTTTGTCCCGCGACTTGAAAGAAAAGCCATTTTTTTATCTGCATGAGTCGTAAAAAAAGCATCTACACCTTCGTAGACCGTCAAGGGAACATGCCGCCAATAGTCAAGCCCAGCTCTTTTTACACGAGAATCACTAAGCTCAAATCCAAAAGGTTTTACAAGATGTAGATTACAACCAGAAGCCAAACTTAAGCGACCAATATTTCCTGTATTATTAGGAATTTCTGGTTCTACGAGAACAATATTATACCCCATTTAGTTCTTCAATTTCTAATCCGTAATCGTATTGTAAATCTTCATCAAGCTTCGATATAATTTTACTAATTAGGTCAAGTTGCCTTTTGTAGATGTTCACTAAAACAGTGTTGCCAACGTAACTTGGAGACATAGTTTTCAGTTTCCAACAAAAATAAAGGAGCACCTCTACTTCTGTTTCTTTTTTAAGAGAATAACGTATGTATTTCTTGGCCACACGTAGAATTTTGCGGACACTTTTCTTTATTAAGTAATACGTTTGTTTATTTATGTTTTCGAATTGGCGGTCTATTTCTCGTTTTACACTCTCAATGTAAGATTGTTCATCTGCCTCTTCATAAACTATATAAGTGACAAGCTCTTTATTCTCTTTTTTGAACTTAGTTAGCCTTAAGCATATATCTAACAACTCTTCTTGAGAGATGTTCTTCATTTCTCTTTTTAACTCATGAACGGAGGCAGCTTTCAAGATGGGTGTTTATGTTTTTTAACGCATTCAGATTTTAGGGTCATGGAGCTAAAGCCGTTAATTTTACAGCGGAGATTGTGGTATTGTTTTTTAAGTCTAATATTTTTGAATGTAGTTCCAAGCCGCACAGGAAGAAGAGCGCCCTTTAACGGTAAGGGTTTAATAACGGAGAGACAACAAAAACCGAACAACTGACGACTAATAGAACCCTTAACAACCAGTCTCGTACCTTCCTCATCATCGGCCCTCCAGAAGGAGTAAAGTTCAGAGCAAACTATTGCGGGACCAGATAGGTAAGGAAAGCGTAAACTACATTTAGGGCAAGGCGTAATGTTTGTCAATTTATTTGCGTTTCAAAAGACAAATATAGAGCTTATGAATTTAGCCAGCAGAGGTCGCTAAATTTCGTAAAGATAAGCGCTACATAAACAAGGAGGAGGGCCACAAACCTTACAATTGTAGTTTTTTGCAAAACTGTCTTCTTCCCAGAAGTTAGTAATTTTTCTAACCCCCTTCATTCCACATTTTTCTAGCAAGAAAAAATTAGACTTCGAGCCGTCCTGCTCCCAACAAAAGGCGATTATCCTATTAACTTTTTTTGATAAGAGAAAAATACATTTTTCAGCAAGACGAGTTCCAATTCCTGCTTTTTTATGGTTTTGGTCTACGGCTATTGTTTTTATAAGTCCGATAGTATTGTGTTTGGAGTACCGGTCAACAAACCAAGACAATTCGGAATGAGCAACTTCTTTTAGCTCTTCCGCAGAGTTTACGGAAACGAGCAAAAACCCAGAAACGACACCATTAGTTAAAGAAACGTAGCATTTCTTTTTGGGGTTTTTTATATAAGACCTAAGCTCCAGGGCTGTTATAAAATTGCTTCCGAAGGATTTCTCAGCGATTGACCTTACTTGTTCAATTTTTGCCGCAGTTAGAGCTTTTAGAGAGGTAGACATGTTCTTATTTTTTCTTTTCAACCTTCTTTAGCTTTTCTTTATAGGCAAGAGCAATGGATTCGTTTATATGCTCGAGTAATAAGTCTTTTTGAATATCACATTTAAACAAACGTTTGCTAAACACGTTGACCACTTTATTGCAAGGCGTATATCCTTCTACTTCAACTAGTATTCCATACCTACTAAGGCTCACAATAGCAAACCCCCTCTTGTTGGAGAGAACTTAAAGCATCCAACAATAAACCTGAACATCAAACTTTTAATACTAAACTCTTTTATAAGGAAACCACAGTTTTTTAGCCGTGACCGACCCAGGGGTTTATAGTTTTTTAATAGACGATCAAAGACGCCTGTCTTTATGCACATATAACTAGCATTATCCTTTGGGGTTTTAGAAAAAGGAAACAGTCTTGAATCATTTGTTTTTTTACTGTTTTGTCTTTTAACACAAGCGCCAATAATCCTCTTTGGTAGAGGCAGACCAAAGAATTTAGGAAAAAAGAGAAAAGGGCGTTTTGCAGTGTACCAAGCATAAAAACCAAATATTAAGTATTGTGTGAATTTAACAACGGCTAATTATTGCGTAATATATTTATAATTAACAGGAGGATGTGCTTCATCATATTTAATAGAAAGGTTTTTCGAAACTAAGCGCACAAAATCCCGTTTTCCATATACTTCAAAAGGAATTATAGTTTCTTGATAGCCCTCAGCAAACAGCTCTATTGTATATTTTCCAGGAGCAAGAACGAGAACAAATTTACCGCTACTGGGGCTTGTTAAGTAGCTCCCAACAAGCTCCCCCGCACTATCGTACACGTCAAGCAACACGTCCTTTAACTTAATTTCAGCCTTAGTTTTTGTTTTATTAAAATTGTCAGGAGCTCCTTGATAGCTAATAGCGACAGTTGCAAATATGTTCCCAGTTATTATAGAGGCCTTAATTTCAGCATCATTAAAAGTGACATTATAAATATCTAACCCCCCCCTTGAGTCTTTTCTCCACGTTGATATATATCCTACGGAACCATCTGCATTTATAGCAAGATGCATATCATCTTCTGGGGTGTTAATAGGATAACCGAGGTTCTGTGGGGACCCCCACAAAAGGTTTTTAGGATCCCAGTCACACCTAAATAAATCATATCCTCCCATGCTGTTATGTCCCTCACTAGAAAAGTAAAGCGTTTTTTCATCAGGGGACAGCTGGGGGTATAGCTCGTTGTATTCAGTATTAATTCTAGCGCCCAACTGCTGTGGTTTTGCCCAATTAACATCAGGCAAACGATTGGCCCAGTAAAGATCAAATTCTCCAAAGCCTCCGTCCCTATTACTTGCATAGAAGAATTTTTGCCTTGAATTAGAAACAGACGCGGTTACTTCAAAAGCTTTTGAGTTAATCGTTTTTTCAATCATGATCGGCTCTTTAAAGGAACCAGATTTTCTTTTGGAAACAATCATTTCACCTAAGGCTCCTTTTGTGTTTGAGCTGTAAAACATAAGTTTTCCATCAGCAGAAAGCCCAACTATTTCTTCGTTTTCTGCAGTAGAAATGTTCGATTGCGATTTGAGTTTTTGCCAAGCGCCTTCTTCGTAATAAGATAAAAAAATATCAGAAGTGTATTCACCATTTGAAAAAGGGACCTCAGCCTTGTTTCGCTTTTTCCGCCTAGACGCAAAGACCATTATAGACTCTGTTTGGTCTATAAATGCATTATAATCATCTGCAGAGGAGTTGATCGTATCTCCCATGTTTCGCAAAGTAACGTTAACGGGATTGGAAGTAAGCATTATTGCGTTGTTACACATTTCAATTTGTCGTTGTGCATTTTTCACCAAGACGACATCGGAAGTAGAATCTATTAGAGTTGAATAAGTTGAGATAGCCAAATCAAATTTATAATTTAAGTGATATGCTCTTCCTAAATAATATAGCACTTCAAAATTATTGTCTTTTCGGTCTTTGATTTTTTCTAAGTAGAAAATAGCCTTCTCATGCTCTCCCAATGTATTAATATAGCATTTCCCTAATTGAAATTGCGCCCGATAGTCTTTTGGCTTTGTGATGAGCTGTTTTTTATAGCCCTTTATAGCAGCCCTAAAGTTTTCATTTGCAAAAGCTTTATCAGGGTTTGGGAGATTTTCTTGCGCAGAGACGAATCCAAAAAGAAAAAGCAGCATAAAAAACGAATAAGAGGTCTTGCTCATTTGTGAGTGCAAATTACGAAAAAAGAGAGACTTAGTGTCTAATATAGTTTCCCCGCTTTCCCCGCAGAGGTTACTATCCCACGAATCATCGCCGAGCTAAATCCTTTGTGCTCCATTTCATTAAGCCCGGCAATAGTGCACCCTTCCGGGGAAGTTACTTTGTCAATTTCTCTTTCAGGATGTTTCCCGTGTTCAATTAAAAGCGCAGAGGCGCCTTTGGCGGTTTGCGCAGCCATTTTTAGAGACTCATCTGCGTGAAAACCGACTTGTGTCCCCCCTTGAGAAGCGGCCCTTATAGCACGAAGAAAGAAAGCTACTCCACAAGCGCACAGAGCCGTTGCAGAAGACATAAGTTCTTCATGTATTGTCATAGACAAACCAACACAGTCGAATACTTGTGAGATTCTTTTCTCGTGGGGTTTAGATTTTTCATTTGAGGCAATACAGGTCATAGACTCTCGAATAGCAATTGCAGTATTTGGCATTGCACGCAGGACAGGAGTATTTGACACCATAGATTCAATTGCAGCAATTGTAACCCCAGAGACCACCGAAACTAAAACATGACTTGCCGTCAACGACCCCTTTATTTCCGAGATGACAGCATCAAACTGTTGTGGCAAAACAGCCAGCACAACAATTTCAGATTGCTGTATAGCGGATTTGTTATCGGAAATAATATTAAACCCTTTTTTGAGAAGATGGGGCAATGTCTCCGGATTTCTTTTACTGATGATTATATCATCAACAGAATATTTACCAGACGTTATAAGCCCTTCAGACAAGGAAGTCCCGAGGTTCCCACCACCAATAATCGCAATTTTATTCACTATTTGTAAAATTATGTTATAACAATAAACCGTTACACGGCTCCGCAAAAGTAAGAATTCAATACTCCTAAATACCAATGAAACATTAGTATCCAAAGGATAGACCGAGAGCGAAAGGTTATTGCGCCCATAATTACCCCTAGAACTAGCGCCCCCCATAGTTCGCCAGAGGGCTTCCCTATGTGCATTAATGTTGTTAGAAGGGTAGGAATAGCGATACCGGCAACCATGCCGTATCTCGATTTAGATTCAAAACCAATATAACCCCTAAAAAACAACTCCCAACCTATGTAGTGGGGCAAGTAGGTTAGAGACCACAAAAGAAACAACAACGGTGTTTTTGTTGCTAATGTGGTGAGGGGATAAAATTGCAGGTGTTCCTCATTAAAGGAGGAATTATAAACCGGATATGCGGCAACCAAACATAAAAGGACAAAAGCGGATAATCCGAACTTCCAGTCACCAACTGTTACTCCAATTTCTTTCAGTGATTTTTTAAGGACGGTTTTTACAATTACCGCTGGAATTACAGCGAAAAGAATAAATGTTGAAAAGAAGTGGTAGGCCCATCGATACCAATCTTTTAGTCCATCAAAAAATTCAATTGAGGGATCAATTGTATCATAAAAAGACACATCACCGATTGTTATTTTGAGGGCGCTCAAAAGCAGAATCGATGTCCAAAAAGCGACTTCTTTCTTTTCTAAACCTTTAAACATTGGTAACCTCTTTGTGCCGGAAACAAGAGACAAGGTGGTCGTTTACCATTCCAGATGCTTGCATGTAAGCATAAATAACGGTTGAACCGACAAAATTAAAACCTCTTTGTTTTAGGTCTTTGCTGATAGTGTCTGATAGTTCTGTTGTGGCCATAATTTCGTTCATCGATTTTCTTTCGTTTTGAATCTGCTTACCGCCAGTAAACTGCCAAATATATTCTGAAAAAGAACCAAATTCTTTCTGCACACAAATAAAAGCCCTCGCATTGGAAATAGTGGCTTTGATTTTGAGTTTATTACGAATAATACCAGCATTTTGAAGAAGCGAATCAAACTTTGAACCATCATACTCAGCAATTTTTTTGTAATTGAAGTGATCAAATGCCGCTCGAAAATTTTCTCGTTTTCGAAGAACGGTTATCCAGCTTAATCCAGCTTGAAATGTCTCTAGAGTTAAGAATTCGAACAGCTTTTGATCGTCTTTTAATGGGACCCCCCATTCATCATCATGGTATTTAATGTATAGAGGGTCTTTGGTTGACCAATCGCAGCGCGTTTTAGTATCCATCAGTTTTTATAAACTTCATTCCGTAGGCAATTATTATTCCCCCACTAAAAAACATAATTAAACTATAAACCGCAGGGGCGATTGCATAGTTTTCGTTCATCAATATTCCAGAAGCAATTGCTATTGCCATGGTTCCGTTTTGTATACTTGACTCTATTGAAATGGTTATCGACTGGGCAAGATTTAGTTTGGCTAATTTTGCGGCAACAAACCCAATCAACATCGTTGCGAGATTAAGCGCCAAAGCAATAAGACCAGCTTGTTTTAAATAAGGAATTAAATTTTCTTTTTTCTTCAGTATCAACCCGATTATTACGAGAAATAGAACAACCGCAGAAGCAATTTTTACAGGCCGACTCATCTTATCTGCGAAAGTCGGCTTGGATGCTTTTAGCGCCATTCCTATTGAAACAGGTATAATTACAATAACAAAAATTTGAATAATCGTTTTCAGTTTATCAATCTGAATCATTTCACTCGCATCTAAAAATTGAGTCAAAGCAAAATCAACGACAAACGGAATAGTGAATATGGTTATAAGGCTATTTGCTGCGGTCAGTGAAACGGAAAGTCCCGTGTCGCCCTTTGCTAAATGTGTAATTAGGTTTGAAGTTGGCCCCCCAGGACAAGCCGCTAAAATCATTATACCAATGGCAATATCGGTGTCAGCCCCCAACAATGAAATCAACACATAAGCAATAATTGGCAGTAGAATAATTTGGCTTAGTAGACCTATAATTACAGCCGTTGGGTTTTGAAGTATTCGTATGAAATCATCTTTTAAAAGAGACAAGCCCATGCCAAACATAATTATGATAAGTGATATCGCGAGTATTATCGTTCCTAAATCCATTAGTTTAGTAAATTGTCATCAACAATATTTGGTAAAGTTACTTTCAATTGCGGGTTGCGGTCCATTTCTCGCTTAATGGCAAAAATAGCCTCATCATTTCTTGCCCAGCTTCTCCGAGCAATACCGTTGTTTACATCCCAAAAAAGCATGGATTTCAGTCTCCGGTCAGCGTCAACCGAACCATCTAAAGTCATCCCGAAACCGCCATTAATAACCTCACCCCAGCCGACACCTCCTCCATTATGGATGCTAACCCAAGTAGCACCTCTAAACGAATCACCAATTACGTTATGAATCGCCATATCGGCAGTAAATTGAGAGCCATCATAAATGTTTGATGTTTCTCTGTACGGAGAATCTGTGCCAGAAACATCATGGTGGTCTCTGCCTAAATTCACTGGGGCGGCAAGAGTTCCATCTGCAACCGCCTTGTTAAATGCTTCGGCAATCTTAACTCTTCCTTCGGCATCAGCATATAAAATTCGAGCCTGAGAACCAACTACTAATTTGTTTTTTTGTGCGCCTTTAATCCAGGTAATGTTGTCCTGCATTTGCTGCTGAATTTGCCCGGGAGAGCTTTTCATTAGCTCCTCCAAAACTTCGCAGGCAATGTTATCGGTAATTTGTAAATCTTGTGGTAGCCCAGAAGTGCAAACCCAACGGAATGGCCCAAAACCATAATCGAAACACATAGGCCCCATGATGTCTTGCACGTAGGAATTGTATTTAAAATCAATACCGTTTTCAGCCATTATATCAGCACCAGCGCGGGAAGCCTCTAATAAAAAGGCGTTTCCATAATCGAAAAAATAAGTGCCTTTTGCTGTGTGCTTGTTTACTGCATCTGCGTGTCTTCTGAGGGTAGATCGAACCTTATCTTTAAATAAATCAGGGTTATTCGCCATCATATCATTTGACTCTTCATAAGTCATACCCACAGGGTAATAACCACCAGCCCATGGGTTATGCAATGATGTTTGATCAGAACCTAAGTCTATATATATGTCTTCCTTATCAAACTTTTCCCATACGTCAACAACGTTTCCGTCATAGGCAAACGAGACAACTCTTTTAGCTTTAACAGCCTTAATAACTCTTGCACAAAGGTCGTCTAGATCAGAAACCACTTCATCAACCCAGCCTTGTTTTTGCCTCTTTTGGGCTGCATCTGGATTTATTTCAGCCGTTACCGACACCACACCAGCGATGTTTCCTGCCTTAGGCTGAGCACCACTCATTCCTCCTAATCCTGAGGTAACAAACAATTTACCTGCAGTGCCTTTGTTGTCGATTTTCCTACATCCATTTAGGACAGTAATTGTTGTTCCATGAACAATTCCTTGAGGCCCAATATACATGTAAGAACCGGCAGTCATTTGTCCATATTGAGTGACGCCCAAAGCATTGTATTTTTCCCAATCGTCTGGTTTGGAATAATTAGGAATCATCATGCCGTTTGTAACTACAACTCGAGGAGCGTCCTTATGCGAAGGAAACAACCCCATTGGGTGACCAGAATACATTACAAGAGTTTGTTCATCGGTCATTTCTGATAGATATTGCATACACAGTAAATATTGTGCCCAATTTGAGAAAACACCCCCGTTCCCACCATACGTAATAAGTTCATGGGGATGCTGCGCAACGGCGTAATCCAGGTTGTTTTGGATCATCAACATAATGGATTTTGCTTGAATAGATTTACCAGGATACTCGTTTATGGGACGAGCATAAATTTTGTAATCAGGCCGGAAGCGATACATATATATTCTTCCATAATCTTTCAGCTCTTGTTTAAATTCAGGCAAAAGTATAGCATGATGTTTTTTGTTGAAGTAGCGCAATGCATTTTTTAGTGCCAATTTTGCCTCTTCTTCTTTGAGAATTGCTTTACGCTTTGGCGCATGAGAAACGCCGGTGTCGTATTCCTTTTTGGTTGGTAATTCTGATGGAATACCTTGTTTTATTAGTTCCTTGAAGTCCATTATTTTTCTATTCTTCCTGTTTTCTTATTGAATCCGTAAGGACAATGTTTGCAGCTGTTTTTACAGCAATAGCCCCTTTTTTGCAAGTATTTCTCAGTAAAAATGACAAAGCCTTCGGGACTTAAGTAGTAGTCCTCTGGGCCCAGTTCGGTGCGCTTAGAAAAACCACTCATGTCGTCCATTATGCAAATATAATTAGGCGCGGTTAGATATTACTTTTTTGGTTACAGAAATGCAGCTAACGAAATATATTCAGTCTTTTTTTTCTTTTCTAAGTTATATTTTTTAATTGATTTTCCCGCGCTTAAAATGCTTGCAGCCTCATTAGGGCTCAACCGCACCCCCATATAAATAAAGGGAATTTTAAAATCACACCCTTTTTTGAACTCTAAACACCCCCAAGCGGATTTACCGGTTGCGATGTGTCCTTTTTTGCATTTAGGACAAGAGATAGGTGCCGAACTTTGTTTATTTAACTTTACCTCTTTTACCAAATTAGCCACCATAGAGTTTAACTCTTCCTTAAAAGTGTTTGTGTCCAACGTGCCTTTTTCGATATCACGCAGTTTCTTTTCCCAAAGACCGGTAAGCTCTGCCGATTTTAATAATTCAGAATTAATTTTTCCAATTAAATCAGCACCTGTGGCGGTTGCTATAATTCGTTTTTTCTCTCGTTTAATATATTCCCGCCTAAAAAGTGTTTCAATAATGTTCGCACGTGTTGACGGTCTGCCAATACCATTTTCCTTCATTAACTCTCTCAGTGAATCATCGTCAACTTGTTTGCCCGCTGTTTCCATCGCCCTAAGTAAAGATGCTTCAGTGTAGTATTTAGGCGGAGCTGTGTACTTTTCTTGCAGTTGAGGCTGGTGCGCGCCACGTTCACCTTTTTCGAACAAAGGCATAACATCTTCTTTTTTAGAGCCTTTAGAGGGATAAAGTTCTCTCCAACCCGGATCTAGAATTTGTTTTCCTGTTGCTTTGAATTTGAGTTTGTCAACCGACCCAACCACGGCCGTATTGCTTACCTTACAATCAGGGAAAAACACCGAAATAAATCGCCTTGATATCATGTCGTAAACCTGCTTTTCTTGTAATAAAAGGCCGTTAGGATATTGCCCCGTTGGAATAATAGCATGGTGATCGGTAACTTTTTTGTTGTCAAATACCTTTTTTGACTTTCTAATCTTCTTTCCTAGTATTTTATCTGTGTATTGTTTGTAAGGAGTAAGCTTTTCTAAAGTTCCTTTAATTTTAGGATATATATCATCTGACAAATAGGTGGTATCAACCCTAGGGTAAGTCACCAATTTCTTTTCATATAATTTTTGTACAAATTCTAAAGTATTCTCTGCAGAGAGCCCGTGTTTTTTATTGCACTCAACTTGAATTGAGGTTAGGTCAAATAGTTTTGGAGGCAATTCTTTTCCTTCTTTTTGCTCGTATGAGTCAACCACGAATTCTGAATCGTGAATAGATTGAATTAGCTCTTCTCCTTTTTCTTTTGTGCTAATTTTTCCTTTTGTGCAAGAAAAGAGAATATCACGATAAACTGTTTTGAGCTCGAAATAAGTCTCCGAAACAAAGCTCTGTATTTCATGATGTCGTTCCACGATCATCGCCAGCGTTGGGGTTTGAACTCTTCCAACGGAAAGCACCTGCCCTTTGCCGCCAAACTTGAGTGTAAATAATCTGGTCGCGTTCATTCCCAGCATCCAATCACCTACGGCACGGCACATGCCTGCTGCATATAGCCGATTATAATCATTACCAGGCTTTAGGTTTTTGAAGCCCTCTTTAATCGCTTCTTCCGTTAACGAAGAAATCCATAAACGAGACAAAGGTTTTGTCGAATTTGCCAAGGAGAGAACCCACCTCTGAATCAACTCACCTTCTTGACCAGCATCACCACAGTTTATAACAGAGTCGCATTTCCGAACTAACTTCTCAATGGTTTGAAATTGCTTTTTAACGCCCTTATTGTTCTTCAGCTTTATTCCAAATTTGGGAGGAATCATAGGCAAGGAATCTAGTGACCATTTTTTCCAAAAAGCATCATAATCGTTCGGCTCTTTGAGTGTGCATAAGTGCCCAAATGTCCAAGACACCCAGTAGCCATTACCCTCAAAGTAGCCATCTTTCCGCTTGCCCGCCCCAAGGACATGGGCAATATCCTTAGCTACACTTGGTTTTTCAGCGATGCACAGTTTCATGGTGTTGCGAATTTAGCAGTTTATATAGATATTTGCACGAAAGTTACGAACCATGGAAGTAAGAGATTTAGAGCCAAAACAAGTATGGAACAATTTTGCAAACTTAAATGCTGTTCCGCGCCCATCAAAAAAGGAAGAAAGAGTAATAGCGTTTGCTAAAAGCTTCGGCGAAAATCTAGGGCTAGAAACGCACGTTGATTCTGTTGGTAATGTAATTGTGAAGAAACCTGCAAGTTCAGGAATGGAGAACAGAAAAACGGTAATTCTCCAATCTCATTTAGACATGGTTCACCAGAAGAATGCTGATACTGTTTTTGATTTTGAAAACCAAGGGATTCAGATGTTAATTGAAGATGGCTGGGTTACTGCAAACGGCACGACTCTTGGTGCAGATAACGGAATGGGTGTTGCCGCAATTATGAGCTTGTTAGAATCAACAGAAATTGCTCACCCCGCATTAGAAGCTCTTTTTACTATTGACGAAGAAACAGGTATGACGGGAGCTTTTGGTCTTGAAAAGGGAATATTAGAGGGTGATATTTTATTAAATCTAGACACCGAAGACGATGACGAGTTTTCTATTGGATGTGCTGGCGGAATTGACACTAACACGAACTACGAATACGAAGCAGAACCAGCCACAGGCCAAGCCTATAAAATCACAGTTAAAGGATTAAAAGGTGGGCACTCAGGAATGGATATTCATCTTGGAAGAGGCAATGCAAACAAGATTATGAATCGTTTAATTACTGATTGTGAAAATCATAATTTACGTATTGCTGAAATTGACGGGGGAAGTTTGCGTAATGCAATTCCACGAGAGTCTTTCGGAATCATTACTGCTCAAGAAAGTTATTTGGCTGTTTTTGAATCTCGCTCAACAGACATAAAAAGCGAACACTCAATTGCAGACTCTGGGCTAGAGATAAATATTGAGAAAGTTGAGCTTCCGCAAAGTGTAGTATGCGCAGCAGATGCTGAAAAAATTATTAATTCGGTAAGAGCAATGCATAATGGAGTGTTTGCAATGAGCATGGCCATCGATGGGCTGGTTGAAACATCATCTTCTTTGTCGAGAGTGATTGTTAAGGACGGAAAATTTATCACGCAAAGCCTGCAACGAAGCTCTGTGGATACAGCCAAAATGGAAGTAGCTTATACAATTGGGTCAGTGTTTAAATTAATAGGCAGCGAAGTGGAACATACAGGCTCTTATCCTGGATGGTCACCAAACCCAAAATCTGAAATATTGGATTTAATGATTGACAAATATAAAACAACATTTAATGAAGACCCAAAAGTTCAGTCGTGTCATGCAGGATTGGAATGCGGTATTTTGGGAGAAAAGCTCCCAGGTGTTGATATGATTTCTTTTGGGCCAACTATCAGAAACCCTCACTCACCAGACGAGAAAGTGAAGATTGATACAGTAGATAAATTCTGGCACTTCCTAGTCGATGTATTAAAAGACACCCCAGTTAAGTCTTAGTGGAAAACTTGAATATTCCATCTCCCCTGCAAAGAGTTGAACATTCTGTTTTTGAGAACAAAGGGATTGTGTTTTACATTAAAAGAGATGATTTAATTCACCCTGAAATATCAGGGAATAAGTGGCGCAAGCTGAAGTACAATTTTCAAGAAGCAAAAGCGCAGAAACAAGATACTATTTTGACTTTTGGAGGCGCTTTTTCTAACCACATAGCAGCAACAGCTGCTGTTGGAGAACAATTAGGGGTTAAGACTATAGGGATAATTCGAGGAGAAGACTCTCCGGCGCAGAATACGACACTAAGGTTGGCTAGAGAAAATGGAATGCTATTACATTTCGTCTCTCGCGAGGAGTATAAACTTAAACATGAGGCCAATTATCAGCAAGAATTAACAGACAAGTTTGGAGAAATTTACATCATTCCAGAAGGCGGCGCAAATGAACTAGGCGCTCAAGGAAGTGAAGAAATTGTTCAAGAAATAGGAATTGAGTTCGATTATATCTGTTGTGATTTAGGGACAGGGACAACTTTTTCGGGAGTCATAAATAGTATTAGAAAAGAACAATATGCAATTGGATTTTCGGCACTAAAAGGGGCAGATAAATTGACTGGAGATGTTCAGAGATTAGAAAAAATAAAAAGAAGGAATTGGCATATTTCTTTTAATTATCATTTCGGGGGGTTTGCCAAAAGAAGCAAGCAGCTAGAGGAGTTTATCAAGGAATTTGGAAGCAAAACAAACGTCCCGTTAGACCCAATATATACAGGCAAAATGGCATATGGAATTCTCGACTTGGCTGAAAATGGATATTTCAAAAAGGGGTCAACGGTTATCATGGTCCACACAGGAGGGCTGCAAGGCATAGCGGGATATAATAAGCGTTACGGTGCAAATATTCAGTAAAAAACTACCCAACTTTTAATATAGAAAAGCCTAATTTTACAGATTAAATAAAAGAAAACACATGATTAATTTGTTGCTTGTATATCTCAGAAAGTTCCCTATTGATAAATACAAACACACCTTAACAAGGTTTATTAACCTAAAAAAATATGGACGGTTTATAAAATACAAAAACAGCCATGGGGTAACATTCAACTTGGACCTAGAAGAATACCAAATGAAGCAGATTTTTTTCTACGATTTTTATGAAAAAAACACCATTAGACATCTATTAAAATTAATTTCTAAACTTAAAACCAAACGAGTAACATGTATCGATGTCGGCGGAAATATTGGATTTTACACACTAACATTAGACAAGGCATTAACGAATATTGAACACAAAATTCATTGTTTTGAGCCCAATCCTTCAACCATAGAATATTTAGAGAAAAACTTGCTAGACAACCCAACAACTAATGTTCAAATAATCCCGATGGGCTTATCCAACAAAGAGGGAACATTTACGCTTCGATACAACCTAAAAAACACAGGAACAGCAAGTTTTTATAGGACAAACAGCGACGGGAAATCCGTTGAAATAAATGTAACCACGCTTGACAAATATTGTACAGAGAAAGGAATTGATAACGTGGACATTATTAAGGTGGATATTGAGGGGGCAGAACTTGATTTTCTAAAAGGTTCAGCAAGTATAATTAACAAGTCTAAAAACGTAATAATTATCATGGAAATTGTCGAAGAGAACTGCTTGTCAGCAGGCTACACGAGTAAAGACCTTTTTGAATATGTTGTTAATTTAGGGTTCGACGCATATCTACCTAAATCCTGGCCATTTGGAATGAAGAAAATAGAAACTCTCCCAGAGCATTATCATGACAACATAATTTTTATTAAGTAAGACCTAAGACAAGGAAGAAGCCCTCCAACTTGAATTGTGGAAAACGTTTGTTTATTTAACACAAGTTTGTTTTGTTCTCACATACATTTGCATTACATGAAGAAATTCGGGTTTATATCACTTCTTTTTTTTGCTCATTCAAATTTCGCCCAGCCATCAGAACGGATTCAATCTCGATCGGAATACATTGAGCGCTATAAAGATGAGGCAATAAGAGAAATGTTGGTTAACGGAATCCCAGCAAGCATTACTCTTGCACAGGGAATTTTAGAAAGTGACAACGGCAATAGCGCTTTAGCAAGACACGCAAATAACCATTTTGGAATTAAATGTCACAGAGGTTGGAACGGCCCAACTTACTATCAAGACGATGACGCAAAGGACGAGTGTTTTAGGAAATATTATTCAGCTTACAGGTCGTATAAGGACCACTCCGAATTCTTAAGAACTAGAACCCGTTATGCGTTTCTATTCGACTACAAAACAAGCGACTATAAAAGGTGGGCACATGGATTAAAAAATGCGGGCTATGCTACCAACCCTAAATACGCCAGCCTTTTAATCAACCTTATTGAAGATAATAATCTGCAACAATATGACAAGGTTCGTAAGATGCCTTCGATAGACAAAGAAGCCAAAAAACAACAAGTTAAACAGATTGA
>Ga0055584_100003579_pt1 | contig 15286 bp, 4 predicted proteins | sample OSDHelmetaG_FD_58716 | JGI IMG/M metagenome (GOLD analysis project Ga0055584, IMG submission 58716) | Pelagic marine sediment microbial communities from the LTER site Helgoland, North Sea, for post-phytoplankton bloom and carbon turnover... | ecosystem: Environmental > Aquatic > Marine >... | reverse complement strand
CTAGCATCAATAGTAATATTTTCAAAATCGTTGTTAAAAAAATAAGCACCTAAGGTTTCGTAACCAGGGTCAATTTTTTCGTAACCTAAGCCAACAGTCGCTCTACCTATGCTATAATTTAGTTTGGTCCTTAGAGCACTATAATATGCAGTTGACGTTCTGGAGTTAAAAATAGGCTTTGTTATAGAGAAAGTGTCATTTTCGCCTTCTGGACTTCTAATATCTTTTGTGATTGCTGTAGATGCGTATTCAGTTTGAACGCTAAATTGTTTGGTTATTTTTGCGTCTCCTTCAAAACTAACTACTAAATTTTCCTGAGGTAGAATGTTACGTTCTTCAGGCACTACCGATAAAGAGTTTATGTCGTCCTTAGCATAGAAACTTATGAAACCAAATTTAAATTTCTCGTGTTTATATTCTGTTTTTAAGCCATACCCAAAACGGTCAAAAGCAGGTTGAGTTCTAGTATCTCCGTCATCTTCTGTTGCTTTAAGAAGACGTCCTCCCATTAAACTGATTGTAAATGGGCCTTTAGGTGTTAAATCTAAGCCGACTCCTGTAAACTGATGCCCATTGAGAGTATAGGGAGAAAAACTCATACTTACAGTACCTATGTGCCCTGTGATCCATTTATATTTAGGATGTAGGCTTAATCGATTAAAATCGAATGGTAGTTGGTAGTCTAAGTTCTCACCTTGGTTACTATAACTATAACTAATAGGCATAGAAAAGCTATATAAAGAAACATTTAGGGTCCCTTGTAAGAAATAGGTAAAAGGTAAACGGCTTTCGTTTATGTTGGATTTATAATAAACGCCATTAGCTGATACTACACCGCTAACCTTTAAGGGTTTACTTTTTTTTATGGTTTCGTAATCTACAGTTTGTGAATAAGTACTCAATGTAATTAATAACATTGATGTTGATAAGCTGATTATGTAACTAAAATGTTTAATATCTTAATTTCTATTAAAACCACACAGTTGTAATATAATTGTGAGTTTGTTGTGATTATTATTCTTACATGTGAAACAACTTTAATTTTTAAATTTGATCAAAGTAATTTTCCTCAAAATTAATTAAAAAGAACTGTTGTGTATTTTTTTGAACGTAGGAATTAACTTTCTTTTGTAAGGTATTTTTTGAGAGATAAGATTTTATATTTGTAATTCTTCCGATGTTTGTTTTAATGTTTTAACTGATACTAATCTATAGCTACTTAATGAAAATAATTTTACTATTGATTGTGTTTTTTTCAATCTCAAATACGATAGCAAAAACTTTAGTTAATCCTATAGACTCACTTGCTTTAAAAAGTATTGAAACTCATGATTTAGGTGTGTTTAATGATCAATTGAAAATGCAAGATAAATTTGCTTTTTTAGATAAAAAATATACACTGAACCCTTCTGTGAATTTTCAAAATAATAATGATAGTTTTACATTCAATAGGTTAGAAAATGAATTTCCAACTCCTTTAGTGGTTGCTAATGGTAGGCAAGAAGCATCGGTTACGATGAATAAAATTTCGGAAGAGGGAAAATGGGTAGATTCATTTTCAGGAGAGGATATACAATCGTTACCTTTAGGTATTCAAAAGGAAATTAGTGGAGTAACTTATCAATTAGGTTTTTCGAAGGCTAAATTTAATAAAGATTACACAGAATTAACTGTATTTGCTAGAATAATTTTACCTCAGACAGATGAAGAAGGAAAACCTTTAGAATTGTTTTTTGGTGCAAATAACGTTAAGTTAACTCATGGAGGTGGATTAGTTGGTGATGCTAATTTAGTGCTTTTGGGCGATGTTTATATTCCGTTTAACTCGGGTAATTGGCTTTTTTCACTCAAGGGGGGATTTGATAAAACTACAGGTATTACAGATAATACGACATACGTAACTATAGATTGTGATGGAGTTAAAGAGTTGGCTTTAATGGGTGAAGTACAATTCTCTCGTGAAATGTTATTGCCAGTGGATAGTAGAGGCGTGCTAGAAAAAGAAAGCAGAAGTTATACAGGAGCGGATAATAATACAATACAAATCCCCAACAGAGTTCGAGGAGCCTTTAATATTGTAGCTACTGATTGGAATAATATGGTAGTAGAAATTAATTTATCTCCTTTTGTATTGGCAAAACACCCAGAGAAGTTTATGTTCTCGGTTAATCAGGCAATTTTTGATTTTAGTGATTATGAAACACCAGATATACAATTCCCAAATTTTTACTATTCTCAAAATTTACTGCAACCTACTCAAGAATCATGGCGTGGGGTGTATGTTAAATCATTAGAAATTGGTATGCCTCAGGAATTTAAAACTGAAGGGAGTATTAGTGAGAATAAAAGGGTGACCTTTAGTGCTTCGAATATGGTAATTGATAATTACGGTTTATCAGGTTATTTTTCTGCAGAAAATATTATTCCTTTAGAATCGGGAAGGACATCGAGTTCTAAAGCTTGGCAATTTTCTGTTGATAAGATAGGGGTTGAATTGGTAGCTAGTAATTTAGTGAAAGCCGATTTTGAGGGAGCTGTCTTGTTACCAGTATCAAATGTCGAAGTAGAAAATTCGGAAGGTGAGAAAATTAATAAATTAGGTTTAGGTTATCAGGGGATTATCAGTGAAGAAGAATACATGTTGAATGTTTCTACATTAGAAGAAATTAACTTTGATATTTGGCAAGCTCAGGCCCAGTTAAAGGAAAACTCTAGTGTTGAATTATTAGTGAAAGACGGTAACTTTAGACCTAGAGCTATACTTAATGGTAATTTAAACATCTCAGCAAATAAGAAAGAACCAGGAAAGGAAAGCATTGATTCGGGTAAGAGTTTAGCAGATTTTAAGGGGATAAAATTTCAAAACTTAGTATTACAAACAGAAATGCCTATTTTTCAAGCTGATTATTTTGGTTACGAAGGTGAAATGAAATTAGCTAATTTTCCAGTTTCTATAGCAGATATTGGTATGACTCTTAATGGTAGTGAAGCTAGTTTAGGTTTTGACCTGAGTGTCAATTTAATGGGAGAAAGTGATAAAGGTTTTGGAGGTACGGCTGGACTTAAAATTGTGGGGGAAGTTCTAGAAGAAAACAAAAAACAAAAATGGAAATATAAAGATTTAGACCTTTCTAAAATAGAAATAGAAGCTAATATGGGAGCCATTCAATTAAGTGGAGGACTAGATTTAATGAGAGATGACCCTATATATGGTGATGGTTTTAACGCAGAAATAGAAGGTACCTTTGGAGGATTTGGGCCTATAACTACTAAAGCAATTTTTGGAAAAAAAGATTTTAGGTATTGGTATGTAGATGCATCCGTTAGAGGACTAAAAATAAATGTAGGGCCACTTCAGTTATCAGGTTTTGCAGGAGGTGCTTCTTATAGAATGGAAAAAAGTCCAGGAGCGTCTGTAGCAGAGTTTTCTCCTTCAGGATTGTCTTATCGTCCAAGTGCAACAGCAGGTATGGGTGTTAAAGCTATGGTTATTGCTTCATTAGCAGATGAGAGTACCCTATCAATTGGAGCGGGGTTTGAAATTCAGTTTAATAAGAATTTGGGAGTAAATAGTTTTGGTTATTTTGGAGAAGTTAAGGTCATGAAAGCATTATCATTTCCAAATCCTGCAGCAGCTATGCAAGGACAGTTAGCAAGTATGGTGGATTTAGAAGCCGTAAATAAGGTTGCGGATAGTAAATTCGGAGATGTTTTTTTAGATAAAGCAAAAAATGAATACCCAGAAACAGAATCGGCAACGGCAACTATAGAAGGAATAATAGGTGTGAATTATGACTTTGAAAATTTATCATTCCATTCAGATATGGAACTCTATGTAAATACGGTAGGAGGATTTGTACAAGGTATGGGACCCGATGGTTTAGCTGGTTGGGGAGTAGTTCATGTTGATAGAGATGAATGGTATGCGCATTTGGGAACACCGTCTAAAAGAGTAGGTTTACGTTTAGGAGTTGGGCCAATTTCTGTGGAGACAGGAGGCTATTTTATGGTAGGTGATCGTTTAGAAGACAGTCCTCCACCACCACCAGAAGTAGCTGATATTTTAGGTGTAGAGTTGGGTGAATTAGATTATATGCGTGATGAAAATGCATTGAGTGCCGGTAAAGGTTTTGCGTTTGGAACTTCTTTTAAAGTGGATACGGGCGATATAAGGTTTCTTATTTTTTATGCGAATTATAAGTCAGAATCAGGTTTTGATATTATGCTAAGGGATTATGGAGAAACCTCTTGTAGTAATACCGGAAAACAAATAGGAATAGATGGATGGTATGCTAATGGGCAAGCGTATAGCTATTTACAAGGAGAACTAGGGATTAATGTGAAATTATTTTTTATAAAGAAAAAAATACCAATAATAGAAGCAGCAGCAGCAGTATTATTACAAGCAAAAGCGCCTAATCCTATATGGATGAGAGGGTACTTAGGGGGCAATTATAATTTGCTAGGAGGACTAGTTAAAGGACGTTTTCGTTTTAAATTAGTATTGGGGGAAGAATGTGTAATAGATGATGCTTCTCCTTTAGGTGGGATTAAAATGATAGCCGATTTATCTCCAAAAGATGGAGAAGATGAGATAGATGTTTTTGCAGCACCGCAAGCTACATTTAATATGAAGGTGAACGTGCCAATTGTTATTCCCGAGGATTCAGGAGATGTAACCTATAAAGTACTACTTGAAAAAATGGAAGTTAAAGATGCTAGTGGTAAAATTATAGAAGGAAAACTAGAGTGGGCAAATACCAATGATAGAGTTACTTTCTTTTCAACGGATATTTTACCACCAAATACAGATTTAACCATTACTGCAGAGGTGAGTTTTCAAGAAAAAAAGAATGGTATTTTTCAAACAATAAATGTAGATGGTCAAAAAGCGATAGAAACTGAAGTAAGAAATTTTAAAACAGGAACGGCACCAACTTATATTCCTCTAACCAATGTGGAATATTGCTACCCTGTAGTGGATCAAAAATTTGTATATACTAATGAACATCCAACCGGTTATATTCAGTTAAAAAGAGGACAAGATTACCTCTTTGATGATACACAATGGAAGAGTGAGGTCGCTGTAGTAGATGCGAGTGAAAAATCTTCTGAAACACAGATGAATTATAATACAGCAGATAATCAAGTGTTTTATAACATGCCAAAATTGCAAAATGAATCATCTTATAAATTAAAAATCACTAGTTCGCCTAAAAATAGTACTTCGACTTCTTCAACAAGAGAAACTACAAATGTTAGAAACATAGATGATGAGAATACAGTAGAAATTACGCAAAAATCGGCAGATAATGTTTCAAAAGAGGGTGTTGTTGATCGTTTAAATTATGATTTTTCCACGAGTGCGTATGATACTTTTAAAGATAAAATGAGAAGTATAAAAACAACAAGAGACAATTTTGGTCAATATTACAATGCGATATATTTAAGTGCATTGATTGAAGCTAATGAAGGTTATGAAAATGTAGAATTAGTTGGAGATACCTATAGTGGTAATAAACCGTTAATTCAAGCGGAAGCAAAATTGAACGATGATTATTTTACTAAGGATATGAATCCACTTATATATAGTAGATATACTTTAAATAGCACTTATACTATAGAAAGAGATCCTGATGTTTATGGTTTTGTTCCTTCTAAAGCAATAATGATAAGTACAAGTTATCTTACTAGTGTTCAAAATAACTCAGATATTACTTGGAGACAAACGAAGTTTCCGTACCGATATGATTTATCGTTAGTTTATAATTTAGATTATGCAACTATTAGAGGCAATGTGTTGAATGCTTACTCAGACGGTTTGATATCCGGAAATAGTCCAATGCTTAGTATTTTAGATAAAGACTTTTTAGTGATGAGAAAAGGAAATTATGAAGTAGAATTCAAATATGTTTTACCAGGAGATAAAGTGAATTCAACATACATATTTGATTATAAAAACCCTTTAAACTACAGATAAACTTGAACAAAATATTCAACATAGTACTAGTATTTTTTTCTTTTACAATATATAGTCAGGGTTATACTAATGAGCCTATAGAAGTAAAAGTCTTAGCAAGGCATCAGGCTTCTAGAAACTTAATACGATGGGCAACAACTACTCCGAGTTCTTGGTTAAAAGGTGTGAAGTATGGGTATAAAATTGAACGTTATACATTTTACAGGGATGGCATTAGATTAATGGATCCTGAAAAAAAAATATTAACAACTACATCTATTTTGCCAGATCCATTAGCTTCATGGGAGTCAATTGTTGAAAAAGATGATTATGCAGCCATACTTGCTCAAGCAATATATGGAGAGAGTTTTGAGGTCGGTGGCGTTAATAACGGAGAAGATGCTCTAATGCAAATTATTAACAAAGCTAGAGAATCTGAACAAAGGTTTGCTTTTGGTTTATTTGCAGCAGATATGAGTTTTGAAGCAAGTGTTAAGGCAGGGCTGGGTTATGTAGATAACTCTATAATGCCTAATGAAGATTACTTTTATAAAGTGATTCCAATGACTCCTGAACAATTATTGAAAATAAAAAGTGGCGGTGTTTTAGTTAAATCTTCTGAAGAGCAAGAATTACCAAAACCAATAGACTTGTATTCAGTATCTAAGGATAAATCAATTTTATTGACATGGGATTATAAATTATTTAAAAACTTGTATGTTGGGTATTTTGTGGAGAGATCTGAAAACGGAAGTGATTTTACAAGATTGAACAAAAGACCTTTAGTGAATATGAATGATAAGGAGGATAATCTAGCACAAAAAATGATTTATGTAGATACTATTCCTTTAAATAATAAAAAATATTATTACAGAGTAATTGGGGTAAGTTCTTTTGGTGAAGAAAGCCCTCCGTCAGAAATTAATGAACAATCAGGATTTAAAGTGTTGGAGGCAGTACCACGAATTAGCAATTATAAGTTAACTAAAGACGGAGGCGTAGAGTTGTTTTGGGAGTTTAAAAAAGAAGCTGAAAAAGAAATTACTAGTTTTGAAATCAACCGAGGCGCTACGCATAAAGGTCCTTTTAAAACATTAGTTAAAAATATCTCTTCCAATAAGAGAACAACAAAACTAAAAGATATTGAGCTTTCTAATTACTTTACCATTTCTGCTTTGGGCTCAAATAATCAAAAAACAACTTCATTGGTAAAATTTGTGCAGTCGATTGATTCGATACCTCCATTAAAACCAGTTGGATTAAATGCAAAAATTGATAGTACAGGTGTGGTAAGATTAAAATGGACAGCAAATACCGAAAATGATTTGTTAGGTTACCGTATTTATAGAGCTAATGTCGCTCAAGAAGAATATGTACAGCTTACGGTAGGGCCAATTGCTCAGGAGAATTTTGATGATAACGTACAGTTGAAATCTTTAAATGATAAAGTGTTTTATAAGGTAGTTGCTGTAGATAAACGATATAATATGTCTAATTATTCTGAATCCTTAATTGTTAAAAAACCTGATGTGGTGCCTCCATCGGCACCAGTATTTAAGTCTTATACTGTTGAAGATGGTAAAGTTAATTTAACTTGGATTAATAGTAGTAGTGAGGATGTAGCTTTTCATAAATTATACAGAAAAGAGTTAGGTAAGGAGAATTTAGATTGGCAATTGTTATTCTCTACACAAAAAGAAACGGAATATATTGACGCTAATGTAGAGGGCCAAAAAAGATATAGATATGCTATTTTTGCAGAAGATGAAAGTGGCTTAGTATCTGAACCAGCATCTCCAATAACTATAACAGCTAAAAGTAGTTCAACTACACCAAAATTAATTAAGCGAGCAAATGGTATTGCCGACAGGACTAATAATAAAATAGACCTGTCTTGGTCATTAAATGATCAGGTAAGTGAGTTAGTAATTTATAAAGCCAAAAACGAAGAAAAACCAGTATTGTTTAAACAGTATTCTATAGCAATAAAAAATATTGAAGACAAAAAAATAAACCCAGGTAATAGTTATAAGTATACGCTAAGGGCTACAGATAATACAGGGAATACGGAATTTAAAAATATAACAGTAACTTATTAAAGAAAGAGATTATGAAGAAGAATCTATATTTACTACTGATACTTTTTACAATGTTGTCTTCATTGCATGCTCAAGAGACTAAGATTGAAATCTCAAACCTTGGTCATATTTATGACTTTAGGGATGATAGGTGTGACGACACTTTTGTTTTAACTGCATTTTATAATGGAGGAGAAAAAATAATAATTGAGTATCGCAAAGGATATAAAATAGGTAGTGGAAATAATGCAACATATACTGTACCGGGTATTTTAACTAAATTAGAAGTCTACCAGTATGCAAAAGATGCTGAAGACCAAATTACTAAAACGAGTTGTTCAGGTGGTAAATCAGATACAGCTACAACTAATCTAGGGACTTCTTTAAACCCTTGTTCTAATGGCTTTTTTAGTAATGAAATTAGAAGAGGCAATGATATGAATCAAACAGTAAGTTTTAATTACAAAATTACTCCATTACCCAAACCAGAAAAATTAAATCCTTCTCAATTAGACATGGGGTACGAAGATGATTTAACTTTAAGCGCTACAACAGGTGTTAATACAAGTGTGTATAATTGGCAGTACGGATTTAAAACAGGAGAGGTTATTGCAAAAAGGTTTGATATTTTTTGTGTTTGTTTTGTTGAAGTTATTATTCCTACTTATGATTGGTTTGAAATACCTGTAACCAACCAAAGACAACCAACCATTAATTTAAGTGATTTTTTGGATGAATCTGTAGTGGGAAAAGAAATTTTCTTTCGAATTCGACCATGCAGTGGATTTGGCTCCGATTTAATATCCTATAACGTAAAAAAATCAGCGCCTTATATACTAAATGCTGTAGGTAACACTACTACCTGTTATGATGATCAAGATGGAACAGTAGTTATCACATTAGCCTCTCCAATAGATTTGGTGAATGATGAGTTAGGTATACAGATTGAAGATCCATCTAGATTAGAGGAGTTAGGAGCCACGGGTATTTTTAGACCTTTTACAGTAGGTTATACCAAAGAAGAATTATTGCCATTTATAAATGCTGCAGGAACTACTATTACCATTCCTAATTTATCACCTACACGTGGAGCTGATTTTATAGTTTCATATAAGGCAGACCCCACGTTTTATTTTTCTGACTCAGACGACCATAAAGCTACTTTTAGAATTAATAGGCGAGACCCTGTTGAATTCGAGAGTGCCTTAGCCACTACTGAAGTTCTTTGTTATGGTGGTAACGATGGAACAATAATTATTCGAGCAAAGGGAGGTACAGGGAGCTACCAGTATTTATATGATAATTTAGATAATAGTGGTAATGAGCTTCCAAATGAAGGGGTCTGGACAACATTTACTCCATCGTCATCAACTCATATTATTACAGAATTAACAAAGGGGAATTACGAGGTGCAAATACGTGATACTATTGGCTGTATAGCAAGCTTGCAAAGTCCAGATTTAGACCCAGACACTGGAGATGTCGTTTTGTTAGACGAATACGATACTCGAAGTATTAAAGTAGAAGAACCTGTAGCTCCACTAACTTTAGAATATATTCCACAAAATATTATTGAACCTACTGCTCATGGTTTTGAAAATGGAGAAATACAAGTAGTCATTCAAGGGGGAACTCAGTTTGATACAGGTGACTTATATACTATTGAATGGAAAAATGTATCAGGACAAACACTTACTGATATAAGGAAAGAAGTAGTAGCTAGTGGAAGTGAAAATGTTTACAGGGCAACATTGTATAACATTCCTACAGGAATTTATTTTATAAGTGTTTACGATGCGAATCATGCAGCGGCAACTTACAAAGACACGTGTTTTATATTTGAAAGTGAACAATCATTAGGTCAGCCAGACCCATTAGTGGTGAATCTAAGTATAGATAATGAAATTTCCTGTAATATAGATAATGAATATAGTAACGGTGTCGACTTTGTTCTTCCGAGAGATATAATGGATCAATTCCAGGATGGGGTTATTGTAGCAGAGGTTACTGGAGGTGTATCTTTTGATACTACGCCTGATGCTTCTGATTGTAGAGATGGCAGTACATTACCTTACTGTTTTCATTGGAAGAAAAATGTAAATGGGATTTGGGTTGATATTGATGTAAATACCAATACAATAGTTGATCAAAGCGTAGGAGATTACTCCTTGAATATCACCGATAAAAATGGGATTTCGTTAGGGGATTACCAATTGGTAAAAAATGCCGAAGGTGTAAATGAATACATACTTAGTCAAGAAACGGATGTGCTTATTAATTTACCACAGCCAGATAAGTTAGAAGTTACTTTTGAGAAAACAGCAGTAACATGTAATGATGGTAAAGATGCAGAAGCAGAAGTATTTGTAACAGGAGGAACACCTCCTTATGAATATTCATGGAGTACAGGAGCGGAGACTACTAAAGTAAGTAATTTATCAGCGCAAGCCTATATAGTTTATATTAGTGATTCAAAAGGGTGCCAAATAGAAGGAAGCGTAACTATTGAGCAACCAAATGGTTTAGCCGTGACTTCCATTATAGAAAAAGCACCTACTTGTTTTGAAGGTAGTGATGGAGAAATACAAGTTGAAGTTACAGGGGGTATTACTCCTTATAAATTGACGTGGAATACAGGAGGAACGTTATCTACTATAAATGAACTTACCGAAGGAGTATATAGCTTAGAAGTAGAAGATTTTCAAGGCTGTAAAACTTTTTTTGATACCACTTTAATAGATCCAGAAGAGATTATTGTGGATTTAGGAGGGAATCGCTCATTGTGTGGTGGTCAATCCTTATTGTTAGATATTGGTATTGATGATGCTGGTGCGACATATCTTTGGGAATCAGATAATGGTTTTACGAGTACCCAACCTAATGTGGAATTAACAAACGGAGGAACTTACACTGCTACCTTAACTACTGGTTTAGGATGTGTAGGAGTAGATATTATTGAGGTAAAGGTTTTTGAAACCTCTATAGATGCAGATTTTTTAATTACTACTCAGGCATATGTTGGGGAAGAAGTTATTTTAGTAAATGTAAGTGAGCCGTTAGGAGATAATATAGAATGGACGGTTCCAGATAATGTAGAAATGGTATCGGAAACCGATGAGAAATTAACTATGTTATTTGCAGATTCAGGACCTTACGAAATTCAATTACGTTCTTACCAAGGTGATTGTTATGAAGATTATTACAAAACAATTATTGTTCAGCCAGCTCAGGAGGGACCGGTCGCTTTAGAAGGAAGTCAACAGTTTATAGAAGAGTTTATATGTTTTCCAAACCCAACAGATGGCGATTTTAATGTTAAAATAGCTTTGACAGAAAATTCGAATATTACCTTAAAAATGTTAGATCTATTAACAGGTGCTGTATTGGTAGAAAAAACGGAATTTAATCAGCAAGATTTTCTAGTGGATTTTTCCATGACACACTTGCCACAAGGATTATATTTTATGTTATTGGAAACACCAAAAGGATCGGAAACACGTAAAATAATTCTTGAATAATTAATGAATAGGTTTTTATACATAGTATGTAGTTTGTTTTTACTTGGTTGTGCTAAAGAAGAAGCTGTACCAGTAAATGTGGACTTTAGTGTAGATGTTTTTAATAACGATTTTTCGATACCTGTTCAACTAGTTATTTTTAATAATACAGAAGGAGCGGAAACTTATGAATGGACATTTGAGGGAGGGGTTCCAGCAACTTCAACAAATAGAAGTCCAGGTATTATTGTATACAATCAGCCAGGCAGTTATAACATCACACTTACAGCTAGTAACGAAGACGGTTCTGAAGACACAGAAACTTTTCCTTTAGTAATTGATCCTGAAGTAATAATTGACTTTGATGTGATTAATGAAATCGATACGTTTTCACCTGCCGTTTTTGAAATAGTAAATACTACTGCAGGAGCTACGGACTATAAATGGTCATTTGAAGGCGGTATTCCAAGTGAATCGACCGCAGAAAATCCTGGTAAAATAAGTTTTATTGAGCCAGGCGAGCATACTATAAGTTTGGAAGTAACTAATGGTAGAGAAACCTATGATTTGCAAAAAGTAATAAATGTAGATCCTTATTTGGTAGCCGATTTTAATTACGAAGTGGCTTTTATTGATGATGATTTACAAACCCCAGTGAGTGTAACTATAGAAAATAATTCCATTAGTGCTATTAATTATAAATGGACTTTTTCAGGAGCAACACCTTCAATTTCTACAGAAAAGAATCCTCAAGTTATTTTTACAGAGGTAGGTACCCAGACATTAACATTAGAGGCTACGAATGGTAAGGAAACAAAAACTAAAACGCTGACTATAGACATTGCTTCTGATACCAATTTAAGAATTATTGATGAGGTTATTTTGGGTATTAATACAGCTCATAATAGTGATGTCATTGGCGCTTTTTATAGTTTGGAAGAAAGGAAAGTGTTCACTGAAGAAGAAATTACCGAAGAAAACACAGCAAATATTGATGTTGTTTTTTTTGGTCTAAATAGTACTTTTAATCGTAATCGTTTTGTGAGTCCAAATGATTTGGGAGGAACTACTTTTGATGGACTTACAAACGCTACAAGTACTTTGTTTGTTAATTCGCAAGAGCTATGTGTGTGCCCATCAATAATGACAGTCACACAATTTGATGGAATGGTTAGAGATAATTTGTTAAATGCATTATCTGTAGAGGAAACAGTAGGAGGAAGTCAAGATTTTGATACCACAACAGTTCCTAGAATAGTTTTATTTGAAACAGAGGAAGGAAAAAAAGGAGCTATAAAAATCATTGAATTTGTAGAAGATGGGGATAACTCATTTATACGAGCTTCAATGAAATATCAAAAACTAGCTAGATAATTGTAATTTTTAAATTTGGAATAGGAAATTAAATTTAATGGTTACTATTGTTTTTTTATTTGGCATATCGAAGGTTTATCATAAAATGTGAAGCGAAAATCTTATAGGATTTCAGACTGTTTGAGCGCAGCGATTTTTTGAAATTCAGGGATTAAATAAAAAAACAGATAAAAATTTCGTGAGTCTAGGTTTTTTTTGAAGCCTGTCTGAACTTGATTAAGTATGTTTGGTAATGAAAAAAAGAAAAATAGTATGATTAATTTACAGGAATAGAATAAACAAATGCAAAGGAATATATATATATTATTTTTATTAATAGCACAGACCTTACTAGGGCAAGTGTTTCCTGTACAGGTAAATCCACAGTTGATTCCTCCGTACAGTTTAACTATACCTGAATATACAAATGCGAGTCGTGAACAATTGGCGTTAAACCTTTTATTAACCGATATTAGCGAAATAAATAGAGCAGTTACTTTACGTTTTACTTTATCCAATACAGCTGGATTTAAAGTGGAAAGTGCCCCCGTAGTTGTTGGTGCCCTACCTGTGAATTTAAGTGGAGGCATACCATTACGATTAACAAATGCCGATTTACAACCCTATTTTGAGTTTCAAAATTTAGTAGGGATTAGTCCAGATGCTTATGGGAAGCCTTTATCAGATGGTTTGTATCAATTCTGTTTTCAGGTATTTGATGCCCAGTCTGGACAACAAATTTCTAGGCAAGGGTGTGCTACTGCTTTTTTAGTACTCAATGACCCTCCTTTTTTGAACACTCCTTCCAAAGGGGAAATTATAGCAGAACAAAACCCTCAAAATATTATTTTCCAGTGGACTCCCAGACATTTAAATGCCACTAACGTTGAGTATGAATTTACCTTGGTGGAATTATGGGATGAACTACAAGACCCCCAAACGTCCTTTTTAGTAGGAAGGCCTTATTTTCAAACCACCACTAGAGCAACTACTTTATTATACGGTCCTGCTGATCCAGGGTTGTTGCCTAATAAAAGTTATGCCTGGCGAGTACGTGCTATGGTCTCCGATGGGATAAGCCAAGCGTCTATTTTTAAGAATAATGGCTATAGTGAAATATATCATTTTGAATATAATGGTGAATGTCTACCGCCACAATTTGCGATTACCAAGCCTAAAACTAAAAACACACAAACCGTACAATGGCAAGGCGGTAATTATTTAGAATATAACCTACAGTACCGTAAAATAGACGGTGCGAGTAATGAATGGTTCGATGTTCCTGCATTTAATGAACAAGCGAATATTTTTAACTTAGAAGAAGACACCACCTACGAATACCGTGTAGGTGCTCAGTGTAGAGCAAACGGAGGCTTTTCGTACGGGAATATAAGTGAATTTACTACCGCTACAAGTAATGACGAGGCTGCAGGTTACCAGTGTGGTATTTTACCAGATATTCAAATTACCAACCAGGAGCCCTTAACACGCTTAGGAGTTAATGAAGTGTTTACCGCAGGCGATTTTCCGGTTACAGTTAAAGGAGCAGAAGGTGCTAATGGAGTGTATAGTGGTGTGGGTTATATAACTGTTCCCTATTTAGCAGATACGCGTATTGCCGTGGTGTTCAAAAATGTAAAGATTAATTCGGATTATCAGCTTATAGATGGTACTGTGGAAACAGATTACAACCCAGATCAATTGGATAATTTATATGATGTGAGTGGGGAGATTGAGGCTATAGCAGAAGTAGGAAATGCCATCGCTGATATTGTTAAGGTCGGAATAGATGCGGCTGCTAATGAGATAAGCAACTTTGTAGATACTATAAAAGATACATTAAAAACAAACAAAGATGATATACCTGAAGCTGTTCAAGAAGAAATAGAAACCGCTCTGGGAGATTTAGAAGATGCTAAGGAAGCTTATGATGAAGCAGAAACGGAAGAAGAAAAGCAAGAAGCCGAAGAACAATTTGAAGAAGCTCAGGAAACTATAAAGGAAAATGTGCCAGAACCAGAAGAATCTGTAAGTGAGGAAAATGGTGGTGGAGAATATATTTTATACAGATCAGAGAAGTTTACTAAGGGAGATGTTATTAGTATTGCTTATGATAATACAATAGAAAGAGAAAGTTTAGAATTTTTTGGAACTAAAGAAGGAGCAAAAATTGCTTGGGATATTTATAAAAAAGAAACAGATGTTGCTGTTGCCTCTATTGCAGGAGAAGGGAAAAAAATAAATTACAAACTAATGCGAAGTTCTCAAGAATTTTATTTGGGAGTTCAATATTGGGATAATCCTGATGATTACCCAGAAGAAAATAAAAGGAAAGAATTTAGGATAAAAGTTGAAATTAAAGAATCACAGGAATTTACCTTGAAGGATTTATATGCTGC
>Ga0055584_100003578_pt1 | contig 15289 bp, 12 predicted proteins | sample OSDHelmetaG_FD_58716 | JGI IMG/M metagenome (GOLD analysis project Ga0055584, IMG submission 58716) | Pelagic marine sediment microbial communities from the LTER site Helgoland, North Sea, for post-phytoplankton bloom and carbon turnover... | ecosystem: Environmental > Aquatic > Marine >... | reverse complement strand
CTACACCATCCGGCAGACCCGCGGGCGCCTGGACAACCTGAAGATCGCCTTCATCGGCGACCTCAAGTACAGCCGGACGGTCCATTCGCTGATCGAGACCCTGACCCACTTCGACAACGAGATCTTCCTCGTTTCGCCGCAGTCATTGCGCATGCCGCCAGAGTTCATCGAGGACCTCGACGCGGGCGGGACGGTGTACACGGAAGACGAGGACTTCTTCTCCATCGCCTCCGACGTGGACATCATCTACACGACGCGCATCCAGCAGGAGCGCTTCCCGGACCCGATCGAGTACGAGAAGGTGAAGAACGCCTATCGGATCGACCGGGAGGCGATCGAGCGCATCGGTGGGAATGTGACGCTCATGCACCCGCTGCCACGGCTGAACGAGATCAGCACGGACCTGGACGACTACCCTGGCTCTGCCTACTTCGACCAGGCCAAGAACGGCGTCACCGTCCGCAAGGCCATCATCTCGCTGTTGCTGGGAGTCTCCCGTGAGTGAAGGAACGTCTCCGATGAGCGAGAGTCAGCTCAGCGAGCCATCGATCAAGGTCTCGGCCCTGTCCGAGGGCACGGTCATCGACCACCTGGTCGCGGGCACGGCGCTCAAGGTGCTCGCCATCCTGGGGATCGAGTTCGAGGGCGCGGTCACCATCGGCCTCAATCTCGAGAGTTCCAAGATGGGGCGGAAGGACATCATCAAGATCGAGCGGCGCGAGGTGACGCCGAAAGAGGTCGCGAAGATCGCGCTGGTCTCTCCACGCGCATCGTTCTCGATCATCCGTGACTTCCAGGTCGTCGAGAAGTTCACCCCGACGCCGCCGAAGGTGATCGAGGAGCTCTTGAAGTGCCCGAACCCCTCATGCATCTCGCGCGAGGAGCGGGTCAAGACGAAGTTCATCGTGCTGCGGACCGACCCGCTGAAGATCCGGTGCCACTACTGCGAGCGGGCTCAGAGGAAAGAAGAGATCGAACTCCTGTGAAGGCCACCGAGAGCATCGTCATCGACGGTTACGACCTGCTGGCCGAGAACAGCCGGCTCGCGTTCGAGGATCACGTCGTCGGTGGGTTCACCCTGAACCGCGGGACGGCCAAGGTCTCACCGGAGGGCACGCCGCACGCCGACTACGAGGAGGTCATGCAGGAGCACGCGCGGCAGATCATGCCGAACACCCTGAGTCACGGCCTCAGCCCGGTGATCGACCTGAGCTGTCCGGTGGCCGGCATGTTCGTGCAGTCGCCCGCGGGTGTGTACCTCGACCTCTACCAGGGCGTCGCACAGAAGCTGGTCGACGAGCACCATCCCGTCTTCCAGCAGACGGTCAAGAGCCTCGTGGACAACGGCCTGGTCTTCCGCCGGGAGATCAACACGGGCAACTTCGAGGTCTTCGGCAAGCCCATCGAGCACCTGCACACGCCCCAGGAGGTGGCCAGCCTCGTGAACGGGCTGGTGGCGGACGCGTTTCCGGGCAAGGGGGCGTTCCAGACCATCTTCTCGAACAGCGGCGCGGAGGCGGGCGAGGCCGCCATCAAGCTGGCGATGCTTCATCGCTACCGGGCCTTCCTGGCCCGTTACGGCGAGGACGTGCTGGCGCGGGTCATGGCCGACCTGGGCATCGAGCGGGACACCTTCTACGACGACGACGGCTCGATGCCGGACCCCGTCTACCGCGACTACCCCTTCTTCATCTTCGGCTGCGAGAACGCCTTCCACGGGCGGACCCTGGGCGTCCTGAACCTCACCCGCTCCAAGAAGGCCCAGCACGTGGGCTTCGGCAAGCTGCGCTGGGCTCGCCACGTCGCGTTCAACGGCGACAAGCACGCGCTCGCCGCGCTGCTCGACACGCGACCGATCACGGAGATCCTGGATGCTCCCGGCGGCGTCGCCGCGGTCGTCGCCGAAGGCAAGGTGCCAGCCGACCTGGCCGCCTGCTTCCTGACCGAGGTCTACCAGGGTGAGGGCGGCTACCGGATCGTCGACAAGACCTGGCTGCGAGGCATCGCGGACACCTGCAAGGCCCACGACATCCTGCTGGCCATCGACGAGGTGCAGTCTTTCGGGCGCACCGGCCGGCTCTTCGCCACCGAGCACACGGGGGTCGAGCCCGACATGATCTGGCTGGCGAAGGCCGCCGTCCTGGGGATGACGGTCGTGCGTGCCGACCTCGCCGAGGACTGCCACGTCGGATGGCACAGCAACACGTTCGGCAGCGGCAAGCTGTTCGACGTGAACATGGCCCACGCAACCTTCCGCCTGATGACCGACTACCGGGACGAGCTCTTCGAGGGGCGCTCGCTGCTCGAGAACTCGCGCATCAAGGGCGAGTACGTCCGCATGAAGCTGGCCGAGCTCTCAGCCCGCTATGCGGATCTGTTCCCCGATTTCTCGGGCCTGGGCGGCATGTGGGGCCTGACGGTCCGCCACCGCGCCGAGATCATCTCCACCGGTTGGAAGATGGGCCTGAAGCTGCTCGGCTGCGGTGCCCCCGGGGAGGAGACGTCCCGGCTGCGGATCCTGCTCCTGGCGGACGTCCTGACGCGTGAGATCGACGCCATGGTCGAGGTGCTCGACCGGGTCTTCGCGGCGGTGGAAGCCAACCACCCGGACGAGTAGGGCGCGGGCTGGGCGGGAATCCCTAGCCGTCTGCGCTGTCTGCCCCGGATCCAGAGCCGGAAGCGGCCCCGAGCGGGCTGCCGTTCACCTGGACGCTCTCGAGCCGCACGTCATTGCTGGCCATCGGTGCATCGGGAGGGGTGATCTCCTCGACGTAGCCGGAGAGCACGAGGAGCCCGCCGGACCAGCTGTAGTCGAAGGTCGTCCGGGCCTCCATCTTGGCGAACCCGAGGTCCTGGGTGACGGTGAGCTCCTGCAGCACCAACGTGCTGTCCGTCTCGGAGACCGGTCGCCAGGTGTGGTCGAAGCTCATCTCCACGTTCATCGCCTCGATCGAGATCTTCAGGCGCACAGGCACGTGGTCCCGGAAATACCCGTCGATCGGCGGCTGGCCGGTCTGGTCCCGCTGTTTCGGCTCGAAGTGCACGTGGACCAGGCCGTCCTCGGTGCCGCCTAGGGTCGCGTCGTATCCCTCCAGGAGGCCAAGGAACAGGTCGTTCCGAACGTACCCGAGCACTTGCTGGCCCTGGCCGATGAGCTGCGCCTCGAGCATCTCCGTCATCGAGGCCATCGCCTCGGGAAGGTCATTCGCGACGCTGGCCGAGATCTGCGGCTCGGAGCCGGCAGCCCAGCGGACCGCGACGTCACCCAGCCGCATGCTCTCGCCCGTCGTGGGGTGCGGAGTCGTCACCGGCAGCGAGAACGCCATGCTCTCGAGACCCGCTCGTTCGATGTCGTAGAGCCGGATCCGCGAGCTTTCGAGGAACTGCTCGGCGGAGCCGTCGGCGGGTCGGCTCGTCGCACTGGGCGCGGCGTCCTGAGGGGCCGGCGTGCTGATGATGGTGCCCGTCAGGGCCAGGATGAGAGCCAGGAGCATGTCGGAGTCCAGGGGACTGGGAGAGTCCGAGCATAGCGGAGCCCCTCGTGAGCACACCATGGCGGCGGCGGTGAACTGGAGCGCTTCGTCCACGGGCTGCTAGAATCCAGGGCTTCCTTCCCCGGAGTACAAACCGGCCCATGTGTGGCTTCATCGGCATCCTCGGACCCGAGGGCACGAACGTGATTCCCGAGCTGGCCACCGGCCTGCTCGCGATCCAGCACCGCGGCCAGGACGCCGCCGGTGCGCTCACCTATGACGGCCGTTTCCACATGCACAAGGCCCACGGCCTGGTGCGCGATGTGTTCACGCCGGACAAGGTGAAGGCACTGACCGGTTCGCTCGGTATCGCCCACGTGCGCTACCCGACCGTCGGCATGGGCAGCGTGGACGACGCGCAGCCTTTCATGATCTCGTATCCGTTCGGGATCGGGATGGTGCACAACGGCAACGTGACGAACTTCGCCGATATCCGGTCGGAGATGTCGCGCAAGTCCCACTGGCATGTGAACTCGTCGTGCGAACTCGAGGGCATCCTCAAGGTGTTCGGTGACGAGCTCGCGCAACAGCAGATCGAGAAGCTCCACCCGGACAACGTCTTCCGCGCGGTGGAGGGCGTCTACAACCGGGTGAAGGGCGCGTACTCGGTCGTCGGGATGATCGCCGGTGAGGGCATGTACGCCTTCCGCGATCCCTACGGCATCAAGCCGATCATCGTCGGCAGCCGGCAAGACGACGAGGGCAGGACGTCCTGGTGTGTCGCCTCCGAGAGCGTCCTGATGGACGTCCTCGACTTCCACGGGACCTTCGACCTGGGCCCCGGCGAAGCGGTCTTCATCGACCTGGAAGGCACGATTCACCGCAAGAAACTCGCAGATGCGCCTCACAGCCCCTGCCTCTTCGAGTGGGTCTACTTCGCACGCCCGGACTCCTTCCTGGACCGGGTGAGCGTCTACAAGACGCGCCTGCGGCTCGGCGAGCTCATGGCGCCGATCTTCGAGGCGAAGGGCTGGGACGTGGACGTCGTCATCCCGGTGCCCGAGTCTGCGGTCACCTCCGCCATGGCGATGGCGCGCGAACTCAAGGTGAAGTACCGCGAGGGCCTTGTGAAGAACCGCTACGTCGGCCGGACGTTCATCATGGCCAACGACAATTTGCGGCGTCAGTCCATCCGCCAGAAGCTCAACCCGATTCAGCTCGAGTTCGAAGGCAAGAACGTCCTGCTGGTCGACGACTCGATCGTGCGCGGCAACACGTCGCGACAGATCGTCGAGATGGCGCGGCGTGCCGGCGCCAAGAACGTGTACTTCGCGTCGGTCTCACCACCGTTGAAGTTCCCGTGCATCTACGGCATCGACATGTCCACGAAGAACGAGTTCGTGGCCAGGGACAGGAGTCCCGAGGAGGTGGCGGAGTACATCGGTGCCGATGGCGTGGTGTACCAGTCGCTCGAGAACCTCGAAAAGGCGGTGCGGGAAGGCAACGACGAGATCACCCAGACCTGCAGCGCGTGCTTCTCGGGCCACTACCCCACTGGCGATGTCGATGAGGAGCGTCTGGCCACGATCGAGAACGAGCGCCTCGACGCAGGCTCCCCGCTCTTGAAGCCCGCGCCCGTGAAGACGCCAGCACCAGCCTCGGGCAGCGGATCTGCCACCTGACGAAGGCCTCGCCCGCCTTTTTCGGTCTGTTCCAGACCTGAAGAAGTCCCGGCGAGGAGCCGAGAATCATGCAGCAGAGACGCTAGCCCACGTTTCAAGGCCCTGGAGGGCATTCTCTCCGGGTCACAGACCCTTGCCTCACGGCGTGATCAGCCTAGAATTCCGATCGGCCTCGAAGTTTGACCATTGCCGGGACTGGCACTCCCTGGGCAACACCCCTCCGAGCGCGGGAGACCAGACCATGAAAAGCACGATGCTGAGCCTCTTGAAGTTCGAGTGCGACCACTCGAAATGTCTGTTCGAGTGCTGGATCAACCGCAACAACAACATGCTCACCCACTACAACGCCGACATGTCGGCGCTGCTCGACTGGGTGTGCCCCGAATGCAAGGAAGGCAAGCTGCGTTACGCGCCCGCGAACGCCCGCTTCGAATACGAGCTCCGCAAGAAGTCCAAGCAGCAGGAGCTTGAGGCCGGCGAGCGCAACATGAACGGCTGAGGCCGTTCGCCGGCTGTTCAGACCCCCTCTGTGCCCCAGCCCGGACGAGGACCCGACCAGGGATTGAAGCCCTGTGAAAGCGCGGGGTGCGGCCAGGGACTGAGTGTGAGCCCAGGGAAGCAGCCTCTGGTCGGGAGCGGATCCCGAGCCGGAAGGTCCCCTTGCGGCAAAGACCCCGGCCAGGGATCCCGTGGATTCACGGGGTACTCAGGCCGAGGTCTCAGGTCCCTCGCCAGAAGTCGCCGGCGTCAGCCGGCGGCGGAAGAGCCGAGGCTCTCACCGTTCTCCTGGACGCTGGCCGTGGCCCCGGGCACCGGGGCCGGCGCGGCGACCGACGGCGTCTCCGTGCCGTCTTCCATGCGCGCGACGGCTCCGAAGCGGAACGTGACCGTCAGCTCACCGAGGTCGAAGACATCGGTGGCGCCATCCGGGTTCTCCATCCGGCTGTAGACCGTCGGTCGGATGGAGTAGTTGATGTGTCGTCCATCCCGGCGGCTGCGGATGATGCCAGCACTGCGCAGGATCGCGAGGTGATGCGAGACCTTGGGCTGGTCGATTTGCAGCTGCTCGACCAACTCAGACACGCAGAACTCGCCCTTCACGAGGATCTCGAGGATCCTGATGCGATTGACGTCACATAGAGCCTTCAGGCTCCGTGACATCTTGGTCGCGTGGAGCATTTCCATTTCGTTTGCCTCTCCCGTATCGCGCGATGGTCGCGCAGACCCGCCATAGGTCCTCGGAGTCGTGACCGATGGACAAGTCTTAACGGGTTGGAAGGCCGGTTTCAGGTTGTTTCTCTGAGGGAAAGACATCAACGGAGGCCCATTAGACGTCTTTCGATGCGACCAATTTCGGATATGTCGCGGCCGATATCGAACGGTTTGCAGGGGACGACGGCCGATGAGCGGTTGGCCGGCCACCGCATGTCCCGGCCAGGGCAGGCTATGATGAGCAGCCTTTTTTCCCGGAGAGCCGTGCCGTGACGTCCGATGCGAAGCAAGGTCCCTACGTCGTCGTGGGGGCTGGCATGGCTGGGCTCGGCGCTGCCCAGATCCTGCGGCGGGCCGGGAAGGAAGTCGTCGTGCTGGAGCGACTCGACGAGGTCGGGGGTCTGGCGAAGACCGTCGACTTCGAGGGGCACGTGTTCGACGTCGGGCCCCACTACTTCTTCCTCGACGTCTCCGACAAGGTCAACGACCTGATCAAGGACTGCGTCCGGCCCGAGGAGTGGCGCCCGATCGACTTCAAGATCGGCGCAAAGATCGGTCGCGCGAACGTGCCCTGGCCACCGTCCGCGAGCGCGGCCTTCAAGCTGCCGATCACGGGCATCTACAGCTACCTCAAGACGGCCATCAGCCAGAACGTGCCCCAGACCTACGTCGCGCGGGACTACATGCGCGGCATGTTCGGCAAGAAGATGTGGTCGGTGTTCCTCGGCCCGTACATACAGAAGAAGGTGCCCACGAGCGACGGAGCGGCCACGCTGCATCGCGACTGGTGGAACCAGACGGCGCGCACGATCCACAACGTGCCGGACGTGAAGCGCGACAAGACGCTCCAGCTGGAGCCCAAGCTGGTAGAGCGCTACCTGGACCGCTACCCGTCGGTGCGCAAGCAGGCTGAGGCGGCGAAGGCCGCAGCGGCGGACAGCCAGGCGGAGAAGCCCGCACCGAAGGGCATCAACCGGATCTTCAAGATCGCGCAGGGGCTGGCGAAGATGGCCTTCGCCAAGAACTACAAGAAGGTGCTCTACCCGCCGGGCGGTGTCGGGGTCATCTGCGAGCGGCTCGCGGAGGACTTCGTGGCCAACGAAGGTCGCCTGGAGCTGAACGCCCGCAACGTCGAGTTCGACGTCGAGGACCACCACATCAGCCGGATCCGCTGGTCTGGCGGGAACGATGGCGAAGGGGGCCTCATCGAGAACCCCCAGCAGGTCATCTGGACCGGCTCGATCCACCGCATGTGCAGCCTGGCGGGCATCTCCCGCGAGGACCTGCCGTTCATGACGATCATGCTGGCGCTGATGAAGATCCGGCGCCCGCTGGCCGACGGCGACGACCTCTATACCTACATCGCGGACGAGAACGCGGTCTTCAACCGCATCTACTACCCCAACCGCTCCGTGGAGGGGCTCTGCCCGCCGGGCAAGGACAGCCTCTGCGTCGAGATCACGCGACCCGAGTTCCGGGACGAGTCGGAGCGCGAGGGGCTCGTCGACCAGATCGCCGCAGGACTCGAGAAGCTGAAGGTCTGCAAGCGCGAGGACATCGAGGATGTCCGCTACATGTTCGTGCCGGATTCCTACCCCGTGTACCCGCTGGACTACCGCGAGAAGCTGGATCGCATCTGGGCCGAGCACGACCGCTTCGACAACCTGCGGTCGATCGGGCGCTCAGGGCAGTTCTGGTACAACAACATGGCGCGGTCGTTGCGCGCGGGGGTCGAGACCGCGCAGGACCTGCTCGGTACGTACGAGCCCTGACGCGAGCCGCGCCGTGCCGGAGCGCAGTCGATGACGACTGACGACGTCGGTCCCAACGTCATGATGGTCAGCGCCGACCGCTCCGTGGTGGCCGGGGAGCGCGGCCCGTTCTACTACATGCTCGAGAGCTTCTCGCGCCATTGGCAGCGGGTGGACGTCATCGGGACCCGGCCGGAGCGGGTCGAGCGCACGACCATCTTCGACAACGTGCACCTGCATCACCCCGCGACGGGGAAGCTCCGGCAGGCGGGCTTCATCGCGGACACGGGTCGCCGGCTGGCGGCCGAGCGCCCGTACACCGTGATCACGAGCCACGACTACAACCCGTTCTACAACGGGCTCGGCGCCTGGCGGATCTCGAAGCACACCGGCATCCCGTACGTGGCCGAGATCCACCACGTGCCGGGCTACCCACGCCCCGCCAATCTCCGAGAGCGGATCGATCGCCAGGCCACGCGCCTCTATGCGCGCTGGGCTCAGCGACGCGCGGCCGGCTTCCGGGTGGTCAACGACACCGAGCTGCCGGACCTGCTGGCGGGCTGGGGCATCGATCGCTCCCGGGTGCACGTCCTGTCGTCGCTCTACCTCGACACGGACATCTTCCGGCCCGATCCGGCCGTGACGCCCGAGTGCGATGTGCTCTTCGTGGGCAGGCTCGTGCCGAACAAGGGCGTGCTCTCGATCCTCGAGGCGATCCGTCGTGGGCGCGATGCCGGGCATCGCTGGCGGCTGCGATTGCTCGGGCGCGGCCCGGTGGGCGATCGCATCGAGGCCTACGTGGCCCAGCACGGGTTGCAGGCGCTCGTCGAGCGCATCGAGTGGGTCCCGGGGGCCGAGGACCTGGCGGCGCTGTATCGGACGGCGCGCGTCCTGGTGTGCGCTTCCCTCAGCGAGGGGGGGCCGCGCGTCGTGCCCGAGGCGCTCGCCTGCGGCACGCCCGTGATCACGACCCGCGTCGGGCTCGTGACCGACATCGTGGAGGACGGCCGTCACGGGTTGATCTACGACGGGTCACCTGGGGGCCTCACGGACGCGCTCACCTGCATCCTCGAGCAGCCGGAGACCGAGGCCGCCATGCGCGCGGCCTTGCCACCGGAAGCCGTGCAGGACTTCGCGCGCGAGACCGTCATCGCGCACCTGGCGGACGGCCTGAAGGCCATCGCCGCGTCCGCACGCTAGCCCGGACTTCACACCACGACCTCCTGCAGCCGCGGCCGGTTCTGCCCAGGCCGCGACGATCGCGGTGAATGGTCCAGGCTAGTCCGCGCTGGAGCTGCCGTCGCTGCGGGACCGCTCAGGAGGGTCCGGCTGGGCGACATCCTTGGAGACGTTCCCGTCACTCGCCAGGCACTGGAAGGCCTCGCCATCCAGCTTGAGGCAGATGATCCCGTCCTGGGCGACGAGGCCCAGCTCCTTCACCTGCTCGAAGCGGTTGGTGACCGCCGCCTCCGAGATGAGGGAGATGACCAGTCGCTCGAGGTTGCGCTCCACGTGGCGCGCGCCGAGCCGCGGGTCGTAGCCCGTCAGGGCCAGGATGTCCGGGATGTTGCTCTCCCACGTGAGCTTCTTGCCCCGACCAGTCCAGCGCTCGGTCTCCTGGTCGAGCAGGTTCTTGGCGATGCGGATGATGTCGGCGTCCTGGAGCACCCTGAAGGGCACGATCTCGTCGATGCGGTTCACGAACTCGGACGGCAACACCCGCAGCAGGTGGTCCTGCACGGCATCCCGGAGCGGCTTGTCTTCCTTCTCCTCCTCGCTCTGGCCGAAGCCGATGGCCGCCTCGCCGTGGATGGCGTAGAGCTCACGGCCGATGTTGGACGTCATGATGATGACGGTGTCGGCGAAGTTGACGAGCCGGCCCTTGCTGTCGGTCAGCCGGCCGTCGTCGAAGACCTGCAGGAAGAGGTTCAGCACCCGCGGGTGGGCCTTCTCGATCTCGTCGAGCAGCACGACGCAGTGCCCGAGATCCGCGACCGGGCCGGTCAGCGCGCCGTCCTCGCCGTAGCCGACGTATCCGGGCGGCGCACCGATGATGCGCGCCACCGCGTGCGGCTCCATGTACTCGCTCATGTCGAGCCGCACGAGCCGGCTCTCGTCGTCGTAGAGCGCGCGGGACAACGAGCGCGCCATCTCGGTCTTGCCGACGCCCGACGGGCCCATGAACAAGAAGACCCCGTCTGGGCGCTCGGGCTTGCGGTCCAGGTGCAGCTTGGCCAGCCGGACCCGCCGGGCCACGGCGCCCGCCGCGACCTCCTGGCCGAGGACGCGCTTGCCGAGCTTCTCTTCGATGGCCTTGAGGCGCTCCCGGTCGGGGTGCGCGTGGGTCTGGGCCTCTTCCGAGAAGCAGCGGTGCACGTGGTCGGGCAGGACTTCGTCCTGCATCTCCGAGCGCGCCATGGCGCAGGCCTCATCGAGCAGGCGGATGGTCGATCCAGGGGCGAAGTACTCCGGGCTGTCCTCGGAGAGAGAGGCCTCCACGGCGGACGTCACCGCCGCGTCCTGGATGGTGAGCCGGAAGTGCTTCTCCAGCCGGGGCTTGTACAGCCTGATGACGTCCAGCAGCGCGTCCCGTTCGAGTGACGGCAGGTGCTTCACGGTGATCTGCGACGTGAAGAACGTGTCGTTCCCGAACGCCTTCTGGTACGCGTCCGCATCGACGGTCATCAGGGCGCGCACCTTGCCCTTGCTGATGTGGAGCTTGACCGTGTCGATCAGGTCGGACATGAGCGGGTAGCCCTGCTTCGCGACGAGCAGGTGCAGGTCGTCGATGACCAGGACGCCGGTCGGGTCGGAGGAGATCGCGGTGAGGATCTGGTCCACCATGCCGTGGGGGTCCTGCCCCCGGTGGCTCTGGGACACGAGGTCCAGGAGCTTCAGCTGGTAGAAGTGGAACTCGTCGAGCGCCGGCAGGGCTCCGGAGGCCGCGGCGCGTGCCAGGCCGCGCACGAACGAGGTCTTGCCCGCGCCCGGCGCGCCGATGAGGAGCACCGAGGGCTCGTGGAACCGGAGCAGGATGCGGGCGACCTGGTCGAAGAGGCCGTCGCGACCGACGACCGCGGGGTCGTCGATGGTCTCGACGCCGAGGTTCATCGTCAGCGGCAGCTCGGCGGCGGGCGCGGCCTCGGGTTGTGGCGCCGCGGCTTCGGCGGCGGCCGAGAGGTCCAGCGAGTCGTGGCTGTCGCCCAGCCGGTCGAGCGTGATGGTGTCGGGCGGCACGATCTCGGGCTCGTTGCCGCGTGAGAACGCGATCGCCTTCCGGATGCGCGGCGAGTCGCTCAGCATGATCTCGGCCAGCAGCTCACCCCGGGGCTTGCCCTGCGACAACTGCTGCACGGAGCGCGCCACGTCGGGCCGGACGAACATCTCCTCGGTGCCGGCGTCGGGTTCGTAGCGGAACTCGTTACGGTCCTCGAAGAGCGCATCCAGGAGGGCCTCGCGAAAGGCCGAGAGGCTCGGCACGTTGCGCGCCATGAGCTCCTCGCCCTCTTCGGCGCCCACCACGAGTGCGTGCTCGAATGAGATGACGTTGTGGTTCAGTCGCAACGCGACGCCTTTCACCTCGTCGAAGAAGGCGCGCACGTCGGGTGGGACCGTGCTGGTCTGCACCTTCTCGAAGGGGATGAACGAACCACCGGCCTCAGGCATTTCCACTCCACTTGCGGCCACCGAACTCAGCGAGCAGGTGGTCGTCCAGATGATCAGCGTGATGGGCGACCGAAGCCAGCGTCGCCCGGAACTCCAGGGTGTCCACTGATTCGCCGAGCAGGTTGTGCTCGATGAAGATCGTGCGATCGCGCACGTAGAACTTCCCGAAGATGGTCGTGTTGTTCAGTTCGCTCAGCTTCTTGAAGAGCTCCGGATCCGGCTCCACGTCGACCAGGATCGGCGCGATGATCCGCAGCAGGGTGCGCCCGTTCGTCCAGTCGATCGGGTGCACGATGACCCGGGTGGATTGATATGGCACCTCGAACCGGTCGGCGACGGATTCGTACTCCCGCACCGCATGCTCGAGCATGCGCTTGGTCTTCTCGCGGAGAGTGACGAGCTCGCGGCTGTTGCCGTCCAAGGCTGGGCTCCTGGGCCGCGCATTCTATGCCAGCCCGGCCATCGTGGCGAGGCGGGCCACTTCGCTCACCTGTTGAACCAGGCCTCCAGCTCGTCGACAGCCCCTGCGTAGGCACGACCCACCGAGATCCAGTCGATGTCCGCCAGGCGGTACTCCGAGAGGTTGAGCACGCTCGCGGGTCGAGGCACATCCGGGCGAACGGGGATCTGTGCCGAGTCGCCGTGGGCCAGCATCTCCTCGACCTCTTCGGAGAGCAGGAAGTCGATCAGCTGGCGGGCGGCCTCGGGGTGGGGCGCACCCTTCACGAGGGCCACGGTGTTCGGGATGACGATCAGCCCGGGGTCCTCGGGTCCCTGGTCCGGGACGATCTGGGCGACGGGGTAGTCGCCGTCGAGCGCGACCTTGGCGTCGTCCGTGTCGGTGAAGCCGAAGTCGAGCTCGCCGTTCCTCACGAGCTTCATGAGGTGCGCGTTGCCGGGGCCGAAGGCGACCTGGTTGGCCTCCATGGCGGCGAGCAGCTCGAGGGTCTGATCCAGTCCCCAGGTGTCGATCCAGAACGCGCCGTGCGCGGCGGTCGTACCGGTGAGGGGCTTGGCCATGCCCGCGCGCCCTGCGTAAGCGGTGTTCGTGAAGTCGCGTGTGCTCGATGGCTGCTGCGCCCCGCCGGGGTACGCGTCCGTGTTCACGAGGAACACGCGCGCGCGCACCGCGAAGCCTGTCCAGATGTTCCCCGGGTCGCGGAACGTGGCGGGGATGTCCGTGGCCGACGGAGAGTCGTAGGGCTCGAGCAGTCCCTCGTCGCCGAGCAGCACGGTCTGCACGACCTCGTTGTTCCAGAAGACGTCGCAGCGCGGGTTCGACGCCTCCTCCTGGATCCGCCGCCGATGGCCGACCGACTTGCTCAGCTCGACGTCCGGCTGGAAGTCGACGACCAGGCCGGTGGCCGCCTCGAACGCCCGCACGATGGGCTCGGAGTGGGCGCGGTCCACCGCGCAGTACAGCACCACGTCGGGCGCCTTGCCGCAGGCGGCTGTGAGCAGGCACAGCGCGACCAGCAGCTGGAGTGACCGGATGCGGACCATGGAAGACTCCCGAGGCAAAAGCATGCCCAGGAGTCTAGCGATCACTCCGGTCGGTCGTCACATGGAGCGCGGTGGGGCCGGCGGGGGCCTACTCGTCCATGTGGTTCATCACGCGCTCGTCGTTGAGCGACATCTTCAGCCCGACCTTGGTGGCGTTGCGCCCGAAGATCGACGTGAAGATGCGGATGAATCCCTTGGTGATGACACGCTGCGTGAAGTCGATCGGCGCCAGGGTCTTGAAGCCCTTCTTGCCCTGCGCCGCGTAGTAGAGCTTGTTCTGCTCGGTGACGAGCCACTCGCTCCACAGCATGTACATCCAGGTGAACGGCCGGCCCATGATCTTCCAGCGGATGGCCCGCCGGGCGAAGGGCAGCATGAACGGGAAGCGCACCACCACCGGGAACCACTTGTGCAGGTTCTCGTAGTAGTGGCGGTTCGGCAGCGAGATCGACGTGGTGCGGTTGAACAGCGTGGGGAACTCGTCCCAGGTGTCCGTGGCGAGGCCCATCTCCTGCGTCATCTCGTTGATGTCGGTCATCGGGTACGGCTGCAGCAGGCTGGCCAGCGGGTGGTCCACCTTGCACTCGATGTTGAGCAGGATCGTCTCGATGTCGTCGTCGATGGACGAGCCGGGGCCGCCGAGCATGTTCAGGCTGCCGAGGCGGATGCCGTGGTCACGGATGAAGCCCGCCGCGCGCACCAGCTGCTGGCGCGTGGTGTTCTTCTTCATGACCGCGTTGCGCATGTGGTCATTGGCCGCCTCGAAGGCGATGCGCGCGTAGATGCAGCCCGCCTGCTTGAGCAGCCGGATGTGCTTCTCCGTGACCATGTTGGCCATGAGGATCGCGTCGAAGGGCACGCCCACTTCCTTCGGCCAGCGCTCCGCGAACTCCTCGAGCCACTTGTTGTTGATGTTGAAGATGTCGTCGAGGAAGTGCACGAACGTGAGCGGGTACTTCTCCTTGAGCTGCTTGGCCTCTTCGATCACGTGGCTCACGCTGCGGCGGCGCACGTACTCGTTGTTCGTGACCTTGTAGACCTTCTTCTTCCAGGCGTGGTGGAAGCAGAAGGAGCAGTTCATGGGGCAGCCGCGGTCGGTCTTGATGACCTTGCGCTCGCTCATGCGGTAGAAATCCGCCGCGTCGTACACGATGGAGCGGTCGCAGAACCCGAAGTTCTCGAGGTCGGACTCGAGGGGGCCCGGCTCGTTCTTGTGGACGACGCCGTGCTCGTCCTTGAACCAGATGCTCGCGAGCTGCGTGAGGTCTTCGCCCTTCTCGACGGCGTTCACGAAGTTGACGACCGCGTACTCGCCGTCGCCGCGGCAGATCGCGTCGATGCCCGTCTCTTCGATGAACTCGGGCACGACCGTCACGTGGGCGCCGCCGCACAGCGAGATGACGTTCGGCAGCAGCTCCTTCACGCGGGCGTTGAGGCCGAGCACCGCGTTGTGTTGTCCCGTCGTGAACGAGAACGCGACGACCTGTGGATCGAACTCGACGATCTTCTCGTCGAGTGCTGCATCGGGGACGAAGATCATCTTCGTCTCATGGCCGGCCTTCTTGAGTGCACCCGAGAGGTACATCACTCCCAGGGGCTCCTGGGCAAGGAAGGGCGACAGGAAGAGGACTCTCATCGCTCGTTCGTCAACTTTGAGGGAGGTGGTGCCGAAGCAGGATGTGTGGCGTCGTCGTCGACGGGCTGCTCCCTAGGCTTATCGGCCTGGAGAGGAACGCTTCACCATAGCACGTCGCCGAAATCGAGGACTTTCTGACCCCGGCGCCGGGTGATCACTGCTGAGGCGTCTGGGCGCCCTCCTGGCCCGCGAGAAAGCGGTCCGCGATGGGGTCCCCGTAGCCCACGAGTTCGACGTAGCCCTCGCCCTCGACCGCGACACCGGCCCGCGTCCCCCGGAACCGGCAGAGGCCCTCCCAGTAGGTGACCGAGGTGGTCCCTGGGGTCGCGAGCTCCTGGTCGGGGACCACCGGCTGCACGTCGAGCA
>Ga0055584_100003577_pt1 | contig 15293 bp, 14 predicted proteins | sample OSDHelmetaG_FD_58716 | JGI IMG/M metagenome (GOLD analysis project Ga0055584, IMG submission 58716) | Pelagic marine sediment microbial communities from the LTER site Helgoland, North Sea, for post-phytoplankton bloom and carbon turnover... | ecosystem: Environmental > Aquatic > Marine >... | reverse complement strand
TTCAATGCGCTTGATGGTTTTCCAGTTCTGCATATCAATGATGCTAATTTCCGCCTTCTTCAGGTTCGGCGTCGCCATCACCGGCACCCCTTTATAATTCCAGGTAATGCCTGAACCGAGATGCGGCAACCCGGTCAGTTCCAGGTCCGCTATCTTGCGACGCACATCGAGATTTACGACCTGGCCATTTTTCGCGTTGCGCGCCGCACCCATGAGATGGGTGTAGCTTTGATCAAATTGGAAGTCATCGAGATAATCGTCCAGTGGAATCCGCCTGATCGGATACGGCCCACTATCTACAATGCCTTCACCATGACGGTAGTCATGCACCAGGCCGTTATAGACCGGTTCATGATCATCGTTATAGTAGATTTCCCATACTTCAGGGATATCTTTCAGTGCAGCTATAAAACTGTTACGCGGTGCCGCAGTATAAACAGCGCTGACTCGTGAACTGCTCCCAGCTTTATCCTTAACCGGAATAACTTTCAATGGTGACAGGTCTTCTGCGTCCAGCACGACCAGTGTATGCGGCAGGTAGTTGCCGACGATCACGGTACGTCCGTCACCCGATACTGCGAGATTACGCGTATTGATACCTGCCCTGATTTCCGTCACAGTTTTCAGATTGTAGAGGTCGTACTTGCTGATCCAGCCATCGCGGGAAGCAAAATAAACATAGCGCCCATCTGGCGAAAATTTTGGCCCCCCGTGGAGGGCAAAGCGTGTCTTGAAGCGATGAATCGGTTCGAAGGTATCGCCGTCGAGAATCGTAGCATGATGATCGCCCAGCTCCACCACCACGAACAGGTTCAGCATGTCCGCCTTGAATACCGGTTTATCACTAAGTCCATTTGCATCGATGTGGATAACATGGGACTGCCTTATCTCAGGCAAGCTCCACTCCGGGATGGTGCTTAATGGAGTGTAGATATAATCCGCCAGCTGCTGAATTTGCTCAGTAGAGAGTATCTTTTCGTAGGCAGGCATCTGCGTTGCAACGCGGCCGTGGGTGATAACCATTGCCGCTCTGTCTTTTTTCAGTCTTTTAAGATTTTCCGGCAGCAGCGCCGGCCCCATGCCACCGAGGCGTTGCGGGCCATGGCAGGCACTGCAATGTTCCTGGTAGAACTGCTGTGCAGGGTTTGTATCTGCCTGCACACAGGCACTATATATACCGGTTAGCAGGAACAGTAATTTCGTTGTCGTTTTACTCAGAGATTTGCTATTCACTTGATTTGCAACTCACAGGAAAAGTAGTTCGCTTTTTGTTAACGGCCTCAGTACTCAGCAGCAGGTAATAGAGATTGCCGCGCTGCGCTCGCAATGACCGAGTATTGGTTAAACATCAGACGTCTTGCCATGGCAAGCCATGAATCGTCAGGCAATTTTTTTCTTGCGTGTCCAGGGTGTGACTTTTAATCTTTCATCTCCCCCGGCAACACCAATCTCAGCATCGGTTAAATAACAGGCAGGGTCCTCGGCCCAGAAATTACCGGTAAGCTGGTAAGCGCGCACCCGGGTATTGCCACCGCAGACATCCAGGTAGGAGCATTTTCCACAACGGCCCTGCAATGGCCGGGGGTGTGACTTCAGTCCATCCATCAACGGATCACTGCGATCCTGCCATATCTCCGAAAATGGACGCTGTTTCACATTGCCGAGAGGGTAATCCCACCAGAAGGTATCCGGGTGCACCTCTCCCAGGTTATCGATATTCGAGATATTCACCCCGGATGAGTTGCCGCCCCATTGCGCCAGTCTCGCACGCATATGTTGCAGCTGTTGCGGATGGTTCTTTTCGATCCACTGCAGCAGGTAGACCCCGTCAGCATCATTATTACCGGTCACAAATTCACTATAACGTCCCTGCTGGATATGCGACCAGCAGGTATCAAATAGTAAATCCATGGCTTCACGGGTCAGCTGATGGACGACATCATCCTGTCGGTTTTTATTGCCTCTGCCCGCATAATTAAGATGCGAGAGATAAAACTTGTCGATCTGCTGCTGATCCATGAGGGCTAATAATTCTGGCAGTTCATGCGCATTATCTATCGTCAGGGTAAAGCGCATACCGACCTTGATGCCCTCCTCATGACAGAGCTGGATACCATGCATGGATTCATCAAAGGCGCCTGCCTTGCGGCGAAACCTGTCATGGGTCTCACGAATACCATCGATGCTGATACCAACATAATCGTAGCCAACGCCTGCTATTGCGCCGATGTTTGATTCATCGATAAGTGTGCCGTTAGTTGACAACCCGACGAAAAATCCCATTGCTTTAGCACGCCTGGAGATATCAAATATATCCTCCCGCAATAACGGTTCGCCGCCTGACAGGATCAGTACAGGCACACCAAAGGCTTTCAGATCATCCATCACCGTGTAGACTTCGTCGGTAGAAAGCTCTCCGGGAAAGTCCTTGTCCGCCGAGATCGAATAACAATGTTTGCAGGTCAGGTTACAACGTCGTATCAGGTTCCAGATAACCACGGGCCCGGGTGGCTGGCGTTTCTCACCAAGCGGCACCGGTTGCTTTAATTCACGCATATACTGGCTAATACGGAACATAAATCACCTCTTAATAATTATGGCAACAGGCGCATGCCGGTCTTTTTAAGAATGCGCGTACTGTAGAGCACATCATGCCCCTGGCTGTCCTCGCCAAGCAGCTCTTCGATTCTTGCTACCTGCGACTGTGCTTCCTCCCGCGTATGGGCATGCACCATGGCAAACAGGTTATAGGGCCAGTCCGGCAACGCCCGCGGACGCTGGTAACAGTGGCTGACAAATTCAAGCGCACCGACACATGGACCCAGTTCGTCAATCCGTTCATCACGCACATTCCACACCGTCATGCCGTTGGCTCGATAGCCAAGAGCGTAATGATTAGGCACCGCGGCAATGCGGCGAATGATTCCCATCACCTGCATGTTGCGCATACGCTGGATTACCTCTTCGGCATCCAGGCCAGTTTGCTGTGCAATCATATCGTAAGGTCGAGAGAGCAGAGGCAGCCCGGCCTGGGTTGCCTGAATGATCTTCCTATCAATCGCATCGAGCAGCGTATTACCCGCTGCTTCAGGTTCCTGCAATGTATTCAAACCGGGCATGTAATTTCCTTTTCGATATTTTGATAACGATGCATCACTAGACCGGCAACTGCAGACCGACATAATATTCGGCCAGCTTGGGAAAATTATAGACTTGCAACCCGCTGCGCTGCTCAATCTCGGCATTCACCTCACCAATTTGCTGCTGTGTTTCTGTGGCAATGACGAACCATAGATTAAAATTATGGTCGCGTTGATAGTTGTGCGCCACTTCAGGATAACTGTTAACGAGTTCCGCTACTTCGTCAAACCTTGGTGCCGGCACTTTCATTGCAACAAGACTGAATGCCCCACCCATCTTCTGTGCATCATACATCGGTCCAAATCGACTGAGCATTTTGTTGTCCAGCAGTAGCTGCAATCTCGAAAGCAGTTCGTCCTCTTCGATACCAAGCTGCTCGGCAACTGCTGCATAAGGTTCATCGACTACAGGCAAGCCAGCCTGCAGCAGATTAATTATCCTTCGATCCAGCTCGTCCATCGTTTACTCTTTCCCTGCTGACTTATGGTATATCGCCCCGCGCTGCTTGAAGCGCCGGGTGCTGAACAGCACCTCGAATGCCAACTCATCAAGACCGCAGTGGGCAGCCAGTCCCTGTATGTTATGCAGTACATCATGGCGGTCCTGTCCATGAATCATGGTGAACAGATTATAGGGCCAGGCAGGCAGCCGACGCGGGCGGCGATAGCACAATGTCACATAATCGAACTGCCCCATGCAGGGGCCCAGCTCGCTTACCCTGTCATCAGGTATATTCCAAACTACCATCGCATTGGCACGGTAACCCAGCTCGTGATGACGAACCACCACACCAAAGCGCTTGATGACCTTTGCATCAATTAAATTACTAATTCGCGAGATGACTTCATCTTCAGTCATCTCCAGCTGTCTACCCAACTCCGCATAGGGTGATGTGCTCAGTGTAAGACCGTGCTGTATCAAGCTAACCAGGGCCATATCACGAGCATCCAGAACAAGCTGCTCGGGTAATCGCGGATGTCGAAAGTTGACCTTCATGTCCATGTTAAATTAAACCCAAGGTCGATATGAAAATCCTCTTCCATCGGAAGATACATTACCGGCAGACCGCTGCGCTGCTCAATATCATCAAGTACAGCATTGAGGGTCTGTTCATCACTTGCAGTCAGCACAAACCACAGATTGAAATCATGATCGCGCTGGTAATTATGATTGACCTCGCTGTAACCGGAGATCATTGCGGCAACCTGTTCCAGTTGTGACTCTGGAACCGCCATTGCCGCCAGCGTGCTGGCACCGATACTGTTAGCACGAAATACCGCACCGACACGGCTGATGAATCCCTGCTGCTGTAAATTTTCCAGCGTGCTGATGACAATCTCTTCTGTAACATCAAGGTCATCAGCAATCTTCTGGTACGGCTGCGGGACGAGCGGAAAGCCGTGCTGAAAATCATTCAGCAGACGCCTCTCAAGATCACTGAGCTGGTAGCTGCTGAATTGCTCCATATCAGTATTCACTCGATGCATAGTTCAACTCCCATCAGCTTACAGACCTGTCCTGTGCGCACGACTGGTAAAAAATATACCGCTGGGTTTTTCTGCCGGCAATTCTGCAATGGCATTCAATGTCTCGGTATCATAGACAACGACCTTGCCTGCATCACGTGCCGAAACCCAGACCTGCTCACCCCTTGGTGTAAATTCCATGTGCAGTACGGCCTTGCCCGGTTTCAGTGATTTTCTGATCTGTAATGTCTCGGTATCGATCACCTGCACGGTGTCGTTATTCGGAAAAGCAAAATTAACCCAGACCTGGCGACCATCGGGGCGCGCCATGACAAAAACCGGCTGTCCATGTACCGGGATTGAGGCCAACTGCTGCCAGTTGCGCCGGTTCACGACAAGAACTTCGTTGCGGCCGACTGCAGGTAAAAAGGCATAATCATCTGTCATCGCCCACCCTTCTAGGTGCGGCATCTTGTAGACAGGCATTTTTTCTGAGCCTCGCCCGTAATTACTCAGTATTTTTTTTACCCCGTTTTCAGGATGCCAGAGATCCAGCAGTGCCAGTCCATCTTCACCAAACAAACCGGCTATATAGTAACGACCATCGGGTGTAATCAGTCCATCATAGGGCTGCACCCCGATATCCTGGTAACGCCGGATATCCGGTTTTTTCTGACTAAAATCGGCCAGCCAGATTTCTCCGCCATCATATAAGGAAAAAACAAATTTTTGACCCGGGGCATCAACCAGCCCAACCACCTTGGACTGTTGTTTGCCGTCACCGTAGAGAGCAGGGATATCAGCGACCAGCTCCAGGCTCTGCGCATCAAACACTTTCACACCACCCGGCGTATAGTTGGATACCGCTATCAACCGGCCATCCTGCGAGATCGCACCACCGATGCTGTTGCCGGACTGGATCACCCTGTTATCAATCTTCGCTTTGAGCAGGTCTACCCTGGTTAAACCGCCATCACGACCGAAGACATAGGCGAAGCGCTCATCCCGTGAAAAAACTACCGAGGCATGCGACAGGTCTCCGAGACCCTCAACCCGATGCAGTGTCGACTGACCTGTCGTTTCTATGATCTGCATACTGCCCGTGGCACGTTCTATCACTACACCAAGGTCGCCGGTGCCACGTAATTCCTGGGCAACGGCCAGCTGCTGAAAAAACAAAAAAGCAAAAAGTATCGCGGCATATATTTTCATGGGGCAATTCCAGAATACAGAATATCGACCAGCCAGCGTATTTCATCCTGTGTCAGGATATCTTTCCAGGGCGGCATGGGTGTGCCACTTCTGCCATTCAAGATGGTGAGTTCAATATATTCCCGGGGTTTATCTTGCAGTGCTTCCGGAGTCAATGCGGGCCCCAGCCCACCTTTTAATGTCATGCCATGGCAGGAACCGCAATCCTGCAATAACAGGTTATGTAATTCAGCAGTCCGTGATGCCGTTAAAGCTGTTGACTGCACCGCGTAAACCACCTGTGAAAACATCAGCAATCCTGCGTAAATCAAAACGCATTGACTGAACGCCTTTTTCACCATGCAATGACTAAACATAATCAACCATAAGAAGAGGTTTCTTCAGCACTGATTTTCAGCGAACTAACTTCATCAGTAACAAACCAGTCCAGCCTGTTCGCCAGGCTGACGACTTTGCCAATCACAAAGATAACCGGCACTTTTAATTCAGCTTGGCGTACATCGGCTGCCAGCCTGTCCAGTGTTGTCAGTAAGCGTTGCTGCTGATGCATCGTGCCATCCTGAATTGCAGCAGAGGGTGTATCGGCAGCAAGCCCAGCTGCCAGCAGCTGGTCACAGATCAATTTGATATTTGCCAGTCCCATGTAGATGACCAGGGTTTGTGTTGCATCGGCAAGCGCCTGCCAGTCCTGTTGCAGTGGATGATTGGCCCTACTATGACCGGTAATAATCTGCACACCCTGTGCAAGACCTCTGTGTGTCAACGGGATACCCGCATAACTCGTGCAGGCAGATGCAGCAGTTATCCCTGGAATTATCTCGAATGAAATGTCGTGTTTTGCCAGCCATAAGGCTTCTTCACTGCCACGTCCAAAAACAAATGGATCACCACCCTTCAGCCTGACGACTGTACGCTCACTATCTGCGAGCTTTACCAGTAAGTCGTTTATTTCTTGCTGTGGCAATGTATGGTTACCGGTTTCCTTGCCAACATAGATACGTGTCACACCAGCAGGAATCAATTCAAGTATCGCATCAGATACCAGGCGGTCGTAGATAATGACATCGGTGTTCTCTATCAGGCGCAGGGCTTTGACCGTTAATAAATCCGGGTCACCGGGTCCTGTCCCTACCAGGAAAACCTTTGCGAGTTTATTCATGCCTTAATTCCCCTGTTCTGCTGCTTGACAGAAAAAGTGGTGGGGGACCAGCTGCATCCCCCACCGGCCAGGAGCCGTGAGACTCAGTAAATATCATGCATCGTGTTATAGACGTTGAATTTACCGGTTGGTGTAACGATCCGCTTGTCCTTGATGACCTTCTTCAGTTTCAGGGTCTTGTCATCGACGATGACAATCGCAGACTCTTCATCCTTCCCGCTCCATACTGAGAACCAGACTTCATCACCTTTCTTGTTGAACTCGGGCTGTACGACACGTTTTGGACCCTCACCCAGTTTAGCCCAGTCAGCGATTGGCAGAACAGTGTAGGGCTTGTCCAGGTCCTTTAGATCAAAGACGGCGACAGTCTGGCTGTTCTTGGTATCCGGATTCAACGGCGTGTCAACATATAGATGCCTGGATTCAGGATGGGTTTTGATAAACAACGAACCCCCACCCTGTCCTTTCAGGGTACGCACAACTTTCCAGGCATTGTCTTTATGCCCTTTGGGATCCGTACCAATCAGAGAGATTGTGTCATCACCAAGATGGCTGGTCGCCCACACAGGACCAAACTTTGGATCCTTGAAGTTGGCACCGCGTCCGGGATGTGGAATCTCTCCAACATCGACCATGCCGGCCAGCTTGGACGTTTTGGAATCCACTACCGCAATCTTGTTAGATTTATTCGCTGCGGTCAGGAAATAACGCTTGCTGGAATCCCAGCCGCCATCATGCAGATAGCGTGCTGCATTGATGGTGGTGACATTAAGGTTATCCAGATCTGAATAATTCACCATCAGGATCTTGCCGGTCTCTTTAATATTAACGATGAACTCTGGCTTTTCATGAGAAGCAACAATCGCGGCAACACGAGGTTCCGGATGAAACTCCTGGGTATCTACCGTCATGCCTCGAGTGCTAACGATCTTTAGTGGTTCAAGAGTATCCCCCTTCATGATCGTGTATTGTGGCGGCCAGTAAGAACCGGCAATCGCGTAGGTATCTTCATAGCCTTTGTACTTGGATGTTTCTACCGAACGGGCTTCCATACCCACCTTGATTTCTGCAACGTTATCCGGCGTTTCCATCCACAGGTCAATCAGGTTCACCTTGGCATCACGTCCAATCACGTAGAGATAACGTCCCGAAGTTGAAAGACGAGAAATATGTACTGCATAGCCGGTGTTGATGATATTAATAATCTCTTTTGTATCACCATCGATTACTGCAACCTGTCCGGTATCACGCAGGGTGACCGAGAAGATGTTTTCCAGGTTGTATTTGTTCATTTGTTTCTTCGGACGTTTTTCGACCGGTACAATGACCTTCCAGCTCGCCTTGATTTCTTCCATGCCGTATTCAGGCGGTACCGGAGGCTCATGCTGCAGGTAACGGGCCATCAGGTCGACATCTGCTTCTGAGAGTTCATTTGATGTACCGAAATTAGGCATACCGGCTGGTGAGCCATAACCAATAAAGGTTTTCAGATAGGCAGTGCCTTTCTCCATGGTGATATCCGGAGTCAATGGTTTACCTGTTGCACCTTTACGCAATACACCATGACAGCCGGCGCAGCGTTCGAAAAAAATCTGCTTTGCGCGAGCGAACTCTTCCGTAGACACCGCTGGCGCCTTCGGGTTGATCTGTTCTACCGCTTCTTCTGGATTGATTGGTACCCCTGCACCTTTGTAGCGCATTTCTTCTTCAGGGGTTCCTGGATGTTCTCCAGCGGCTCCATAGACAGGTAAGCTGGCAAAAACACTGGCCAGCATAAAGCCTGTAATGGAAAGTTTTGTATATCTCATGGCGACTACCTCTTGATGTGGTTACGGTTAGAACTATTTAATCCTGGACTGAAAATAGCCCTAATCAAACCGAGTCACCTTGACTTTAATCAAGTGGCGAGAAATTTAGCCGGGCGGAAATTCATAATCCCGCGTCACTGAAAGCGACTACTGCTCGAACTCTACATACTGAGTCTCGTTTTGTTTTCCTGTTTTACCCCTGCTTTCGTCTTTTCTGCGCTTCCTGGCCAATGGTGGACACTTATAGGCATTCCAGTAGGTGACCTGGCAGTCCAGGCAGTAATGACACTCGTTGGCATTGATCTCACCGGTGGATCGAATGGCACGCACTTCACATTCGTTTCGGCAGATCTGGCAGGGCCGTCCACATTCCTTGTAACGGCGCAGCCATTCAAATATTCGAAATTTTGATGGGAAGGTCAGTGCCGCACCGAGTGGGCAAAGGTAACGGCAATAAAACTTGCGGTTAAATGCCGATATCAGCAACAGCCCTCCTGCATACAATACATAACTCCACTCGCGTGCAAATCGAAGTGTCACTGCGGTCTTGAAGGGCTCGACCTCTGCCAGTTGCTCGGCAAATACCAGTGACTGCATGGACACAGCAAACAATCCCAGCAGAATGAGATATTTAATCGCCCACAACCGTTCATGCACTACTTCAGGAAACTCAAAGGAAGGTATTTTCAGGCGTTCGCCAAGGCGAAAAATTAATTCCTGCATGGCACCAAATGGACAAAGCCAGCCACAGTAGACACCTCGACCCCAGAGCAGAATGGTGACAGCGACAAAGCCCCATAACAGGAACATCATCGGGTCGATCAGGTAACTGTCCCAGCTAAAACCATGTATAAACGAACTGATAAATGTCAGGACATTGACGATTGATAACTGCGCCAGCGAATACCAGCCGATAAAGACCACGGTATAGACCAGGAAGCCATCGCGCAGATAGGTCAGGAAGGTCGGATGCTGGGCCAGCCAGTCCTGCATGATGAGTATCAGCATCAAGACTGTCAGGCCAATTACCAGCACGGATATCTGGAACACCTTGCCGCGCCAGACATAGATCCAGACTGGCTCTTCATCGATAGTGCTTTCCGGTACCAGGATATTGCCATCTGCCCCCAGCAATCCTCTCGCAGCAGCTATTTTACGCATCGACTGGTTAACCGAAGCATTAAGAACCATCACCGTTATGGTTGCTCCGCTAATGGTATCTATCGATTTATAACCATCCCTGTCCTTGCCGCCGATTTTGATTTTGTCATTAACAAATTTACCAACATACTGATCAATAAATGTCTGCAAATCATCATCTGAAATACCAACTACAAGAATCGGCTCCTCGTGATGGACAATTTTAAGGCCGCTAATTTTACCGCTGGTATCGAAACCAACCAGGGTGCGTATAGGTTTGCCTGAATAAGCAGGGATTTTCACAACGTCATCGGTGTAATAGACGTAACCAATGACACTGCTGCCTTTAAGTACTGCCGCAGAAGGGGGTGAGCCTTCCAGATCAGTAACGCTGTCGGCAGCAGGAAAAAACTGCTGTATCAATGAGAAGTCATCCTGCATATCGGCAGCCACTGCTGATGTGCCAGTTAACAGCAAGGTCAGCAACATGAGCAGTCGGCTCCCGATGTCCAGCAAATTTCTCATTGAGTTATTCATTAGCGTTAAGACCTGTTAATGCATTCATGCTTGTTAGCTGGTCAGTCGGGCATATAGCAGCGGCAACTCACGTGGCAGTTCGGAGGGCTTGCGAATTACTACGTAATTATCTGTACCGAACATATACGGCAGATAATCCCCTGCTTTTTCATCGATAGTCACGCAAAAAGGCTGTAGCCCTTTGCGCCGCGCCTCGATCAATGCCATGCGGGTATCCTCGATGCCGTATCGACCGTCATACTGATCCAGGTCGTTGGGCTTGCCGTCAGTCAACAGCAGCAATAACTGCTGGCTTGCCGGCTGCTTGCCTAATAATTCACTGGAATAGCGTATAGCGGCTCCCATGCGGGTATAGAAACCGGGCTTGATGGCATTGATACGCCCGCGACTAATGGCATTATGTGATTCATTGAACTGTTTCAGTATATGAAAGCGATTATGACTACGGTAGCGGGAAGAAAAGCCATAGATAGCGAACTGATCGCCGGTTGCGGACAGAGCTTCGGCAAACAGCAATAAGCTGTCACGTATCACATCGATTACCCGTGCATGATTATTCACCCAGGAATCTGTAGAGAGCGACAGGTCGGCAAGCAGCAGACAGGCCATGTCACGAAGTCCACCGCGAAACTCACGATACAATCCCTGTTCGGCTACAGCCTGTGCCTGCTTTTGTTCAGTGACATAGTCCAGGTAAGCATTTATATCAATTTCACTGCCATCCTGTAAGCCTCGATGCCAGACACGAGAAGGAACAAGCGCTTCAAACTGGCTGCGCAGTCGTCTCGCTGTAATGCGTAACGGCGGTGGCAAGTCAATCGCTTCTGCCGATTCAGCGATCATCGGCTGCAATGAACAGTAGTCGGCAACCAGTTCTCTTTTTCGATAATCCCATTCCGGCAGCTTTAACCCCTCTCCCAATGGCGTATCATCACTTTCGGGAGCTGGCAGGTCGAGATCAAAACGAATTCGTTTAGCCGTACTTTTGCTGTCTCTTGCCACGCTGAGCTGGTCGAGATCTTTCGCTGTCTCTTCAGCACTATCGATGTCGTCGTCTTCATCCGTTGTACGGTCGACCTTGATAAATTCAGCCCAACTAAAGATGTTTTCAAAGCGATCTAGTACCAGGCCATTTTTACCTTCAGGCATCTCTACATTTTCCGCCTGGTAGCAGCGTTGCTCTCCCGGCTCGACAACTTCGCCGTCAGCTTCTGATATACCCTCGTCGGCAAATGTTTTCTGGCTGCTTGCAATGCCCGGTGGCGAGGGATGCAGCCAGAGATAAACAGGTTGCGGCAGTCTGTCATAACCAGACGGAGGAGAGTATCCCGGCACGGCTGCTCCCGGTGTCTTTAGTGCTCTTTGAATGGCGGACTCGAGCTTTGCTTCCGTGACTGCCAGTTTGCCCGGATCAGGGCGCAGTGCCAGCTGTGCCTGCAGCAGTCGATCATAGCGCGACTGCAGGCCTGGAAAGGTTTTTAATACCTTGCAGGTCAGCCACTGATTATGATTAATCCAGTGGCTGCAGTCACCTGCATGGCTGGACTTTCCGGAATCACCGGATGCCATGGCTGCCAGCCACAGGTAAAGATCACGGTTCAGTGATCTCTCGGGGAATACATCAATACAGGCCGGCAGGTTTAATGAAGACTCATTACGCCACGCAAGTTCAACCTTTTTGTTGCTGCCGGCAACCCGCTGCAGCAGGCTTCTCGATGTCTCGTAACGGGTCAGGGGTGATGACTCAAGCTTTAATCCACCATCACCGCCAAGCGCGCGAAACATAACCCCTGCACTGCGACGCACCTCATCCAGAGAGACCCTGGCAGCCGGGTAACGGGTAACTGCAGATCTTGTGATCAAGCGGTGCCAGAGCATCCCCACATGCTCTTCTAACTCCACCAGTCGGTGCAGCACCTGCATGGCCCTGGGTGCCCTGAGTGCCATTAGCGATTACTTTCCTGTAATGCCGACTGTCCATCCTGCCAGCTCAGAATAGACGGTAACGACCGAGTACTCTGTGTTTCTTCACAGGCACGCAGACACTGACCGCACTCAGTACAGGTAAACATACTGCGCTTGATGGAGCGGGGTTTCAGACGCATTGGACAGACTTCGTCACAGGCATTGTGGCAATCCCGGCACTGACTGGCATTGAGACGATCAAAACTGACTACCATGGCCTGCTTGTTAGCCATCCAGACCAGGCTCTGAAAGACCCCCACGGCACAGCCAAAACGACAAAACAAATGGCGTGCAAAGGTAAATTCAATAGTCAGCAGCAGTGTCGCCACCGCAATGAACAGCAGCTGGTTACGGGTCAGACTAAGAGTAACCAGGTTGCTGTAGATCTCTGCCGGTGGCAGCAGGTAGGTCAACAGGACAACGGCCCACAGCAGAGCAAAACCGGCAACAGCAAGGATAACCAGCGCCCAGTAGGCAGGGTTAACTTCTATAGTTGCCCCATCAGACTGGTGAATGGATTTCTTTTTATCCCATATACTGAGTTTGCCACTGGCCCTGCGCATCAGGTTGTTAATGGTTTCAACAACTGAAAAATGTGGACATAACCAGCCACAATAGAGGCGACCGTATTTCCACGATGTCCAGGCAAAAATCAGCAGGACAGCCAGCAACGGCAGAAAACCACGCAGGATGATATTAAATACCGCCTCGGTGGCGCTACCTTCGCCGGCAAGCAGAGGATCCAGCCCCAAAGTCCAGGCATGGCCAAACAAGATAAAATGATCCAGGTTCAGATCATAGCGAAAGATATCGAACACCGGTGCAAAAACAAACAACAAAAAGAAGGCAGCCTGTAGCAACCGCCGCAATCTCTGCCGGCCGCGCTCGACACCATGGCTGGCAGCAGTCACTGGACTCTCGCCACATGTAGAACAGTTAGTCACCTAGCGGGCACCATGTGCCGGGCAGCGCCTGCCAACTACAGGATAATGGAAATGCTTGCCGGCCATCGCACGCGCAATACCGATAGTACCGAGCAGCACCAGAGCCGCATGCAGTGTCGTAAAGTACAGAATCACTATGAGCCAGGTTGATGGAGAGTCGTAGCCGCCAAGCAGGATGATCAGCCCATTCACGAGCACCAGCATGATACCGGCCCATAGACACGCACTAAAGGTCTGCCGCAGGTGACAGGCGCCAAGGGCGGCAGGGTCATTTCGATAGCGCAGGTAGACGACCAGCAGAATAATGAATGCAAGCCCTGGAAGCAGCAGGAGATTAAGCAGATACAGTACCTCAGCCGTAATGGCCAGGCCCTGCCCCTGCTGCTCACCATTCAGCAGGATGTTATGCCGCTCAGACGATTGACTGGCTTTAGCGTCCGAATGTTGCATAAACCACTTCCATTAAGGCATCGACCGTTTCTTCATCATCGGTAAGTGGCTCTACCAGCGCTGCCCTGCAGGCATCGACCGGATCAAAACCGCCTTCGATCAGGCTGGCTGTGTAGACCAGCAGGCGTGTACTCGCATTTTCTTCGAGATCATGATCTTTCAATGCACGCAGCGCATGTGCCAGCGACACCAGCTGTTTTGCCTGGAAGTCAGCGATACCCGTTTCTTTAAGCAGGATGGTTTGTTCATGCTTTGCCTGCGAGTAGGAAAAGCGCATGGAAACAAAACGCTGCCGGGTGCTTGGCTTCATGCCTTTAAGCAGGTTCTGGTAGCCCGGGTTATAGGACACCACCAGCATGAATTCCGGCGGAGCCTCCAGAGTCTCTCCCGTTCGTTCTATCGGCAAAATGCGCCGATCATCTGATAACGGGTGCAATACCACGGTCGTGTCTTTGCGTGCTTCGACCACCTCGTCAAGGTAACAGATACCACCTTCGCGCACAGCTCTGGTCAATGGACCATCTACCCAGTAGGTAGAACCCTCACCGATTAAATGTCTGCCGACCAGGTCAGCTGCGGTCAAGTCATCGTGGCAGGCAACAGTATAGAGCGGACGATTTAATTTCGCTGCCATGTGGCGTATGAAACGGGTCTTACCACATCCAGTGGGGCCCTTGATTAAAACTGGAAGCTGATTCTTCCAGGCATGTTCAAACAGTGCTTCTTCATTATTGCTCGAAAGATAGTAAGGATCCTTATCTGTGACCTCACCTGTTTCGACAGCATTAGTTACCTGTTGAACCGATTCTGTCATTTGCTATCTCCAGTCTATTGCTATGGCAATATTACACATGGGTGCGTTATAGCAGGCAATAATTGTATCGGTTGCCTCAACGCTTGAACTGAATACTTTTTCCACATTATTCATGAAATACAGGAAACGCCAGGGTAATGAAATCGTTTCATAAGCCCGGCGTTTGTGTAACTCACGGCGCCATCACAATTGGCACCTTATTTCCTTAGTTCAGGCTGCCGCCTCCTCTTCACCGCCAGCAAAGAAGCTGATGATATATATAACCAGGCCTATCAGGAAGATCACACCGGCTACTTCACGCATCCAGTAAAACAGTGCAATCTTTTCCTGCACAACCATGAAGGGCTGTGGGATTTCACTGACCCGCTGCAGGTAGGTCTGCAAGATTCCCGCGCCGGTAAGAAACAGAGTAATAAACACCATCGACACGGTCATCAGCCAGAATGACCACATCTCCAGCACCTGCGATTTATTGCTGTTCGCCGCCGCACGCCCCCTCAACAGAGGCATGGCATAGGAGATAATGGCGAGCACCACCATGACATAGGCGCCATAAAAAGCCATGTGCCCATGTGCTGCCGTAATCTGGGTACCATGTGTGTAATAGTTGACCGGAGCCAGGGTATGCATGAAGCCCCACACGCCGGCACCGAGGAA